>Ga0233425_10008465_pt1 | contig 13648 bp, 4 predicted proteins | sample Watercolumn_Towu_2_FD_181712 | JGI IMG/M metagenome (GOLD analysis project Ga0233425, IMG submission 181712) | Freshwater microbial communities from Lake Towuti, South Sulawesi, Indonesia - Watercolumn_Towuti2014_140_MG | ecosystem: Environmental > Aquatic > Freshwater > Lake | place: Indonesia...
CCGTCGAGGCTGCGGGCGGTGAACTCGACAAAGCTGGCCGGACGTGAAGTCAGTTCAAGATCGTTCAGTAACAGCGGTGTGCGAAAGCGAACTTCCAGCTCAACTCCATCGACTTCGAATAGATATGTCGTTGTTGTGGCATCCACTTTCAGGGAGAGTTGTCGGGCGATATTCCAAACCGGTTGACGCCCGCAAAAGGCGACCTTGCGCCGGTCGACACAGATCAGGCCGAACAACGGATGGGGCGTGCCCGTCCAGTGGCGGGTGTTTTCAGCCGCGAGATGGTCGGTAAAGCTCCAGACGGAGAAATTGGGATCGACAGCAATAAGGGGCACAGCAGGCCAACGGCAGGTAGTCATGAAGAGTGGAGTTAGGGTTCTGTGATTTGACATTTGAATTCTCGATCAGCGAATGCCGAGGAGGTCGGCGGCGTGGGTGTTGAGGGTGAAGGCCGCCAGCAGGGCGGCGAGGATGGTGTTGTCTTTGTTCTCATGAGATTACTCCTTGGTTGCTGAGGTTGTTGCTTGCGGAATTGCCACGCGCGGGGCGGGCGCTTTGGCGGTGAAGACATAGCTTCCTGAACCGACATCGAGCAGCGCCTCGCCGTCGCCGGGTTTGACCTTGTGGACGCCTGCCGCCTTTGCGGCGGGTTGGCCGCCCTCCATGACCGACGCCGGGTCGGGCGTCGGAACGTGGATGGTGGCGGTGGTGTTGGCCGGGACGGTGACTTCCATGGTCAGCTTGCCGTCCGCGATCTTCCAGTTGCTGACGATCTTCCCGCGCACGCTGTCGTAGGCGCACTTCACCCAGGTGACATCGCCGACGATGGCGGGGTCGATGGCGAAGTGCTTGTAGCCGGGATGCTTTGGGTCGGGCTTGATGCCGGCTAGGCTGTCCACGAACCATGGCACGAGCGTGAAACATGTGTGGATGCGGGAGGCCGTTCCGTCCCAAAACTCCCAGATGGCCGTCGCTCCCTGTTCGAGCATGTATCCATAGCTGGGGTATTCGGTGCGGGTGAGCATGGTGTGGATCAGCTCGTCCCGCCCCTCCTGTTCCAGCAATTTGAAAAGGGTGTAGGTGCCGATGATGCCAGACCAGTTGTGTCCCTTGCGCGTGACGAGGATGTTGTGTTCGAGATCGTCGAGTGCTCTCTTGCGGGTCGCCGCATCCGGCGGCACGCAGGCAAGCAAGGCCGTTGCGAAGTAGGCTTGTTCTTTCTGCACATAGAAGCCGCCCCCCTGGTCAAAATAGCGGGCGTGGACTGCCTCGCGCATCGCCTGCGCCCGCTGCCGGAAGGCGGCGGCATCCTCCGGTTTGCGGAGCTTGTCGGCAATCCAGGCGGCCTGGTCGAGGATATAAATCATATAGGCGTTGTTTACCATTTCTCGCACCCTCGCTGTCGAGATGGAAGTAGCACCTGTCAAGAAACGCCATCTCGGCCTCGAGGGCGGGATAGACGCAGCGTTCGGCCATTTCCGGAGACACCATGCAGAATTCATTTTTACCGGCCACTTGCGTGGCCGGCACGTGGGTTATTATCGTGGTTCTATTTCCCGAATTTGACATCGCTCACCGTCATTTTCGTGGGTGTCACATGCGCCGCGCCGGAGGTCAGACAAGGCATGAGGCCGACATCCTCCGGCACGTCGAAGGTGGCCAGTTCCTTCCAGGCGCCAGACTGTTCGACGGCGGCGGTCGCCTTCGGCCCCTTCACCGTCAGGCGCAGTTTGGCCGGGAAGGTGACCGAGCCGGGCGGCAGGAGTTCGTCGAGCTGGTCGCCCAGTCCTTTGAGCTTGCGGACGGCGCCGTCGGGCGAGACCAGCAGCGAGACGTAGGTCGTCACCTGTTCGAAATCTTCGTCGCCGAAGCCGAGGCCGAAGCGCCGGTTCGAGGCCAGGGTCAGGCCGCCGAGGTTGCGGGGGTCGTTGCCGTGGCCGGTGACACCGGTGACCGCCGCCTCAAAGGTGAAGTCCTGCCGTAGGCGGGGCTTTGTCTGCAAGAAGCTGTAGAGTCCTTGAGCATTGATGGGAAAGATGCCGCTGACCACGAGGGAACCGCTTTCGTCGATGCGCCCGCGGGCTTCTTTGTCGTTGGCGGACTGCCAGAAGGCAAGGCGCCACGGCCGCCAGACCGCGCCGCCGAAACGCACTCCCACCGGATAGTTTTTCCAAACGAGCGTGTCGCTCAGGCCTTTGGGGTTGGTCACCGTCAGGCTGATCTGCGACATCTTCGCCTCGGGGAACGTGAACCGCGGGTTCTTTTCCGTTGACGTCCCCGCCACGCCGCAATCCCAGGCGTAGGTCAGGCCGTCGCCGGAGAGGTTCTCGAAGCTGACGGGTTCGCCGGCGACGATGACTTCTGGCAGCTTGAAGCGGGCGACCGGCGGCAGGGCTGGTTTACCGACATCGGTTCCTTCGAACACGTAGCAGAAGACCGAGGCGGGCGGCAGACCGCGGGCGTCGGCGCCGGTCTTGTCGTTGACCGTCAGCGTGCCGCTGAAGCCCTTCAGGTCGAGGGCGATGGTCTCGACCTTGTGCAGTTCCTCGAACAGATCGTTGGTGCGCGGATCGCCCGCCAACTTGTGCAGGGTGACCTTCTTCGCCTTCGCGAACGGCAACTTGACCGTCGCCGGGGTGAACCCCTCGTCGCCGGTGACCGGGAAGTTGTCGAGCTTGCGCGAAAGGAGGAACAACGTCACGCGGTCGCCCGCCGCGCTGGCATAGACGCCGACCAAGGGCGATCCGGGCAGGGCGTCGCGTTTGACCCTGGTTGTGTTGTCGAGGGCCTCGTAGGCCGGGAAATCCCACTTCGGTGTGCTGACGGTCTCGACCTTGAGCAGGTGACCCGTGCCGTAACGGTTGTAGAGCGCCAGCGCCTTGGCGAACGGATACGAATACCCGCCGAAGCGTTCCTCGGTGTTCGACCCCCACGCGCCGATCTGCGGGCTGAACGTGAAGTAATGCAGGTTCTGGAAGCCGAGCGAGAGCGCCATCAGGCTGCCATCGAGCATGGCCACGGCGGCCGGGGTGGCCCGCCCGAACTGGTTCTCGGCCGCGGTGACCCCTGGCGGGGCGGGCGCGGTGTAGCAGACGCCATACTCGTAGATTTCGCTCTCCACCTCGCGGCCCTCGGCGCGAAGCTGCTTCTCGAGCGCCATGGCCTTGCGGGTATAGCCTTCCACACCCGAGAGCGCCCACTGCATCATGAAAAAGCGTTTGAAATCATTCATGGCCTTCGGATCGCCGAGGCCGTCGGTGGCCAGATAGTTGGCGTAGCCGATGGCGGATGAGCCCGGCGAAAGGCGTGCCGCGCCGCCGCCGAAACTCAGGGCCACGGTCCAGCCGCACAACGGGAAGGTCACCTTCTTCGCGATCGATTCGTTCCAGTAGGGACTGGACTTGAGCAGGTCGATGACGTGTTGCTGGAACAGTCCGTAGCTTTCGCCGTAGGAATAGGTGCGCCCGTCGGCGCCGTCCACGAGCACATGGCGGCCCCAGTCCCAGTCGTAGGGCTCAAAGGTCTGGTTCCATGTCTCGTTCGAAATCTCGATGGCCATTTCGGGGAACTCGTCGATCCACGGCTTCTGCTGGCCCAGCGACCAGCGGCGATAGGCCCAGGGTTTCTTTTCCGGCGTGTCGCCCTTCTTCGGGTCATACGGGGCGAAAAGCCATTCGGCCAGGCCGCGCCATTCCTCGTCGGCCAGGCACATCTCGACTTGCATGCGGGGCGAACGGCCAGCCAACCGCGTACTCTCGAGCAGCGTATGGAATGTGGTTGGCTTGCTGCGATAGCCGTTGTAGCTGATGGCCGAGCCGCCGGCCGGCAGGGTGTTCTCGTCGAGGGTGTAGCCGAACTTCGTCCGGATCAGCTCGTGGAAGCGCATGAAGCGCGCGCCCGACTCGCGCATCGACCGGATGAACACATCGTGAAACGCGCCGTAGGGAACGGTGTTCTTGCGGTAGATCCGCAGGTCATCGAGATAGACCGTGCCCGGCCCCTGGAACGTGAACAGGGTGTGGCCGAGACCTCCCTCGGGGGCGGATTTCACCGTGAACGTCCCGGTGACTTTCTGCCACTGGTCGGACAGCGGCAGCTCGACCGGGGCGATGGCATGGGGGTTCTCGGCGGGGACGCGCTGGTTGAAGGGCAATGGCGTGCCCGGGTTGGCATGGATGCCAGCAAAGGCGATGGCGGCTTTGCCCGTGCCGCGCATCCAGACCTCGACGGCGTATTCCCCTGCCTCAAACGGTGTGTAATAGTTGTTTTCGCGCCCGATCCCGCCATTCGGCGCAAGCATGATGCCGGTCAGATCGTTCCCGGCGACCTCCCATTTCAAGCAGGTCTTGCCGCGGGCCACGAATTCCGGAGGCAGCGGTCCGGGATGCGGGACGAATTCCCATTTCGCTGGATAATCGCTGCCATCCGACCAGAATCGATAGTTGCCAAGACACCAGGTATCGAATGGCTGTCGTATCTGGCGCAGGGCAGGCCAGCTGATGTAGGGCGAGAGGAGGTTCTGCGTGAAGGTGGTCAGGCCGGGATGGTCGATGAAGACGATGTCGCCGCGCAGGATCGGGCGGTCGGGGCGCGGCTTGCCGTCAGCGAGCTGCAACCGGTATCCCTTGATTCGCTCCGGCGGGACACTGGAGACAAAGATCTTGTATCCGCGAAGTTTTGGAGCTGCGACCGGGTCCCACTCGAACGTCACGTTGTCGCCATCGCGGATGGCACGCAGGTTCTTTGGTGCGGGTGGTGCAGCCGGCTTGTCGAGCGCCTGGTCGTCGAAACGCTGCCAATCCGGAAATTTTTCGGGAATGACCTGGCCCTTGGCTTCGCCCGTACGCTGGGTCACGGCGTTGGATGGCTCGGAGAACTGATAGTGATCATCGACCGCCTTGACGCAGAACCAGTAGTCGCGGTTGGGCAAGAAACTGCTGTCGAGCGCGATGGTGAAGCGGGTCTTGTCCTTGCTGGTCGTGATCTGCCCGCGGGTCTCCATCCAACCCGAGGCGTGGTGGCCGCCCGGCTTGACCTTGGTGTCGCGGATCAGCTCGAGCTTGCCCTCGATGGCCTGATAGACCCGGACGCGGGCGCCGTCGAACACCCCCTCATTGACGTTCTGGGCGAGTTTCGCATCCAGTTCGACGTTGTCTACGGAGGTTCCCTCAGCCCGGTACTTCGGGCGCAGCGCCATCGCCTCGAACCCACCGTGCTCATGGTTATAGACGTTCGAATGGAAAAAATGGTTGAGCGCGGTGCCCCAGCTCGTCGGAGGCGACGGACGCCTCTGGAGCGCGTCGAGGGTGACCGTTGCTTCGAGCGACGCCGTGAAGGCCTTGAGCGCCTCTGGCGCGAGTTCCTCCTTGGTGACGGGCTTGTCCGGCATGCCGGCGGGCGCGGCGTCCTGGGCGTGAGCGGCGAGGGCGAGGGCCGCCAGCGGGGCGGCGGCGAGGATGGTTGTTGTCTTGATTCTCATGAGATTACTTCCTTTGTGTTCTTGGATGTTGGATGTTGGATGAATCGCCTGGTCATTTTTCATACACAGCTTCTCCTACGAGCGGCGTTTCGTGGAGATGGCGGATGACCGGCGGATTGGTGTCCGGCGTGAAATGGATCGGCAGGATGAAACTCGGGTCGTTGGGAAACGGGTTGCCGTAGTTGCTGCCCGGACCGCAGGGGTCGGCAATCAGGAACCAGTTGCCTTTGCCGTCGTCGAAGATGTTGCTGTTCCCGCCATGGGCCAGGGTGCCGATCTTGTGGTACGGGCCGTCGAACTTCTCCGCCCAGTAGTATTTCGAGCTATACTCGCCCGCCGACTCGATCAGGCTGATGAACCAGCGTTTCCCGACCTTGAAGATATACCCGCCGCAGTCGTTGCTCCCCTCGCTGGCGTCGGCAATGACGATACACCGTTGCTCGCGCGGCTCGGCCAGACCGCTCAGGTCCGGCTTGAGCTTCCGCAACTCCCCGGCTCCATACCACGCCCAGACGTTGCCGTCGTCGTCCTCGAACACCTGCTGGACGTCAGAACCTTCGAGATCGACATGGAATTCGTAAGGGCCTTCGGGTTTGCCGCTCGCGCTCTTGAGCAGCGCGCCGATGAACTTTTTGCCCTCGACCCCGCCCATCCAGGTGGTGATCCAGTAGTTGCCCTTGCGTTTTTGCAGTGAAATTTCCCAAGCCATCGGGTCTTTGTTCCACGACTCGTCCTCCTTGCCCTTGATGGCTGGCCAGCGCGGTTCGGCTTTCATCTGCTCGAACGTGTAGAGTGGCGGCAACAGCTCCCAGTCCTTGAGGTCCTTCGAGCGCCAAACGCGGGCGCCCGCGGTGAACGGCTCGCGCTTCTGGGGCGATGGGGCGTAGTAGAAGTATTCGCCCTCCTTGGTCAGCCACGGGTCGCGCGCCCAAGTCTGCTCGGGCATCAGCGCGTCCATCTCGTCCCACGGCCCCGCGGCGGTGTAGTAGCTGTAATGCGTCTGGCGCGGCATGTCTTGCCAGCCCCACTCGAGGGGCACGATGCCTGGCCGGTCACGCAGTGCCGACGCCGGATCGGCCCCGGAGAAGCTGGCGAATAGCTTGCCCTCCGGCCCATCGAACACCGAGTTCTGCCCGCCGTGCCGCACCATCACCACCGGCCACGACCACGGTCCCGCCAGCGATGGCGCCCAGGCGATGTGCGTTTCGCGATTCGCCCGGCCATGGCTTTGCGTCACCGCGGAGAACGTCAGGAATACCCGTTTCTGCTTCGATTTGGGTTCGACGGCCTCAAACAGGAACCCGCCCGTCGCATCGAGCAGGTCGGTCAGTTCGTAATCAATACCCTCGTTGTAGAGTGCCAGGGCATGGAGCAGCGACCGCGCCGGGCCGGTCACGGCCGGTTTTTCGCCCTCGATCTTCGCCAGCAACAACTCGTCCCAAAGCCAATGGCGGGTGCCGTCCGCGCCCGCGAACAGCGACGGCGCACCGCCCATGCCGGTGAGACGGCCGAGATCCTCATACGGCCCCTCGGCCTTGCCGGTCGTGCTCTTGAGCAAGCCCGTGCCCCGCCCGTTCATCGAGTAGGCGATCCAGAACGTTCCGTCGGCGAAGTGCAGCTGCGGCGCGGTCGCCCCGCGGCAGAAGTCCGTTCGGTTGGGGTTGTCGCCAGGGATGCGGAATTGCTTCGCCCAGGTGCCGCCGTCGTTCTCGATGTCCCAAACCTTGCCGGCGTATTCCCACGTGCTCATGTCCGCCGACCGCCAGAGATGGATGCCGTCGTTGTTCTCGAAGTCGGCGGTTTCTGACTTCTGACTTCTGACTTCTGACTTCTTCCGCGAAGCGACCGTGCCAGTCATGTACCACGCCCCGTCGCCGCCCCGCACGATCGAGGTGTCGGCCAGGGGAATGTCCTGCAACGGCGTCAGGCGCGAGCCGCCGGTGCGGGCGTTCTTCTCGAACCATTTGCCGGTCGGCTTCGCCGCCGCATAGTCGAACATCGCCAGCTTGCCGGCCTTGGAGGCTCTGGCCGCCGCCGGCAGTTTGGGCTGCGCCAACGCGGCCAGGACGCCACCTTCGAATTGCAACGGCACGAGGACCGGCTCGTCGCCGATGCTGCAAGAGGCCATCAGGCCTTTGTCGCCAGTGTCGCACAACACCACCGGCCCGCTGCCGGGAATCAGGAGCCTCGGCGCCGAATACGGCCCGACCAGCTTGCTGGCCACCGCGTAGAAACTGTCGTCGCGCTTGTAGCCGGCCTCGTCGGTGAACGCCGCCCACGTGAGGATGTATTGGCCCTGATGCAGAAACAGGCTCGCGTTGCGGGGGCGGAACTGCTGGGCGCACCACTCCGCGTTCGGGTAGCCCGCCACCGCCGAGAACAGGTGCGTCACCTCCCGGCCGCCTTCGCCGCCGTCCGCCGTCAGCGGACGCAGATAACCGGCGCCCCAGACCAAATGGAGCGAACCATCGGCGTCGCGAAAGACGCTTCCGCCGCCGTCGCCGCGGGCCAGCTTCGACCGATTTGCATCCCACATGGGCAATCCCGGCTGCCCTTTGAGGGTGATCTGATAGCCGGAGGCCGGATTGTTCGCCGCCGCCCGCAACACGCCGACATCGTAGCCCGACATCGAATGCGTGAGGAACGCGTGCTTACCGGCAAACGTGAGGCGCGGGGAGGTCATCCCCCGCGCGGCTTCATACGTCCTAGAGATAGGGCGCTCCGGCAGATACCAATGGCGGCTGCGCCAGCCGGAGGCGGTTCCCTTCAGGTCATTTGGGTGTAGGTTCCACGCCAGTCCCTCGTCCTTCCATTCGACAAGGTCCTTGGACGACCAGAGCTTGATTCCGTCGTTGCTCATGAAGTCGGGGCTTCCGTCATATGTGCCGGACGCCCGCGCCCCGGTCAGGTAATAGATCCCATCCGGCGCGCGGGTCACCGCCGCGTCGCGCAGCGGCTCGCCGATGTTGGGTTTGACGACCTCCGCCGCATGGGCGGTAGTGAGGGTGGCGGCCGCCACCAGCGCGGCGGCCGTGAGAGTGGTTGGCGATCTCATCGTCTTGTTGCGCCTTCTCATCGAAGCGGCCTTGAACTCGCTCACTCCGTTTCCACCAGGTAATACATGGTCTTGCTCTGTTTGCCGTCGATCGTGAACGAAGCGCCTGACCGCCCGTTCTCCACCTTCAGGCCGGCCGCGCCTTCGCGCATCCGTCCCGCGTGGTCGAGGGGCAGGACCGATTTGACCTTTCGGCCCTTGAGCGTGACGGAGGCCTCGACCGGCTCCAGCAACAGCGGCTCGCGGCCCTCAACGAAGCCCCTGGGGTTGTCGCCGTCCAACTCGTCGAAGACCATGCCGCTATTGGCGTCGCGGCCAAAGGCGGCCACCAGCAGACGCTTGCCGGTTTTGATGGTCTCGCCTTTGTCGAGCGCGACCACGTAGAACTTCACCGGGGTGTCGGTGGCGACGGTGACCGTGAGGTTGTCGAAGGAGATCTCGCGGCCCTTGACATAGCCGAACACGGCCTGGGTGCCGGGAGTGTTCACGGTGTAGTAACGGTTTTCGTAGTCCCAGAGCAATTGGCCGGTCGTCGAGCGCACCACGCCCTTGCCCGCGTCGATGAACTTGCCGGCTTCGTTGAAGACCGGCTCCTCGGGTGTGGGCCCATCCACGAACTCCATCAGCACCCGCCCGGCCATCAGCCCCGCCGAGGGCACGACCGACGAGAACTCCTTGTTGTTCGCCCCGCCCAGCAGGGAGAAAGTCTCGAGGAAGCCGACCTTGCCTTGAAGCAGTTCCGGAATGCTGACCTGCCGGTTGGCGACGATGCCGCCTTCCTTCACGTCGCCGCGATAGATCATGCGGGCCAGCATCGGGTACTGCCCCAACTGGATGAAGTCGTCGCAACAGGTGTTGCAGTCACGGCCCATCTGGTTGAGGATGAGTGGCTTCGTGCTCGAGAACTGGCACGAGGCGTCCCACCCCTGCAACCCCATGCCGTAGATCGCCACGGTGGGCACGTCGATGGGGCCGCCGCCCCACTCGGAGATGTTGAACGGGCGGTTCTTGACCTGCTGAAACCCGACGCTGAAGTTGCCGACGCCGGGGTTGTCGAGGAAGGTAGGCGCGTAGTTGTGGCGGTCGATGAAGCCCACCTCGTAGTCGGTCAGCGTGTTGAGCAGATGCCCCGGCCAGTTGGACGCCTGCCAGCAGGAACCGCAGATCGCGCCCTGATAGCCCGTGTCCCGGATCGCCTTCGAGAACCGCTTGTAGAACGAAAGCTGCTCCTCGTACATGAACCGCATCGTGTCGGCCATGTAGGGATCCACCACGTTCGTCACGCCCCAGGACGGGTAACGCGGACGGATGTCGCCCAGGTTCTTCCCCTGCGGATAGCTATCGCCCCACGCCTTCTGCAGGGCTTCCTGACTGCCGTGCTTCTTCAGGAGGAACTCGTTGAACCGCTTCTGAAACGCGGCGAAATACTTCGGGTAATCCGTCTCGAATCCCCGGTGGTCGTCGTGCGCCATGAAGATGTCCTCCTCGTTGTGCAGCTCGACATAGGCCAGGGCCGCATCGTCGGCGTAGCGGATGCCGGTGGCCGAGTTCGTCCGCGCGAGCAGGTTGACCGTCTGCGCGATGAGCAGGTCCTGGAGATCGGGCGCGAACGACTTCAGGTGATGGTCATACGTCCCCATCTCCTTCGGGTCGTGCGCCGCGATCTCGTCGTAGAACCAGACCTTGTCCTTGTCGGCCGGCGTGACCTTGAAGCGGTAGCTGGCCGACCAGCCGAGGTAGATGCCCCGCTTCTTCGCTGAGGCGTGGAAGTAGTCGAAGCGCTCCATCTTGACCGGATCGGGAACCATGTGGTCCTGCTTGCTCATGATGCCGGCCCAGTCGTGGTCGAGGAACTTGTGCAGGCGGACCAGGTTCACGCCGTACTTGGCCCACTTGTCGTTCCACTGGTCGGCCTCTTCGTGCGGGCAGGCCATGTCTTCCCAGGAGATGTTGGTGCCCCAGAACTTGACCGGCGTGCCGTCGGCGAAGATGAAACGGTCGCCGTCCATCTTCAGCCAGCCGCGTTTGCCGGCCGGCTTCTCCAACCAATCCTCCGCGCCGATGACGCTGCCGGGGGAGACGTCGTTCTTGTTCTCGTATGCGATCCACCCGGAGGTCTCCACCCAGCGGTTCTCCGGCTCGAACTCGATCGGTCGGTCGAGGGTCATGACGATGACCTGCTTCATCGTGCCGCCCGCGGGCGTCGCGCCTTCCGAGCAGGAGAACATGCGCAACTCGTCGTTGTCGGCGTGAATGAACAGCGGAGGCTCGAAGCGGAACGTCGTCGCATTGCCCGCCGCCGTCCTGATCTGGAGAGCCTTCACCTTGGCGTGTCCGTCGCGGGGCAGCGGATACGGCCTGTCGAGCGCCTGCCCGTCGGCCAGTTCGAGCCGGCACGACCCGCCCCGGAAATGGGGCGACTTGACGATCTTGAAACCCAGGCCCGCGCCGTCGTTGGGGAATGCGTAGACCTGTTCGTGGTCCGGTCGCGCCTGCAGCTCGATCCGCACGGCCTTGTCGCCCGTTTTGGCGACTTCCACGCGCAGGTCGTGCCGCCCGCCGGTCGGCTCCTTGTCCCACCACCCCTTGTAGAAGCCGACGCCCTTCTCCTCCCATACCCGCCGGCCGTTCTCGGCGAACGGCCTGGCGTCCCCGAGCTTGGGATGAATCCAATGCTGCCCTACGGTGAGGCCTTCGAGCCTGTACCGCGGCGTGTCGCCCTCGACGACCGCCAGGTCCATGCGGCCGGCGCCGGCGACCGTCCACCGCGGGTCTTCGGCCGCGCAGGTGGCGGCGAGCACGCCCGCGAGGAGAAGGGCCGTGGCGAGCGTTGGCGCGCCGATCGTCGCGAGTCTCAACGCCTCATTTCCGATCTTCAGGTTCTTGTGGGTCTTCATGTCCTGTCTCCTGGTTGCGTGGTTTACGGATTGGCTTGCGGCGGCACGTTAGCTTCCGGGGCTCTGATCTCGGACTCCTTGACGAACAGCGGCGCGGTGACCGACGGGTCCGGATTGGGCGCCACGATGCGCGGCGCCGTCCGGGCGGTGATCGGGAACATGGTGACGTGGAACTTGGCGCAGCCGTAGGGGACCAGGCGCAATTCGACCTTCTCGCTGCCGTCCGGGAACGGCTGCGGCGGCAGGCAGGTCACGTCGTTCTGTGTGTGGGTCACGACGTTGTCGCGGCGCTTGAGTTCCTCGGCCACGTCGTGGGCCTTGCGCTGGATGGGCGCCCAGTCGGCTCGGGTCGCCGTCACCTTCAAGGCCAGCGGGGCGGCCAGCGGCCAGTCCCATTTCGCGGGCATCGGCGCGCGCTCGACCTTCCAGCTCTTCTCGGCGCCTTCCGGCGCGTCGATGGCGAACTTCCATTCGGCGGCGGGGTCGATCTCGGTCTTCCCTGCCTCTTCAACGGGCAGCGTCATGCACAGCGGCCCGTAGCGGACAGCGGCGAACGGGGCGCCCTCGAGTTCGCGAGCCACATGGACTCGCGGCGTCATGGGCATTTGGATCTCCACCCGGTCGCCTGCCTTCCATTCCCGGCGCAGCTCGACGAAACCGGAACCGTCGGCCTTGGCGTCGGCCGCCGCGCCGTTGACCTCGACGGCGAAGCCGTCGCACCAGCGGGGGACGCGCAGCCGCAACGGGAACGTGACCGGGCGCTCCGGATCGACCGCGAGCGCGATGCTCTCTCCGAAGGGATAGTCGGTCTGGCCCTTGAGGCTGACGATGACGCCGTTTCCCGGCCCGGCCTTGACCTTGAGGGAGCAAGGCCCATAGAACGTCCAGGCCAACCCGTTGTCCCAGGTTGCCATCCACATGTTCTGGACGAAATACGTCATGGCTTTGAGCATCTGTCCCGGACAGCAGAGCGTCCCGTGCAGAGGTTTGTACCATTGGCCCTGCATGTTCGGCTGGTCGTGGTTGTTCAACCTGGAGAAGTAGGTGTAGGCCTGCATGTCGCGTGTCCAGCAAGCCGGCAGAAAGTTGAATAAGCACTCTTCCGTCCGGTCGCCGTAGTAACCCCGTCCGGACGCCGCCAACAGTGCGCCGGCCCAGCGGATCTGCATGGTCGTGCAGCTCTCGTTGCCCTTGTAGGCGCCGAGGCCGCGCGCGTCCTCGTCGCCCTGCATCGCGCCGCTGGGGAGCATGTAGTATTGCTCGACCGCCCGCAGCATCCGTTCCTCCATCTCGAGGATGGGCTTGTTGTTTTCCCCCCACGGGAACCCGGCAATCGCGCTGATACGGCCATACAGATAAGATGCGGTGTGGGTCCGCTTGGAGAAGTCGAGCAGGTTCCCGGTCTTGCCGTCGTTCTCCTTGAGCCAATTCTGGGCGTGGCCCGACATCGTGGAGAAGGCCAGGTTGTCCTTCATCGAGTCGGCGCCATGCGCATAAGCCTTAAGGCATCCCTCCCTGGTCGTATCTCCTCCGCCGACGCTGAACCAGCCTGGCTTATCCTTGAAATGCGGGTTGTTGGGGCGAAGCGCCTTCTCGATGGCTTGCAGCAAGCGCGGATCCTTCGTGATCTCGTAAGCGGTCGCCATGGCTGTTCCGAGGTTGCCGTTGCCGAATTGCACGTCGAACCAATCGAGCTTGTTGGGCGTCGTCGTCTGAGCCCACGGGTAGTCGTCCTTCGTGGTCCACCACATGAACATGAAGGCGTCGTCGGGCGCCTTGAGGACATTCTCGGCCACGAGCAACAGCCGCCCCTTGATCTCGTCCACCAGCGCTTGGTCGTCGAGGATGACGCCGAGTTTGATGGCGCCTTCCAGCCATGTAGCGCATTGCTCGGCGGGCCAGCCGCGCCCATGTGGTCCGGCGCCCTTGGCGCCGGGCGTGTCCTCGCCGGTCCAGCCCTTGCCGAAGACGATGGCCTGCTCCGGGTTGGGATAGTCGTAAGGATGTCCGAGCACACCTTTGCGCGCGGCCACGCACCAGTCGCGCAGCCAGCCCTCGGGCCGGACAACGCCCGGAGGCAGTTGCACATAGGCCGTCCTGCCATGGGGTTCGTTGGCACGCTGGTAATGGGCTCCTGGCGCAGAACCCTCTTGCGGATCGTCGGCTCGGGTTTCCGCGACTTGGGCGAACGACGCCAGTAGCGAAACGCAGAGAAAG
>Ga0233425_10008466_pt1 | contig 13647 bp, 12 predicted proteins | sample Watercolumn_Towu_2_FD_181712 | JGI IMG/M metagenome (GOLD analysis project Ga0233425, IMG submission 181712) | Freshwater microbial communities from Lake Towuti, South Sulawesi, Indonesia - Watercolumn_Towuti2014_140_MG | ecosystem: Environmental > Aquatic > Freshwater > Lake | place...
GACCTGCCGGTCCAGCTCGGAGTCCCCCGACCACTCCTCGCCAGCGACCGCGAGCAGCGTGCGCATCCGGAACGCCTCGACCTTGCCCTGCGCCCGGTCGACCGCCTTGAGCATCCGCAGCCGGTCCAGATCCAGCGGCAGCCGGCCCGGGTCGATCGCCTCCAGCTCGACCAGGTGCTCGAACGACGGCGCCGTCGCCAGCATCGTGCGCACCCGGTCGGCGTCGACGTCGGCCACCAGCTCGGCGAACCGCGCCTCCACCACCGACGCCGGAAGACCCGGCCAGGCAGCGGGAGCGGTGGAGGACATGCGAAGAGAATAGAACACGCGTACGACAGAAGTCCACCGCGAACCTGTCCCCTGATCCGGTGAAAACCGTTGGCGCACAAGCGATTACAGCCAGTACTGAGACCTCTCGACAGGCGAGCTGCACGGCGCCCAGCCTCGGCTCTACGACTCCCCGTCAGGGCAGTAGAGGCGCATGCGCTCGTGCTCGGACCGCACAAGGGTGTGGGTGTCGAGCGGCTTGCCGCAGGCGGCGCACGGCGTCGAGGGAAGCGCGTTGGACCGCTCGACCGGCTGGTAGTCGCTCAGCTGCGCCGGGCCGAAGACCTTGCGCGTGATGTCGTTGACCTTGTCGGTGATGCGCCACGCGAGGGCGTGCCGCTTGTCGCGGCGCTCGTCCCGCGAGCTCACAACCATCCTCCGATGATGGGCGCGAGGATCACCTTGACGATCATCGCGACGGGGTAGACCAGGGCGTACCCCAGGTTGACACGCGGATCGGCGCGGGTGACGTCGTTGGCGTACGCGAGCACGGCGGGCTGGGTCTGCGACCCGGCGACGACGCCGGCGAGGGTCGGGCCGTAGGCGTGCATGAAGCGGCGCATGAGCAGCAGGCCGGCGGCCGCGGTCGCCGTGACCACGAGGCCGGTGATGAGCAGGCGCGGGCCGAGGTCGCTCGCGAGCGCGTCGGCGAGGGCCGCGCCGGCGTTGGAGCCGGCGTAGGCGAGGAAGACGAGCATGCCGAGCTGCGAGAGCGTGGCCGAGACCGAGTGCGGGAGCGACCACAGGATCGGGCCGGTGCGCTGCAGGCGCCCGGCGATGAGGCCGACGAGCAGCGGGCCGCCGGCGATGCCGAGCGAGACTCCGGCAGTGCCGGGCACGGGCACGTGGATGAGGCCGACGAGCAGGCCGAGGCCGAGGCCGAGGAAGAGGCCGACGGGGTTGATGTCGGTGGCGCCGCGCTCGCTGTCGCCGAGGAAGCGGCCGGCGTCGGCGATGCGCTCGGACGGGCCGACGAGGCGCACGCGGTCGCCGAGGGCGAGGACGAGGTCGTCGGTGGCGAGCAGGTCGACGTCGCCGCGGCGCACGCGCGTGGCGGTGACGCCGTACTGCCCGGGCAGGTCGAGGTCGCCGAGGTGGCGGCCGGCGATCTTGCGGTTGGAGACGGCGACGCGGCGGTAGTCGAGCGACGACCGGTCGGACACGAGGCGCACGGTCGACTTGTGCCCGATGTCGTCGATGATCTGGCGGACGGTGGGGCCGTCGCCGACCACGGTGAGGATGTCGCCGCGCTGGGGCGCGTAGTCGTTCATCGGCAGGTCGAGGTGGCCGGGGTGGCCCGGCTCGTCGCCGATCATCAGCCGCGAGAACTTCACGTGGTGGCCGTACTGCTCGGCGAGCGCGCCGAGGGTCGGCAGGTCCTCGACGTCGACGCGCACGCTGGCGCGCTCGAGCGCGGGCGGGGGCGCCGAGCGCTCGGCGTCGGCCGGCGGCGGTGACGTGCGGGCGGCGATGCCGGCGGCGAGCAGCATGCCGAGCACGCCGCCGAGGTAGGTGACCGAGTAGCCGACGACGGGGTCCTGGCTCTTGAGCTGCTCGATGCTCGCAGCCAGCGCGGGGGTGTTGGTGAGCGCGCCGGCGAAGACGCCCGAGAGCACTCCGCCGTCGAGCCCGAGCAGGGCGCCGACGCCGAGGGTCACGACGGCGCCGGCGATGAGCACGCCGACGACCACGCTGATCGCTCGGCCTCCGGTGCGGAGCGCGGAGAAGAACGACGGTCCGGCGGAGACGCCGATCGCGTAGGCGAAGAGCACCAGGCCGAGCTGGCCGACGACGACCGGCACCTTGAGCCGCTCGTCCCACGCCGAGAGCGCGAGAGCGAGGAACAGCACCGCTGCCGGCCCGAGGGCGAACCGCTTGTAGGTGATCGCCCCGAGCGCGCTGCCGACAGCCAGCAGCAGGCACAGCAGGACGAGGGGGTTCTCGGCGAGGAGGTCTGCAATCGCTTGCACGACAACGAGCGTAGGGGTCGTGCCGCGCTGTGGGACGCGTTCGACGCCCCGTTGACTGCAAGGTCACAGGCCAGCGCGCGTGACGTCGGTCGCCCAGGCCATCCTTGCTTGCGGCAGAGGGGGACGCGCATGGAGCTCGCGGCCGTTGCGGCACCGCCGCAGTGGTTCGGCCGCGTGCGCCTCGACGACGAGATCGGGCACTGCTGCGAGTGCGGCCTGCGCGCACCGGTCGAGGTGACGACGTCGGCCGCGCGCACTACCGCCGTGCACCGCTGCGCCCGGCACTCCCCCACCACCGGCCCGTGCGCCCGCTGCGGAATCGACGGCCGGCGCGTGCCGAGCGGGTCGCCGACCCTCGACCGCTACGGCTGCGCGGTCCACCACGCGGACCTCGTCCAGGACGACGGGCTCGCGGGCCTGCCCGGGCCGCCGCCGATCGCGCGGCCAGTCCTGGCCTGGTCGTACGGGGGCACGGCCCCGCCCGAGGTCAGTGGCCGGTCTGCAGGCAGGACGGGCCGAGCAGCGCCTTGAGGTCGCCGTAGAGGGCGGGCGACGGCGTGACGCGCAGGCGGTCGTCGAGCCGCACCACGGTGGTGCGCGGGCCGTTCTGAAGAGCGAGCCGCACCTCGGTGACGCCGGGGTGCGCGGCCAGGACGTCCTTGAACCGCTCGATCACCGGCGGGATGCAGCGCGAGGCCGGCAGCGTCACGACGACGGGGCCCTGCTCGCCGGTGGAGAGGTCGGGGACCGACACCTCCATCGCGATGAGCTTGGGCGCCTCCTCCTCGCTCTTGTCGAGGCGGCCCTTCACCAGCAGGACGGCGTCAGGCACGACGTGCGGGCCGACGAGCTGGTAGGTGGCCGGGAAGACCATGACGTCGATCGAGGCCTCGAGGTCCTCGAGGGTCGCGATCGCCCAGACGTTGCCCTGCTTGGTCACCTTGCGCTGGACGCTGGTGATGAGGCCGCCGACGGTGATGGTGCGGCCGTCGGCGACATCCTCGGAGTGCAGCGCGGAGACCGGCACGTCGCTCGCGGCCGAGAGCACGTGCTCGACGCCGTTGAGCGGGTGGTCGGACACGTAGAGGCCGAGCATCTCGCGCTCGTAGCCGAGCAGCGTGGCCTTGTCCCACTCCCCCGTCGGGATCGGCGGCGGCGCGAACAGCGGCGCGCCGCCGGACGCGGAGTCGTCGTCGAACCCGGCGAACAGGGAGTCCTGGCCGATCGCCTCGTTCTTCTTGATGTCGGCGATGGAGTCGATGCGCGCCTCGTGCACGGCGAGCAGACCCTTGCGGCTCTCGCCGAGGCTGTCGAAGGCGCCCGACTTGATGAGCGACTCGACCACGCGCTTGTTGACGACGCTGATCGGCACCTTCTCGAGGAAGTCGTCGAAGCTGGCGAACCGGCCCTGGCTGGTACGCGCCTCGATGAGCCCGTCGACGACGTTGCCGCCGACGTTGCGGACGGCCGAGAGGCCGAAGCGGATGTCGGTGCCGCGCGGGGTGAAGTCGGAGTCGGACTCGTTGACGTCGGGCGGCAGCACCTTGATGCCCATGCGCCGGCACTCGTTGAGGTAGACGGCCGACTTGTCCTTGTCGTCCTTCACCGAGGTGAGCAGCGCCGCCATGTACTCGGCGGGGTAGTTGGCCTTGAGGTACGCCGTCCAGAACGACACCAGGCCGTAGCCGGCGGTGTGGGCTTTGTTGAAGGCGTAGTCGGAGAACGGGACGAGGATGTCCCAGAGCGTCTTGATCGCGTCCTCGGAGTAGCCGTTCTGGCGCATGCCGTCGCTGAACGGCACGAACTCCTTGTCGAGGATCTCCTTCTTCTTCTTGCCCATCGCGCGGCGGAGCAGGTCGGCGGCTCCCAGGGAGTAGCCGGCCAGCTTCTGGGCGATGGCCATGACCTGCTCCTGGTACACGATCAGGCCGTAGGTGTCGCCCAGGATGTCTTCGAGCGGCTCGGCGAGCTCGGGGTGGATCGGCACCACCGGCTTGCGGCCGTTCTTGCGGTCGGCGTAGTCGTTGTGGGCGTTGGCGCCCATAGGGCCCGGGCGGTAGAGCGCCAGGACCGCGGAGATGTCCTCGAAATTGTCGGGGACCATCGAGCGCAGCAGCGCGCGCATCGGGCCGCCGTCGAGCTGGAAGACGCCGAGGGTGTCGCCACGGGCCAGCAGCTCGTAGGTGGGCGGGTCCTCGAGCGCGAGCTCCTCGAGCACGATGGTCTCGCCGCGGTTGTTGGCGATGTGCATGAGGCAGTCGTCGAGGACCGTGAGATTGCGCAGGCCCAGGAAGTCCATCTTGAGCAGGCCGAGGGTCTCGCACACGCCCATGTCGAACTGCGTGATGATGGCGCCGTCCTGGTCGCGCCGCCAGATCGGGATGACGTCGAGCAGCGGCTCGGAGCACAGGATCACGCCCGCGGCGTGGACGCCGGGCTGGCGCTTGAGGCCCTCGAGGCCCTTGGCGGTGTCGACCACCTTGCGGACGTCGGCGTCGGACTCGTAGAGGGCCCGGAACTCCCCCGCCTCGTTGTAGCGGGCGTGTGAGGGGTCGAAGATCCCCGACAGCGGGATGTCCTTGCCCATGACCGCCGGCGGCATCGCCTTGGTGATGCGCTCGCCGACGACGAACGGGTAGCCGAGCGCGCGGGCGGAGTCCTTGATCGCGGCCTTCGCCTTGATCGAGCCGTAGGTGATGATCTGGGCGACCCGCTCCTCGCCGTACTTCTCGGTGGCGTAGCGGATCATGTCGCCGCGCTTGCGCTCGTCGAAGTCCATGTCGATGTCGGGCATCGACACGCGCTCGGGGTTGAGGAAGCGCTCGAAGAGCAGGCCGTGCTTGATCGGGTCGAGCTCGGTGATGCCGAGCGCGTAGGCGATGAGCGCGCCGGCCGCGGAGCCGCGGCCCGGGCCGACGCGGATGCCGGCCTCCTTGGCGTGGCGCACGAGGTCGGCGGTGACGAGGAAGTACCCCGGGAAGCCCATCTGGATGATGACGCCGACCTCGTAGGCCGCCTGGTCGCGGTGGGTCTGCGGCACGCCGTCGGGGAAGCGCATCGCGAGGCCGCGCTCGACCTCCTTGACCAGCCAGGTCTCCTCGGACTCGCCGTCGGGGACGGGGAACCGCGGCATGAGGTTGGCGCCCTCGTTGAACGAGATGTCGACGCGCTCGGCGATGAGGAGGGTGTTGTCGCAGGCCTCGGGCAGCTCGGCCCAGACCGCGCGCATCTCCTCGGCGCTCTTCAAGTAGAAGTCGCGGGCGTCGAAGCGGAAGCGCTTCGGGTCGTCCATGGTGGTGCGGGTGCCGATGCACAGCAGGACGTCGTGGCTCTCGGCGTCGTGCGGGTAGACGTAGTGCAGGTCGTTGGTGGCCAGCAGCGGGATGTCGAGCGAGCGCGCGATCCGCAGCAGGTCCTCGCGGTGCCGCCGCTCGATGCCGAGCCCGTGGTCCATGAGCTCGCAGAAGTAGTTGTCCTTGCCGAGGATGTCGCGGAAGTCGGCGGCGGCCGCGAGCGCACGGTCGTAGTTGCCCGCCTGCAGCCAGCGGTTGACCTCGCCGGACGGGCACCCGGTGGTGCCGATGATGCCCTTGCCGTAGGTCTCGAGCAGCTCGCGGTCCATGCGCGGCTTGCGGTAGAAGCCCTCGAGGCTCGACAGCGACGAGAGCCGGAAGAGGTTGTGCAGGCCCTCGTTGTTCTCGGCCCACAGCGTCATGTGGGTGTAGGCCTGCTTGCCCTTGCCCGAGTTCTCGCCGTCCTCGCCGGTGCCCTCGTCGTAGCCGCCGCCGAAGTCGAACGGCGAGCGCTCGAAGCGGCCCTGCGGGGCGTAGTAGCCCTCGATGCCGATGATCGGCTTCACGCCGGCGGCCTTGCCGCGCTTGTAGAAGTCGTAGGCGCCGTAGACGTTGCCGTGGTCGCTCATCGCGAGCGCCGGCATCTCCATCCGCGCAGCCTCGGAGAACAGGTCGCCGAGGCGGGCCGCGCCGTCGAGCATGGAGTACTCGGTGTGCACGTGCAGGTGCACGAACGAGTCGCCCACTCCGCTGCCCTCCCGAGGACCGGTACCCGCGCCGACGTCTGACCAGGGCCCCTCGGCGCACGCCGCGGGCCCGCCCGGAGGCTCGCGCGGGGGAAGGCGGCGGTGCGACCGGGAGACCTCACCCTAACGCCCGGGTCCGACGGCGGCGGGGCCCGGCCGGGGCATCCCTGGTCGCCCGGCGTGTCGGCGATCTTGGTCGGCGCCCGGCGCCCGGCGGCACGCCCGGGGAGGGCCTCGGGAGGCTCCCTCAGGGGTCCGGGAGGGCGGGCCCGGAGGTCAGTCGGGGTCGGCTGCGGAGACGGCGGGGAGGCGCAGCGAGGCGGCCGCGCGGGTGCGGTCGCGGCCGGCGTCCTTGGCCTCGTAGAGGGCGACGTCGGCCCGCTTGAGCGCGTCCTCGACCGGCTCGCCGGTGAGCAGCTGGGCGTAGCCGACGGAGACCGTCACGGGGATGTCGCGGCCGTCATGGCGGACGGGGACGAGCCGCACGCGCTCGCGGACCCGCTCGGCGACCTGCTCGGCGCCGTCGAGGTCCGCGGCCACCAGGAGGGCGGAGAACTCCTCGCCCCCGGTGCGCCCGACGACGTCGCCGGCGCGCAGGGCCGACCGGATGCGATGGGCCGTCTCGGCGAGGACGGCGTCGCCGGCGGCATGGCCGTGGGTGTTGTTCACCTCGCCGAACCGGTCGAGGTCGACGACGAGGACGGAGACGGGCTCGCCGGTCCGCCGGGCCCGCGCCATCTCGCGCTCGGTGTCGCTGACGAAGGCGCGCTTGAGCGGCAGCTCGGTGTCGTGGTCGAGGCCGGCCGACCGGGCGAGGCGCTGCGCCGCGAACTGGTGGTGCAGCAGCCACACGAGCATCGCGACCAGCGGCAGCGTCGCGGGCGACCACCGGAGCAGGACGACGATGGTGATGCCGAGGACGAACTGCGACCACATCAGGCCGTTGGCCTCCCGGTCGAGCACGGGGCTGGCGGCCAGCGGCACACCGCGGGCGTGCCACAGGACCAGGCTCATGCCGAGGGAGCTGGTGGCCCACCACGCGACGGCGGCGGCGGCGCTCGCCAGCATCACGGGCATCGGCGCAGGCAGCGGCTCGGGGAGACCTGCAGCCCACGACGCGACGGCCGTCGCGGCGCCGACGCCGGCAGTGACCGCGGCGAGCATGAGCGCGACGTTGACGACGGCGCGGCGCCGGCTCCAGTGCCGCACCTCGAGGAGGCCCGCGAGCAGCAGCACGGGCGGCGGGGCGAGCAGGGCGATGACCAGCAGCACAGCGGTGTCGAGACCGAACTCGATGCCCGCGCGGGTGCCCTGGCCGAGGCCGAAGCGGTCCTTGCCGGTGACGAGGAGGACGGCGACGCCGGCGGCCACCGCCCACGGCCAGCCGTCGACCGGCTGGGACGGGAGCAGCAGCAGGATCGCGGCGCAGAGGCCGATCACCAGGACGGAGACGAGGAGCAGGCCGCGGGAGACATCGTCGCCCCCGTCGTCGGCGGACGGCGCTGCGCCTTCCGGCACCGCCGTCGCGTCCGCGCTCTCTGTCATCGGCCCCCCAGCCCGCCGCGCTCCTGCCCTGGTCGCGGCTCCCGCAGATCGTGGTCCGGGGGGTGCCGGGCTGCAACGACAACGCGTTCCTGATGGGCCGGACGGGTGATCAGGTAGCCCCGGGTGAGGGAACGGCGACGGCCCGCCGCTGCTCCGTCCGGTGACCGGGCCCCGCGGCCGGCCCGCGACCGTCAGCCGGCGAGCGCGTCGAGCTCGGCGAAGGCGGCGTCGTCGAGCTCGACCTCCGCCGCCGCGCAGTTCTCCTCGAGGTGCGCCACCGAGCCCGTGCCGGGGATCGGCAGCATCGCCGGGGAGCGCCGCAGCAGCCAGGCGATCGCGAGCTGGGCCGGGGTGAGGCCGGTGCGCGCGGACATGCCCGCCAGCGGCCCGTCGGCCGCGGCGTGGCGGCCGACGTCGACGGGGTGCCACGGGATGAAGCCGACGCCGGTCTCCGTGGCGCGGTCGAGCAGCGCCTCGCTCGTGCGGTCGGTGAGGTTGAAGCGGTTCTGCACGGTCGCGATCGGCAGGATCGCCTGCGCGGCCTCGAGCTGCTCGACGCTCACCTCGGAGAGCCCGACGTGGCGCACCTTGCCGGCCGCGACGGCGTCGGCGAACACACCGAGCTGGTCCTCGAGCGGGATGCGCTCGTCGATGCGGTGCAGCTGCCAGAGGTCGATGGTGTCCGTGCCGAGACGGCGCAGCGACATCTCCAGGCACTGCGTCAGGTACGCCGGGTCGCCGACGACGGTCCACCGGTCGGGGCCCTGCCGGGTGAAGCCGGCCTTGGTCGCCACGACGACGCCGTCGTAGGGGTGCAGCGCCTCGCGGATGAGGTCCTCGGACACGAACGGGCCGTAGGAGTCCGCGGTGTCGACGAAGTCCACCCCGAGCTCGACGGCGCGGCGCAGCACCTGCACGGCGGTGGCGCGGTCGGGCGGGTCGCCCCACACGCCCTTGCCGACGATGCGCATCGCCCCGAAGCCGAGGCGGCGCACCTCGAGGTCGTCGCCGATGCGGAAGGTGCCGGAGGCCAGGACGGGCTGCTCGGACGTCATGCGCCCATCCAACCTCAGGCGGCTCCCGTGCGCTGCTGCTGCCACTCGCGGGCGAGCAGCCCGTAGGTGTACCCGTCGATCCAGCCGAGCTCGTCGTGCCACGAGTCCTCGACGCCGTGCTGCTCGCGGCGCATGCCCGCCTTCTCCAGCACCCGAGCCGAGGCGCCGTGGTCGGCGTAGCAGCCGGCCGTCGCGCGCCGCAGGCCGAGCGGCCCGAAGCAGGCCTCGAGCAGGCCCTTCGCCAGATGCGTCGCGATGCCGCGGCCGGAGAACTGCGGGCCGACCAGGTAGCCGATCTCGGCCTCCGTCGCGGGCGGCATGGCACTCTGCCCGAGGCCGTCCTTGACCTCGAGGAAGCCGAGGCCGACGACGACGCCGTCGAGCTCGGCCACGCACGAGTAGTCGCGCCCGTCGGGCTCCCGCAGCCAGCCGGTGCGGAACTGCTCGGGGTCGACGCTCGTGTGCAGCGTCCACCGGTTGCTCGCGGGGTCGTTGCGCAGCGCGAGCATCGCCTCGATGTCGGGCTCGGCGGCGTCGCGCAGGATCAACGGGCCGGACTGCAGGGGCCAGGGGTGCTCTGCCACCCGCGCATCGTGGCAGGACGCCGCGATCACGACAGCCCCGTTTCCTCCACCGGGCGCCGCGGCGGAATCCGGGGGAACGCCGGGTCGTTGCATGTTCAACCGCTAGCGTGGCGGCACCACACGTCGAGGAGCAGGCACATGTCGGACTGGAACACGGCGATCATCGAGGAGTTCCGCGCCAACGGCGGCAAGGTGGGCGGGATGTTCGAGGGCGCCCCCGTCGTCCTGATGCACGGCGTCGGCCGCAAGACCGGCAAGGTGACGGTGCACCCCGTCATGTACCTGCCGTCCGACGACGACCCCGCGACCATCTACGTCTTCGCCTCGAAGGCCGGCGCCCCCACGCACCCGGACTGGTACTACAACCTCACCGCCGCGGGCCGAGCGACCGTCGAGGTCGGCACCGAGACCTACGACGTCGCGGTGACCGAGGTGACGGGCGAGGACCGCGACCGCATCTACGCCGAGCAGGTCTCGCGCTACCCGGGCTTCGGCGAGTACGAGCAGAAGACGGCGGGCATCCGCACCATCCCGGTGCTCGCACTGACCCGCCTCTGACGCGGGGCGCTCAGCCCGCGGCGACGACGTCGAGGGCGTGCTGCAGGTCGGGCGGGTAGGGGCTCTCGAGCTCGACCCACCCCCCCGTGCCGGGGTGCTCGAAGCCGAGCCGGACGGCGTGCAGCCACTGACGGGTGAGCCCGAGCCGCTGCGCGAGGACCGGATCGGCGCCGTAGGTGAGGTCGCCGACGCACGGGTGGCGCATCGCCGAGGTGTGCACGCGGATCTGGTGGGTGCGGCCGGTCTCGAGGTGGATCTCGAGCATCGACGCGTGCCGGAACGCCTCGAGCGTGTCGTAGTGGGTGATGCTCGGCTTGCCGCCGGCGACCACGGCCCAGCGCCACTCGTGCTGCGGGTGGCGGTCGATGGGCGCGTCGATCGTGCCCCGCAGCGGGTCCATCACGCCCTGCACGAGCGCGTGGTAGACCTTCTCGACCGTGCGCTCCTTGAACTGCCGCTTCAACGAGGTGTAGGCGCGCTCGCTCTTGGCCACCACCATCAGCCCGGTGGTGCCGACGTCGAGGCGGTGCACGACGCCCTGCCGCTCCGCGGCGCCCGACGTCGAGATCCGGTAGCCCGCGCCGGCGAGGCCGCCGACGACCGTCGGCCCGGTCCAGCCCGGCGACGGGTGGGCGGCGACGCCGACCGGCTTGTCGACCACCACGACGTCGTCGTCGTCGAGCACGACCCGCAGGCCCTCGACCACCTCGGGCACGATCTGCACGGGCGTCGGCTCGCCGGGCATCTCGACCTCGAGCCACTGGCCCGCCGACACGCGTGCCGACTTGCCGACGGCCGTGCCGTCGAGGGTCACGCCCCCCGACTCGGCGATCTCGGCGGCCTTGGTGCGCGAGAAGCCGAGCAGGCGCGCCAGGGCGGCGTCGACGCGCTCGCCCTCGAGGCCGTCCGGGACGGGCAGGCTTCGGGAGTCGGCCACGGCCCTACTTCCGGGTGCCGTTGAGCTCGATGCCGCGCAGCGCCAGCAGCACCATGAGGATGCTCGAGCAGACGATCGCGGAGTCGGCCAGGTTGAAGACCGCGAAGTTCGGGAAGGTGATGAAGTCGACGACGTGGCCCTGGAACAGCCCCGGGGCGCGGAAGATGCGGTCGATGAGGTTGCCGACGGCGCCGCCGAGCAGGCCGCCGAGCGCGATCGCCCAGCCGACGCTGCCGAGCTCGCGCGACTTGCGCACGATGAAGATCGAGACGCCGAGCGCGATCGCGGTGAAGACGAAGGTGAACCCGGTGCCGAAGCTGAACGCCGCGCCCGGGTTGCGCAGGAACGTCAGGGTGACCAGTCCGCCGAGCAGCTCGATGGGGTCCTGCCCCTCGAGGTAGCGCACCGCGAGCCACTTGGTGATCTGGTCGAGCAGGACGACGCCGATCGCGATCCCGAAGGTCAGCCGCACCAGCCGCCGGTTGCGGGCGGGGTCGGCCGACGGCGGAGCCTCCACCCCTGCGTCGGCCGCGCCCTCGGCGTCGGTGCCGGGCGCGGGCGCCTCGGCGTCGGCGTCGGCGTTCATGGGCTGCTGCTCGTCCACCCCTGAAGCCTAGGCGACGGCCGCGGACCCCCCGACCACGCGTGGCCCTGCGGGCGGCCTCGGAAGCTGGGGGTCGGATCGCGTCGTCGAGAGCGCATATCGACCTCCAGCGGAGAGCAGGCCGCCCGCGACACCGACCCGACCCCACGCCGCGGCGGAGCGAAGCGGAGCCGCCGCGCTGCTCGCCCGCGCGCGCAGCGCGCCGCACTCGTCCGCCCCGGAGGCACGGAGCCGGGGCCGATGCGCAGCGAGGCCCCGGCGAACGGGCCGACACGCGCGAGCGCAGCGAGCGGGGCGGACGACCGCGGCGAGCGGTGCCCCGACGCACGCCGACGGAGGAGGCGGGCTTGGAGGGGCTGGACGATTCAGCGGCGCTCCTCGAGCTGCTTGCAGCTCACGCAGAGGGTGGCGCGGGGGAAGGCCTGCAGGCGCAGCTTGCCGATCGGCTTGCCGCACCGCTCGCAGACGCCGTAGGTGCCGTCGCCCAGCCGGCCGAGCGCGCGCTCGTTCTGCAGGAGGAGCTCGCGGGCGTTGTTGGCCAGCGACATCTCGTGCTCGCGCTCGAAGGTCTTGGTGCCGGCGTCGGCCTGGTCGTCGCCGGCGCCGTCGCCGGAGTCGCGCAGCAGGTCGGCGATGCCCTCCTCGGCCTCGCTGATCTGGTGCTGCAGGCGGGCGACCTCCTGCTCGAGCTCGCTGCGGACCTCGGCGAGCTCGGCCGCGGTCCAGGGCGACTCGTCCTCGCGGACGGCGAGCTTGGGCGCTGCTGCCTTGACGACCGGCTTGGCCACCGCCTTGGCCGGCGCGGCCTTCACCGGGGCAGCCTTGGCCGGAGCCGCCTTCGGCTCGGCCTTGGCCGGGGCCGCCTTCGGCTCGGCCTTGGCCGGGGCCGCCTTGGGCTCGGCCTTGGCGGGAGCAGCCTTGGTCGCGGCAGCCTTGGTGGGGGCGGCCTTGGCTGGAGCCGTCTTCGCGGGAGCGGCCTTGGTGGCCGCCTTCGTCGCAGGTGCGGCCTTCTTGGCCGGAGCGGCCTTGGCGGGCGCAGCCTTCGTCGCCGGCGCAGCCTTCGCGGGCGCGGCCTTCTTCGCCGGAGCGGCCTTGGCCGGGGCGGCCTTCTTCGCCGGAGCAGCCTTCGCGGGCGCAGCCTTCGTCGCGGGCGCGGCCTTGGTGGCGGCCTTCTTGGCCGGCGCAGCCTTCGCGGGCGCAGCCTTCGTCGCGGGCGCGGCCTTGGTGGCGGCCTTCTTGGCCGGAGCCGCCTTGGCAGGCGCAGCCTTCTTCGCCGGGGCGGCCTTGGCGGGCGCAGCCTTCGTCGCGGGCGCGGCCTTCTTCGCCGGGGCAGCCTTCTTCTTCGCGGGCGCGGCCATCGCCGCCTCCTTCGTGCCGGAGCGGGCCCCCGGCCCGCCTGGTCACCGTGCGCGGAGCAGGTCGGGTCCCCTCCGCCGTGCCTCGGCCGTGTGCTCCGAGTCACGTGAGGGTAGGTGCGGGTCGCTAGATGATCAAGCAGGCGCGCCGCACGCGGGCCGGGCCTCCAGCGCAATCACCCAGCGTGAGCGGAGAACGCCGTCCGCTGACGGAGCGTGGCAGGACTACCGCGACCGCAGCTGCTCGAGCCTCGTGTCGAGGTCGTGGGGCGGGTCGAGCACCTCGAGCAGCTTGTCGCGGCTGGTGTGGCCGTGCCGGAGCACCACCTGCCGCGGCCGGACGCCGAGGGCGTCGGCCACCGCCTCGAGCACGGCCGCGGTGGCCGCGCCGTCGACCGCCCGGGCACCCACGGCCACCACGAGCCGGGCGTCGGGCCCCTCGCCGTAGGTGCCGCCCACGCGGGTGCGCGAGGCGCCGGGCCGCACCCGGACGGCGACCGTCGCCGTCCGAGGGGCGTCCGCCCCGCCGCCGCGCCCCGACACCGCCATACCCGCAAGCCTGCCAGCCGCGGGGACCGTTACCCTTCACCTGTCCGAGGCACGGCGACGACGGGGACGAGTAGTCCCGCACGCAGCCACGAGCGACCCGGGGACGGTGCGAGCCCGGGGGCGT
>Ga0233425_10008468_pt1 | contig 13639 bp, 10 predicted proteins | sample Watercolumn_Towu_2_FD_181712 | JGI IMG/M metagenome (GOLD analysis project Ga0233425, IMG submission 181712) | Freshwater microbial communities from Lake Towuti, South Sulawesi, Indonesia - Watercolumn_Towuti2014_140_MG | ecosystem: Environmental > Aquatic > Freshwater > Lake | place...
CTGGCCGAGTTGGCAGCCGCCCACGGGGTCTGGGGCCAGTGCGGGTTCATGAAGCGCTTCGCGCACGTCTACCGCGTGACGCGCGACGTGCTGGCGCGGCCGGACTTCGGGCCGGTCAACCTGGTCACGATCAAGTTCGGCCAGGGCCCGTATCCCCAGATCTGGGGCATCGACTCGTACCACCGGGCGTTCCTGATCGGCCAGTGCGTGCACATCTTCGACCTCGCCCGCCACATCGGCGGCGACGTGGCCGAGGTGAGCGCGCTGTTCCACGAAGCCGGCGAGAACCGCTGCGCGTATGCCATCAACCTGCGCTACCGCAGTGGCGCGCTCGGCCAGATCAACCTCAACTGCTACGAGAACACCCAGGGCTTCCGCGACATCCAGGAGCGGCTGGAAGTGTATGGCGCGGGCCAGTGCGTACAGGTTGAGGACATGCGCACCGTGCGCTGGCTGCCGCCGACCGATTGGACGAGCGCGGTGCCCGGCACCGGACCGTTCACCTGCGACTACCGCCCGAGCTGGACCGGCGCGATCAACAGTCGCGAGCAGTACGGCTACCTCGGCGAGACCCGGCATTTTGCGCTGCGCTGCCTCGGGATCGAGACCGGCGGACCCGACCTGTGGGACAGCTACGAGGCCCTGCGCCTCGGTGAGGCGGTCTACGACAGCGCGCACGGCGGCGGCGAGACGGTGACCATCGCGCCGCGCTGAGTCAGACCGCCGCCCGTTCGGCCAGCACCGCGCGCACGTCCACCTCGGCGCCCGTCGCCAGCGACCTCTTGCCCGCCTCCAGCACGGCGATCACCTCGTGCATCTCGTCGGCCGAGACCGGCGGCTCGCCGCCGCGCGCCAGGTCCAGGAAGCGCGCGAGCAGGTAGTAGTACAGGTCGGCCAGGTTCGGCTGCACCGTGCGCCAGCCGGACTTGCCGAACACGCTGAGCTGGTAGCCCGCCTGCATGTACTGCCCCTCGGCGACCAGCAGCACCAGGTCCAGGCCCGAGGCGTAGCGCACGCGACAGATGTTCCGCCCGTCCTGGCCGACGTTGTGCACGCTAACCACCTGGCCGCGCAGCGCGTCGCCGAGCACCTCGTAGGCCATCTCCAGCGCGTGGATGCCGTAGTAGATCAGCTCGTTGCCGCAGATCGTCGTGGCCAGCGGCACGGCGCCCAGGCCGCCGACTTCGCTCTTGAGCGCCTGGATGTCGGGCACGTAGCGCAACGACGAAGCCGACATGACCGGCGCCCCGTGGGCCGCGGCGTAGTCGAGCACCGCCCGCGCCTCGGCCGCGCGCATGGCCAGCGGCTTGTCGATGAACGTGGGCAAGCCCTTGGCCAGCGCCGGCAACGCCAGCCGCCACTGCTCGCGCGACCCGTCGTCGACGACGATCAGCGCGTCGACGTCCTCGGCGGCCGCCTCGGCCGAGTCGGCCACCTCAGGGATGGCGCAGATGCGCGCCAACTTCTCCGCCGCGGCGCGGTCGAGGTCCCACACCTTGACCACCCGCGCGTCGTCGAGCCGCTTGCCCGCGCGCACGAACGTGCCGCCGAAGTCCTGGGCCAGGGCCTCGTCCCAGCCGTTGAAGGCGGTGGCGAAGGCCGTGCCGTGGAACGAGCCGACCGTGCGCTCGTGCTGACCGTAGGTGGCGGCGGAAACGAGGGCGAGACGTAGCATGGTGCTGCTCCGACCGGGTCGGTTCGCCGGCGCCGCCCCGTGTTCCTGCGCGTCGTCAGGGCTTGGCCAGCACCCGGTCCAGCCAGCGGTACGCCTGCCGGTCGAACTCCGCCGACCAGTCGTGGCCCAGCCCGTCGAGCACGACCAGCGTCTTGTCGGTGCTGCCCAGGCGGGCGAAGGTCGGGCAGACGCTGACCGGCGGCGAAACGGGGTCGATCAGCCCGACGTTGGCGAACACGGGACAGCGCACGTCGGGCGCGAAGTTGAGCGGGTCGTAGTAGGCCATGCAGCGCGCGGCGGCATCGTCGCACAGCGGCGGCGCGCCAGCGACGTCCATGCCGTCGCTCAGCGGCAGGTTGGGGTCGCGCTTGGGGTCGCCGAGGTGGGCGTAGCCGTTGCAGCGCGCCGCCCAGCGCAGGTAGGGCTGGTTCGGCGCGTTGGCGATCGCCGGCACGATGGCGCGCACCCGCGGCTCGAGCGCGCCGACCACGAACGCCAGCCGGCCGCCCTGGCTGCCGCCGACCACGACGATGCGCGTCGGGTCGACATCCGGCCGTGACGCCAGGTAGCGCACCGCCTGCAGACAGCGCAGGTGCACGCGATGGAAGTAGTACGCCTCGACCGGCTCGTGGACCGGCTGGTCGTAGTAGCCGGGCAGCGTCTCGTAGCGCGGCAGGTCGACCGGCTGGCCGTGGACCTGGATGTCGAGCGCGACGTAGCCATGGCGCGCGTGGTCGAGCGGCCGCGGCCGGGCGTTGAACCCGGCGCCGGGCAGCACGAGCATCGCGGGGAACGGACCGCGGCCCTCGGGCTTGGCCAGCCAGCCGTACACGCGGCCACCGTCCGGCCCCGCGAAGTCCACCTTGCCGGACTCGACGCGCTCGTAGCGGCGGCCCTCGGGATCGAACTCCGGCGGCAAGCAAGCGCTCTTGACGTTGTAGTCGTCGATCTCGGCGCGGGTGAACGTCTGCAAAGGCTCCTCGCGCGCGTCCAGGGCGACCTTGTCCAACGCAGCCTTGGCCCGGTCCCAGAACGCGCGGAAGTCGGCGGGCCGCGTCTCGGCCACGGCCATCTGTGCCGCCTGCCAGCCGAACGTGCAGACGCCGTTGACGGGCCGCCGCGTCAACGGCGTGTTGCCCGTGCCGGCGGCGCCGGTGTCGAGCACCACGCGCAGATCATAGAAGCCGGGGTGCAGCCCGGCGGTCGCCAGCCGCACGCGGAAGCGGTTGCCCGGCAGCGCCTCGGCCACGCCCTCGCGGAACGGCTTGGCCAACAGGTTGCGGTGCAGCGTCCAGCGCAAGGCCACCGAACGCAGCGCCGCACGGCAGTGCAGGTCGATCTGGGCGCCGCGCTCGAAGAGCAGGTTCTCGCTCTGGGGGCTGGAGAAACTCAGGAACGGCGTCAGCGGACCTGAGCAGCCGTCGCCCCACGGCGCGGCGAGGTTGTGCTCCATGGCAGGGCTCCTGACGCCCGTCAGCAACGCGGCGCACAGCAGGCAGACGGCGGGCCACGGGCAGGGCACGGAAATGGCAGGGAATGTTGGCGGTCGGAGGCTCATGCGGCCAAGGTAGCACGTGCACGGCCGGCGTCAACGCCACGATTCGCGAGGGCGTTGCGGCGAGCCCCGGTGCCGCTGTGTGTGACGTATAATGGTCTTGGTACGGTCGCGGGCCGTGCCGCGGAAGATCGCCATGACCACGGCGCAAGCCATCGCACAACGCATCGAGGCGCTGCCCGAGGAGGCGCGGGTGACCGTCCTGGACTTCGTGCGGCACTTGGAGGCCAGGACGCAACGGACGCCGGCGCGCGGGGAGACCGACGCTTGGCGCGTGCTGTCGCTGGCATCGGCGATGCGCGGAATGGAGGACGAGCCGTCGCTCTACACGACGGCGGACCTGCAGGAGTCGTTCCGGTGATCCGCGAGGGGGATGTCGTCGCCTTCCCGTTCCCGCAGGCCGACCAAGCGGGCGGCAAGTTGCGTCCGGCCCTGGTGCTCCGGGCGTGCCCGGGTCGCCACGACGACTGGCTGGTGTGCATGGTGTCCTCGCAGGTGCGTCACCACCTGCCTGGTTTCGATGAGTTGGTGCGCCCCGAAGACGACGACTTCGGGGAATCGGGGTTGCGCGTCCCGAGTGTCGTCCGCATCTCGCGTCTGGCCGTGGTGGCGAGCTCGGTGTTCCAGGGCCGTCTCGGTCAACTCGGCGAGGAGCGCGTAGCGCGCATTCGGCAGCGGCTCGTCGCTTGGCTCGCACGGGGCGTCGCCTGTCAGGCGCCCGCCGACGACTGCGGACCGGCCACTGCCGTCTGACACCGCGCCGCCGTGCTATACTGCCAGCCACGGATGGCGCGGCCTTGAAGAACGAGTTGCTGCCCGCAGCCGACGATCCTCTGGCGCGGCTCCTGACCCCCGTGGAGCCGCTGAGTCCCGACGAGACAGTGGAAGGCGCGCTGGCGCACATGCGCCATGTGCGGTTGGGTGCGCTGCCGGTGGTGGCGGAGGGGCGCGTGCTGGGACTGGTCGGCGAGCGCGACCTGCTGCGGGCGCTGGTACAGCAGGGCCACGCGGCCAGCGAGTGCGCCACGGTCATGCAGCCGGCCACCGCCGTGCCCGCCTTGGCGCCCGCGACCGACGCCTACTCGCTGCTCGCGCGCGACGGCGTCGAAGTGATCGTCGGACTGGACGGCGCGGGCGACTACCAGGGCGTGGTCACCCGCACGCGCCTGCTCGACGAGATCCGCAACGCGCGCCGCCCCCTGCCCGTCGGCGGCGTGGCCACCTTGTTCGGCGTGCATCTCACCGACGGCCACCACCGGGGCGGTAGCGGCGACATCGCGCTGTTCCTGACCGGCGCCTGGCTGGTGGTGCTGGCCGTGCTGGCCTGGCTGCTGACCGGCGTGGCCCTCGCGCTGCTCAGTCGCGATCCCCAGCAGGCCTTGCTCAGTCTGGTCGCTGTGCCGCTGACGGCAGGGGGTGGGGCGCCTGCGCCCCGTTGGTGGGAGTTGCTCGCGCCGCTGCCCGTGCTGGTCGCGTTGGTGCGCCTCTCGCCCTTGGCCGGGCTCCACGGGGCCGAGCACCAGGCGATTCACGCGCTCGAGCGCGGCGTGGCCCTGGAGCCCGCGCGGGTCACGCTCATGCCCCGCACGCACGCGCGTTGCGCCAGCGTCTACCTCACGCTCGTGCTCGCGCTGGGCCTGCTCTGGCTCACCGCGGGCGGCCGGCTGCCCGCGCCGTTGGCGCTGGCGGCGCTGGTCCTGCTCGCCGCGCGCCGACGAGTCGGCGGCTGGCTGCAGACCTATGGCACGACCCGCGCCCCGTCGCCCCAGCAGTTGAACAAGGCGGTGGCGGCGGCCAAGTTGCTGCGCGGCCGGTTCCAGCGGCGACCGGAACGCCGCGCGCGCCGCCTCACGCGGCTCTGGAACCGGGGTTGGGCGCAGATCGCCCTGGGCGCGGCGGCCGCCTGGTGGGCGTGGAGTGGGTTGACCCAAGCGCTGGGCGGGCTGATAATCGCGCGATAGCCATCGCTGTTGAGGTTGGAATGAAGCGTCTGATCGAGGAAGCGATTCGCGAGAGCCTGCGCCACCTGGCAGCGGACCAGCCTGGTCTCGACCCGGAGATGCTGGCCTTCGGCGTGACGCCGCCGAATCGAAGCGAACACGGTGACTTCTCCTCGAACGTGGCGCTGGTGGCCGGCGCGGCGCTGGGCATCCGCGACCGGCGCGGCTTGGCCGAGTTCCTGGCCACCGACCTGAGCTTCCCCGCCGGCGCCATCGAACGCATCGAGGTGGCCGGCGCGGGCTTCCTCAATTTCTTCGTCGACGACCGCTGGTACCAGCGCCTCGTGGCCGACATCGTCGCTGCCGACGAGGCATATGGCCGCCAGGCAGCCGGCGCACGCCAGCGCGTGCTGGTCGAGTTCGTCAGCGCCAATCCCACCGGCCCGCTGACCGTCGGCCACGGGCGCAACGCGGTGCTCGGCGACGTGCTGGCGCGGCTGTACGAGTGGGCCGGATGGGCGGTGACGCGCGAGTACTACTTCAACGACGCCGGCCGCCAGATGCGCATGTTGGGCGAGAGCGTGCGCGCGCGCTACCGCGAACTGCTGGGCGAGCAGGCCGAGTTGCCCGAGGGCGGCTACGAAGGCGGCTACATCGTCGACATCGCGCGAGCGGTGCGCGACGAGCACGGTGATGAGCAGGCCGAGGCGCCGGTCGAGCTGTTCCAGAAGGCGGCCGAGGCGGCCATCTTCGCCGACATCGACCAGACACTGCGTCGACTGGGCATCCGCTTCGACGCCTACTACAACGAGAACTCGCTCTACACCAACGGCGCGATCGACGAGGTCGTCGCCGGTCTGCGCGCCAGGGGCCTCGTCTACGACAAGGACGGCGCGGTGTGGCTCAGCGGCCAGCCGCTGGGGCTGGACAAGGACCCCGTGCTGATCAAGTCGAGCGGCGAGCCGACGTACCGCCTGCCCGACATGGCCTACCACCGCGACAAGATCCGTCGCGGCTTCGACCGCATCGTCGACGTCTTCGGCGCCGACCACATCGACACGTGCCAGGAGGTGCTGGCGGCGGTCAAGGCGCTCGGCGAGCGCACCGACCACATCAAGGTCGTGCTCTACCAGTTCGTCACGCTCTCGCGCGGCGGGGTCCAGGTGAAGATGAGCACGCGCAAGGCCAACTTCGAGACGCTGGATGCCCTGCTCGACGAGGTGGGTGCCGACGCGGTGCGCTACTTCTTCGCCATGCGCTCGCCGCACAGCCACATGGACTTCGACCTCGACCTGGCCAAGCGGCAGGCCAACGACAACCCGATGTTCTACGTGCAGTACGGCCACGCGCGCATCTGCAGCATCCTGCGGCGCGACGAGGCCGCGCCGCTGGCCGACGCGCCGCTCGACCTGGCGGTGCTCACCGACGCCGCCGAGCGGGCACTCGTCACCCAGCTCGCCCGGCTGCCGGACACGCTGGCTCGCGCGCTCGACGAGCACGAGCCGCACCGCCTGACCACTTACGCCGCCGAAGTGGCGACGGCTTTCCACGGTTTCTACGACCGCTGTCCCGTGCTGAGCGCCGAGACCCGCAAGCTGGCGCGTGCGCGGCTCGAGCTGGTGCACGCCGCGCGAATCGTCCTGCGCAACGTGCTGCACATGCTGGGCGTCGACGCCCCGGAACGGATGTGAGCGCCATGGGCAACGTCTTGATCGCGCCGTCGATGATCTGTGCCGACGCGAGCCGGCTGGGCGAGGAGATCCGCGCCCTGGACGAAGCCGGGGCCGACTGGTTCCACTTCGACATCATGGACGGCGGCTTCGTGCCGAACCTGACCTTCGGCAGCCACGTGCTGGAGGCGCTCCGGCCGCACTCGGACAAGCCGTTCGAGGCCCACCTCATGGTCCGCGATCCCGACCAGGTGATCGAGCCGTTCATCCTCTCGGGCGCGCAGCGCGTAACGCTCCACGTCGAGGCCTGTACCCATCTCGTGCGGTTGCTGTTGCTGATCAAGACGTTCGAGGATGTGCAGACCGGCATCGCGCTCAACCCCGGCACCCCGCCCGCCGCGCTCGACGCGGTGCTGGAGTGGACCGACGCGGTGACCGTGATGACGGTGAACCCCGGCTACGCGGGCCAGAAGTTCCTCGAGCCCATGCTGCGCAAGATCGAGCAGTTGCGGCTGACGATCGACGGGCGCGGGCTGTCCACGGTGATCACCGTCGACGGCGGCCTCTGTCCGGAGAACATCGCCGCCGTGGTCGATGCCGGCGCCGACATGGTGATCGGCGGCGCGTCGAGTGTGTTCGTGACGGGTCACAGCTACCGCGAGATCATCGCCAACCTGCGGAGGATGCTATGAGCACAGAGCGCGCCCTGCCGCCCCGGGTGACCGTGGCCGGTCTCAGCTTCGACGATGTGCTGTTGGTGCCTGGCTACGCCGAGGTGCTGCCCGATCAGGTCGACACGCGCACGCGTCTGACGCGGCGGATCGGGCTGAGCATCCCCATCCTCAGCGCGGCGATGGACACCGTCACCGAGGGCCGGCTGGCGATCGCCCTGGCGCAGGAAGGCGGCCTGGGTGTCATCCACCGCAACATGACGATCACCGAGCAGGTGGCCCAGGTCGACAAGGTCAAGCGCTCGGAGAGCGGCATGATCGTCGACCCGGTGACGCTGCGGCCCGACGCCACGCTCAAGCAGGCGCTCGATCTGATGGCCCACTACCGTATCTCCGGCGTGCCGATCACACTCGAGGACGGCTACCTGGTGGGCATCCTGACCAACCGCGACGTGCGCTTCGTGCGCGACTTCACCCAGCCGGTCAGCGCCTACATGACCGCCGAGAAACTGGTCACGGTGCCCGAGCACACTTCGCTCGAAGACGCGCAGGAGCACCTGCACCGCCACCGCATCGAGAAGCTGCTGGTGGTCGACGACCGCTTCCATCTGCGCGGGCTGATCACGGTCAAGGACATCCAGAAGGTCGTCGACTTCCCGCGCGCCTGCAAGGACGACCTGGGCCGGCTGCGCGTCGGCGCGGCGGTCGGCACCGGCGAGGCGGGCCTGCAGCGCGCCGAGAAGCTGGTCGAGGCGCAGGCGGACGTGCTGTTTGTCGACACGGCGCACGGCTACAGCAAGCCCGTCCTGGCCCAGGTGCGTGAGTTGCGCCGCCGCTTCGGCGACGAGCTGCAGATCGTGGCGGGCAACGTGGCCACGGCCGACGGCGCGAAAGCGCTGGTCGACGCCGGGGCCGACGGGATCAAGATCGGCATGGGGCCGGGTTCGATCTGTACGACGCGCATCGTGAGCGGCGCGGGCATGCCGCAGATCACCGCCGTGTTCGACTGCGCCGCGGCCATCGCCGACACCGACGTGCCCGTGATCGCCGACGGCGGCATCCGCTTCTCGGGCGACATCACCAAGGGGCTCGCCGCCGGTGCGCACGCCGTGATGATCGGCGGGCTGTTCGCCGGTACCGAGGAGAGCCCCGGCGAGACCGTCCTGTTCGAAGGCCGCGCCTACAAGGAGTACCGCGGCATGGGCTCGCTGCGGGCGATGAAGTCCGGCGCCGACCGCTATCCCAAGACCGTGCAAGGCCGCGACGACGAGTTCGTGCCCGAGGGCATCGAAGGGCGCGTGCCCTACAAGGGGCCGTTGGCGGCGCTGGTCTTCCAGCTCGTCGGCGGCGTGCGCGCGGGCATGGGCTACTGCGGCGTGGCGAGCATCGACGAACTGCGCACCAAGACCTCCTTCACGCGCATCACCGCCGCTGGCATGCGCGAGAGCCACGCCCACGACGTGACGATCACGCGCGAGGCGCCCAACTACCAGTTGCGCTGACCGCCCGCCGCGAGGTATAACTGCGCACGAGAGCAGTGGGAGACGTGCCATGGCCCTGATCGAGATCGACGGCACGAAGCTCGTCGAAGAGAAGCTCATGCAGGTGCGCATCCGCCAGCGCGGCGGCGGCTTGGCCCGCCTGATCCTGCCGAGCACCAACTGGAACACCACCGGCCAGTTCCTGCTGCACGACCTCGCCACCGGGAGCATCACGCCCGTTCCCAACCTCGTCGAGGTGCTGCGGCAGCAGGACCTCTTGGAGCAGTGCCTGGCGCACGAGACCTAGCCGCCAGGCTGGGGAACAGAAGCCCGCCATGGTCGTTCTGTCATGGAGTGTGAAATGTCTCGGGACCGCGCGCCGTCGCGGTCGGGAGTGACACCGTGAAGCCATCGACGAACCTCTTCCGCCAGGCTTGCGCGCTGGTGCTGCTGCTGGGCGTGCCGCTGCTGGCGGCCGACGGCGGCCCGTACGCCAAGAAAGGCACCTGGACCGAGACCATGCTGGCCGCGCGCGAGGCGCAGATGGCCGCGCAGGCGGTCGCGCCCACGCCCGCCTTCAAGCCGTTCAGCACCGAAGTGCTGCGCGGCAACCAGGCGCCGGTCAAGATCAGCCTCAACGTGGCCGGCCTCGACAAGCTGTGGCTGGTGGCCACGGTCGGTGGCGACGACTACAACTACGACCAGGCGATCTGGGGCGAGCCGAAGCTGATCGCCAAGGACGGCAAGGAGACGCGCCTGTGCGATCTCAAGCCGGCCTCCGTCAAGGTGGGCTTCGGCAACCTGATCACCAACAACAACCACACCGGCGCCGGTCTGCGCGTGGGCAGCGCGAAGTTCGCGCACGGCTTCTGGGCGCACGCGCCGAGCGAGTTGTGTTTCGACCTGGGCGGGCGCTACGAGCAGTTCGAGGCGCAGGTCGGCATCGATAGGACCGCGGGCGCCAACGGCTCGTGCCACTTCGTCGTCACCGACCGGCAGGGCAGCGCCGCGACGCCGACGACCAGCTTCTGGACGCCGTTGGGCAACGACTTCGGCAGCGCCAGCGACCGGCGTGAGATGGCCTGGGAGCGCGAGGACCGCATCTGGGATGCCAACTGGAAGCCCGGCGACCTCGCCACGCTCGCGCGTCGCTATGCCGGCGCCAGCCGCCGCGTACCGCCGCTCGCCGCCGAGGCCAACAAGCTGGCGCCGAACGTCAAGGACGCGGCCGGGCTGGCCGCCGTGCGCGCGATCTACCTGCGCTCGCGCACGATGGACGAGGGCCTGGCGCTGGCCAAGAAGGTCGACGCCGCGCCGCTGCGCCGGGCGGTTGAGCACCTGTCGCGCACGTTCGGCGCACGCTATCCTCACGGCGCGCGCTATCGCCAGCAGCTCGACGAACTGGAGGTGGCGCTCAAGACCGCCAGTGACGGTACCGACCTGCCGGCCATGGAGCGCGCGGCCAAGCTGGGCAACGAGTTCGCCGCCCTGCAGCGCGAGGCGCTGATGGCCAACCCGCTGATCGACTTCGAGCGGCTGCTGGTCATCAAGCGCAACCCCAGTCGCCTGGGCCTGCCGCAGAACTGGCAGAGCAACTCGTGCCTGCCGCGCGCGGGCTTCGACAACGAACTGGTCGCCATGTCCATGCGCGACCCCGCCGGGGCACTGGCGCGCGTCTACCGACCCGAGGGCAGCCCGTACATCGGCGACTTCGACCTGCATTTCGATGGCACGCGCCTGCTCTTCTCGTCGCTCAACAAGGCCCAGCGCTGGCAGATCTTCGAGCTCAACGTCGACGGCAGCGGGCTGCGCCAGGTGACGCCGGGCGACCAACCGGACGTGGACAACTACGACGCGTGCTACCTGCCCGACGGGCGCATCCTGTTCACCTCCACCGCGCCGTTCGTCGGGGTGCCGTGCGTGTTCGGGAGCTCGCACGTGGCGACGCTGTTCCGCATGGACGCCGACGGCAAGAACGTTCGCCAACTCGGCTTCGAGCAGGAGCACGACTGGTGTCCCACGGTGCTGGCCAACGGGCGCGTGCTCTACTCGCGCTGGGAGTACACCGACACCCCGCACTCGAACACGCGCCTGCTCTTCCACATGAACCCCGACGGCACCGAGCAGATGGAGTACGTCGGCAGCAACAGCTACTGGCCGAACTCCTTCTTCTACGCCCGGCCGATCCCCGGCGACCCAACCAAAGTCGTTGCCGTCATCTCGGGTCACCACGGCGTGCCGCGCATGGGTGAAATGGTGATCTTCGACCCGGCGCGCGGCCGGCGCGAGGCCAACTCGGTGGTCCAGCGCATCCCCGGCTGGGGCAAGCCGGTCGAGCCGCTCATCCGCGACGCGCTGGTCAACTCCAGTTGGCCCAAGTTCCTGCACCCGTACCCGCTGAGCGAGAACTACTTCCTGGTCGCCGCCCAGCCGAACCCGCAGTCGCCGTGGGGCATCTACCTGGTCGACACGTTCGACAACATGCTCCTGCTGCGCGAGGAGCCCGGCTACGCGCTGCTCGAGCCGCTGCCGGTGCGCGCGACCCCGCGGCCGCCGGTGGTCCCCGACAAGGTCGACCTGACGCGCACCGACGCGACGTGCTACATCCAGAACATCTACTCGGGTCCCGGCCTGCGCGGCGTGCCCCGAGGCGCGGTCAAGGGCCTGCGCCTGTTTACCTACGAGTTCGCCTTCCACGGCATGGGCGGCCTGCTGGGTGTGCTCGGCGTGGATGGGCCGTGGGACATCAAGCGCATCATGGGCACGGTGCCGGTCGAGCCCGACGGGTCGGCCTACTTCCGCATCCCGGCCAACACGCCCATCTCGCTCCAGCCGCTGGACGCCGAAGGCAAGGCGATGCAGCTCATGCGGAGCTGGATGACCGCCATGCCCGGTGAGGTGCTCTCTTGTGTCGGGTGTCACGACGAGCAGAACACCACCCCGCGCAGTCGCCGCGCGCAGGCCATGCAGGCGCTGCCGGCCGAGATCAAGCCGTGGTACGGCCCCACGCGCGGGTTCAGCTACCCGCGCGAGGTGCAGCCGGTGATCGACCGCTACTGCATCGACTGCCACAACGGCGAGAAGCGGCCGGACGGCAAGGTCGCCGCCGACCTGCGCGGTGACCGCAACATAACCGACTGGGCGATCATCCACGCGGGCAACGGCGGGCGCAACGGTGGGCGGTTCTCGGTGGGCTATGCCGAGCTGCACCGCTACGTGCGCCGGCCGGGCATCGAGAGCGACTACCATCTGCTCACCCCGATGGAGTTCCACGCCGACACCACCGAGTTGGTCCAACTGCTCAAGAAGGGCCACTACGGCGTGCAGCTCGACAGCGAGTCGTGGGACCGGCTGGTCACCTGGATCGACCTCAACACGGTCTACCACGGCACCTGGACCGACGCCGGCCACAACCCCGGCAAGCAGCGCGAGCGCCGGCGCGACCTGCTCAAGCTGTACGCCAATGTCGACGACGACCCTGAAGCGGAGGCGGGCGGCAAGCCCGCGGTGATCCAGGCTGCGGCGCTGCCCCGGCTGCAACCGCCGGCGGTCCATACCGCGGCGCAGGTCGCGGCTCCCCCGGGCTGGCCGTGCGACGCCGCTGAGGCGCAGCGCCGCCAAGCGGCCGCCGGTCCGTTGACCAAGCAGACGCTGGACCTGGGCAACGGCGTGAGCATGGAGTTGGTGCTGGTCCCGGCTGGGGCGTTCGTCATGGGCGACCCCAACGGCGCGGCCGACGAGCAGCCGCTCACGCCCGTGCGCGTCGACAAGCCGTTCTGGATGGGCCGCTGCGAGGTCAGCAACGAGCAGTACGCCTGCTTCGACGCGAGCCACGACAGCCGCGTCGAAACCAAGCTGGGCTACCAGTTCGGCATCCACGGCTACCCCATGAACAAGCCCAAGCAGCCGGTGGTGCGCATCAACTGGCACGAGGCGAGCGCCTTCTGCCGCTGGTTGTCGGAGCGCACGGGCGCGCGGGTGTCGCTCCCCACCGAGGCGCAGTGGGAGTATGCCTGCCGTGCCGGCTCGGCGGCGCCGTTCTGGTACGGCGACCTCGACACCGACTTCGCCAAGCTGGCCAACCTCGGCGACGCCAAGCTGCGCGAACTGGCCTCCGACCCGTACACGCTCGACAAAGCCTACCCCAAGCCGGCCAAGTACGACGATTGGGTGCCCAAGGAGACGCGCTTCAACGACGGCACCTTGATCACTGCCGAGGTCGGCCAGTACCAGCCGAATCCGTGGGGTCTGTGCGACCTGCACGGCAACGCCGCGGAATGGACGCTGACCACCTACCGGCCGTACCCGTACCGCCTCGACGACGGGCGCGACAACGGCGCCGCCGACGGGCGCAAGGTGGTGCGCGGCGGCTCCTGGCGGGATCGTCCGTACCGCTGCCGGTCGGCTTGGCGCGCGCCGTTCCAGCCCTACCACGCGGTGCACAACGTGGGCTTCCGGGTGGTGGTCGACAAGCTGCCGGCGAAGGCGGTGACGACGGTCGCGGGGAAGTAGCACCGACCGCTTAGGAGCTGTCAGGAAACAAGAGCCGCAGATGACACCGATGGTCGCAGATGTACAGCAGCGTCGAAGTGGCCCAGCCAGACCATCTGTGAGCATCGGCGGCATCTGCGGTTGCCGTTCCGATTG
>Ga0233425_10008469_pt1 | contig 13638 bp, 13 predicted proteins | sample Watercolumn_Towu_2_FD_181712 | JGI IMG/M metagenome (GOLD analysis project Ga0233425, IMG submission 181712) | Freshwater microbial communities from Lake Towuti, South Sulawesi, Indonesia - Watercolumn_Towuti2014_140_MG | ecosystem: Environmental > Aquatic > Freshwater > Lake | place...
GGCGGGCACCCGCCCGCCCCCGCCCCGCCGCCCGGCGACCTCCGCCTGGACGGTCCGGCCGGAGACCTCGCGGTCTTCATGCTCGCCGTATCGCTGCCGTTCGCCTCGGCGCTCGGACACCTCGCGATGGGGTGGGATCCGCGCGACTGGGGCACGCCGGAGGGCCAGTCGCGAGCGCTCCTCATGCAGGCCGCGTTCGCCGTCGCCGCCGCCGGCGGGGCCATCCTGTGGCTCCGCGCGCGCCGCCGCGGCGCCCGCCGCGGAACCCGTCCGCCCGCGCGCTGGTGGGCGGCCTGCGCGGCGGGTTTCTGGGCCGTCCAGGCGCTTCTCTACACGTCGGTGTTCACCAACGTCCGCGCCGGACTCGCCAGCGGCATCACCGGCAGCCTGGGCTACTGGCTCGCCCAGCACGACGTCGGCCGTGCCGGCCAGCCGTGGTTCTACTATCTGATGCTCGCGCTGCTCTACGAGTTCCTCCCGCTGGCGCTCGCCGCCGCCGCCGCCGTCCGGCTCCTCGCGCGGCGGCGCGAACCCGCGCCCTGGCCGGCCGGCTTCTTCGCCGCGTGGACCCTCGCGGCGTTCGCGCTCTACTCGCTCAGCGGCGAGAAGATGCCCTGGCTGCTGGCGAACCTGGCGCTGCCGGCGATCCTCCTGGGCGCGACGTGGGCCGGCGGCTTCCTCGAACGCCTGTCGGCCGATCTCCGCGAACGCGCCGCCCCCGCCCTCCTCGCGCTCGCGCCGCTCGCGGCCATCGCCGCGCTCAACCTGCCGGACGCCGCGCTGGCCGGGGACTCGCCGCTCGACGGCGCCCGCGACGCGACGCGGACGGTCCGCGTCCTCGCCGCCGCGGCCGCGCTGGGCGCCGCCGCGTGGCGCCTGCGCCGGTCGACCCCGCCCCCCGCCGCCGCGCGCCGCCGCCTCGCCGGCGCGGGCGCCCTGCTGGTCCTCGCCTGGCTCTCCGCCCGAACGGCGTACCGGCTCGCCTTCGTGAACCAGGATCTCGCGACGGAACCGCTCGTCTACGCGCACGCGGGCCCGGCCGTGAAGGAGGCCGCGCGGCGGGCCGCCGAGCTCCAGCGGACGGCGGCGGATGCGGACGGCCCCGTGGTCGCCTACGACGGCGAGAACACGTGGCCCATGATCTGGTACTTCCGGCACGTGCGCGCGCGGCCGTTCGGCGAACGGGTCACGCCCGAGGCGCTCCGGGCGCCGCTGATCGTCTGCGGGGACCGGCTGGCCGGCGAGGTCCGCGAGTCGACGGGCGGCCGGCGGCGCGAACTCGTCCAGCCCGCCCTCTGGTGGCCGGTCGAGGACTACAAGCGCGGCCTCGCCGCGAACGCCCGCCTCCTCGCCGCGGACCCGGATGCCCGTCGGAGGTTCTGGCGGATCGTGGCGTTCCGCGAGTATCCCGGCGTCACGCTCGAGGAATGGCCCCTGCGACGCGACGCGCACCTGTTCTTCGAGGACGAAGCCGCCAACTCGCCGCACGCGGACCGGCGCGCGAAGTAGGCCGTGTCGCGGCCGGCGGGGCCGCTCATGCCGCGCCGTCCTCCCGCACGGCCTCGATGAAGCAGCCCGCCGCCTCCGACAGGGCGCAGGGGGCGATCCAGCGCGCGAAGACCGCCTCCTCCAGCCGGAACAGCGGCCGCCACGGGCATATCACCCAACGGCCGAAGAGCCGGCGCGTGAGCCCGTCCGCGGCGCCGAGCGCGTGCAGGACGTCGAACCACGCCGCCGCGGCGCGGGGGAAGTAGCCCTCGCAGCGCGTCACCCGGAAACCGGCCGCCTCGAACCGGCGGCGCCACTCCTCCGCCGCGTACAGGTGGGCGTGCCGCTGGATTCGCGCGAAGCCCGCCTCGTAGCGCCGCGCGAGCGACCGCGCGCCCAGCGCTCGCAGCACGCGGACGCCCGCGAGCCCGTCGCCCAGCCGGTCGGTGTGAACCGTCGCGAGCAGCCGGCCGCCGGGCCGCAGCACGCGGCGCGCTTCGGCGAGGACCGGCTCCAGCCGCGGCAGATGCTCCAGCACGCTGTTGCTCGCGACCGCGGCGAACGAGGCGTCGGCAAACGGCAGGCGCCCGGCATCGGCGCGGACGACCTCGCCGTAAGCGCCTCGCGCGCGGGCGTCGCGCACGGCGCGCTCGTCCGAGTCCGCCCCCGCTTCGACGCGTCCCCAGACGGCCTCGGCGAACTGCCCGTCGCCGCATCCGAGATCCAGCGCGGGGGCGGGCAACGGCCCGCGGGCCGCCCACAGCCGGGCCTCCATGGCGCGCACGAGCGCGCGAAAGGCCGGGATCGAGCGCCGTTGACGCCAGTAGAAGTCGCGGGCGGCGGGGATGGAATCCCGCGCCGATCCCGCGCGCGGGCCGCCCGCCCGCGCACCCGTCTCTGCCCGGCCCTGCGGCATGTTCGATCCGCCGCCCGCATCGGCGGCGGCGCCTGCCTATGACACGACCGCGCGCGACAGGCAAGCCTTCTCCCCGCCCTCTTCAGCGCTTCGACGTTGGCCCTACCCATCCCGTGCGCCGCCCATCCCGCGCACGTGCAGGCCTCGACGGCAACAACTCGCAGATGCGCCCCCGGGCGACGGGCTCCGACTCCGACTCACGCCCCCCGGCAGACCAAATCGCTTGGTCCCGCCGGGGCCGGACCTGTACACTCCCGCCGGAGAACCAAGGCATGAGCATCTTGTTGTTGGCGGCGTCGATCGCGCTGCTCGCCATGCTCGCGAGCGCTGAACCCGCTCCGGCGATGCCCGACGTCCCGGCGGAATCCGCGCGCCTGTGGGACGGACCGGCGCCGGAGGCGAAGGGCGATGGCGCCGACGATGTGCCGGCGCTCGCGATCTGCCGCGCGGAACGCCCCAACGGCGCGGCCGTGATCGTCTGCCCCGGCGGCGGATACAACATCCTGATGCAGGACCATGAGGGGCGGCAGGTCGCCCGCTGGTTCAACCGCCGCGGCGTCGCCGCCTTCGTGCTCAGTTACCGGCTCAAATCGAAGGGTTACGATCCCGGCGTCGCGCGCCTCGACGCGTCGCGCGCGGTCCGCTGGGTGCGGTCGCGGGCGGCAGAACTCGGCCTGTCCGCCGACCGCATCGGCATCGTCGGGTTTTCGGCCGGAGCCCACCTCGCCCTGCAGGCCGCCCTGCACGCCGACGCCGGCGATCCGAAGGCCGCCGACCGCGTGGAGCGCGCCAGCAGCCGCCCCGACCGCGTCCTCGCCATCTACGGGCCGCCCGAGATGCGCGACGCGCAGGCCGGAGACTGGCGCGACCGGCCGCGAGACGTTCTGGCCGGCCTCCCGCCGGTGTTCTTCATGCTCGCGGCCGACGACGCATCCTGGGCATCGAAGCCCGCGTTCGAGCTGTGCCAGGCGCTCGCCGAGGCCGGCGTCGACGCGGAGTATCACCTCTTCGGCGGCTACGGCCCGCACGGCGTCGGCCTCGCGACCGGGCACCCCGCGATGCGCGAATGGCCCGAACTCGCCTTCCGCTGGATGCGGCAGGGCGGATTCTTCACCGACCGGCCGCGCGCGGCGGTTTCCGGCACGATCACGATCGACGGCGCACCGCTGCGATGGGGATGGGTGACGCTCGATCCGGTCGACGACCCGCACCGGCCCGCCGCGACGGCGATGTGCTCCTCGAAGGACGGCGCCTACGCCATCCCGGCGAAACACGGCCCCGTGCCCGGCCGGTATCGCGTGACCATCGACCAGTCCGCCGCGCAGGTTCTGCGGGACCGCCCCTCGCTCGACGACGCGCGGCGCTTCACCCGGCGCGCGCCGGGGGACGCGGAGGAGATGACGTGCGAGATCCGCGAGGGCGAAAACCGCCTCGACGTCGCCGTCGTCACGCGGTGACGCGCCGGAACTCGGTGAGGATGCGGTCGGCGATCGCCGCGGGTTCGAGGTGCGACGTATCGATTCGGAAGGGGATGGCCTCGTAGAGCGGGCGGCGGCGATCGAGGAGTTCCGTCACGCGCGCCCGGCGGTCGGCGACCTGGATCAGCGGCCGGTGCGTCTCGGATTCGACGCGCCGCAGGATCGTCTCCGCATCCGCGAGCAGGCACGCGACCAAGCCCGTGCGGGAGAAGTCGGCGATGTTGAGCGGGTCGAGCACGATCCCGCCGCCGCTGGAGATCAGGAGGCCCGAGCGCGCGGCCAAATCCCGGACGAGATCCCGCTCCATGCGCCGGAACGCCGGCTCGCCGTCGTCGCGGAAGATGTCGGAGACGGCCTTGCCCGCGCGCGCCTCGATCTCGGCGTCCATATCGAGCAGCGGGCGGCCCGTCCGCCCGGCCAGCACCCGCCCGACGGTCGTCTTCCCCGTGCCCATGAAACCCACCAGCACGATGTTCGCGTCTGCGTTCACGGCATCCCGCGCCCACGACCCGGACACCGGGCCGGCGCGGAAGCGAGTATTCGATGTCCGGCACGGGATGTTCAATGACGAAGTGCACGCCGGCTCGCTCGGAGAGCTCGCCCTACCTGCCGCCCCGTAGCCATCGGTGGGGCGAGGTCTCCGACCGAGCCGGGGCCATCTCGCGGCCGTATGGCCCGTGGCGCCGGCGCGGCATAACGAATCGCCGATGCGCCCGCGCGGGATTCGGCGTTGACAAGCGGGGCGCAGGCACTACAGTGACGCGGCGGGCCGGTTGATCGCCCGCCAGCAACCAGCAACCAGAGGAAGAACGACATGGCATTCAAGATTCCCGGACCGAAGGGCGCGGAGTTGGGCCAGTACAAGCCGCAGTGCGAAGCGTGGGTGGAGGCGTTCATGATGGGCGACCGTCTGAAGTGCGACCACATCAAGCGCACCATCGAGGCGGCGCCCAAGGCGCCCGACCGCGACGCGGCGATCGCATATGTCGACAAGAAGTCCCGGACCGGCGTGCAGTCCAAGGCGGCGGTTCATCCCGCCGGCAAGCGTACCGCGCTGGACACGATGCGCCTGGCCGTCAATCTCATGACCATCAGCCGCAAGTCCTTCGCCGAGGCTCTCATGGAGGCCGTCCAGGCCGAGAAGGTGAACGAGGCGATGCTGGCGGAGATCAAGACGGTGTGCGACACCGCGATGACGGCGATCCAGCGCCAGGCGGAGTACCGCAACCTGTTCAAGGTTCCCGAGTCGATCCAGTGACGCGCGGGACCGCGGCGGGCGGGCCTGCCGCCGCCGCATCCGCGACCGCCCTCCCCCCGCCGATGTCCGTCCCGAGGCCGTCCGCCGCCGGCGTTGGCGGCCGCCGGGGTGGGCGCCTGTGCGAGCGATAACGACTCGCCGAGGCGCCCCGGGGCGTTCCTCCCCGATCATTTCAGTGGTCGGTACGCGCCGCATTTGTTAGAACCGCGTTAGCGTAACGTTAGGCAGCGGGCCGCGGGCCCGCGAAGAACAGGAGCGATCATGCGCACGAGGCGGCGGGAGCGGGCGGCGGCGGTGGCGGGCGCGGCGATGCTGGCGCTGGCGCTGGCGGGCTGCGGCGGGCGGCGCGAGAGCGTGACGGCGGCGGGGTCGACGGCGTTCCAGCCGTTCGCCGAGAAACTGGCGGACCAGTACATGGCGGCCCGCCCCGGGGAGGCGGTGACGATCCAGGGCGGCGGCTCGGCGGTCGGCATCCAGTCGGCGCTCTCCGGCGCGGCGGACATCGGCATGGCGGACCTCGTGAGGCTGCCGCCGGAAGCGGGGGCGCTGAAGGCCGAGGTCGTCGCGCGGGACGGCATCGCGCTCGTGGTCCATCCGTCGAACCCGGTGTCGAATCTCACGCTCGACCAGGTGCGCGGCCTGTTCAGCGGCGATATCCGCTCGTGGAAGGAGGTCGGGGGCGCCGACGAGCCGGTCACCATCGTCTCGCGCGAGGCGGGCTCCGGCACGCGGTCGTCGTTCGAGGAGATCGTGGGCGGCATCCGCCCGAACCCCGACGCGATCGTACAGGACTCGAACGGCACGATCCGCGAGACGGTGGGCAACGACGCCCGCGCGATCGGCTACCTGTCGCACGGGCTGATCAACGAGAAGGTCAAGGCGCTCACGGTCGACGGGCATGCCTGCACGACCGAGGAGATCGTGTCGGGCGGCTACGCCCTGGTGCGACCGGTGTTTTTCCTGACGCGCGGGGACGCGTCGCCCGCGGCGCGGGCGTTCATCGCATACGTCCTTTCGCCCGAGGCGCAGGCGGCGATCCGCGAGGACGGCCTGATCCCGGCGAAGTAGGCGGCGGACGCGGATGAGGCACGCGGGCGAAACCTGGACGAAGCGCCTGTTCCTGGCGATCGCGTGTTCCGCGATCGCGGGCCTCGCGCTCATTGCGGTCTTCATCCTGAAGGAGGGCGTCCCGTTCCTGCTGCGCGTGGGGCCGGCGCACTTCCTGGCCTCGTCGGACTGGCAGCCGCAGGCGGGGCGGTTCGGCATCTATCCGATGATCGTCGCCTCGCTGTGGGTGACGCTGGGCGCCATGCTCATCGGCGCGCCGCTGGGCATCGCGGGCGCGGTGTTCCTGACGCAGTTCGTCCCGCCCGGCGTGACGCGGGTGGTCAAGCCGGCGATCGAGCTCCTCGCCGGCATCCCGTCGGTCGTCTACGGCTTCCTCGGCGTCATGGCGCTCGCGCCGCTCATCCGCGACCGCTTCGGCGGGCCGGGACTCTCGGTGCTCGCGGCCTCAATCGTGCTGGGCGCGATGATCCTGCCGACGGTCATCAGCATCTCCGTCGACGCGATCAACGCGGTGCCGCGCTCGTACCTGGAGGGGGCGCTGGCGCTGGGCGCCACGCGCTGGCAGAGCGTGCACCGGGTGATCCTCAAGGCCGCGCGCTCCGGCATCGTGGCGAGCGTCATCCTCGCCATGGGCCGCGCGATCGGCGAGACGATGGCCGTGATCATGGTGGCCGGCAACGCCGTGCGCGTGCCCGGATCCCCGCTGGACTCCGTGCGCACGCTGACGGCGAACATCGCCCTCGAGATGGGCTACGCGACCGGGCTCCACCGCCAGGCCCTCTTCGCGACGGGCGTCGTGCTGTTCGTCATCATCATGATCCTCAACTCGATCGCCACGGCGGCGGTGCGGCGCCGCGGGGGGCGCGCGTGAGGCTGCCCCCGCGACACGCCCAGCGGCTGGCCGTCGCCGTCCTCGGCGCCGCGACGGCGCTCACCCTGGGCATCCTGGCCTTCATCCTGGCGTCCGTCTTCCAGAAGGGCCTCCCGCACGTCACGTGGCGGTTCCTGGCCGACGAGCCGCGCGACATGTGCCGCGCGGGCGGGATCTTCCCCACGATCGTCGGCAGCCTCCTGCTGCCGCTGCTCGCCATCGCCATCGCCCTGCCGCTGGGCGCGGGCACCGCCGTCTTCCTGACCGAGTACACCCGCGAGACGCGGCTCACCCGCGCGATCCGCTTCGGGGCCGATTGCCTCTCGGGCATCCCGTCGATCCTCTTCGGCCTGTTCGGCTTCATCTTCTTCGTCGTCTTCCTCGGCATGGGATGGTCGCTGCTGTCCGGCGGGCTGACCCTGGCGATCATGATCCTGCCGACGATCATCCGCACCTCGGAGGAGGCCATCCTGTCGGTGCCGGCCGCGTACCGCGAGGTCAGCTTCTCGCTCGGCGCCACGCGCTGGGAGACGGTGCGGCGCGTCGTGCTGCCCAACGCGCTGCCCGGCATCGTCACCGGCGTCATGCTCGGCATCGGCCGCTGCATCGGCGAGACGGCGGCGGTCATCTTCACGGCCGGCTCGTCGCTGCGCCTGCCGCGTTCGGCGTTCGACTCCGTCCGCACGATGTCGGTGCATTTCTACATCCTCGCCCGCGAAGGCCTCTCGGCGGAGATGGCCTACGGGACGGCGGCGGTGCTGATCCTGTCGATCCTGATCGTCAACCTGGCCGCCTACGGGCTCATGCACCGGTTCATCTCGAGGCGCGCGGCATGAGCGCCCCCGCCCGCGACGCGTCCCCGGCGCCCGCCCCCGCCCCCAAGGTCCGGGCCCGCGGTTTCAGCGTCTTCCACGGCGACGCGCCGTCGCTGCGCGCCGTCACGCTCGATATCGCCGAGCGGCGCATCCTCGGCATCATCGGCCCGGCCGGGTCCGGCAAGACCACCTTCCTTCGCGCGCTCAACCGGCTGAACGATCTCCTGCCCGACTGCCGCACCGAGGGCGAACTGCTGCTGGACGGGCAGGACATCTACCGCCCCGAGTTCGACCCCGTCTCGCTGCGCAAGCGCGCCGGCATGGTGTTCGCGCTGCCCGTGCCGCTGCCCATGAGCATCCGCGACAACGTCGTCTACGGCCCGACGCTCTCCGGCGTGCGGCGCCGCGCGGACCTCGACCGCCTCGTCGAGGAGAGCCTCCGCGCCGCGTTTCTCTGGGACGAGGTCAAGGACCGCCTCGCCACCTCCGCCCTGCGCCTCTCCGGCGGCCAGCAGCAGCGCCTCTGCCTCGCGCGCGTGCTGGCCATGAAGCCCGAGCTGATCCTGCTCGACGAGCCCTGCTCGGGACTGGACCCCATCTCCACCGCCCGGATCGAGGAGGCGCTGACCGCGCTCAAGGCGCAGTACACGATCGTGCTTGTCACCAACAACACCAAGCAGGCGGCGCGCGTCGCCGACGAGACGGCGTTCTTCCTGATGGGCGAGCTGGTCGAGTGCGGGCCGACGGCCGGGCTGTTCACCGTCCCGAGGGATCCCCGCACGGCCGACTACGTCACGGGGCGGTTCGGATGAGCCCGCCCCCCCTCAAGATGAGCCTGGAGAACGTCCACCTCCACTACGGTGCGTTCCACGCCCTGATCGGCGTGGACCTCGCCGTGCGGGAACGGATGATCACGGCGCTCATCGGCCCGTCGGGCTGCGGCAAGTCGACCCTCCTGCGCACGCTCAACCGCATGAACGATCTCATCCCCGGCGTGCGCATCGACGGGCGCATCCAGCTCGACGGCGCCGATATCTACGCGCCCCGCACCGATGTCTGCGAGTTGCGCAAGCGCGTCGGGATGGTCTTCCAGCGCCCCAACCCCTTCCCCCTCTCCGTTCGCGACAACGTCGTCTTCGGCCTGCGCGTCGCCGGCGAGCGCCGCCGCGCGCGGCTGGACGAGGCCCTCGAGCGCAGCCTCCGCGGCGCGTGGCTCTGGGACCAGGTGAAGGACCGCCTCGGCGACTCCGCGCTGGATCTCCCTCTCGACCAGCAGCAGCGGCTGTGCGTCGCCCGCTTGATTGCGATCGAGCCGGAGGTGATATTGATGGACGAGCCCTGCTCGGCGCTCGATCCGATCGCCACCGCCCGGATCGAGGAGTTGATGCTCGAGCTCAAGAAGCGCTATACGATCGTGATCGTGACGCACAACATGCAGCAGGCGGCGCGGATATCCGATTTCTCCGGCTACATGCTGCTCGGCCGCATGGTGGAATTCGGCGCCACGCCGCAGGTCTTCACCGCCCCGAAGAACGCGCAGACGCAGGAGTACATCAGCGGCCGGTACGGTTGAACGGCGGGGCCCGCGCCGCGGGTCCGGCCGGGAGGAAGACGGACATGGAACGGCACTTCGACGAGCAGTTGGCCGACCTCAAGCACCGCCTCGTGCGCATGAGCGCGCTGGCCGAACACATGATCAACGCCGCCGTGCGGGTCCTCGTCGCGCGCGACGCCTCGGCCGGCGAACCCGTCCCCGGCCACGAGGACGAGGTCAACCGGATGCAGATCGACATCGACGAGTTCTGCCTCCAGCTCATCGCCCTCCACCAGCCGACCGCGGGCGACCTGCGCTTCATCCTCGCCGCCACGAAGAGCGCGTCCGACATCGAGCGCCTCGCCGACCAGGCGGTCAACGTGCTCAAGAAGGCCGAGCGGCTGCTGACCTCGCCGCCGCTGGCCGAGACCGCCCGGATCGAAGAGATGGCCGCGCTGGCCTCCCGCATGCTCAGCGACAGCCTGCACTCGTTCGTCAACCGCGACGTCGGCCGGGCCCGCGAGGTCCTCCTCCGCGACGACCAGTTGGACGAGATGAAGTCCGTGGTGACGGACGAACTCATCGCGCGGATGGGCGCGGAGCCTTCGGCGGTCGTTTCGGCGGTCGACCTCCTGCTCGTCGCCCGCAACCTCGAGCGGATCGGCGACCACGCGACCAACATCGCGGAGAACACGATCTTCGCCGTCGAGGGCCGGGACGTCCGCCACCACGCGGAGGATCGACCGGAGCCCCCGCCGCCCGCGCCCTGAACTCTCACGGTCCCAGCACGAGCCGGGCCAGTCCCAGGTAGGAGAGGATGGTCCAGATGTCCACCGTCCCCAGCGCGACGGGGCCGGCCGAGATCTTCAGGTCCAGCTTCAGGACGTGCAGCAGGCTCGGCACGCTGACGCCCACGAAGCACGCGCCGACGAGCGAGATGACGATGCCTCCGCCCACGACGCCCGCCGCCGCGGCGTCGCCCTTCCAGAGCAGCACGAAGGAGCCGACGACGGCCCCGCACGCCGCCCCCAGCAGCAGCGTGCCCAGCATCTCCCGCCCCAGCACCCCGCGGTACCAGTCCCACCCCGGCCGCTCGCCGCGCAGGCGGTGAACCATGAGCGTCATCGTCTGGATGCTCACGCTCTCGCCCAACCCCAGCAGCAGCGTCAGGAAGAACGCGAGCACGAGGCTCTCCGCCAGCGTCCGCTCGAACGCGCCGGCGAGGAGGGCGCAGACCAGCCCGCTCGCGACGGTCGCCAGCATCCAGGGAAAGCGGCTCCGGAAGGCGGCCCGGGGCGTCGCATCCCGGAGGTGGTAGAGACGGACGCCCAGCGTCTCGAAGAAGGCGTCCATCTGTTCGCGTTCGTGCAGGTCGAACAGCTCGTCGGTCAGGAGGGACACGTCGACCACCCCGAGCAGGCGGCGGTCCGCGTCCACGACCGGCAGCGCCAGCAGCCGGTGCGTGGCGAACAGCTCGCACGCCTCCAGCACCGTGAACGACTCGGGGATGGCGACCACGTCCCGGCGCATGCCGTCTTCGATCCGGGCGTCGGCCGGCAGGGCGAGAAGCGATCGGACCGGCAGCACGCCGGCCAGCCGCCGCTCCCCGTCGACCACGTAGAAGTAGATCGGCTTGTCGCCCGGGCCGCGCCGCCGGATCTCGTCGAGCGCCTGCCCGACGGTGAGGCCGTGGTCCAGCGACACGAAATCCCCCCGCACATGCCGGATGACGGCGTCGTCCAGTTCCGTCTTCGTCCACTTCATGCCGTGCCTCCTCCCACACTAGAGCACAGCGGGCGGCCGATTTCGAGCGGAGGGCGCGCGGCGCCGGGATCCCTGGCGGGGGATTGGGAGGATTCGGGTCCTCGGTCCTGATCCCCTTCCCGCCCCGGAGGCGGAGATTCGGCGTGCGGTTGCGGGCGCATCGGCGAGTGGTTGCCGTCGAGGTCGGTTCGTGCGCGACATGGGCGGTGCACACCGGCTCGCTCGGAGAGCTCGCCCTACCGGTCGCCCGGTGGCCCTCGGTGGGGCGAGGTCTCCCGCCTCCGCCCCGAAGGGCTCCGGCGCGGCATGCCGACCGAGCCGGGGCCATCTCGCGGCCGCATGGCCCGTGGCGCCTGCGCGGTATAACGAATCGCCGATGCGCCCGGCGGTTGCTGTCCGTGTTGTCCGTGCTTGCGGATTGGACGGCGGGCGCTATACTTGCACGCCTTTCGAACAGCGGGGCGGGTTCGCCCCGGGAGCACGGGACATGGCGAAAGTCTGCGATATGTGCGGCAAGGGGCCGAGGACGGGCAACCGGATCATCCGTCACGGCCTGGCGAAGAAGAAGGGCGGGATCGGCCTGCACACCACCGGCGTCACGCGCCGGAGGTTCCTGCCGAACCTGCAGAAGGTGCGGGCGATGGTGGACGGCGCTCCGCGCACGATGCGGATCTGCATGTCCTGCCTGAAGTCGCCGAAACTGACGAAGGTATAGCCCGCGGCCGGGCCGTCGGAGGCGTCCGGCCCCGCGCGGAGCGGGGGATCGCGTCATGGATAGCATACCGAAGAAGATCGGTTCGGCGGAGCTGAAGCTTCCGTCCAAGACCCTGGCCCTGCCGCTCTACGAGGGGACGGAAGGCGAGCGGGCGGTGGACATCGCCCCCCTGCGCAAGGAGACGGGCGTCATCACGATGGACCCGGGCTTCGTGAACACGGGCGCGTGCTACAGCGCGGTCACCTTCATCGACGGCGAGAAGGGCATCCTGCGGCACCGCGGCTACGAGATCGAGGACCTGGCGGAACACTGCGAGTTCCTCGAGGTCGCCTACCTGCTGATCCACGGGAAGCTGCCGAACGAGCGGGAGAAGAAGGAATTCTCGCGCCTCATGAATCGGAACTCCATGATTCACGAGGACATGCGGAATTTCTTCCGCAACTACCCCGAGGGCGCGCATCCGATGGCCGTGCTCTCCGCGATGGTGGTCTCGCTGTCGTCCTTCTATCCCGAGCTCGAGCGCGAGCAGGCGGAATCGATCGACATGACCGTGACGCGGCTGCTCTCCAAGCTGCGCACGATCGCCGCGTTCTCGTACAAGAAGTCGGTCGGCGAGCCGTTCGTCTACCCGAGCCACAAGTACACGTACTGCGAGAACTTCCTGAACATGATGTTCGCCTCGCCCGTGTCGGATTACCGGCCCGATCCGGTGACGGTGCGGGAGCTGAACCGCTTCCTCGTGCTCCACGCCGATCACGAGCAGAACTGCTCCACCTCGGCCGTGCGGATCGTCGGCAGCGCGGGCAGCAACCTCTACGCCTCGATCGCGGCGGGCATCTGCGCGCTGTGGGGGCCGCTCCACGGCGGCGCGAACCAGGCCGTGATCGAGATGCTCGAGCGCATCCAGGCCGACGGCGGCGACGTGGCCCGGACGCTGGAGGGCGCGAAGAAGAAGGATCCCCGCTTCCGGCTCATGGGCTTCGGGCACCGGATCTACAAGACCTACGACCCCCGGGCACGGATCGCCAAGCGCGCGTGCATGGCGCTGCTCGAACGGCTCGGCCAGTCGAACGACCCCATGCTCGAACTGGCCATGAAGCTCGAGGAGAAGGCCCTCGCCGACCCGTATTTCCAGGAGCGGAACCTCTACCCGAACGTGGATTTCTACACGGGCATCGCCTACCGCGCGATGGGCATTCCGACGAACATGTTCACCGTGCTCTTCGCGCTCGGGCGGCTGCCGGGCTGGATCGCGCACTGGCTGGAGCAGAAGCAGGACGCCGTCCAGAAGATCGGCCGCCCGCGGCAAGTCTATACCGGCCCCACGCGACGCGATTTCGTACCCGTCAAACAGCGGCCGTAGGCCGGTCCCGACCGTCCCGACCGTCCGACAGTCCGACCGTCTGACCGTCCGACTGTCCGACCGTCCGACTGTCCCAACTGTCCGACCGTCCAACGGTCCGACCGTCCCGACCGTCCGACCGTCAGACTGTCCGACCGTCTGACCGTCTGACCGTCCTGACCGTCCCAACTGTCCGACCGTCCGACTGTCCGACCGTCCTGACTGTCCGACAGTCCGACCGTCCTGACCGTCCGACGGTCCAACCGTCCGACCGTCCGACCGTCTGACAGTCCGACCGTCCGACCGTCTGACCGTCCCGACCGTCCGACTGTCTGACAGTCCGACAGTCCGACCGTCCCGACCGTCTGACTGTCCGACCGTCTGACAGT
>Ga0233425_10008470_pt1 | contig 13637 bp, 12 predicted proteins | sample Watercolumn_Towu_2_FD_181712 | JGI IMG/M metagenome (GOLD analysis project Ga0233425, IMG submission 181712) | Freshwater microbial communities from Lake Towuti, South Sulawesi, Indonesia - Watercolumn_Towuti2014_140_MG | ecosystem: Environmental > Aquatic > Freshwater > Lake | place...
ACGATGATGCGGCCTTTGTTGGTGCGCTTGAAGGCGAAGTCGCCGAGCGCGCCGCCGACGAAATATCCGCTGGCAAGGATGAGGATGACAGGCGCCATTGTGAACAGGATTCCGTTGGCATCGTAGCCGCGTTCCTTTTCAAGGTAGGCGAAGAAGAAAAAGGTGATCACATTCCAGGGGAAGACGCCTGCGAAGCCCTGCAAAAAGACAAACCACATGGTCTTCTTTTTGAAGATTTCCCGCGCTTCAGCCCACGAAAACTTGAAGGTTTGCATTTCGGCCATGTTCTCGAATTCAGGCTCGGCCTTGCCGCGCGGCATTTCCTTCACGCCAAAATAAATCAGCACCGCGATGACCAGCCCCAGCGACCCGGTGATGTAAAAAACGGAACGCCAGCCGCCGATCATAGGCGCGACGATTAATGCGAGGATCATGCCGATCAGATAGCCAAGCGGCTGAGCAAGCTGCAGGATGCCGTAAATTTTTCCGCGCAGACTGGGGCCGAAATAATCCGCGATCAACGTGTACAAGCCGGGGTAGGAGGAATCGTCAATACCGGTCGAGGCGCGCGTGGCGAGGAATCCGCCAAAGGTGCGCACGATGGCGTTAAGCCAGGTGGTGGAACCCCAGATCAGAGAGGCGAGTGAAAGTAATTTTGTGCGCGAGAAGCGGTCGTATAAATAACCCCAGACCGGGTACAGAATGGTGGCCACGATCAGCGCGCCGGAATTGATCAAGCCCCATTGTTTGTTGTTAAGTTGAAAGTCCTCGCTGATCTGCACTTGCAGTGAACCGATCATTAACTTGTCAGTCTGGTGCAGCAGCATAAAGAAGAAGAAAACAACCACTACGAACCAGCGGTAACGAGAATTCTCTTTGGACATGATTGACCTCACGATGATAGGATGCCCAAGTATCAAGGGTCAGGGGTCAAGTGTCAAGTGTCAAGCGTGTCTTCCGAGATGATATCCTGCGCGAGTTTTTGCAATTCTTCTGCGTCCTTTACTTTTGCGGCGTCAAAATATTGCGCCAGCAAGTCCAACGGACTCAAACTGCTCACAAGCTGTCCTTCCGCAATCCGCACACGCGCCTCGCTCTGCGGGCGTTTTACAAGATGAAATTCAAAGGCATCTTCCGCGTATTTTCGTAACGCGCTTTCATCAATCAACGTGTCCCATCCTCTTGGATATTCAACCGACAGACGCACAATCGCCCCGGACATTTCCTGCGGGCTGGGTAATGCGTCTTTAAGGGCATTGTTCACGTTCTCGCCTGACCTGAGAACTGCCCGGCGGTCTATGAACTTTCTCGCCCCTGTGAGTTGGACCCACTCTACGCGGGTATCCCTGCCTGCTTCAACATCCGCGATGACAAAGAATCGCTCCTCTTTTGCCTCGCCAAAATCCACGCGCTCGATGGAGCCGGGGTAAACGACCGGCGGCTGGAATCCCTCGTTCACATCCTGCGGCTTGTGAATGTGCCCCATAGCCACGTAACTGAGTTTTGGATTCTTCACCAGGCTGCCCGAAAGCACCAGGTCATTGCCAAGCATCACGAGCCTTTCGCCGCCGAACTTTGCACCTTCAATGGACGCGTGTGCGGTGAGAATGACCGGCAGGGCGGGTTCATAATCTTCTTCCAGATATCCTTGAATTAAATCATTGATGTTGCTTTCGATGCGTGAGAAGGCTTCAGTGGAATCAGTCTCACCGGTGGCAGCCATCAGCCCGGAGCGCGTGATCCACGGCACGGCGATGACTTGAAGCGGCAATCCCCAAAGGTCATCCCGTTTCAGCAGACAAGGTTTATCCAAAACCTTCACAAACGGCACTTGCAGGGTCTTGAATTCCTGCAAGGCATGAGCGCGCCCGGCGGATGGCGAGACATCGTGATTGCCGATCAATAACAGGGTGGGAATCTTCGCCTGCGACAGGCGCATGATGCGCCGGCCCCATTCGCGTTGAAATGTGGGCGCGGGGGAGCGGTCTTTGTAGGCGTCGCCGGCAAAGATGACCAGATCCACCTTTTGCGAGATGGCGGCATCCACGATCGTATCCAGCGATTTGAGGAAGTCCAGCACGCGCATGGGCAGGCCGGTCTGCGGATCGTGGCGGCCGTAGTTGGCCATGTCAATATGCGCGTCGGCGAAATGCAGTAATTTCATAGGCTGGCTATTGGTTTAAAACTTGTAACTCATTATCAAGTAGGGCTTACGCAAAACCCTGTGTAGAGCGCGTTCTCCAACGCGCGGGCTGTGTAATTGGCGTTAGAGAACGCCCATTATGCGTAAGTCCTGTCAAGGTTGCAGCCCGAGGTCCTGCAATGCCTGCAATGCAGGGAGCCAGTTTGGGTGGACTCTTAACGCGCTGCGGTAGTCGTCAACGGCGGGTTCGGTCTTGCCGGCCATGTAATAAGCCATGCCGCGCCAGTACAGGCTTTCTTCCAGATACGGGCCGCCGCTGACACTGTCCAGCGTGATCGTTGCGAGGTTGATCACGTCCGCATAACGGCCGCTGTAATAATAGGCTTTGTACGGGCCGGTCTGATACCACAACATGCGGTAGGGACGTTTGCCGCTGTCTAATGTGGCGTAAATTGAAAAAGCCTGGTCGTAGGCGATGGCGGCGTCGGCGTATTGTTGAAGCAGGACGTGGCTCGTGCCTTTGTTGAACCACGCGAAGTAGGCGTCAATGCCTGTCAGCGTATTGATTTCCTTGTTTGCCAGTTCCAGCGCGTGCTCGTTGGCCCATTTATCGTCAGACCAATTGCCGAGCAGGTCGTGGATCTTCTGCTCGCTCTCCGGCGGATAAACAACCATGAACAAATAGTTGAAATGACGCCAGCCTGCGGCGAATTCGGCGTAACTTATTTTGAAGTTGGGGCCGTCGAGGTAGGTATCCTGGACGATGAAATTCCCGGCCGCGTCATCATACCCGGTGACGAATTGGTAATGTCCCATCCAGCTGACTGTCCCATTTGAATCGCGTTCGTAGTATCCCTTTTCAACGACCAGCGGATATCCGGCGGCAATGAAACTCTTGAGCAGCGTCGTGTCTCCGCCGGAACGGAATACTGCATACAGGCTGGTGTTTTCGTTTACGAAATCCACCATTTCGTAGGGCATGACATTTTTGTCTATTTTGCCGCGTTCGATGAAATCCATGTTCGGGTTGTTTTCGCCGGGCTTGATGACCTTGGCCACGTCGTCACGATTTCCCTTCCAGCCCCAGAAGTTAAGCGCCATGGTCAGGTTGGCGGGACCACAGTAATTCCAGCGGTTGCGTTGGTCGACGTATTTGACTCCTTTCAGGATAACCGAATCAGGCAGGGGCGTGGGTGTGACCGTCGGCCGGGGAGTGGGGCCCGGTCTGGGTGTGGAAGTCGCCAGCGGCGATGCAGACGCCTGGGGTGTGAGAGTCAGCAAATATTCGGCGCGGGTCGTGCCGATGACTGTCTCAATGGTCAGGTTTGATTCGCCGCCGGGCTGAAAGACGGCCTCATCGGGCGGGTTGAAGAAAAATTTTATTTGTGTGCGTAGATTGCCCACGCGCCACGCAAGGCGGCTGTGGACGGGTGGGATGTAGTAAAAGCCGGCCAGTAGTAAAAGGATGACAGGGACTGCCCAAAGGCGGTTTATTCTTTTTTGCATGGAGAAGATTATACATGCTTGCGTAAAAAAAATTGCTGCGCTGGTTTTTTCTATTCAAAAATTAAGCCGCCCTGGCTTGACAAACCATTTCAGGCCTGCTATACTGTCCTTAGTATTATACCTAAAGAATAATAGATAGGGAAAGAGAGGCATAGTGACTGAACTCGACCATCTGCTCGAAAACTGGGAAAGTGTCTATAAAAAAGGATTACTCACCTTTTGGCTGCTTCTGCTGCTAGACGAGAAACCCTGCTACCCTTATGAGATGAGCGCCGAAGTGACTCGCCTCAGCGAGGGCATGATCTCCGCCGATGGCAACAGCATCTATCGCGCCGTCAGCCGCTTCGAGGAGATGGGACTCGTCGCCAGCGAAAGCGGGGAATCGAAACTCGGTCCGCCGCGCAAGTATTACAGTCTCACCGAAGAGGGGCGCGGTTTGCTGCGGATGTTCATCGAACGCAACATCCTCATCTTTCAACATCCCGCAGTGGCGGAACGAATTCAGAGTGTAATGAATGGAGGTAACGATGGAAAATAAACTCGCCAATGAAAGCGAACGGCTTGAAACGCTTCTCCAGCGCAAAGAAAAATGGTTGTATGCTTGCTTTGGGGCGATTCTCACTTTGGTGGCGCATGCTTTTTTGAAAGCATACGAAAGCCAAAAGATGTTTGACATTCTCTTCCAAATCACGGAGAAAGTGAACACTACAAATCCGCGTGAGTTGGATCAATACTTCATGGGTACATACTCTGCCATGTATTCACATTGGTGGTTATTGATATGGCTCATTCCAGCGTTGTTTGCCTTTACAAATGCGGCCATGCTTGCCTTTCATCCAACCTGGAGAAAAGTCGCGATTGCCAAACGGCTCGATTTGATCTTTAGCTTTCTGTTGGCTGGATGGATAATCATGCTATCGCTTGGCGTGCAAGATCTGCCTAATTCTAACGATGGCGAAAATGTTTTTGCGCTCATTTACCTGTTTGCTCTTGCACTATGCTACTGGTGGTTTCGCCGCAAAAAAGACAAGGCCGAGGAAGTGTTTCCGTAAAACAACAGGCGGAGGAAACTTCCTCCGCCTGTCTTTTTACAGCCTATCGCCTGTCGTCCACGGTCTGACTTATAACTCGCTTGCCCGTCTTGCGATCTTGTCTTTCGCCCGAGCCGCGAACTCGGCCAGTGAAATGTTATTCTGCTGGCTGCCGTCCCGCACGCGGAGTGAGACTTGGCCGGCCTGCATTTCGTTGTCGCCAACGACGATCATGTAAGGCACCTTCATCAACTGTGCCTGGCGGATTTTGGCGTTCATGCGCTGTGACGATTGATCTGCGTGGGCGCGGATGCCGCTCTCGCGCAGCTGCCTCGCGATGTTTTCGGCATACTCGTTCTGCGCATCTGTAATGGAAATGACGCGCGCCTGTTCGGGGGAGAGCCAGACGGGGAAATTTCCCGCATAATGCTCGAGCAGGAATCCAACCATGCGCTCATGCGTGGAAAGCGGCGCGCGGTGAATGCAGAGCGGAATTTCATCCGCGCCTTCCTTGTTCGTAAATTTCAGGTCAAAGCGCGACGGTACGGCGAAGTCCACTTGATTTGTGGCGAGCGAGAACTCGCGCCCGATGGCCGACCAGATTTGCACGTCAATCTTGGGGCCGTAGAAGGCGGCTTCGTCTGCCGCCTCCACATAGGGCACGCCGCCATTGTTCATGGCGCGCCGAACCATGTCCTCTGTCTTGATCCACAGGGATTCGTTGTCAACATACTTCTTGCCCAGCCCGGCCTTGCTGTGCAGGGAGAGTCGCATCACATATTTTTCGATGCCGAACAGGTCGAAGTATTTTTTATACAAGTCCACCACGCCCATGAACTCCTGCTCAAACTGATCTTCGCCGCAGTAGATGTGGGCGTCGTTCATCTGCATCGAGCGGACGCGCATCAGCCCAAAGAGTTCACCGGACTTCTCGTAACGGTAGCAGGTGCCGTATTCAGCGAGGCGGATCGGCAGGTCACGGTAGGAGCGCCCCTTCGAGCCGAAAATCTTGTGATGCATCGGGCAGTTCATCGGCTTGATGTAATACTTCACGCCTTCCAATTCCATTGGCGGGTACATGCTCTCGGCGTAATAGGGGAGATGCCCCGAACGGATGAACAGGTCTTCCTTTGTGATGTTCGGCGTGCGCACGCGTGAGTAGCCGGCGGCTTCTTCCATTTCTTTTGCCAGCTTTTCCAATTCCTCGATGATGATGCCGCCGTTGGGCAGCCAGAGCGGCAGGCCGGGGCCGACCTCGTCATCGAAGACGAAGATCTCCAGTTCCTTGCCGAGTTTGCGATGGTCGCGCTTCTTCGCTTCTTCGAGCTGGTTCAGATATTCTTTGAGCTGTTCCCTGGTTTCCCAGGCTGTCCCATATACGCGCTGGAGCATTTTATTTTTTTCATCGCCGCGCCAATACGCGCCTGCCACGTTCATCAACTTGAAGGCGTCCTGGCGGATCTCTTTTGTGTTCTGCACATGCGGACCGCGGCACAGGTCTGTGAACGTATCCTGCTGATAGATGGAGATGTCCAGCTTCTCGTTGAGCGGATTTCCATATTCATCAAGGCCGCCTTTTTCAAGGCCTTCGATCAATTCCAACTTATATGGCTGGTCGGCGAAGATCTTTTTCGCTTCCTCGGCAGAAATGACTGTCTTCTTGAACTCATGTTTGCCCTGCACGATCTGGCGCATCCGCTTTTCGATCTGTTCCAGGTCTTCGGGCGTGAGGTTGCGCGGCAGGTCGAAGTCGTAATAAAAGCCGTTCTCCACCGGCGGACCGATAGTCACCTTGCCGTCAGGGAACAACTCCAGTACAGCTTGCGCCATCACATGCGCCGCCGAGTGACGGATCTTATACAACTGTGTATCTTCGTAACGTTCTGTTTGTAAAGCCATTTTTTTACTCCTTTATGTTGTAACGCGATACTTATATCGCCTTTGGTTTGCGACTTGAAAGTCGCGCTACATCACAATCAAAACAAAAAACTCCCATCCACAACGGGACGAGAGTTTTACCTCACGTGGTTCCACCCGATTTGAGCCAAATACAACTCATCTCTTAAGCCGATAACGGAGCCAGCCGTTTTACATACTCGCCAATAGCCAGGTCTAACAACTGATTGCTAAAAGCTTTCTGTTCCATGCTCGCAAGGGGTTTTCAGTGGTTGTTTCTGGAAGATGCTCTCAACCCAGGCTTCTTCTCTCTGTCAGAACAATTTTCACTTACTCGTCTTGGTCAACGCATTATCACGTTTTAGCGGTATCTATATCATAAAAAAACAAACCGCTATTATTCCCATTTTATAACATATTCACAAAACTCGTCGCCTTTAACGCGGCACTTTGTTTCTTCCACAGTTGCGTTGCGCCCGCCGGATAATTCCGTAGTCTTCTCCAGCCAGCCTTCGATCTCCCGGCAGACTACCGACGCATATTCATCAGCGCCAAGCACTCTAAAACACGCGGTTTTGTCTCCGACATTTTCCACTTCAACGCGCCCAGAGTCAAAGAACGTTCTCCACACAAACATCGCATTGCTGATGATAAATTGCGGACTCCCTTTCTTGTAAAACAGCTTGTAAAGAGAGTTCAGATCGTACTCCGCGTCATACCGTCCACACTTGTAGCAGAGACTGCCATCCCCGTCACCCAGCACATTATCCATGGCTGTTAATATCCGCTCGTATAAGCGAAAGGGATACCACTTTGAAGCATGTATCTTGCCCGACAAAACCTCTCGGTCGGCAATTTCCAGAACTGCTGTTACTTGTGCGAACTGGTCTTCACCAAATGCCTGCTTAATAAAACTAACAGTCATCTCAAGTGTAGCGCCTTTTATTTTCATTAGAACCCTCCTACTATGAAAACCAACTTGTGGGCGAGATAGGGCTCGAACCTACGACCTCTGCTATGTCAAAGCAGTGCTCTAACCAACTGAGCTACCCGCCCGAAGGATTGCCATTATAGCGGGTGTGCCAAAAAATGACAATCCCTGCGGTATAATCCGCTTCGCCATGGCAAGACGCAAAGCGCCTGAAGAACTCTCGGTTGAAGAACTGCGCCGCCTGTTGGTGGAAAAAAGACGCGGCGCGCGCAAAGAACGATTGGAACATTTCCGCCGCACCGGGCGTGTCGTCTCCATCGCGCCGGATTTGTCGGATTTTGATTCTCTGGCGGATCAATCCGCGCCGGTGGTGGATACGGTTGCATCCGGCGAGTCTGCCTCTGCGGCTGTTCCTGCAAGTCCGCGCCGCAAATGGATGGACCGCACCCTGCTCGCGGTGGAAGTGCTGGCAGTGCTCGGACTGATCGCCGTGCTGTTGAACGGGCTTGGATTGCTCCGCACCCTCAACGCCGAAGTGGCCGCCGCACTCAACCCGCAGACGCCTACGCCCACTCCGCTGGTCATGGCTGTCGTGCTTCCCTCCGGGCATACACCGCCGGATGCTCAGGGCAACACAAAGCCCAACGAAGCCGAGATCCCCGATCACCTGCGGCCAATGGTGCAGTCGCTTGCCAATATCCCCGTCCCGACTGCCGCACCGGATCAGGGAATCCGCATCCAGATTCCCGCCATCAACCTGGATGCGCCCATTGTTCAGGGCGACGGCTGGGAACAACTCAAAAAGGGAGTCGGGCAGTACGCCGGCTCTGCAGACCCGGGTCAGGACGGGAACGTGGTGCTTTCAGCCCACAACGATGTCTACGGCGAGTTGTTCCGCTATCTCGATAAACTTGCCCCCGGCGACCAGGTCATCATCTCGACTCGCCAGCGGCAATACATTTACATTGTAGACCGTACCGTGCTGGTCGAACCGACCGCCGTCGAAGTGATGGCATCCACTGGTTCGCCGACCGTGACCTTGATCTCGTGTTATCCGTATCTTGTTGACAAGCAGCGCATTGTCGTCTTTGCGCGATTACAAAACTAGGAGAAATAAAATGGCCAAGAAAAACAAAAGACCCGCAGCAGCGATTCGCCCCGCAACACCCGCTGCGCCCGTGGAATTCAATCCCGACTACACAACGGTCAGGAAAGACCTCGCACGCATCGGAATTCTCGCGGGTTCATTTTTTGCTGTGCTTATCGTCATGTCGTTCTTCATAAAATAAGCCTTCAAGAAACCGCAGCGATGAAAGAGGAAAGACGGATGTTCTCCCGCCTTTCCTCTTTTTGTCTCCGTTATAATGTTAAATATGACCCAGCCCATCTTTGATATCCTGCTCGAAAAACTCACCTACGGCGGCGACGCCATGGGACGCCTGCCCGACGGCCGCGCTGTCTTCGTCCCGTTTGGACTACCCGGCGAAACGGTCCGCGTGCAGTTGATACAGGAGAAGCAAAACTTTGCGCGCGGGGAACTGCTTGAAGTCTTGCAGGTGTCTCCGCAAAGAATCGAACCAAAGTGCGGGCACTTCAGCAAATGCGGCGGATGTCATTATCAAAACCTGTCCTATAAAAATCAACTCAATGCCAAGGCTGAAATCCTGCGCGATCAGATGCAAAGAATCGGCAGAATCGAAAATCCGCCCGTCAAGCCGGTGATTGCATCTCCGCTTGAATGGAATTATCGCAATCACATTCAATTCCATTTGACTCCGGAAGGGAAAGTTGGGTTTATCAATTCAAAAGGAAATTCAACTCTGCCCATCGAAGAATGCCACCTGCCCGAAACAGGCATTGACTCGTTCTGGCGCGACCTGCAATTTGAGTCCAACAAAGATGTTGGGCGCGTGGCGCTGCGCGCCGGGCGTGACGGCGAACTGATGGTCGTGCTTGAATCAGAAGCGCCCGAGCCTCCAGAAATGGAGATCGAAGCCGACATTTCGATTGTGCATTTGTATGAAGAACACCCTGTTGTTATAGCGGGGCAGGGCTATCTTACCGCCAATGTCCTGGGCAAGGATTTTCAAGTCTCCGCTGCTTCGTTCTTTCAGGTTAATACAGCGATGACTGAAAAGATGGTGGAGCATTTGCTTGCTCGTTTGCCTGTCTCCATCTCTGCGACTCTGCTTGACGTTTATTGCGGCGCTGGATTGTTCAGCAAATTCTTTGCGCCAAAATGCGGCAAGATCATTGGTATTGAATCGTCTGAATCGGCCTGTGGAGATTTCACGGTCAACCTTGATGAGTTCGATAATGTAGAACTGTATGAAGGCGCTGCGGAGGAAATCTTACCGCTGCTTGCAAGCCGGGTGGATGGCCCGACAATAATGATCGTTGACCCGCCGCGCGCCGGCATCGAAAGGCACGCGCTGGATGCCATCATCAACATCAGGCCGCAGGTCATTGCCTATGTTTCCTGCGACCCATCCACGCTGGCTCGCGATGCGGCGCGATTAATTCATGGGGGCTATCGCCTGGCCGAAGTGACTCCCTTCGACCTTTTTCCGCAGACCCATCACATCGAGTCGGTTTCAATTTTTGAAGCCATGTAAATGTTCAAGGCGCTTGGCGATTCTGCTTTGCTTGTCGAACTCGGCGACAAAATAGATATTGCCGTCAATCAGCGCGTCCATGCGTTCAATGTGCTCCTGCAAGCAAAAAACATCGCGGGCATTATTGAAACCGTCCCCGCATATTGCACACTGCTCATTCACTACGATCCGTTGATTTTGACGTTCGATCAAGTTGAGTTTTGGGCGCGGGATAAACTGACTCAGGTGGATGATTCACTTAATAGGACGCCGCGCCAAATCGAAGTCCCGACTCGATACGGCGGCGCATCAGGCCCGGACCTGGAAACTGTCGCTGCCTCGAAAGGCATTTCCGCCGCTGACGTGATCCGCATCCACTGCAGGCGCGAATACCTCGCGTACATGATGGGATTCACGCCGGGCTTTCCGTATTTGGGGACGTTGGATGAACGCCTTATTATGCCGCGTTTGGAGACGCCGCGCACGCTGGTCAAAGCGGGGACTGTTGCCATTGCCGGCGCGCAGACGGGAATTTACCCGCTCGATTCGCCGGGCGGCTGGCATCTCATCGGCTGGACTCCGCTGAAATTGTTCGACCCGCACAGCGACTCTCCATTTTTGTTTGCGCCCGGTGACCTCGTTAAATTTATTCCCGTCGAGGATGACCATGCTTGAGGTAATGGATGTTTCAGGCATGGTCACGTTTCAAGATTCAGGCAGATATGGCTTTGCAAGTTTTGGCGTGCCGCGCTCCGGCCCAATGGACTGGTTCGCGCACCGTGCCGCAAATCAATTGACAGGCAATCCGCCGAATGCGGCTGTGATCGAAATCGGTTTGGGAGATGCGGTCTTTCGCGCAAGGCACAATTGCGTGCTGGCTGTCAGCGGCGCGGGATACGAAGTTCAAAACTATATCTGGACATTCCCGTTATGGACTTCGTTCTTTGTGCGCGCGGGCTGGGTTGTGCATCTCAAAAGAAAAAGCGGCGGCAATTGGGCATACCTCGCAGCCGCCGGCGGGTTTGAAGTTGATTCTGTTTTAGGTTCGCGTTCCACATATTTGCGCGGCGGGCTTGGCAAAGCCATTCAATTGGGAGATGTTTTGCAGTGTGGTAAACCTTCGGCTGAATTGATGAAACTTGCGGCGCGAAATTTTCCTGCTGAAATAATTATGCCGTATGGTCAGGTGCCTGTGATTGAGGTGATTGCGGGTCCGCAAAAGGAGCGTTTCACAGAAGAAGGCTGGCAGACTTTTTTGAACAGCGAATACACGTTGAGCAGGTCTTTTGACCGCATGGGCTACCGGCTGGAAGGAAATCCAATTTCGTACAGCGCCGGCGCGGACTTAATTTCGGAAGGCATGACGATGGGCAGCGTGCAGGTCCCTGCCAATGGGCAGCCGATTGTGGTGATGGCCGACTCGCCCGCCACGGGAGGCTATCCTAAAATTGCGCATGTCGTAAAGGCCAGCCTGCCCCTGCTGGCGCAATGCGAGGCGGGCGTGAGTAAAATCAGGTTTAAAGAAGTCACTGTGGAAGAAGCGCAGGAAAAGTACCGTAACATTTATGTTGCGCGAAAGTTTGCGACATAAATGTCGCGGTACCGAGTGAGGGCATTATGAAAATAGACTTGAACTGTGATCTCGGCGAAGGCGTTGGCAATGACGAAGCCATCATGCCGCATATTACCTCAGCCAATATCGCCTGCGGATTCCATGCCGGCGATGTGGGCGTGATGCGCGCGGCTGTGAAACTGGCAATTCAGCATGGCGTGAATATCGGCGCGCACCCGGGCTGGGCGGACAGGGAAAATTTCGGCAGGCTTGAGATGAATGTCCCTGCTGAGGAGGCTGAACGAATTGTTTTTGAACAGGTCAACGCGCTGGCAGAGATCGCAAAAGCGGAAGGCGCTGCGCTGACGCATGTCAAGCCGCACGGGGCGCTATACAATCAGGCGGCGAAGGATCGCGCGCTGGCTGACGCCATTGCGCGGGCGGTGAAAAGATTCAGCGTGGATCTGATTCTGGTTGGGCTGGCAGGCTCGGGGTTGTGTGATGCGGGTCTTGCGGCGGGGATTCAAGTCGCAGGCGAGGGGTTTCCGGACAGGGCGTACAACCCTGACGGCACGTTAATGTCAAGAAACAAACCGGGCGCGGTGATCGAGTCGCCGGAAGAAGTAGCGAAGAACGCGGTTAAACTGATTCGAGAATTTGACGAAAAGGGAAAACAATTGGACACTTTATGTTTGCATGGAGATAACAAACACGCAGTAGAAAACGCGATTCTACTGCGCGTGGCGTTGGCGAAAAATGGGATTGAAATCATGTCATTGCGAGGAGCGACAGCGACGAAGCAATCTCCGGGTAAGTTAGGGCTTGCTTCGTCAGGCTAAAGCCTTCCTCGCAACGACAAGGGCTTACTCTTCCGTAATCACGATCAATTTATCTTCCGTGGCAAAGGAAACTTTTTCAGATTTCCTCGGATTGGTGTGGATGCCATATGATTTTTCCGAGTTATGGCTTTCGCTCATGATGCGGTAACCGATGGTGGTTTCGCCGCGGCGACGGGCGGCCTCGGTGACGGTATAGAAGTTAACAGGCTGGCCTGTTGTGACATATTCGCCGATCGGCTTGAGATAAATTTCCGCGCCTTCGGGGTCGAAGATGTCGGTGAAGACGCCCATCAATTCTGAGTTCTCCGAAAGCTGTGCCATCATTAAACTGATGAGGTGTTCGCTGACGATGAAGTCGTCCACTCTGGCGGCTTCGGCCAGTTCGCGGTTGCGCAGGTCAAGCATTTCGCTGACGATGGAGAACGGGGTCGCGTCGCGCTCGGCGATGTCGCGCAGATGCAGTAATGTGACGAGTGTGATCGCGTCTGCTTCCTGTGGTTCAAGATGGCTGTAGGCCAGCACAATGACGTGGTCGTATTCGGCGGCATCGAGTTTTTCCAGCAGTTCGCGGTCGCGGATATCGCCGGTCTGTGTGACGATCTTTTGATTCTTCAATTTGCCGCTGTCGGCGCGGATCTGTTTTTCAAGTTCAAAAATATCTGAGACCACGGTCACCTGCGAACCTTTGGCGACATAATTATCCAGTTCGCGTATGATGGTGGCGCCGGAGCGGTTCCAGCCGAGGATGAGCGCCTTTTCCGGTTTGGGGCTGGCTGCCTTTCCGTTGGTCTGAATCAGGCCTTCGTCCAGCGGGATGCGTGAAAGCCCGGAAAGGTAAATCTTGTCGTCATCTTCCGCAATCACAAAGACTTGGTCGCCCGATTCGATTTTTGCATCCATAGATGGATTCATGGCAACAGTTCCATCCGCCTTGCGAATGCCCATCAACGAGCAATCTTCGAATGCGTGCAATGCTTCGCCATACGTCTTGCCTGAAAGCCCGGGCTCCTGTTTGAAATAAATCTCATCGCCGCCGAAGTTCATCAGTTCGGTGTAGACCAGCGAAAGGCCGCTTTGGCGCGAAGTCTGCGCCACGACGCGCGCGATCAGGTCGTTTGTGAGAATCGGCTGGACGGTGTCTTTTG
>Ga0233425_10008471_pt1 | contig 13636 bp, 9 predicted proteins | sample Watercolumn_Towu_2_FD_181712 | JGI IMG/M metagenome (GOLD analysis project Ga0233425, IMG submission 181712) | Freshwater microbial communities from Lake Towuti, South Sulawesi, Indonesia - Watercolumn_Towuti2014_140_MG | ecosystem: Environmental > Aquatic > Freshwater > Lake | place: Indonesia...
CGCGATAGGTATTCCACGAACACCTTGCCGTCCAGGTGGTCGATCTCGTGCTGGATGCACACGGCCAGGAGGCCACCGGCGTCCAGCTCGAAGGCGTTGCCTTCAAGGTCCAGGGCCTGCACGCGGATGTGTTCGGCGCGCGTGACCTTGTCGTAGATGCCCGGCACGGACAGGCAGCCTTCCTCGCGCACCGCCTCGCCCTCCTTCATGAGAATGCGCGGATTGATCAGGGTCAGCAGGCGGTTTTTCTGTTCGCTGACGTCCACCACGATCAGGCGCACGTGCCGGTCCACCTGGGTGGCCGCCAGGCCGATGCCGGGCGCGGCGTACATGGTCTCCGCCATGTCGCTTGCGAGTTGGCGGATTTCCGCGTCGACCCCGGTCACCGGTTTCGCCACGATATGCAGGCGCGGATCGGGGTAATGAAGGATTTTCAGCAGGGCCATATCATGTGTGCTGGCGGTGGATTCCGTGCAAAATCTAACAAAGTGGTTTAAGTTTTTTCCAGACTGAATTATAACGGCCGCAACTCCGCCGCAAGCCAAGAAGGGCAGGAACCATGCGCATACTCCTACTGATCGCCGCCTTGGGCCTGAGCGCCCCGAACTGGGCCGATGAGGTCCGACTCCAGGAAAACGCCCCCGAACGCCACGTGGTGGTCAAGGGCGACACGCTCTGGGACATCTCGGAGAAATTCCTCAAGGACCCCTGGCGCTGGCCGGACGTCTGGCAGCTCAACAAGGAACAGATCAAGAACCCCCACCTCATCTACCCGGGCGACGTGGTCATCCTGACCATGGAAAACGGCAAGCCCAGGCTTTCCCTGGAATCGGGCGCCCGCGACGTGGTCAAGCTCAGCCCGCAGGTTCGCGGCGAGCCCATCGTCATCAAGGAGGCCGGCATTCCCAGCATTCCCCTCAAGGCGGTGCGGGGGCTGTTGTCCAAGGGTGGCGTGGGCGATCCGGCCGACCTGGAGAGGTCCCCGCGCATCCTGGGATCCAGCGACGCGCGGGTGATGTTCGGCTCCGGCGACAGCGTGTATGCCAGCAAGGGCGACGGCGAGAACGTGGATTGGCGGGTGGTTCGCCTGGGCCAGCCGCTGAAGAATCCGGACGATCCCAAGGATATCCTGGCCTACGAGATGCTGTATCTCGGTCAGGCACGCACCGAGCGTCAGGGCGATCCCCAGGTGGTGAAAATCCTGGGCGCCGAACAGGAAATCCTCGAACGCGATCGCCTGGTACCCGCCTGGAAGGGCGATCTGCCCCAGTTCGTGCCCCATGCTCCGGGCAAGCCGGTGGAGGCCAAGGTGGTGGCCGCTCTGGGCGGGCCGGTCTATGCCGGCACCTACATGACCCTGGTGCTCAACAAGGGGGTCCGCGACGGTCTGGAGGAAGGCCACGTCCTGGCCCTGTTCCGCGCCGGCCGTTCCGTGGCCGATCCCAAGTGCATCCGTGCCGACAAGATCGGCTTTCTGGCCGGCGGCCGCGGCCAGGCGCAGGACTGCAAACAGGACGAAAACGACAAGACGGCCCTGCCGGACACCCGGGTGGGCCTGGCCTTCGTCTATCGCGTGTTCAACAAGGTGGCCTACGCTCTGGTCATGAAGGGTACCGAACCGGTCACCGTGGGCGACAGCGCCCGCAATCCCTGATTTGCCGCTGCGCCCGGACGCCGCCCTCTGGCTGGCCCTGGATGCCATCCCGGGCCTGGGGCCGGAGAGCGCCGGCCGGCTGCTGGAGTCCTTCGGCTCTCCCCAGGCCATCCTCGGAGCCGGCATGGCGCAACTTTCCCCGCTGGTGGGCGATGCCCTCGCGCGCGCCATCGTCAGCGGGGGTGACGCAGCCGTGCGGCAGGCTGGCCTGGATTGGCTGAGCGGTCCGGACAACCATCTTATCCCCCGCGACGACCCGGCCTATCCAGCCAGGCTGCGTGACATCGCTGCCTCGCCGCCCTGGCTCTATGTGCGCGGCGATCCGGATTGGCTGTCCCGCCCCATGCTGGCCATCGTCGGCAGCCGCAACGCCACGCCCCAGGGCCTGCGCGACGCCCGCGCCTTCGCCCAGGCCCTGTCGGAAGCGGGGCTGACCATCGTCAGCGGCCTGGCCCTGGGGGTGGACGCCGCCGCCCATGAGGGCGGGCTCACCGGCTTGGCCAGCAGCGTCGCCGTGGTAGGCACCGGGCTGGACCGGGTCTATCCGGCGCGCAACAAAGTCCTGGCGCACAGGCTGGCGGCGGAAGGCGCCATCGTCTCGGAATTTCCCGTCGGCACGCCGCCCAGGAGCGGCCATTTCCCGCGCCGCAACCGCATCATCAGCGGCCTCTCCCTGGGGGTGCTGGTGGTGGAGGCGGCCCTGGAAAGCGGTTCCCTGATCACCGCCCGGCTGGCTTCGGAACAGGGCCGGGAAGTGTTCGCCCTGCCGGGTTCCATCCATTCGGCGCTGTCCAAGGGCTGCCACCGGCTCATCAAGCAGGGCGCCAAGCTGGTGGAGTCCGCCGCAGACGTGCTGGAGGAACTGGGGCGGGTGCTGCCCGTTTCCACCCCGGGCGGGGCTACCTCCCGTCTATCAGCAGGTGCGGATGACCTGCTCGACGCCCTGGCCGGCGGCCCCCTCGCGCCCGATCAGCTGGCCGAGCGCCTCGGCTTGACGGTGGCGGAGGTCTCCGTCAAGCTTCTCGCGGCCGAACTGGAGGGCGGGGTCGCCAAGCTGCCCGGCGGCCTCTACCAACGATTATTCCCATGATGTTCGACATCCTTCTCTATCTCTACGACACCTATCTCCTCGCGGAGCGCTTTCCGGACACCGAACAGCTGACGCGCAAGCTTTCCGCCGCCGGCTTCGAGGACGAGGCCATCGGCGAGGCCCTCGACTGGCTCGCCGCCCTGGACGACCTAGCGCCCCCCGGCGACAGCGCCGGCGGCACCCACACCCGTATCTACAGCGCGGAGGAAATCCGCCGTATCGCCACCGGCGGGCGGGGTTTCCTGGGCTATCTCGAAAGCGCCGGCCTGCTGTCGCCCCATGCCCGGGAATGGATCATCGACCGCGCCCTGGCGCTCTCTGATGCCGTGGTTTCCGAGGAACGCATCAAGTGGATCGCCCTGCTCGCCCTGTGGAAGCTCAAGGGCGCCGGCGACGTGCTCTGGCTGGAGGACCTGGTGCGCGGCGGCGAGGGCGACGAACACGGCTGGCAACCGACGTTGCACTAGGCGCCGTCGCACCCGTGGCCAAACAGCTCATCATCGCCGAAAAGCCGTCGGTGGCCCAGGACATCGCCCGGGCCCTGGGCGGCTTCCACAAGGAGAAGGACTACTTCGAGTCGGAGCACTACGTCCTCTCCTCCGCCATCGGCCACCTGCTGGAACTGACGGTGCCCGAGGAATACGAGGTCAAGCGCGGCAAGTGGTCCTTCGCCCACCTGCCGGTGATCCCGCCGCATTTCGCCCTGGCCCCCATCGAGAAGACCGAGGACCGGCTCAGGCTGCTCACCAAGCTCATCAAGCGCAAGGACGTGGAAGGCCTCATCAACGCCTGCGACGCGGGCCGCGAGGGGGAGCTCATCTTCAATTACATCGCCCAGCACAGCGCCAGCAAGAAGCCGGTGCGCCGCCTGTGGCTGCAGTCCATGACCCAGGCCGCCATCAAGGAGGGGTTCGCCTCCCTGCGCGAGGCGGCCGAGGTGGCGGGCCTGCGCACCGCCGCCATCTGCCGGGCGGAAAGCGACTGGCTGGTGGGCATCAACGGCACCCGCGCCATGACCGCCTTCAACTCCAAGACCGGCGGCTTCCACCTCACCACCGTGGGCCGGGTGCAGACCCCCACCCTGGCCATCGTGGTGGAGCGGGAGGAGCGCATCCGCAAGTTCGTGCCGCGCGCCTATTGGGAACTGGAGGGCCGCTTCGCCGGCGAGAAGGGCGAGTACGCCGGCCGCTGGTTCGACGAGAAGTTCAGGAAGGACGAGAGCGACGAGCACGCCATGGCCCACCGCCTGTGGGACCAGGCCAGGGCCGAGGCCATCCGCGTCGCCTGCGTCGGCAAGCCGGCCCGGGCGGAGGAGGAGACCAAGCCTTCCAGCCAGCTCTCGCCCCTGCTCTACGACCTGACCAGCCTGCAGCGGGAGGCCAACGGCCGCTTCGGCTTTTCCGCCAAGACCACCCTGGGCCTGGCCCAGGCCCTGTATGAGAAGCACAAGGTGCTCACCTATCCCCGGACCGACGCCCGCGCCCTGCCCGAGGATTACCTGGCCACGGTGAAGGACGTGCTCGGCGGCCTGCCCGAGGACTACGCGCCTTTCGCCAAGGCCATCCTGCAACGCAAGTGGGTGGTGCCCAACAAGCGCATCTTCAACAACGCCAAGATTTCCGACCACTTCGCCATCATTCCCACCGGCACGGCGCCCAAGTCGCTGAACGAACTGGAATGGAAGCTGTACGACCTGGTCACCCGGCGCTTCCTGGCGGTGTTCTACCCGGCCGCCGAATACGCCATCACCACCCGCATCACCCGGGTGGAGAAACACGCCTTCAAGACCGAGGGCAAGGTACTGGTGAACCCGGGCTGGCTCGCGGTCTACGGCAAGGAGGCCCAGCCGGAGGACGAGGAAGGCGGCAACACCCTGGTACCCCTGGTGCCCGGCGAGACCCTGGACACCCGTGCGCTGGACCTCAAGTCCGCCATGACCCGCCCCCCCGCCCGCTTCAACGAAGCCACCCTGCTGTCCGCCATGGAAGGCGCCGGCAAGATGGTGGACGACGAGGAACTGCGCGCCGCCATGGCCGGCCGCGGCCTGGGCACCCCCGCCACCCGGGCCCAGATCATCGAGAACCTGCTGTCGGAAAACTACCTGCACCGGGAAGGCCGGGAACTGGTGCCCACCGCCAAGGCCTTCTCCCTCATCACCCTGCTGCGCGGCCTGGACATCCAGGAACTGGCCTCGCCGGAGATGACCGGCGCCTGGGAATACAAGCTGTCCCAGATGGAACACGGCAAGCTGTCCCGGGGCGAGTTCATGGGCCACATCACCGCCCTGGCCCAGGACATCGTCGATCGGGCCAAGCGCTACGAGTCGGACACCGTGCCCGGCGACTTCGCCACCCTGACGGTGCCCTGCCCCAAGTGCGGCGGCGTGGTGAAGGAGAACTACAAGAAGTTCGCCTGCCAGGCCTGCGACTGGAACGCCTGGAAGATCGTCGCCGGCCGCCAGTTCGAGGTGGAGGAGATGGAAGCCTTGCTGCGCGACGGTACGGTGGGGCCGCTCACCGGCTTCCGCAACAAGATGGGCCGCCCCTTCGACGCCGAGATCCGCCTCAACGACGACAAACTGCCCGAATTCGATTTTGGCCAGCCCCGCGAAGGCGAGGAAGCGGAGGCAGTGGACTTCTCCGGCCAGGAAAGCCTGGGCCAGTGTCCCAAGTGCGGCGGCCACGTCTATGAGCACGGCGCCTCCTATCTCTGCGAGCGCAGCGTCGGCCCCAACAAGTCCTGCGACTTCCGCAGCGGCCAGGTCATCCTGCAACAGCCGGTGGCCCGGGAGCAGATGCAGAAGCTGCTGGCCGGGGGCAAGACCGATCTCCTCACCGGCTTCGTCTCCGCCCGCACCCGGCGCGCCTTCTCGGCCTTCCTGGTACGGGACAAGGACGGCAAGGTGGGCTTCGAGTTCGAGCCGCGGGAGGCCAAGGCCGGCAAACGCGCCGCCCCCGCCCCGGCCAGGGAATTGGGCAACCATCCCGCCGACGGCAAGCCGGTGCAACTCAAGTCCGGACGCTTCGGCCCCTATGTCCAGCACGGCAAGCTCATGGCTTCCATTCCCAGGGAGCGCAAGCCGGACGAGGTCACCCTCGATGAAGCCGTCACGCTGCTCGCCGAGAAGGCCGCCAAGAAAGCGGTCTGATACCTCGCCGCTTGCCGTGCGGTTTCTCCCTCCCCGCCCGCAGGGAGGGATGGGGAGGGGAGCTTCGGCTTCGCATAAGTACGTCTCCCCCTCCGCACCTCCCCCGCTCGCGGGGGAGGACTCGTTCATCCAGCGACTGTCTTGGTGCCTCCGCTTTCTTGATGCGGTGCACAAGGGTTAGAATTCGTCCAATCCGGTGCCCGGATGGCGGTGCCGTCGCCGGGGAGAGGCGACCGGATCTCCTCCCTCAAACATTATGAAAAGGTAAGCATCATGGCCGTTCTGGTTGGCAAGCAAGCCCCCGATTTCACCGCGATCGCCGTCATGGGCGACAACTCCATCGTCGAGAATTTCAACCTGTCCGCCCACATCAAGGACAAGTACGCGGTGCTGTTCTTCTATCCCCTGGACTTCACTTTCGTCTGCCCCTCCGAACTGCTGGCCTTCGACCATCGCCTGGCCGAGTTCAAGGCCCGCAACGTGGAGGTCATCGGCATCTCCATCGACTCCCACTTCACCCACCTGGCCTGGAAGAACACCCCGGTGAACCAGGGCGGCATCGGCCAGGTGCAGTACCCCCTGATCGCCGACATGAAGCACGAAGTCACCCAGGCCTACGACGTGGAGCACGAGATCGGCGTCGCCTTCCGCGGTTCCTTCCTCATCGACAAGGCCGGCACCGTGCGCCACCAGGTGGTCAACGACCTGCCCCTGGGCCGCAACGTCGACGAGATGCTGCGCATGATCGACGCCCTGCAGTTCACCGAGGTGCACGGCGAAGTCTGTCCGGCCGGCTGGAAGAAGGGCGACGAGGGCATGAAGGCCACCCCCGACGGTGTCGCCGAGTACCTGGCGAAGCACGGCGAGAAGCTGTAACTCGACGCCGAGCGTCGCAGGAAAGGGGGCTGCGGCCCCCTTTTTCGTGGCGGTCTGGCTCGCCCCCCCGCCTGTATGACCGCAACGGTGCTCCCCATGAACAGAGGTGGTGTGAGCCCCTCCCCCGCGAGCGGGGGAGGCTGGGAGGGGGAGGGTGGTGAACGGTCTCGCTCAGCGCGTCCTCAGCGACGGTGCTTCTCCCACAACTCGCGGCTGTCGATGGGCGTCATGTCCTCGTTGTGCTTGGGGTTGCGGCCGGTGAAGCGCACGTAGTCGTAGGGCTGGCCTTCCCAGGTCTCGCCGGTGGTGGTGTTGCGCGTGCCCCAGCTGTCGGTGTGATAGACGGTGCCGCCCTCCATGGACGAGATCCAGTCCTGCTCACCGCGGATGGTCTGGGTGCGCTTGTAGTCCAGGTAGTCCTGGCTCTTCTGGCGCTCGTCGTAGGCGGCCTGCATCATCTCGCGCACGTCCCGAGCATTGCTTGCCACCTTGCGCGCGGTCTCCCGCTCCAGCTGCCGGAGCCGCTCCATGCCCTGTTTGACGTAATTTTTCACCCAGTCCTCGTCGAGGGCGTAGGAGCCGAGCATGGCGCCGAACAGCGGCGCGTAGTCCTCGAAGCGGTCGAGCGGCGCCGCCACGGTGATGTGGCGGAAGTTCCAGTTGGTATTGAGGCGCGAACCGAAGCTGATGCCCAGAGTATAGCCCTTGGACGGCCCCTCCCGGGTGTCGCAGCGATAGAAGAAATCGGCCACCTGCACCGGCCCCGCCGTATAGACCTGGGCCACCTGGGCGGCGATCTGCGGTCGCGGGTTCACCTCCAGGAACTTCATGTTGCTGGCAATGCCCTGGGCGCCGGTCAGAAAGCGCCAAGCCTGGTCCGGCGCCAGGTAGGGCGAGATGGGCACGCCCGGCACGCGCACGCCCATGTTGGGCGTGATCACGTCGGCGCTGGCCACCATGAAGCTGGGGCTGCCAGCCGGGTCGCTGGCGATGAACTGGCCCTTGCCCAGTTCCTTCACCCGCCAGCCGGCGGGCACCTGGAAGCTGGCGGAGCCGTCGGACAGGCGATGCGGCCTGAGTGGCGGCGGCGCGGCGCGCCCGCCGCCGGCCTCCGCGGCCTTCATGGCGCGCACGTTGGCCAGGATGGTCAGCAGCGTCGGCTTGATGCCATCGAGCTGGTCCTGCGGTGCCGACAGGGTGGCGTAGTGGAACTGGCCGTCGCGCAGGCTCAACCAGGCCCGCATCTCCCGGCGTCCACCCTTGCCGTCGCCGAAGGCGCCGTCGAACATCAGGCGGCCGCGCTCCCGCGAGCCCCGAAGATTGCTGATGGCGAAGTCGGGGTAAAGCTGCGCGATCTGCCCCACCTGGCGGCGCGCCAGGCCCATCAGGTCGGCGCCCGCCGCGCCGCCGAGCTGCAGGGCCACCTTGTAGCGCAGCGCCGGGTCGGCGACGCGCAGCATGTGCAGGTCTCCGTCGCGGGCTTCCTCCGCCTTCCAGCCGGTCGGAAGATAGAGTACGAACCCCCCCTGCGGGGTGACCTGTTTTTGCATGGCCGGTGGTGTGGCGGGGCCGGCCGCCCAGGCCAGGCCGGCGCACAGCGCCAGGACCGGCATGAGGATGCGGCGAAGCGGGAAATACAGAGTATTCATTGCCGATCTCCGTTTGCGTGGCGTGATGCTTCATGTTCATCATAGGAAGCGTGCGGATAAACGCGCCGACACCCTCCATGGACTGCCAGCGTCGGGATATTTGACACCACCATGCCGCCTGTTCGGCGCCTGGCCAGAGCCGCAAGCGGGGTGGCGGTCTATACTGGCGCCCTTCCCATCCGTGCTTCGCCCATGTTATGCCCCATCGCACGTGAAGACCCGCCGGCCCTGCTCTCGGTTATCGAATGGCGCTGTTCGCGTTAAGGATGGATATCGCGGAGATAGCCAACGTCGTGGTCTTCCCCCTTTGAAAAAGGGGGATTGAGGGGGATTCAACCCGGGTTCAATTCCCCCCTCTCACCCCTTTTTCAAAGGGGGGAACCCTGATGTTCAACGACCACCGCGTATCACGCGTTATCGCGAACAGCGCCTATCGAATTGCTGGGTTATCCCAACATGCGGCCGCTTTACGAGCGCCTGGGTGTACGGAGTTCGCGGTGCGCTACGAGGCGGCCCATGAGCATGCCCTGGCGCGGCTGCGCCAGCGCTTCCGCATCGATGCGGCGCTGAGCTTGCCGGTCAAGGAAGCCGAGGTCGAATCCCTGCTGGCCGGCTGGCGGCGGGTAAGCGCATCCGAACCCGGTTGATCAGGCACGCCCGCGCGGCGTCGTCCGTCGTGTCGATATTCTTTACACTATCTCTACCGTTGGCCGTTATTAAGTCTTTTCTTGTTGTTTTTAAAAGGGAATATTCTCAGGCACGATATGTGCTTGTATTGCTGGCGTAACGAACGTTCCATACGTTTGAGCCCTATTCCGGAGATGGGCCATGAAAATCAAAACACTGAATGCGCTTTTCGCCGCGGGCATCGCAGGCTTTTTCAGCCTGTCGACACAGGCGGCCTTCACGCTGCCGGCGACCGGCTATGTGCAGTACGGCGACGCCCAGTCCTATTCCCTGCCGGCCCTGGCCTATGCCACCGACCCTGCCCACCCTGGCCCCGGTAACCCCTACTACGTGGTCTCCACGCCGGGCGCCATCAAGGATCTGATCGTCGTGGCCACCGGCGCCGACGGCGGCCCGGTCAACACCAACTTCGCCGGCATGGACAACGCCTACGCCACGCCCAACGGCTCCGGCCCCACCTTCTTCAGCACGACCAACACGGCCGACCCCGGCCAAGTGGGCGGCAACTTCACCGGCGACAACGCCAACACCTGGGATGCCACCGCCGGTTCCCTGAGGAGCTTCCTGCAGACCGGCAGCAGCTTCGAGGACATGATCTTCTTCTTCAACAACAACCAGACCAACAGCGGCGGGCAGGCCACGCAGAGCCTGGCGGCCTGGGCCCTGGTCCAGGTCTGGGACTACAACGGCAATCCCAATAACCCGACGCTGCTCGGCACCTTCGAGTTCGCCAACAAGGTCGCCAGCAACAGCGCCGGCGGCATGTATCGGCCGATTGTGGAGGGCGGCGGCGGCCTGTTCAACGGCAACGTGAACACCTTTACCTCCGACAATACCAGTGGCGGGCCGAATCAAACTAGCGCAAGAGATCCCAACGCCGGCACCAACCTGCAGACCGACTATGTCCTCTCCGGCGGCGCCCTGTGCCTGACCAGTGCCGGCGTGCTGGTGGGCTGCGGCGCCACCCTGCCGCCGGGCGTCACCATCGTGCAGCAGTTCGACCACAACCTGGGCGCCAACCAGGCGGCTTACGCCATCGTCTTCCCGGAATTGAACGCTTTGCTGACGAGCCTGTTCAATACCAAGACCAGCACCCAGCTCGACAAGATCACCATGAGCGTCGACCTGCGCCTGGGCTGTGATCCGGCCTCTACCACAGCCCCCGGCTTCGGCGATCCCACCACCAACGTCTGCACCGGCGAGGGCTGGGGCTATGGCCGCGAGATCAACAACGGTTACGAGCAGGTCTTCATCGGCAAGGCGAGCACCGTGACCAACGTGCCCGAGCCGGCCACCTTGGGCCTGCTGGGCCTCGGCCTGCTCAGCCTCGGCCTGGCGCGCCGCCGCCGCCGGGCTGCCTGATCCGGCCATCCCCCATGAAAAAAGGCCCCGCTGGGGCCTTTTTTCATGGGCTTACCGGCCCAGCCATGAGGGTGTTCAACGCTTGCCGGCTTTCGGCAGCGTCCTGAGCAGGGTCTCGGTGTCGGTGCGTTCCGGGAAGGCGTTGCCCTTGGCCAGCAAGGTTTCCAGCAGATGGCGGGCCATGGCGGTGTCCCCGCTCTTCGCCAGCACGGCGGCCAGGTGGTAGCGGATGCGCGGGCTTTCCGGCGCCAGGGCCTCGGCCCGGCGCAGGAGTTCCAGGGCCCGCTGCGTGTCGCCGCGCCCAAGCAGCATCCAGCCGAGATGGTCGGAGGTGTCGGCATCGCGGCCGCTCTGCTTGAAGGCACGCTCGGCGTATTGCAGGGCGCGCGCGTCGCCCTGCGCTTCGAGGGCGGAGCTCATGCCGACCAGGGCGGGCACGTTGTTCGGTTCCGCCTCCAGCGCCACCTGGAAGTCAGCCTGGGCCTCGCGGCTGCGTCCGGCAACAAGCTGGCTGTAGCCGAGATACAGGCGCGTGCCCAGATCCTTGGGCGCGACCCGCAGCCAGTCGTCGCGCAGGCGTTGGGCAGATTCATGCTGGCCGGAACGACTCAGGGCCTGGTGCAGCCGGATGAAGAGCTTGTTGCTGCGTTGCCGTGAGAAGGCGCGGCCATAAGCCTGGGCGGCTTCGGCGTGACGGCCCAGGGCTTCCTGGCTGTCACCCTCCAGGGCGTGGCCCTCCCAGTAGTTGGGATGGTGCAGCCGGAGCTGGGTAGCGTAGCGCAGGGCGTCCTGATGCCGGCCATTGCCCTGGGCGAGTTGGATCAGAGCGATCGCCGCCGGGGCGTGGTCCGGCTTGAGCTTGAGCGCCCGCTCCAAGGACTCCTTGGCGGACATGGTGTGGCCGGCAGCAACCTGGGTCCTGCCCAGCTTGAAGTGGGCCTCGGCGGAATCCGGGGCGACCAGCGTCCATTGCAGATAGCTGTAGACGGCGTTGTCCTTCTCGCCGTTGGCCAGTTGCACGTCGCCCATCAATTCCTGGGCCTGGGGGTTCTTGGTGTTCAGGTCCCGGGCCTGCTGCGCCCAGGGTGTGGCCTTGACGGGATCTTTCTTCTCCAGGAAATGCCGTGCCAGCAGCAGGCGGGGCGCGCTTTCCCCGGGCGCGGCCGAGGCCGTCCGGGTGAGCCGGTCGACGTAATCCGACTCCCGCCCTTTGGCCTTGGCCAGGGCGGCGAGGGCCATCATCGCCTCGTAATTGCCGGGATCGTGCTTGAGCACGGCCTCGTAGCGCGTCCGGGCGACATCAGGCTTGCCCTGCAGGATGTCCAATTGGGCCAGCGTCTTCGCCGTGGCGACGTTGGCGGGCTGGATCTCGATGGCGCGTTCAAGGCTGCGTCGTGCCGCGTTCAGGTCGTTCTTGCCGGCATAGGCCATGCCCTTGAACTGGTGGGGCGCGGCTTCTTTCGGATAGCGCTTTTCCATGGCCAGGGCCAGGGCCAGGGACTGGTCGAATTCCCTGCGCATCAGCAGGGTGCCGATGCGCAAGGCCTCGGCCTGCAACGGTGTAGTACCCAATTGTATGGCGGCCTCAAGGTCGCGGCTGGCGCCGGGCGCGTCTCCGGCGCGCAGCTTGAGCAGGCCGACTTTCGAGCGCGTGGCGGCCTGGTCCTTGGCCAGACGCGCGGCCTTGTCCAGGTAGGCCGTGGCCTTGTCGGGCTTGCCGAGCTGGAGATAGGCATCGCCCGCCGCCAACAAGGCGTCCGCATCCGGATCTTTTTCGGCCAGAAGAGGCTCCAGGACAGCCAGGGCGCCTTCCGGCTGCGAGGTCCTCAAGCGGCTTTGCGCCAGCGCCAAGCGGACGTCGCGCTTTCCCGGCTGCCATAGCAGGACGGCGGATAGCTCCTTGTCCGCCAGCCGGTATTGCCCCAACTGAAAGGCGATCCAGCCGGACAGCAGGCGGCCGGGCTGGTAGTCCGGCGCCCGGCCGGAGACGCCGAGAATGAGGTTCTGCGCGTCGGTCAGGCGATCCTGTCGATAGGCGATCAGGGCTTCCATGTAGCGCACCACCAGGATGTCCGGCGCGCGTTTCTTGGCGGCCGCCACGTCCTCGACCGCCTGGTCGATTTTCCCAGCTTCCAGCCTGACCGCGGCGCGGGCGATCCGGGCCGGGATGCTGTCGGGGTCGAGGGCCAGGGCTTCGCCATAGGCGGCCTCGGCCCCGGCCGGGTCGTTCATGTCCTGGGCCAGGCTGGCCTTGAGCATGAGGCTGCGGAGATTGCGGGGCTCCAGTTTCAGGGCGGTGTCGAGATGGGCACGGGCGGTCTGGAAATCCTTCTTCACCATTGCGCATTTCATCAGACCCCAATAGGCCGGGACATGCTTCGGGTCCGCTTCCCGCGATTGTCGGAAGATGGGGCAGGCCTCGTCAGCCTTGCCCAGCCCCAGCAGGGCATCGGCATGGATGCGCATGGCCTGCTGGCGCTCGGCTGGGAGGGTGTAGGCGCTGGGTGTGACTACCTGCAGCGCCTTGTCGTGCTTCTGTTGTAACAGCAGGGCTTCTCCCAGCGGCAGGCTGAGGGTGCGCGGGTCGGCGCCCAGTTCCCTGGCGCGGGTGAGCTGCTCCTCGGCCTCCTGGCCCAAACCCAGTTTCAGGTAGGCCAGGGCGAGATCGAAATGGGTCTTGCCGTTGCGGGGATTGGCCTGAATGGCGTTCTTCAGTTCGATGACCGCAGCGGGAAGTTGTCCCCCGGCGATGAAGCGATGGGCGCGGGATAGATATTCCTGCTCGGAGGGACGGCCCTGACGATCCCATAGGTAGAGGCCCGCCGAGGCCAACAAGGCGAGGATTGCCAGGATGACGCCCAGCTTGGTGATCCTGGATCGGAATGCGGTTCGTTCGATGAGGTCCAGATCCGGATCCAGGTCCGCTTGATCGCGGTTCATGCCTTTCCTTTGAAATACGCGGGGGTATAGGGGCCCTAGGGATCTTGCTCTAGGGGAGCATGATTGCCAGCCAAGTGGAAATTATCCTAGAAACCGCAGTTGAACGCGCCCAAGGGTGCGTTCAGGCGGGTGGCTGGCGCGACGCGACGACGCCGCATGCCGGGGCCTGCAAGGAGGAGCAACAAAGCCAGGCGCCCGCCTGGACGTACCAGTGGGGGCGTAGCGGTCTC
>Ga0233425_10008472_pt1 | contig 13635 bp, 16 predicted proteins | sample Watercolumn_Towu_2_FD_181712 | JGI IMG/M metagenome (GOLD analysis project Ga0233425, IMG submission 181712) | Freshwater microbial communities from Lake Towuti, South Sulawesi, Indonesia - Watercolumn_Towuti2014_140_MG | ecosystem: Environmental > Aquatic > Freshwater > Lake | place...
TCTGGCGGCTGGCGGGCAACGATGTCTTCCGTGATCCCGGCTGGCATGCCACTGTTGTGCCACCAAACCGTCATCCGAGTCCAGATCAATTTGTAGAGAAAACGCCTCCGGGGTGTGAACGATCACAGCGATACAACTCTGGGTATACCGATACGGCCGCTCGCCACAACGAGCATCAACCATGACCGCGGCCGTCCCCTTCACCCGTCTCACGCCGCCCCGGCCGGCTCGGCCAGATAGTAGCGCATGGTCTCCTGCAATTGGTCGGGGAAGAAGGGCTTGGCGATGAAGTCCTGCGCCCCTTTGCGGATCGCGTCGGAGATGGTCTTGGTCTGGTTCAGCGCGCTGACGACCACGACCTTCGCGTTGGGATCCATACCCAGGATGGATTGCAGCGCGTAGATGCCGTCCGTGCCCGGCATGACGATATCGAGGGTCACGGCGTCGGGCCGCAGTTCGCGGTACTTGTCCACGGCCTGCCGGCCGTCGCTCGCCTCGCCCGCAATTTCCCAGCCGCCGGCGACCAGGCAGTCGCCGATCATCTTGCGCATCAGCATCGAATCGTCCACTACCAGCACTCGATTCGGCATGGTCCGGCTCCTTGTTGTCGGCAGCGGCGCGGCATCGCTCGCCTGCGGCGGCGCACGACCCGGTGCCAAGAAAACATAGGACAGGAATCCGACAGGAAAACGCGACGATCCCCTTTGCCGCGACGTTGCATTCCGACGATCTGGTGCAATCCCCACAACCGCACCAAGCCGTTTTCGCCGCACCGCAGCACTAATGCCAGGAACCGTCACGCCGGGCCGCGGGAGTAGCCGAAGCGATAAGGGAGTTGTAGGACGAGTTGAGAACTCGTCCTATGAGGAGTGTCTGGTATGATGGACATTACCCGCAACCAGTTCTTCTACGCGGGCTTGGTGCTGCTGCTGCTGGGCATCCAGTTCCGCATGGTCGAGTCGTTCGACCTGAATGGCGAACTGACGAGGATCTTGGCCGAGCAGAGTGGCAAGCCCGTGGTCGCAGTGAACAACACGGCGCAGGCGCTGACGCAGTCGGAGAAGCCGCTGGTCAAGGCGAAGAACATCCGCCCGCCCGATTGGCTGGGCTATTCGCTGCTCTCGGCCGGCAGCGTCTTGATTCTGCACAGTTGGGCGATGAAGAAAGCGGGAGCGTAACGGCAGTAGAATCCGCGCGGTGCCATGCCCACGCTGGCGTGGACATGAGGCGGCTTCCCGCGTCTTCATCATGCCCACGGCAAGCGTGAGCATGGCACCCAGTTCGACCTACGGCGCGTTCCGGTCTTCGCTCTCGAAGGACCGCCGTCCGGTGGCCTGCTGCAACTGGTCGCGTACGGCGCTGTACGGCCGAATCCGCACGGTGCTGGCGGTTGCCTGGAAGGTGCCTCGCCCCGGTACGCTCAGTCGTGCCAACACCGCCCCCTGCGACGCTACGTTCGTGTCGTACTCGGGATGCGTGCCTTGGAACGGCAGTCGGTAGACGGCCCCGTTGACGCCGAAGTCGACCACGCGGACCGGCTGCGACCAGTACGCCAAACGCGCGAAGGGCTGCGACTGGATGACCGCGCCCGTGGATCGTCCGATCAGTTCCACTTCGAGCGAACCATGCACGGGTACGACCGCGCCCGCAGCGTCAAGCGGGTAGACTCGCACCAAGAGACCGTCGACGGCCGGGGCCGCATCCCAGTTGGCGACCGTGGCGTCGATCGTCAGCGATCGCACACGCGGCGTCGTGGGCGCTGCGCTGCTTGCCGGTGGCTCGGCTGCGGCGGTCGCGCCCGGCGGGCCCTTGATGACAATCGTGTTTCCAGCGGCCGGCTTTGTGGGCGGCATGTCGCGGCGGATCGCCTTGACCATCCGCTGGAACTCGTCCCCCGTAAGTTCTTGCCCGGCGATGCGGGCCTTCACCACGCGGTCCCACTCGATGGGCCGCGAAACGGCCGCCGTACCGCGCTCCCAACGGAGCCACAACAGCGTTGCGTCCGTGCGCGCGTCGATCAGGCCCGCAGGAGTGCGGCCGCTCGCCAGTTCGACGGCAACCGTTTCGTCGGGGGATGGCGGAGTAATTGCCGGCGTTTCGGGCAGGTCGATTTGCCCAAGCAGGCCGCACAGAGCGATCGCGGTCAGTAGGGTGTTCATGGCGGACAAGCACGGAGCAATCGCCGTGCCCGGGGATCAACCCCACCTGGACATGCTCGCTAAGCCCTTTCATGCCAATGTGTTACGTTGCGAGACGGCGGCGTGGCGCAGCCTGCCGACACCGTGCGGGAGGTTTCCGCGGGGCAGCACGTTTCCCAAACACAACGGCGTTCTTTCCGTAGAACATCGCCCCTTGGCTTGACACCCTCCCTGGGGGCCTTATGATGGAGTCTTTGACAGCACGCTCTTCCTTCAGGAGTCTCTGCCGTGGCCGGTTACCGACACCTCGACATCAGCGAAGTCGGCGACGTGACCGTGGTCCGGTTCCGCGACCACAAGATCATCGAAGACATCAACATCCACGAGCTCGGGCAGGAGTTGTTCCAACTGGTCGAGGGCGAAAACCGGCAGAAACTCCTGCTGAACTTCTCGTCGGTCGAGTTCCTTTCCAGCGCGGCCCTAAGCAAGCTGATTACCTTGGAACGCAAGGTGAAGGCCCACGGCGGCGTGCTGAAACTCTCGAATATCCGGGCCGAAATCTACGACGTGTTCAAAATCACCAAGCTGGTCCGCGTGTTCGACATTAAAGACGAAGAAGCCGACGCCCTGGCCGCCTATTGATTCTTACGCCCATGTCGGAACCCCAGTGGATCTGGCAGTGCGACCGCACGATCCCCAGCGAGACCGCCGCCGGCCGCCAGATTCTCGACGAAGTCCTGCAGCAATTGAAGGCCCACCACTGGGTGCCGCACGACATCTTTAGCGTCCATCTGGCCATGCACGAGGCCCTGGTCAACGCCATCATGCACGGCAACCGTTTGGCTGCCGACAAGCGCGTCCACGTCAGTTGCCGGCTGTCGCCCGAGTTGGTCCACATCGAAATCGCCGACGAAGGCGCGGGCTTTAGCCCCAACTGCGTGCCCGACCCGACCGATCCCGACCGACTTGAATCCCCCAACGGAAGGGGCGTGATGCTGATGAAGGCGTTTATGTCGCAGGTCGATTACAACGATCGCGGCAACCGCGTAGTGCTCCAGAAACGCCGCAACGAGCAAGACGGCCCCTTGCCGCCCGGAAATCCGTAAGTTAAGATTGAACTCTGAGTCCATTCCCTGGTAGCTCAGTCGGTAGAGCAAGCGGCTGTTAACCGCTGGGTCGTAGGTTCGAGTCCTACCCGGGGAGCTTTTTCATCCACCTCAAGCACAAAAGGGTTTTCGGTTAACGCAGCCCCCTGGTGGAAGGGGGCTGTTTCTATTTCTTGGGCAATATCCCCCCTCCCCGAGAGAATCTCGGGGAAGAGCCGCATGGCGTAAGTTCCCACTTTTGCCTCGCCCCCCGATGGAACCAGCTCGACAACCTCGACGTAGTGTCGGAGTATCGTTGCCCTCCTCCACGGCCACGACGCAATCCGGAACGGGCTGCTGAATGTAGAGGTCCAGGAGGGCGACACCTTGATCGATCAGTTTCGTCCGATCCTCACCGTCCTTGAATTGGATTGGCTCGCGGGTTTCCATTTCCTCCCATGTGGCGACGACGACATCCCGGATTCGTTCCGGTTCAAGAATCTCACCGATCTGAATTCCTCGGTGATATTCGGCCAGAGCCCGATGCACCGTGGCCCCCAGAGTCAGATTGCCGGAGATGAACGGTTTCGGCACCTTGGCAATGCGGTCGAAGAAGTACGATGGGGGACAACGGATGAATTGGCTGACCTGGCTGTAGCTCCAATGGGGTCGATCGACCGTAGGGCGCAAGGGGTAATCAGCGGCGCCGGCAGTCTCATCAAGGACGGCACGGGAATCTTGACCGTCACCGCGGCAAACACCTATACCGGCGGCACTTCGGTCCAGAACGGCGCGCTCACCTACGCGACCACGACCTCCAAGCCGGCGTCGGGAACCACCACCGTAGCCGTTGGAGCGACGCTCGGTTTGGGCGTCGGCGGCGTCGGCTACTTCGGCCAGTCCGACGTAGACAGTCTCTTCGCGGGCACCATGACCAACGTCAGCAACAGCCCGCTTTCCAACGTCGGCCTCGACACCGCGGCCGGCAATTTCGACTACAGCAGTTCCGTTCCGGCCAATACGAGGGGACTGCACAAGCTGGGCGCGAACACCCTCACCCTCTGGGGCAACAACACCTACACCGGCACCACGTACGTGACGGCGGGCACGCTGAAGTTGGCCCCCTCGTCCGGTTCCGCGCTGCCGGCGGCCGCCGCGGTGCAAAACAACGGCACTTTCGAGATCGCCGCCACGGGACAAACCGCAGGCGCGATCAGCGGGACGGGCACCACGCAGGTGAATGATAACATGAGCCTGACCGCCAACTCGATCGTACAGGACACGCTGACGATCGGCGCCGGCGGCTCGGTGACGATCCGTGCGGTTCCGGTCGCGGCCGGCGGCGCGGGCGCCAGCCCCGTGCCCGAGCCGGGAATGTGGGTGCTGATCGGCACCGCGTTGATCGGCTGGCTGGCTTTCCGCCGCCGCAAGCGCCGCTAAGATTGGTTCTTAGGAGGAAGCAGACAGGCACTTACGAGAACCCCTTTCAGCCCGCCGCGGGCGAGTGCGACACGGCCAACCAAACCCGAGAGTTTGGCCCAATCAAGTCGCCCTCGGCTCGCGGCGGGCTGCTCTACTTGTTGGCCGCCGACTGATCGTGCAGGCCAATGTGCGTGTACACGCCCATCGTCAGCCGAATGTCCGAATGCCGGGCGAGCGACTGGGCTCGCCGTGGATACACGCCCACCCGCTCCAGGTTCGTGATGAACGTGTGGCGATTCGAGTGGAAGTCGGCAAATAGTCCCCGGCTGTCTTGATACTTCAGGAAATCCGACTGCTCCCGCTCGGCCTTCTCCTCCGGCTTCTTCGCCTCCGCGATCCACTTCTTCCGGGCCGCCTTCAAATCTACCCGCATCATCTTCGCCGTGCGACGGTCCACCCCACCCGGTGCCTTGACCGGGAATTGTGGCCCTCGTCGCACCATCCGCACTTTTTGTTCTTGTGATCAAACTTGCACCGTGACCACACCTGCGGCCGGTCGGGTTATTCACGCAACCGCTCTCTCTCCAGTTCGGACCAGAACGACTCAGGTTCTTTCTGGCAACACGAAAAGCAACATGAGCATCGGCACTGAGAACTAACTCAGCTTGATGACCGCTGTCACCGCCTGACCACTCGGGAGCGCCAGGGTGCGCTGGTTGCGGTGGGGCCCTGGGCCAACCTTCGCGGCGCCGCTGGCGATCGAAAGTTGGGCAATCTCAGCGGGCGTTTCCAGGACAACGGTCTGTGCCTTGGTCGACTTCAGTGTGACCGTGATCTGTTTCCCTTCCCACCGCAGGCTCTGGATTTCGATCCCACCTCGGCACAACACGCCGTCGATCCGGCCGGAAGGCCAGGCCTTCGGCAGCGCGGGAAGAAGCTGAATCTTGCCTACGTCGGAAGCCACCAGCATCTTTATCAACACAGCCGGCATGCCGCCGCTGATGTCCATGTTGAACAGCGAGCGGTGGTTGTGCATCGAGGCCAGATTGTTCAGCCAGAAGCGGTTCACCAGGTGCCGGAGACAACGGTAGGCGAGTTCGCCCTCGCCGAGGCTGGTGGCCGCCTGCCCCAACTGCACCAGTCCAAACGACATGAACCCGCGTTGGTTGTTCTGCCAGTGCTTATCGAGCTTGTACTCGATACTCCTCCGGAATGCCGCTCGCAGCTCCGGGCTTCGCGCGATCTCGTCCGGAATGCCGTCGAACAGCGGGTAGAGCTGCGAGCAATGGCGGTGGTCGTCCTGGTTCGCAAGCCGAGGCGTGAGCCATTCCTTGATCCGGCCGTTCTCGTCGATGGCGTACTCCGGCATCTTCGCCAACATTTTCTCCCAAACCGGGATCTTGTCCCGATTCTTGTTGAGCTCGCGCGAGGCGGAGATCAGATTTCTCAGCAACTCCTTGGCGACCGCCACGTCCATGGTGGCGTTGAAGGATGCCTGCGAGTTCGAGTTGCCGGGAGTGTTTTCCGGCGATTGGGTCGGCGAAAAGACTAGTCTTCCGTCCGGCCCCTCGTACAGATAGTCCTCGAAGAACAGGGCCGTCTTCTCCATGAACGGGAGCGCGTGTTTGGCCAGGAATTCCCGGTCCCCCGCATAGAGGTAATAGTCGTAGAAGAAGTGGGCCGCCCAGCCAGCCCCGCCAACCCACATGCCGCCGGCGAAGTTGGGGGCCAGGGCGTTGTTGAAGCCGTGGGTCGTCGAACGCGACGGCAGTACGACGCCGCGCGCCCCGAACAGGTGCTTTGCGTTGATTTCCAGCCAGGGGACCAGTGACTCGATGTAGGACGTGTAGGCGGGCATGAGTTCGGGCATGTTGCCCATCAGGTACGAGGCGATGGCCGAGGGGACATTGCCGTTGTGAGTAAAGTCGCTGGCCCACCCGGGGACGTAGGTTCCGCCCCAGACGCCTTGAAGGGTCGGCGGGAGCTCGCCGGTGCTGGAGATGATGTTGTAACGGCCGGCATCGAATTCCTTTTCGATTAACGCGCGATTGGGGTTTTCGTAGGTCGACAACTGCAGCAGCTCTTCGGTGGTCCGCCGGTGGTCGTCGCCGCCGCCCAGGTCCAGGCGCATCCGCTTAAACAACTTGCCGTGCAGCTTGGCATGGGCAGCCAGGAGTTGGCCGTAATCGGCGGGAAGTTTTTCGAGGGCTTCCCGCATGTCCTTCATCTTCGACTTATCCGGATCGTAGAGCAGCCGAATATCGATGAGCAGCAGGATGCGGTCCGCGCCCGTAACGGACAGCGAGCCATCGTCCTGCGGTTCTGCCTTCCCCGCCGTCGCCACGACCCGCGCGTAACTTTCGAGCGCGTGAATGCTGCCGGGGTACGCCTTGGTGAAACGGTTGCCGTAGGTCAGCCAGGATTCGCCGGCCGTGCTCTTGATGTCGGCAACGTGTTCCTTGAAGACCTGGCTGGAGCGTTTGTTGATGTCGGAATCCGCGTTGAATTCCTCGCTCGGCTCCCGCGGTTCCATGGCGAGCCGGCAGTCGAGCGCCGACTTGGGCGCCGTGAGCAGCAACACCGCCACGCCCGCCGCGCGCGAAACGAACATCCGCCGCTCGAACGCGCCGCGGTCGTCGGCCCAATGCACCGTCGCTTCTCCAGTCTGGAAATCCAGGGAGCGGGCATAGTCGCGGACTTCGCCCTGCGCCCGGGTGCGGATCGTCAGGTCGAAGGCCGGTACGAAGTAGTCCGGGTACATGAAGCCCTTCTGCCCCGAAAGGTTGAACTGGAGTTCGCAGGCCTGCTTGTAGAGTCCCCGGTCGATGAGCCGCCGGATCTCGAACAAGCGGGCCGACTGATCGGCAGGCATTACCGGGGCGCCCATCGGCAGAAACAGACGCTCGTGGGAGAAGATCACCCGCTCGTTCAGCGGGCGACTCAGCGCATTGGCGCCTATCGTGCCGTTGCCGCAAATCAGTCCCTCCTCCCAGGTCTGCGCGGGCCGGGAACTCACGAATCCGCGCTCCGGAACCGGTAAGGGCACTGCGGCTAGCAGAGAAGTTGCGCCAAGCGACAAGAGTGAGGTCAAGATGATGCGGTTCACGACAGGCATGCTCCGTTGGTTCCAGTCTGCCTCGATACGTTGAAGTATTGCAGGACAAGCCGCTGCCTAGACGATTTCGGGCGATCTTCCGGCGACATATTCTACCAGGGCTTTCATATCCGTATTCCGGTCTCCCACGAACACGGTGTTGCCGGTTACAACGACCGTCAGATTGTCGGACGCCACGACAACGCATTGTTCCGTATTGGCAATCGCGATGTTGCCCGTTCCCGAAACCACCGCCTTGCCCACGACGAGATTCGTATCGCGTCTGGCCCCAATTCTCTCCGCCAGTGCCGCGTGGGTTCCCATGTCTTCCCAACTACAGGGCAGGAGGATGCTGCAGGCGCGAGTCGTCTTTTGCATGACCTGGTAATCGATGGAACCCTTCGGCATCTTCGGAAAGAGCTCGCCCAAGATCTGCTCGCGCGCCGGTGTGTTCCAGGCTTCGCCGATCCGCGCGAGCAGGGGAGCCGCTTCGGGCAGGTACGCCTCGATCTCTTTCAGGATTGTTTCCGCCTTCCAGGCGAACTGTCCGGAATTCCAACAGTATCCGCCTTCGTTCAGGTACTGCCGAGCGGTCTCCAGTTCGGGCTTCTCCGTGAAGGCGGCGATCCTTCTGACCTCGCAGCCCGCGAAATCGACGATCTCCCCCAGTTTCTGCCAGCCAACCAGCGTGCTGGGCGAGGCAGCCCTGACTCCGAAGGCGATCAACCGGTCGGGGTGCGACTCCAGGAAGGCCGCGGCATTGGCGATCGCCGTATTGAACTTCGCGGTGGGCTCGATGATCTGATCCGCCGTCAACACGATCATCGTGGCTGCCGCACACCTGCACCTGAGCGCGCTCGCGGCAAGTCCGATGGCGCTGGCCGTGTCGCGCAAGCAGGGTTCGTAGATGAAGTTCTCCGCAGGTATCTGAGGCAGCGTCTGCTGGGCCACCGCCCGGTACTTGACACTCGTCAAGACCAGGATGCGCTCCTCCGGCAGGTGTCCGCGCAGTTTGTCGACGGTCAGTTCGATCAACGACCGCCCCCCAAACAACCGCAGGAAATGCTTCGGCATGTCTCGGCTGCTCAAGGGCCAGAGACGAGTCCCGGCGCCGCCGGCCATGATTACTGCGTAACAGTGGTCTTTCAGCATGCCCCGGCCCTACTCCACATTGACCTTTACTTGAAATCCGCCTTCAACGGGTTCCGAGGACGCCACGTAGATGTATCCGACACCGCAGCCGGAAGGCATGGCCCCCGCATACTTGCGCTGGTAGTAACGCAGCTTCTTCATCACGGGAACCGTGATGGTGGGGTGCTCGAAAATGGCGGGCAGCATTTTTCTCCAGGCGGACGAACACAGGTTGAAAGAAGCTCCTAGCGCCTCCACGTCGTGGTCCCTTATCGCCGCGAAACAATCCTGTCCGGACTTTCCCAATTGCTCGACAACGGCTTTGGTGGCAAACCGCCCGCCGTCGAAGGGGTTGTATCCTTCGGGACGCGGCCCGACGCAATCCACGATCCAGAAGTGGCGCTCGAACCAGTTGGCGGTACGCCGACTTACGATGGAGGTCACCGCCTTGGGCAGTACGCCGTTGTGATGGCGGAAATCGTAGTGCAGCAGACTGATGCCCGGATACACGGACCCCCAGGCGTCCTGGGATCCACCGATCGGTACCTTCCGCTCGTTCTCCCAATAATAGAGTTCGGTCGCCAGAGCATACTTGTCGATGTCGTCGGGAACACCCTCGGGGTACTTCTGCATCAGGATCTGCCGAGTGCTCGAGCAAATGCCGCATCGGTCGTGAAAAGTGACGGTCGGTTGGATCTGGACGACAACGACGTGTCCGTCGGCCAGGAAATTCACGAAGTTGTGGTCTCCCCATCCGCCGGCGAGCGCCACGCGGTAGGGGAGTGCGGGAGTCGTCTTCTTCTGAGACTGTCTTCTCATCGATCATCTCCAGCCGGCAAGGGGTCAAGAGCGGCTATTATATCGTGGGCGATCGGACTTTGCACCGCCTCGGGAGACAGCGTCACCGCCGGTGTTGTTGGCGCTGCCAGGTCTCAACCGCAACGGGGGTTAATCGCGGTGAAGACCGCACGGGGGGCGGCAGTCCAGGCACCGCTGCGGGCGATGGTCGAGCGACTCCGGCACTTGGTTGATGTGAGGAATCGGCTGGTGAGCCAAGTCATTACTCACGAAAGTGGAGTGTCCGCCCGCCGCAACGCGGATAGAATGAACCCTTTGACCTTGCGCCCGCCCGCCGCTACGCTTTCTGTCCGCCCTTTACATCGATCTGCAACGAAGGGCACAACGAGGGCCGTGAAAACCCCCGAAAACGCCCGGAAATGGGCACTGAGTATCGGTCTCCGCAGACCGACGGTTTGTCCCAACGGCGCCTAGACTTGTGGCAAGAACGCGAAACGCCACAAGGCGTTAAGCGTTGTGGCGTAATGGTTTACGTCGCGTATGATGGCGTAGTACACCACACAGGACTCGAACCTGTAACCTTCGGTTCCGTAGTCAGTAGTAAACATGATTTCAGTATCCGCGGAATATACGCGAAGTGAACAAGCCCCGCGAAAACAAGGGTTTGCCGCGTGTGCGCGAATTGCGCGCGGGGTATCCGCGGGGCGGCGCCGGCAACACTGTCGGCAACAGTTTCCGATTCGGCCAAGTGTTGCGGAAGCGGTTCTGGCCGCCTTTTACGTCGGGAGACGGCCGCGGTAGAATGATCGACAGCCGGGAGGCCCCGACGGGGGCCGCACGACTCCGGCGGGCTGGCGGGGTTCTCTCAATCCTCCCACGTCGGCCCGTCGGATCGACCGGCGGAAAGGATTGAAGCCCATGGCGCGTAAGGAACCCGCCCCCGAGGCCCAGCCGAAACCGGCCAGGCGCCGTCGCCCCAAGTTCCCGCTACCCACGCCGATCTATGCGCGCCGGCCGGCATTGGACGCCAAAATGCCGGACCCGTACCGGGGATTCTTGCTGAGCGAGGTTGTTGCCGGTCTCCGAGAGGGCCCGACCGACTGGACGGAACCAGACGACGAGGACAAGCGAGGCCTTACAACGAGCGAAGGCCGAAAGCTATTCGCCGGCCTGACTCTCGCCGCGCTCGTGCAACAACGCTTTGTCTACGCCGACGCATCGCAACGTATTTTGCGGGCGGAAGTCTGCGGAGACTACGCCGAAAGACTCACGGAACGCGCCAAAATGGCGGGCCTCGGCACGGCCCGCGGAAGCCTCGAAGCCTACCGCGTCACTGCGGCCGGCCGAGAGACCGCGGCACTCTATGACGCCGGTCTTTGGGAGGATGCCTACCGCGCCTGTTGTGCGATCGAACCCGGGGAAGTCTACGTGCTCGAATCCCCGCCCGACGTGACGGCCCGCAAAACCAGGGAGCCGGCCGGCCCCGTGGTGCAGATTGGCGAGCCGCCCGCGGTCGAGCCTCCCGAGCCCACTTCCACCACGGCCACGGTTCCCAAGCCCAAGCCCGACGACTTCCGGGTGTACCTGGCGCACACAGCCGGCGGGGAGACTCAGAAGGCGATCGCCGAAAGGATGGGAACCCGCCAAGGGCAGATCTCCAAAATGATAGCCCGCGTCGAACACTGGTTGGCGGACGGAAACAGACTGCCCGAGCTTCCGAAGCCCAAGCCGTTGCACGCGCAGCCCCCGGCGGTTGACCCTGCCGAGTTGGACCTTGGCCCCAGGCGTGACCGACGCACCCCGCGACAACGAGCGAAGTTGGCCGACGACCTGGAATAGTCCGCGCAAGTATTCCGCCCGAAGTCATTGCCGTGCAACGGTATTCCGCCGGTATTCCAGTCTCTTCGGAATACTTCCCGGGGAATGAGGGGACAGGCAGTTTCCTCAATCCAAGGGTGAAGCGATGGGCGAACTTCTCACGGCCGACGAACTGGCGACGCGCCTGAAAGTGCGGCCGAACACCGTGAAGGAATGGGCACGCGCGGGGAAAATCCCGCGAGTGCGCATCACTCCCAAGGTCGTGCGCTACGACCCCGACGCCGTGCGCGAAGCGCTCGAGAAGCAGCAGGGGGCCCGACCGTGAAACAACGTACCAGCACAGCCCCAGCCATCCCTATCCCCGAGGGTGTACGCCGCGGGGAAGTGATTTCCCTACAAACGTTGATGGCACGCCTGGGCGTGGGGCGGCGGCAAGTCTGGCAATGGGAACGCCAGGGACTGCGCGGCGCAACTGCTGGGCACAAGCGTTTCTACTGCGGGGATGAAGTGTTCCGTTTCTTCGCCGATCTGACCGAGCAACAGACCCGCGGGGAGGGACTGCCGACGTGAATAAGACGCTCCCTGCCCCCGGCGTTTCCGAGAAACTGACGGCCGCCGCGGGAATCCTCCCGGCCCACCTACGCGACCTCGCGGACCTTCGCCGGTCGATCGAGGAACTACCGGCCGCCGCCGAACTTGCCGCGGCGATCGACGCGGCTGAGATTGCCGGCCTCGACCTGGCCGAGAAGATTGCCCGTTTCCGTGTCGCACTTCAGCGCGAGGGCCACCGCCTATGACATGGATCAAAATGCGCACTGACCTTGCCGCGGATCCGGCCGTGATCGGCATAGCGTCGGCCCTCGACATTCACGAAGACCTCGTCGTGGGCAAGCTTCACCGCTTTTGGGCGTGGGCCGACGCCCAGTTACGCGACGGTAACGCACCGAGCGTTACAGAAAAGTGGATCGACCGTTACGTGGACCTGCCAGGGTTCACCCGCGCGATGCAAAACGTCGGCTGGTTGACAGTGAACGAAGGCGGAATTTCAATCCCGAATTTCGACCGCCACAACGGGCAAACGGCCAAAACCCGGGCACTTACGGCCGCGCGAGTCCGTAACGCCCGCAGCGTTACAAAAGCGTTACCAGAGAAAAGAAGAGAAGAAGAGAAGAAAGAGAAGAAAGAAGATGTCGCGGGGCAATCCAGATTCACCCCACCCACGCTTGCCGAAGTCGCCGCCTTTATCAGGACAAACGCCCTCCTCGTTGACCCGGCCGAGTTCGTTGACCACTACACCGGGAACGGTTGGAAGATCGGCAAGACATCGATGCGGGACTGGCACGCGACCGCCCGCAACTGGCACCGCCGGGCCGTCAAGGAAGGGAACGGCCCCGCCAGCCCCAACGGCAACGGCCACGACGCCCCGATACCGGCAGACCCAGCCGACTACAAGAACTCACGGAGATAACCCACGATGCCCACCGCCGAATTGTTGGACCGCCTACCACCTCAGAACCTCGACGCCGAGCGCTGCGTCTTGGGTTCGATTCTGTTGCTGCCGACCGTGCTCGACGAACTGGGCGCCGTGGTCAGGCCCCAAGACTTCTACGCCGATGCAAACCGCAAGCTATTCGCCCATCTTCAGGAAATGCACGACGCCGGCCGCCGGATCGACGCCGCCCTTCTCAAAGCACGATTACAGGACCGAGGCGACTGGGAGGCCATTGGCGGGGCCGCCTACATCGCCGAAGTTACGACCGCCGTTCCCACGGCCGCCCACGCCGTACACTACGCCGCGATCGTGGCCACGGCCGCCCGCCGTCGGGCCTTGATTGCCGTCGGGACGGAGATTCTCCGCGACGGCTACGCCGCCACCGAGGAGCCCGAGATTCTGGTCGACCGGGCCGAATCGCTACTTGCCGCGATCCCGGCCGGGGAACCCGAGGGGGAGCCGGTTGACGTTTCCCAAGCCGCCTACGAGGCCCTACAACGCCTTGACGACGCCCGCAATCGGCAACACTCCGCCGGCCTTATGCTGGGCCTGCCCGACGTGGACGACGAAATCGGCGGCTTGTTTCCTGGAGAACTCACGATTTTGGCCGCCCGCCCGGGCGTGGGAAAGACAAGCTTCGCCCTGCAGGTAGCCTAC
>Ga0233425_10008473_pt1 | contig 13634 bp, 11 predicted proteins | sample Watercolumn_Towu_2_FD_181712 | JGI IMG/M metagenome (GOLD analysis project Ga0233425, IMG submission 181712) | Freshwater microbial communities from Lake Towuti, South Sulawesi, Indonesia - Watercolumn_Towuti2014_140_MG | ecosystem: Environmental > Aquatic > Freshwater > Lake | place...
CCTTGGCGCCCGTCTCAGTGGCATTGAAGTAGTCGATGCCTTTGAGCTTCGGGATCATCGCCACCTTGATCGCAGCCCCGGGCGTCAGCAGGTCCTCGGGCTGCGGTGTCTTGACCGCCGGCGGCGTCTCCGCCCCCTCCTCCGGCGTCTTCGTCGTGCACCCGCCCAGCGCCACTGCCATCAGCACACTGACCAACACAAGCCCTCGGCGTACCATGCCTGACACCTCACTGACCGTCGCGAGTATCCGTCTCCCGGCCCATTCGCCTCCCATCCCCTGGATTCCTGGAGGCGCTGCCCTGTCGGCGGGTCTGCGCCGCCATTGACAGCCCCTTTCGGCGGGCGTATGCTTGGGGCATGAGCAAGGCGGAGGACGTGCCCACAACCTACGAGGAAGCGGTCGAGACGCTGGCTCGGTGGCATGGAGAGGGCGATGCCCTCGGCCTGGAGGCCTACTCGTTTGCCGACCCTGAGCGCCGAGTTGTCCGGCTTCTGGAAATCAGTGATGCGTTTGTGTCGGTGGGGGAGGCATGGCCCGTGACCTTCGGGGAGTCCCCGGAGTTCGACTTCAAGACCAGTGTCGTGCTGGTGTCCCGGGAGGACTATGAGGCCCTTAGGACCGGCCGCATCGCCCTGCCCGAGGGGTGGGGGCGCCTGGAGGACGGGGTGAGAGTGTGGCCGGCGGCATGACCCAGGCCGAGGCCTACTTCGTGCAGGCCAAGAGCGACCTGGACGTCTTCGAGGCCTTGGCCGCCATGGATCGGACCACCATCCCCGAGTGTCACCCCCTGCACTACCTGCAGATGGCCGCCGAGAAGATCGCGAAGGCCATCTGCCTGGCGTGGGGCATCCCACTGCGCGCCGACGGCTACTCCCACGTTGCCTTCTCCAGCCTCCCCCAGCACATGAAGACGAAGTGGCGGCATGTGGCTCGGGCCCTGAACAAGAGGGATCGAGACGACTTGAGGTCGTTTCTGGATCGGGCTCAGTGGCACATGCGTGAGATCGAGGAGCTGTGTCCGGCCGTGGGTCCCCGCGGATCTGGCTGCGCCGCGCCCAAGGGCGCCAATGCGGAGTACCCGTGGGAGGGCGCGAGCGGCGATGGCGCGACTGCTTGGCATGCCCCGGCGACGTGGCGGTTCCGGCTGCTGGTTGGGTCTGACGGCAAACGCACCTACGGCTTGGTTCAGGCGCACCATGTGACGAAGCTGTTGGTGAGCCGGTTCGATAGGCTGGCCAAACTCCCCTGACCTCCCCAAACCGGCCGCTCGGCCTTCGCGCCTCCCCTTCGGCGCCTCTGCCTTCCTCGGCCGTCCCACCCGGCAGGCCCGCCCGCCGAGGAGGCGGGGGCCCAAACCCACAGGGCAGCCTGGTACGCGACACCCATGCAGGTAGGATTGCCGGACGACGCTGGCGAACCCCGCGCCGTTCGACCATTCCCTTTGAGGACAGGCATCATGCTGCGACTGGGCGTCATCGGCTACGGCGGACGCATTCGCGGGATCATCCACGGGCTGCGCGTGTTTGGGGTCGACTTCGAGATCGCGGCCATCGCCGACCCGCGCGGCGAGCAGCTCAAGCAGGACTGCGAGGAGCTCAAGGACACGCGCCTCTACGATGACGCCGATGCGCTGCTCGACAGCGAGGCCCTCGACGGCGCGCTGGTCGGCACGCGCTGCTCGCTGCACACGCCGATGGCGGTGAAGGTCGCCGCGCGAAAGCTCCCGCTCTTCCTCGAGAAGCCCGTCGCCACCAGCATGGAGCAGGTGCGCGCCCTCCATGAGGCCTTCCGGGACTACCCCTCCGAGGTGGTCGTGTCCTTCCCGCTGCGGTTGACCTCCCTTGCGCTGACCACGAAGGAGATCATCGATTCGGGGCGTCTCGGCGCCATCGAGCACGTGCAGGCGTGGAACAACGTGCCGTACGGGTGGTGCTACTACGGGAGCTGGTACCGCGACTACAACGAGACCGGCGGCCTCTTCCTGCAGAAGGCCACCCACGACTTCGACTACATCTCGTTCCTGCTGGACTCACGGCCGAAGTCGGTGTGCGCGATGAACTCGCGGCGCGTCTATGGGGGCGAGAAGCCCGAGGACCTCAGCTGCGATGATTGCGCCGAGCAGCAGACGTGCATCGAGAGCCCGTACAACCTCTTCTACCGCCGCAGCCAGACCCCCAACGTGCAGCCGAGCGGGCTGAAGTGCATGTTCGCCGAGAGCATCAGGAACGAGGACAGCGGCAACGCCATCGTGGAGTTCGAGAGCGGCGTGCAGGCCTGCTACTCGCAGAACTTCTTCGCGCGCAACAAGGCCGGCGCGCGCGGGGCGCGGCTGTTCGGCTACCACGGCACCATCGAGTTCGACTGGTACACCGGGGAGATCCGCGTCTTCGAGCATCACAGCCCGCGAGTCGACACCATCCGCTTTGAGGGCGGCGGCTCCCACTTCGGCGGCGACACCGAGCTCTGCCACGACTTCCTCGCCATCGTGCAGGGCGCCGGGCACTCCCGCAGCCCCATCGAGGCCGGGATCATCAGCGCCCTCACCTGCCTCAAGGCCCGCGAGAGCGCCGCCACCCACACGTTCCAGGACGTCGTCCTGTAACCGGAATCCGGGGACATGACCCAGCTCGGGCCCATCGAGTTGGGATCGTGCCCCCGGATCCTCGAGACATCGGGACCCGAGACCCCAAGACTGCCCGCCTACCACCCCATGCCCTTCAGCCACTGCGCGCAGAGCGTCGGCCAGGTGCCGACATGGGGATCGTCGGGGGCGAGGCCGAGGCCGTGGGCCCCGTGAGGGTAGACGTGAAGCTCGAAGGGGACATGCTGAGCGCTGAGGGCCGCGGCCATCAGGAGGCTGTTCTCCACGGGCACCCCGGCGTCGTCGGCCGTGTGCCAGAGGAAGGTCGGCGGCGTCTCGGCGGTAACCTGGGTCTCGCTGGAGAGCGAGAGCCGGAGGTCGTCCGGCGGGTTCGGGCCGAGGAGGTTGTACATCGACCCCTCGTGCCGGAAGGGCGGCTCGAACGTGAGGACGGGATAGCACAGGATCATCGCGTCGGGCCGAGAGCCCTGCCGATCGATGGGATCGGCGGCGTTCGGGTCGCCCGCCCCGAAGTGCGTGCCGACCGTCGACGCCAGGTGCCCCCCGGCCGAGAAGCCCAGAATCCCCACCTTCCCCGGGTCAACGCCATACGCCGCCGCATGATGCCTGACCCAGCGCACCGCTCGGCTCCCGTCCAGCCAGGGCACTGGGTACCGATGGGGCGCGACACGGTAGTGGCACACGAACGCGGCGATCCCGCAGGTGTTCAGCCACCGGGCAATCGGGTCGGCCTCATGGTCGGCCCGACCCGCGTACCCGCCGCCGGGGCACACCACGACGGCTCCTACCGGTCGCTCCCCCTCCACGGGGAACGGCACGATGGTCGGCGCCTCGCCGGCCCCCTCCGCCGTCGGCGGCCCGTTGTCGGGCCACAACGGCGTCCGTTGGGCGGGCGCAAACGGGTACGTCGGCATGGGTCGCTCCTGGATTCGGACCCGGGGTCGGGGGCGTTGACACCCCCTGGCCGGGGCAGTAGAATACGGCGACATGACTCAGGATGCAGCCGTCAAGGGCCTCATCTTCGACATCAAGAAGTTCGCCGTCCATGATGGACCTGGCATCCGCACCACCGTTTTCCTCAAAGGCTGTCCTCTCCGCTGTAGCTGGTGCCATAACCCTGAATCCCAGGCCTTCGGCTCGCAGTTGGCGCAGTTCGCGCGGAACTGCATCGGGTGTGGCAAGTGCATCGAGGTCTGCCCGCAACAGGGCATCACACCCGGACCCGAGGGCAACGTCATCAATCGGGGGCTCTGCCTGAGCTGCGGGACGTGCGCGCGGACGTGCTACGCGGAGGCTCTGGTGCTTCACGGGCGAGAGGCGACCGTAGCCGAAGTGCTCGCGGAGGTGGAGAAGGACCGGCTGTTCTATGAGAACTCCGGCGGCGGGATGACCATCTCCGGCGGCGAGCCGCTGGCGCAGCCCGAGTTCGTGCTTGCGCTCCTGCGGGAGGGCCGCCGCGTGGGGCTGCACCAGGCCCTGGACACCTCGGGCGACGCCCCGTGGGAGACGCTGGAGGCTGCCGCGACGCTCGCGGACCTGGTCCTCTTCGATGTGAAATGCCTGGACTCGGAGCGCCACCGGGAAGCCACCGGTCGGCCGAGCGAGCGCATCCTGGGCAACCTCGAGCGCCTGGGCCGCGGCCAAACGCCGATCTGCATCCGCGTGCCGGTGGTCCCTGGCTTCAACGACCGGCCCGAGGAGCTGGCCGAACTCGGGCGGCTGGCGGAACGCCTCCCGGCGGTGGAGTCGGTGGAGCTGCTGCGGTACCACGGGCTGGGTGAGGGCAAGTACGCCAGCTTGGGCCTCGAGTGTCCGACCCCGGGACTCAAGCCGCCCAGCGACGAGTCGATGGCCGCGCTCAAGGCTGCGGTCGCCGGCGCGGGCGTGCTCTGCATCGTGGACGGGTGACGCGACGGTCGTCCCCGGCTCACCACCGGGGGGCTTCGACAGACAAGGGGACAACATGCCGAAGCGCGAGGACATCCAGAGCATTCTGCTCATCGGGTCGGGTCCCATCGTGATCGGACAGGCCTGTGAGTTCGACTACTCGGGGACCCAGGCCTGCAAGGCCTTGCGCGAGGAAGGCTACCGCGTCATCCTGGTCAACTCCAATCCGGCCACCATCATGACCGACCCCGACATGGCCGACTGCACGTACATCGAGCCGATCAACCCCGAGACTGTCGCCCGGATCATCGCCCGGGAGCGCCCCGACGCGCTGCTACCGACGGTCGGCGGCCAGACCGCGCTGAACGTGGCCCTGGCCCTCTCCGAGGAGGGTTCGCTCGCCCGGTACAACGTCGAGATGATCGGCGCGAAGCGGATGGCGATCAAGCTCGCCGAGGACCGCGAGCTGTTCAAGATGACCATGCAGCGGGCCGGGCTGGAGCTCCCGCTCAGCAGCTTCGCCTACAACGTCCGCAGCGCCAAGGACATCGCGCGCGAGCTGGGCTATCCGCTGATCGTCCGGCCCTCGGGCACGCTGGGCGGCTGGGGCGGCGGGACGGCGCGAGACGAGTCCGAGCTGGAGGCCACCGTCGCGAAGGGGCTGCTGGACAGCCCCATGAACGAGGTGCTCGTCGAGCAGAGCGTCATCGGCTGGAAGGAGTACGAGCTGGAGGTCATGCGCGACCGGCATGACAACGTCGTGATCGTCTGCTCCATCGAGAACCTCGACCCAATGGGCATCCACACCGGGGACTCGATCACTGTCGCGCCCGCCCAGACGCTCACCGACAAGGAGTACCAGAAGATGCGTGACGCCTCGCTCGCGGTGATGCGGGCGATCGGCGTCGATACGGGCGGCAGCAACATCCAGTTCGCCATCAACCCGGATGACGGCCGGATGGTCGTCATCGAGATGAACCCCCGGGTCAGCCGCAGTTCGGCCCTCGCCTCAAAGGCCACCGGCTTCCCCATCGCCAAGATCGCCGCGAAGCTGGCGGTCGGCTACACCCTCGACGAGATCCAGAACGACATCACCCGCGAGACCCCCGCGTGCTTCGAGCCGACGATCGACTACTGCGTGGTGAAGATCCCCCGCTGGCCCTTCGATAAGTTCCCGGAAGCCGACCCGACGCTGATGACGCAGATGAAGTCGGTCGGCGAGACGATGGCGATCGGGCGGACCTTCAAGGAAGCGCTGCAGAAGGGCATCCGCTCGCTGGAGATCGGGCGGCACGGGCTGGGCGCGGACGGGCGGGGCCGGCACTATGACGCGATGGATCAGGAGGAGCTGCGGCGGCGCCTGCAACAGCCGCACCCCGACCGGCTCTTCCAGATCCGGGGCGCCATGCGAGCGGGGATGACCGTCCAGGAGTTGCACGAGCTGACGGACATCGACCCGTGGTTCCTGGGGAATATCCGGGAGATCATCGGGCTGCAGGACGAGTTGGCGGCCAAGCGCCCGGAGCGCAAGCGCGGCCGGAAGGCGCCCCAGGAGAGCGCCCCGGCGGCGCTGACGGCGCCGGAGGTGCTCCGGGCCAAGCGCATGGGTTTCTCGGACGTGCAGGTCGCGGCCCTGACGCATCGCACCGAGGACGAGGTGCGCGCCCTGCGCGGCGAGATGGGCATCCGACCCTCCGTGAAGCTGGTGGACACCTGCGCCGCGGAGTTCGAGGCCTTCACGCCCTACTACTACTGCACCTACGAGCCGGAGGACGAGTTCCGCGCCTCCGAGCGACGCAGCGTGATGATCCTGGGTGGCGGGCCGAACCGCATCGGCCAGGGGATCGAGTTCGACTACTGTTGTGTCCACGCGGCGTTCGCGCTGGCCGAAGACGGGTTTGAGACCATCATGGTCAACAGCAACCCGGAGACCGTCAGCACCGACTACGACACCTCCGATAAGCTGTACTTCGAGCCGCTCACCCTGGAAGACGTGCTGAACATCTGCGAGAAGGAGCAGCCGTGGGGGGTGATCGTGCAGTTCGGCGGGCAGACGCCGCTGAACCTGGCCCGCGGCCTGCACGACCACGGGGTGCGGATCATCGGGACCTCGGTCGGGAGCATCGAGCGCGCAGAGGACCGCCAGCAGTTCAAGGAAGCGCTGCAGAAGCTCGGGCTGCTGCAGCCCGACAACGCGACCGCCACCACGGCGGAGGGCGCGGTGGAGGCCGCCCGGCGGATCGGCTATCCGGTGGTGGTGCGGCCCTCCTTCGTGCTGGGCGGGCGCGCGATGCAGATCGCCTACGATGAGGACTCCCTCGTCCGCTACATGGAGCTCGCGGTCGACGCTTCGCCGGATCGACCGATTCTCATCGACAAGTTCCTCGAGGACGCGGTGGAGATCGACGTGGACGCCATCGCCGACGGGCGCATCTGCGTCATCGGCGGCATCATGGAGCACATCGAGGAAGCCGGCATCCACTCGGGCGACAGCGCCTGCGCGCTCCCGGCCTACAGCCTCTCCGAGCCGGAGCTCGATCGCGTCCGTGAGGCGACCCACGCGTTGGCGATGGAGCTCGGGGTCGTCGGGCTGCTGAACATCCAATACGCGATCCAGGGCGACCGCCTGTTCGTGCTGGAGGTGAACCCCCGCGCCTCGCGGACGGCCCCGTTTGTCAGCAAGGCGATCGGGGTGCCCCTCGCGAAGCTCGCGGCGCGGGTGATGGCCGGCAAGACGCTGGAGGAGCTCGGCTTTACCCGAGAGATCGAGCCGCCATATGTGTCCATCAAGTGTCCGGTCTTCCCCTTCGAGCGCTTCAGCAATGTCGACACGCTCCTGGGGCCCGAGATGAAGAGCACGGGCGAGGTCATGGGGATCGACGACGACTTCGGCGCCGCCTTCGCGAAGGCGTTCATCGCCGCGCGGCAGGCCTTGCCCTCCCGTGGCGCGGCCTTCATCAGCGTGAAGCCCGCCGACAAGCGCGCCATCATCTTCCCCGCCAAGCGGCTGCACGACATGGGCTTTGAGATCTACGCCACGCCCGGAACCTCGCGAATGCTCGGCCGTGTGGGCGTGCCCGTGAAGACGGTCTATCGCCTGGGCGACCCGCGGGGCGCGAACGCCATCGACCTCATCCGCGACTACCGCATCCAGCTCGTGATCAACACGCCCACCGGCACCGGTCCCCAGGAGGACCAGGCGGTGATCCGCCGGGAGGCGGTGAAATACGGCGTCCCGTGCATCACCACGATCGCCGGTGCCACCGCCGCCGTAATGGGCATCGAGGCGCTCCGCAGCGAGGAGCTGAGCGTCAAGCCGCTGCAGGAATACCATCAGCGCGTCGCACAAGGCCGTTAACGCAACGACCGCCATGTCCGAGCACTTCGCCGACAGGATCGCCGAAGCCATCCGGAGGAAGGGCAGCCGCGTGTGTGTGGGGCTCGACCCCGCCGCCGAGGGTGTCGCACGCGCCCTGGGTACCGGCCTCGACCCGGCCGATCCCCAGGCTGCCGCGCAGGCGATCTGGGAGTTCAACCAACGCATCCTCGACGCCGTACAGCCGTACTGCGGGGTCGTGAAGCCGCAGAGCGCGTTCTACGAGGTATGGGGTCCGGCGGGCGTCGAAGCGCTCCGCAAGACCATCGTGCGCGCGCGGGAGATGGGGCTGATCTGCATCCTCGACGCCAAGCGCAACGACATCGCCTCGACCGCCGCCGCCTATGCCGACGCGTACCTGGGCGAGGGGCCGATGGCGGCTGACGCGCTGACCGTCAACCCGTACCTGGGAGCGGACGGGATCGTGCCGTTCGTCCAGGTCGGGCGTCCGCGCGGCCGGGGGATCTTCGTGCTGGTGAAGACCTCGAACCCCTCCTCGGTCGACGTGCAGGACGCTCGGCTCTTCACTTCCTTGCTGGTGCCGGGCGGGAAGGTGGTCTACGAACGCGTCGCCGAGCTCGTGGCCGAGTGGGGCGCCGAGTCTCGTGGCGAGTGCGGGTACAGCGACGTGGGCGCCGTGGTCGGCGCCACCTTCCCCGGGGAACTGGCGGCCTTGCGCGAGCGTCTTCCGCACACGTGGCTCCTGGTCCCCGGCTACGGCCGGCAGGGCGGCAGCGCACAGGCGGCGGCTCTCGCCTTCGATGCCGACGGGCTGGGCGCGATCGTGAACTCGTCGAGCGGGATCATCTTCGCCGGGCAGCAGTACCCGGAGGTCGATTTCGCGGTCGCCGCCGGGGAGTCCGCCTGTGAGATGCGGGATGACCTTGAGGCCGCACTGGAAGCGAGGCAACGCTGATGGCATCACTGGCGGGACGCAGCCTGGTATCGACGGACGAGCTCACGGGCGCCGAACTTGTCGGCCTGCTGAAACTGGCGGAGGCGATGGCCCAGGCCGTCGGCTTTGGCGTCGGAGAGACGCCCCGTGCTTCGATGGCGCCCCTGGACCGCATCCTGGCCGCGATGTTCTACGAGCCGAGCACGCGCACGCGGCTCTCGTTCGAGGCGGCGATGCTGCGCCTCGGCGGGCAGGTCACGGGCTTCGCGCAATCGACCTCCTCCTCCGCGGCGAAGGGTGAGTCCCTGTCCGATTCGGTGCGGACCGTGTCCGGGTACGCGGATGTGATCGTCATTCGTCATCCACTGGAGGGCGCGGGGCGGCTCGCGGCCCGAGCGTCGGACGTGCCCGTCATCAACGGGGGCGACGGCGCCCACCTGCACCCGACCCAGACCCTCACCGATCTGTTCCTGCTCCAACGACGGAGGGGCCGGATCGCGGGGCTGCGGGTCGGACTGCTGGGCGACCTGCGGCACGGGCGGACGGTGCATTCGCTCGCGCCGGCCCTCGCGCGGCTGGGGGCCGAGGTCGTCTGCATCGCGCCGCCACAGCTCGGCATGCCGCGCCCCTTCCTCAAGCGCGTGGCGGAGGCCGCCGGCGCCTTGCCCTTGGAGGTCCATCGCGTCGATGAGGTGCTGGACAGTCTGGACGCGCTCTACGTGACCCGAATCCAGAAGGAGCGGTTCGAGGAGCCCGGCGGTCATCACGATGTGCGGGGCGCCTACCGCGTCGACTCGGCCCTCCTGGCCCGCGCGCCGGCTGAGATGCTGGTGCTGCACCCCTTGCCCCGGGTAGACGAGATCGACCCGGCCGTCGACGACGACCCGCGCGCCGTCTACTTCGAGCAGGCTGCCGGGGGCGTGCCGGTCCGCATGGCTCTGATCGCTGCGATGCTGGGCCTGCAGAACCTGCCCAAGGTGACCGTGGACGAGCGCCCGCTCCAACCTCTGGAGCCCGTGCTCGGCGTCGATGGTCACTGCGGGAACGAGCGGTGCGTGATGGCCCACGAGCCGCACGTCCTGCCTGAGTTCGTCACCTTCGCGGGCGACCTCGTGTGCGCCTACTGCGAGCGGCCCCTGCGGGCGGAGTAGACGCGCCCGCCGCCGGAGGAGGAGTGCAGTCACTCCGTCCTCGGTGCGAGCGCAACTCGTGTCTGTCCAGGGGAGGTGGTCGCTGGGACTGTCCAAGTCACGGTCCGCGTCATCCGACGCGGAACCGTGACGCATGGACTGTCCCGCGTACGCGGTGGCTTTGCCCAAGACCCTCGGAGAGCGAGGAACCATGTCCGGAGAGAGCACGAAGCTATGGGGCGGGCGGTTCGCGGCGGAGCCGGCGGCCGTCTTCCTGGACTACTCGCAGAGCATCGACACGGATGCGCGCATGGCCGCCGAGGACATCTGGGGCAGCCAGGCACACGTGCTGATGCTGGGTAAGCAGGGCATCCTCGCGCCCGAGGAGGTGCGCGAGGTCCTGCGCTACCTCGAGGAGGCGCGGGCGCGGGTGGAGGCCGGGACGCTGCAGCTGGACCCGGCGGATGAAGACATCCACATGAACCTCGAGAAGTTCGTCACGCGCGGCGCCGGGCCGGAGTTCGGCGGCAAGCTCCACACTGCCCGCAGCCGCAACGACCAGGTGGTGACCGACTCGCGCCTGCATCTGCGTAACCGGCTGCTCGACGTGCTGGAGGCCCTCTCCGGGCTGCAGGAGACGCTGCTGACCCGTGCGGAAGGGCAAGAGCGCACGGTCATGCCCGGTTACACGCACACGCAGCACGCCCAGCCGGTGAGTGTGGCCTTCTGGCTGACGGGCCACGTCGCGGCGCTGCAGCGGGACGGGCAGCGGCTGCTGGCCGCCCTCGATCGCGCGGATGCGTGCCCTCTGGGCGCCTGCGCGCTGGCCGGGACCAGTTTCCCCACCGATCGCGCGCTGACCGCGCGGTTGCTCGGCTTTGCGCGGGTCGAGCCGCACGCGCTGGATGCGGTCGGCTCGCGCGACATCTACCTCGAGGCGCTCTCCGCCCTCGCCATCCTGCACGCTCATCTCTCGCGAATGAGCGAGGAGCTCGTCCTCTTCTCCACCTACGAGTTCGGCATGGTCGAGCTCGCCGACGCGCTGACCTCGGGCAGCTCGATCATGCCCCAGAAGAAGAACCCCTGCCTCGCGGAGCTGGCGCGCTCGCGGACCGGGCAGATGTACGGCTGCCTGATCCAGGGCCTCACCATGATGAAGGCCCTCATCAGCGGCTACAACCGCGACATCCAGGAAGACAAGCCGCCCCTCTGGGATGCGCTGGACCTCGCGGAGCAGTCCCTCGGCGCCGTCGCCGCGATGGTGCGGACGATGGAGCTGCGGACCCAGCGGATGCGGGAGTTGGTCGGCGCCAACTTCGCGACCGCGACGGAGCTCGCCAACTGGCTGGTCAGCGACCGCGGCCTCCCCTTCCGTAAGTGCCATGAGATCGTGGGCGCCCTCGTCCGCCGGCTGATCGAGGAGCGCAAAGCTCTCGGGGACGTGAAGCGCGTCGCGGAACTCCTGGCGGGGTTCGGGGTGAAGGCCAAGGTCTCCGAGCTGGGCTTCCTCGACCCGCTGAAGTGCCTCGAACGCCAGCGCAGCCTCGGCAGCACCGGCCCCGAGGAGACGCGGCGGCTCTGGGCGAGCCTCGCCGAGGCGCTCACCGCCGCCCAACGCGAGGCGGCCTCGCGCCGACGCCGGATCGCCCGAGCCCGAGTGCGAACGGCACGGGCGGTGCGGCAGGTGCTGCGCGGCGCCGCGCCGGCGGACTGCAACCTCTGACGGCACGAGCCGAGACATGCGCAACGACCCTGGCGCGACCCCCATCAAGGACGTTCCGGCCGCGCTCCAGGTCGAGCGCTGGCTGTCGCCGATCCATCTCCTCTTGACCTTCCGCGCCCCCAGCATCGCCGCCCACGCGCGGCCGGGGCAGTTCGTGCACCTCCGCGTCGCTCCGTACGGGACGAGCCCCCTGCTTCGTCGCCCCTTCAGCATTGCCGGCACGAACCAGGCCGACGGCACGCTGCGCCTCCTGGTGCGCACCATCGGGCGCGGGACCGCGATGCTCGGCGAACTCCTCCCCGGGGCCGAGCTGCCGGCCCTCGGGCCCTTGGGCCGCCCCTTCCCCAGCCTGCCGCCGGAGCGCGAGGCGGTGCTGGTGGCCGGAGGCGTGGGCGTCGCGCCCCTGCTCTACTACGCCTCCGCGCGCGAGCACCGCCGCAAGGTGGCCCTCTACGGGGCGGAGACTCAGCGCGCACTGGTCCTCTCGGAGGAGCTGACCGCGGCCTGCGATCAGATGCTTCCCGCGACCGACGATGGCAGCGCCGGCCATCACGGCTTCGTGACCGACCTGCTCCCGATGGTGCTGGACGAGCTTCGCGATCCCGTCGTCCTCGCCTGCGGACCTCGGGCCATGATGGCCGCGACGGCGACCGAGTGCCGCCGCCGGGGCGTCGAGTGCCACGTCTCCTTCGAGGCCTGGCTGGGATGCGGCGTCGGCGCCTGCCTGGGCTGCGTGATACCGGCCGCGGGCGAGCCGCGTCGGTATCTGCGCGTCTGCCGCGACGGGCCCGTGTTCGCCGCCGAGGAGATCGGCTGGGGGGAGCTGCGATGAGCGATAGCCCCCTCGATCTGCGCACCCGCCTCGGTCCGCTGGAGCTGCGCTCGCCGGTCATCACGGCCTCGGGCGCCTTCGGCTACGGACAGGAGTACGACGGCCTGCTCGACCTCAGCCGCCTCGGAGCGGTCGCGGTGAAGGGGCTGACGCTGCAACCCCGCGAGGGCAACCCGCCGCCGCGCATCTGCGAGACCCCCAGCGGGATGCTCAACTCGATCGGCCTGGAGAACCCCGGGGTCGAGGTGTTCATCGCCGAGAAGCTGCCCTGGCTCGTGGAGCGCGGCGTGCCCGTCATCGCGAACATCAACGGCGGCACGGTCGACGAGTATGTGCAGCTGGCGGGGAGGCTGAGCGAGTGTCCGGGCGTCGTGGCGCTGGAAGTGAACATCTCCTGCCCGAACGTCGATCACGGGGGCCTGGAGTTCGGCAAGGACCCGGCTGAGACCACGCGGGTCGTGGGCGCCGTGCGCGCCGCGACCTCGCTGCCGCTCATCGTGAAGCTCTCGCCCAATGTGACCAGCATCGTGGAGATCGCCCGTGCGGCGCTCGACGGCGGGGCGGACATCCTCTCGCTCATCAACACGCTCGTGGGCATGTCCATCGACATCTTCTCCCGCCGGCCGCGACTCGCTCGCGGCAAGGGCGGCCTCTCCGGCCCGGCGATCAGGCCGGTCGCCGTGCGGATGGTGTGGGAGGTCCACCAGGCCCTACCCGAGATGCCGCTGATCGGCATGGGAGGGGTGATGAACGGGGCGGATGCGGTGGAGTTCCTGCTCGCCGGCGCCTCAGCCGTCGCCGTGGGCACCGGCAGCTTCGTCACCCCCGGCGCCGCCGGGGAGGTCCTCGACGGCCTGCTCGAGTATGCCCAGCTCAAGGGCCTCACCCGCCTGGACGAGCTGGTCGGGAAGGTGATCCTGTGAAGTCCGTTACCCGCCGCGAGTTCCTGCGCACCGGAGGCGCCCTCGCCATGCCCCTCATCGTGCCGGTCTCTGCTCTCAGCCCGCGTCGGGCCGTGCCGCCCAGCGAGCGCATCACCCTCGGCCTCATCGGCTGCGGCCCGCACGGAGCCGGGTGGAACCTCGACCAGATCTTCCGCTGCCCCGACGCGCAGGTGGTGGCGGTCTGCGATGTCGACACGACCCGCCGCGAGGCCGCCAAGGCCAAGGTCGAGGCCCACTACGGCGC
>Ga0233425_10008474_pt1 | contig 13634 bp, 12 predicted proteins | sample Watercolumn_Towu_2_FD_181712 | JGI IMG/M metagenome (GOLD analysis project Ga0233425, IMG submission 181712) | Freshwater microbial communities from Lake Towuti, South Sulawesi, Indonesia - Watercolumn_Towuti2014_140_MG | ecosystem: Environmental > Aquatic > Freshwater > Lake | place...
TTGAAGCCGCCCGCCCGGATGAAGATGCCGTTATAGGCGACGCAGGTCGGCTCCACCGTGGCGCCGATCTCAAAGACGGTCGCGCGGTCCGGGTAGCGCGCCAAGAGCGCATCCAGCTTCCAGCAGAACTTGCTCCCGATGGTGAGGTACTCAGCAAAGGCCCCGTTGATGGTGAAGCCGATCTCCTCCAAGTTGCTACAGTGGTTGAAGAAGCCGCCGCGGCAGGGCTTACACTCCCCGCACCAGATCATCTCCTCCGCCGTGACCATGTCCCCGACCTTGAGATCGGTCACCGCTTTGCCCACCTCGACCACTTCCCCGGCAAACTCGTGCCCCGTGATGCAGGGGAACTTGGTCAGGCCGGGATACATCACGTAGCCCTGGGCATCCGTCTCGTAGAAGTGAATATCCGACCCGCAGACCCCGCAGGCTTTGACCTTGAGCAGCACCTCTTTCGGCCCGACCGTGGGGGCCGGGACCTCCCGAATGGCCAGGCTGGGTGCCTTCCAGATGCTGTTCCCGGTAATGGCCTTCCCCGTCTGTTTCTCCCACTCGCTCACGGCGTACCCGGCTTTCGGCTCCCACTTCGCTTCGAGCATGAGCCCACGCATGTGAAACCTCCTTATCTCTCTGGCAATTATCGTGGTAGCACCAGACAGCAGCTATCAAGACCTATCAAACCGACTCTCGCCGATACAACGCCGCGTCGGATTCGAAACGACCTTGCCGCATGCCCGGTTTCGAATCAGCGCATGCTGTACATATGTATATGTCTGTAGAGAGGAAATCAAGAGTTTTATGAAACGTTTCTATAAATGTTTATATTAATGGCAGTATGAACTACATAGCTGGTCAACAGGCCCTTGGCGTGTGCCGGGATCTGCCTCTCACATCATGAACTTGATTGAATCGCCGATATGCCTGTGCTACACTGATTCAGTGTAGCACTGTGGGGGTATGCCATGGCCAACCTGACTGTCACTGTAGATGACGACATCCTGAGGCGGGCCCGAATCCGTGCGCTTGAGTTGGGGACATCGGTCAACGCCGTGCTTCGGGACTATCTTGCAACGTACGCCGGGGAGAGCCCAGCCGCAGAGGCCATGAGAGCGCTCACGAGCGTGGCCCGGAAAGCCAGGTCTGGCAGCGGGAAACGAGGCCGCGCGTGGACGCGCGACGACGCTCATGAGCGCTAGGATCTTCCTCGACACGAACGTTCTCGTCTACGCCTTTGACGACCGGGATCGAGGCAAACAAGAGCGTTCCTGGCACCTCCTCGGACAAGCCGGGATGGAAGGACGATCTATCCTCAGCACCCAAGTTCTCCAAGAGTTCTACGTCATCGTAACGCGAAAATTGGAGCGGCCCCTCGCCCAGGACACGGCCGAGGAGGCCCTGCGCCTGCTCGCCAAACTCCCGGTGGTCCAGGTGGACACCCCGATGATTCTATCGGCCGTTCGAACGAGTCGACAGGAAAAGCTCTCGTTCTGGGACGCGCTTATCATCAGGGCGGCGATCGAAGGGGGATGCTCAGAGCTTCTCACCGAGGACTTTCAGCATGGGCGCAGGATCGAGGGGCTCTTGGTGCGCAATCCCTTCCGGGCGTAGCGCAACCGGCGATCTTGCGGTGAGGCGAGTTACCCGCTCCCGGCCCTGCTCAGGGTGCATCTTCCCAGCGGATTCTTGATTCGGGCGGGCTACACTGCGTCGGGTGACTTTTTGGGGGCAGGCAGCATGAAGGCCAACCAGCGTACGGTCACGGTCGAGCCCGACACCCTGATCTGCTCCACGGGGGGCCGGGGCTCCAAGGCTTGGCGCACGTTCAATGATTTGCTGCCAACCCATCGGCCATTGGCGTAGAGCCTGAACTCGTAGCGCCCCTCGCCCTCGAACACGATATCCCCAATCTGGAAAACGAGTTCAGCGGGAACCATCCGATCGGCGAAGGTTGCACGAATCTGCCCCTGGCCGACGACCTTGAGTTCCTCGAGTCGCACGAGTTCCAGCCGCAGGTGGTACTCTCCCTGCACATCTGTGAGCTTTACATACACAGACAGAAACCCGTGGCGGGCGGGGAACTGATAGGCGCTGACCGTCTCGAATATCCCGACCAGACTCGTTTTTCCCGTCACCTGCTCCTGGAGCGCAAGATCGCAAATGAGCATTGCGTTGAGCGCAGGGTGAGGAGCCGGAAGGGTTTCCACAGAGAACTCTTCAGGCGTTTGCATGGTGGCGGATACTAGCACACGGACGGCTGGAGTCGCAATGCCTGAAAAGAACGACAGGGACAGGGATAGAGACAGGGACAGGACAACCGATAGCGAGAGCCGACAGTCGGCGGGGAAGCGGCCTCTGGGACCGTCGGCTGGCAAAATAACCAATTGCGGGTGGAGCCGCCGCTCGTCCACAGTCCGGGAAACACGCGGCAAGATTCCGCTTGACCGACCACATCGTTGGTAGTAGCGTCCCCGTCAGTATGGGATTCTTGCGAAAGGCTCTGGCCGGGTTGGTTTCTCCCCGCAGTTCCGCGCGGTCGGCCCAGGCATCCCCTGGTGTCTAGCCCGCAGCAGGCGGTCCCCATTTCAGGAAAGGAGGCAACAATGGCACGGAGAATGTTTGCGGTGTTGCTGGGGCTGGGGTTGGCCGCGGCCATGGCCACGGCAGCCATGGCCCAGGTTACCATTACCTTCCGCTACGCCTTCCCGGACGGTGATGTGATCCGCGATGCCATGGTGGACTTCGAGAAGAAGAACCCGGGTATCAAGGTCAACCTCCAGCGCTCCTCCTTCGCCGAGGCGCGCGACCAGTTGGTGCGCGAGGCCGCGGTGGGTGGCGGCCCAGACGTGGCGCACCTGGCATTCGTGTGGGTGCGAGACCTGGGCATTGCCGGGGCTCTCATGCCCCTGAACGACGTTGTCAAGAGCAAAGGGCTCGGCCAGGGCTGGGGTGACTTCGTTGCCACCGATCTGACCTACGACGACAAAGGCAATTTCTATGGCGTGCCTTTTGCCACGGATACCTGGGGCATGGTCTACAACCGCCAGGTAATGGCCGCGGCTGGGATCGCCAAGACTCCGGAAACGTGGGAGGAGCTGCGCAACGCCAGCCGGCAGATCAAGCAGCGCACGGGCAAGACGGGCTTCGGATTCCCCGGGGGTTCCGGGGGCAACAACTCTATTTGGTTCCTCTGCAACTTCAACTGGTGGTCCGACGGCGGCACGCTGGTCGATCAGGATGCCAGCGGCAAGTACGTGGTGGGGATCACACCGGAGAAGATTGCCGAAGTCTTCCGATACTTCGACAGTTTTTTCAAAGAGGGCCACAACCCAAAGGGCAACATGGCCATCCAGCAGCCGTTCGAACCGCAAGTCCTGGAACCGATGGCCCGGGGCGAACAGGGAATCGCGATCATGCCCCTGTTCACCTACATCACCTTCGTAAACGACTGGACCAAGCGCAACCCGAATCAGGAGCTGCCGTTCTACTCCGCGCCCACGCCGCACGGCATCGGCAAGCCCACCACCCACCTGGGCGGCCAGAGCCTGGGGGTCAACGCGAACACCAAGCAACCCGATGCGGCATGGAAGCTGGTGCAGTACCTCACCTCATGGGAATTCTTCCAGGCGTACTACAAGAACTACTTCCCCGCACAGAAGAGTCTCCTGGCGAAGATGAACTTCCCCCCATGGTTGAAGGGCTTTCAGGAGCAGTTCACCTTCGCGCGTAGCTGGGGGCCGTATTCCAAGGGTCCAGCGGTGATCGGCGCGATGTGGAACCAGACCGCGCGCAGCTTCGGCTCGGCCGCGATCGGGGAGAAAAGTTTCGAAGCCGCCGCCAAGGAGCTGCACGACTTCGTGGCGGGAGAAGTGAAGAAGCAAAAGTAGCCTTCCTGGCGATCCGGGCAGCCGTCCTGCGGGGTATCCACCTCCCGCAGGACGACCCTCGGACGGATCCTCAGGCATTCCCCATGGGACATCGGATGAAGGGTGAGCGTCGGTTCGTGGTCACCATGCTGGCCCCGATCTTTCTCATTCTCATCTGCTTCTATCTCTACCCCACGGCTTTCAATTTCTACAACAGCTTGACAGACCTGAGCCTGCTGGGGCTGAGGCGCGGTGGGTCGTTCATCGGACTCGGGAACTACGTCAAGCTCTTGGCCAGCGCGGACTTCTACCGGGTGTTGTGGAACACCGCGATCTGGCTCACGGCCGTGTCTGTGGCCCTGCGTGTGGTGCTGGGTTTCGGTGTGGCCCTGCTGCTCAATTCCGAGACGGTACGCCAATACCGCCTAGTGACCCTTTCACGCCTGATCCTGCTGGTGCCCTGGGCCACCCCGCCTGTGGTGGCGGTAATCGTATTCCGCTGGCTGCTGGATCAACGCCTGGGGGTGGTGAACCGCATGCTGATGGGGCTGGGAATCATCGATCTGCCCATTGCGTTCTTCGGGGACGTCCACTGGGTGTGGCCTTCGGTGATTACCATCATCGTCTGGAACACCCTGCCTATGGTCAGTCTCACCTTCCTGGCGGCACTCCAGTCACTGCCTGAAGAGTTGATCGAGGCGGCCAAGGTGGATGGCGCCACGGGAGCGCAGCGCATCCGCCACATCATCCTCCCCCACCTGCGTCCGACGATCATCGTCATCACGCTGCTGTCCACCTTCTGGACCTTCAACAACTTCCTCTACGTCTGGCTGACGACCGGCGGCGGACCGGGAAGTTACACCAACGTGATCGCAACGGATATCTACATCAAGGCGTTCATCGAATACCACCTCGGCTTCAGCTCGGCGATCGGCGTCTTCGCCGCCCTCTTGATGGCAGCCTTTGCCCTGGTGTATCTAAGGGTGGTCGCGCGGCGAGAATTCCAGGAGATCCTGTGAGCTCCTCCCGTTTTCAACGAGGCATCGGAACCCTGCTGGTGTTGGCGGCACTGGGGATCGTGTGGGCATTCATGCTCTATCCGGCGGCCTGGATCTTCTACAGCTCCCTGCAAACGAACGAGGCCCTGTTCAGCGGCACGTTTGCGGGATTCACATTCGCAAACTATATCAAGATTTTCAATTCCGGGTTCCGGGTGTTCCTGTTTAACAGCCTCGTGATCTGCACGGCGGCGGTGTTGATCTCCACCTTCGTCTCGGTGCTGGCCGCGTATGTGTTTTCCCGCAAGCAATTCCGATTCCGGCGGCTGTTGTTCTCTTCGGTCCTGTCCGGGCAGTTGTTCCCCTGGATCATCCTGGTGACGCCACTCTTCATCCTGTTCTCCAGGATGGGCCTGCTCAACTCGTACCCGGGCATCATTTTCTGTTATGGAGCTATCGCCATTCCCTTTTCGGTGTACTTGCTGGTGGGCTACCTGGAGACGATCCCGCACAGCCTGGACGAGGCGGCGCGGATAGACGGCGCGACGCAGTACCAGGTGATCTGGAAGATCGTCTTCCCGATCATGCTCCCGGGCATCGTCGCCACGACGACCTACGCCTTCCTGCTGTGCTGGTCGGAATACCTGCTGGCGCTGGCCTTCCTCTCCGACGAGGGCATGAAAACGCTGCCGCTGGGGCTATACTCTTTTTTCGGGCAGGACGCCGCGGACTGGGGGGCGATCATGGCAGGCTCTGCCGTGACGACATTGCCCACGTTGGTGCTATTCCTGCCGCTGCAAAGACGGCTCGCCTCTGGCCTGGCCGCCGGGGCGGTCAAGCAGTAGCTCGATGCCGAAGGTTCCACCTCGTTCCATGGAGGACGCGTGAATGTCGCCCGAACCCACTCCCTACATCGTGCGCCTAAATGCGCACACCTTCCCCATGATCGCCGAGGAGCGCCATGTGCTCGCCGCGCTGTCTCACCGCCTGGTCGAGGTCGAAGGCGCAACAGACGACGAGGCCTTGGCGGTCTGCCGCGACGCCGATGCGGTTATGATCATCTCAGCCTACCTGCGCGCGTCGGTGATCCGTCAGTTGACGCGTTGCAGAATCATTTCGCGAATCGGCACCGGCGTGGACAAGATCGCGGTTGACGAGGCCACGCGGAAGGGCATCATCGTCAACAACCTGCCGGACGTCTTCACAGAGGAAGTTGCCGATCACACTTTGGCCCTACTGTTGGCCGCCGCCCGACAGATCAAATTCTTTGACCTCACGATGCGCCAGGGGCACCGGCCGGATGACTTTGCCGGCCTGCACCGCCTGTGCGCACAAACCGCCGGCATCATCGGTTTCGGCCGCATCGGCCGCGCTGTGGCCCGCCGCTGCCAGGGTTTTGGCCTGCGCGTGCTGGCGTGCGATCCGTGCCTCACCCCGGAACTGGCCACACGAGAAAACGTCACCCCGGCGGACCTCGCGACGGTGCTGGCCGAGTCCGACTATGTCTGCTTGCTTTGCCCGCTACTCCCTACCACCCGCAGCATGCTGGCGATGCCCCAATTCAAGCAGATGAAGCCGACCGCGGCGCTCGTCAACACCGGCCGCGGCGAGCTGGTCAACGAGGATGATCTGGCCGAGGCCCTGCGCACCGGCATCATCCGCCATGCGGCGCTGGATGTATTCGGCATGGTCAATGTATTCGATGCTGAGGGGTTTCCCACCGACCACCCTCTTTTCAAGCTGGACAATGTGCTCCTCTCGCCGCACGTGGCGGCGGGATCGCACGAAGGCACCGTGGATAGCCGCTGCCGCGGCGCCCAGGCCGTGGTTGACGTCCTTACGGGCAAGTGGCCAGAGCACCCGGTTGACCCCGATGTCAAACCCTGGTTTTCTCTCGCCGGGTAGCCCCGACCGGGAAAACGGTCCGCCTTGTGCCTGCGCCCTGCCGCGCCAGGCAATCCAGGAACTTTAGAATCGGCGAGATTGCACTTGACCTGCCCATGGGCCGGTGTTAGCGTTTCCCTGCATGCTGAAACACTGCCTCCAGGAACAACGGGCAGCCCTTCATCGCGGCACACCAGAGATTAGATAAGGGAGGTAGGACCGATGAGAACGAATGCCACAACGCGCGCTTTCGGACGACGAGACATCCTGAGGTTGCTGGGCGCGGGGGGCGTTGGGCTGCTGGCCGCTTCTGGCTCCACCGCTGCCGCCGCCCCGAGGAGGGGGGGCACGTACCGCATGGGTCGCATGCAAGATATCCTCAATTTCAACCCGACCCAACTATCCGCCGGCAACGAGCCCATGCTGTATCAGGTCTTCGACACGCTCGTCCGGATCGACGATGACTTCAAGCTGGAGCCACGACTGGCAGAATCCTGGCGGTTTTCGCGCGACTACCTGACGATGACCATCAAACTGCGCCAGGGCGTCAAGTTCCACAACGGCCGTGAGTTCACGGCCGACGACGTGATCGGCACAATCGCCTTCTATGCCGACAAGCGGAATGCGGCCAACATCCTCCCCTTCGCCTCCAGCATCAAGAGTCCCAAGGCGATTGACAGACACACAGTAGAGCTGAACTTCGATCAACCGCCGGGTACGGTATTCGATGGCCTGGACCTCCTCTTTATCATCGACCCGACTGACGTCGGGGGCCTGAGGAACAAACCGAACGGCACCGGTCCCTTCCGGCTCGAGCGCTGGCAGCCCAACGAGAAGTCGATCTACCGGCGCTTCGATCAGTATCGCCAGCAGGGCTTGCCGTACCTGGACGTAGTCGAGGTGGGCGTGTGGCCCGATCCGCAGGCCGTGGTGGTCGCGCTAGAGACGGGCGTCATCGACATCGCCAGCCCGGTCTCTCCGTTGGAGGCCAAGCGACTCTCGGGCATCGGCAAATACCAATTGACCGAAGACAAGTTCGGCCTGGTCTTCGACGTGGTGATGAACACCACGACCAAGCCCTTCGATGACAAACGGGTGCGCCAGGCCGTCAGTTGGACCGCCGATCGCCAGCGCTTCTGCGACACCTACCTCCAGGGATTAGTCCAGCCTTGGAGCCTGCCCTGGCCCCCCTACTCACCGGCCTATGACGCCGAGTTGAATAAGATGTACAACAAGCGGGATCTCGCCAAAGCGAGACAGCTCCTGAAGGATGCCGGGTACGAGAAGGGCTTCGATGTGAAGCTACTCTCCACGCGCTCCCGACCGGGCTACGCCGAGCTGGCCGAGCAGTTGCAGTCCGACCTGAGAGAGGTCGGCATCCGCATCACCCTGGATCTGCAGGATGAAGCCTCCTGGCGGCCCAAGTTCATGAATGGGAACTTCCAGATCGCCACGCACAACTTCGGCCGCAACAACAAGGTACCGGCGACCATGTTTCAGCAAGCAGTGGTGTGGCGGACGGACAAGAACTCGGCGCAGTTCAAGTCGGAGAAATACACTGACCTGGCCAACAAGGCTGCCGCGCAGATGGAGCCCGAACAGGCCAAGCCCTACCTGAAGGAGATCAACCAGCTCATCATCGACGAGTGCTTCACGCTTTCCATCGCACCGCAGCCGCGTCCGAACGTTCAGTACAAGTTCGTGAACGGCTATCAGAGCAACCTGGACCTCTTCCCCATACTGGAGTCGCTCTGGCTCGACAAGTAGAGGCCTGGTTTTTGCGCTGAGCGCGCAAGAACCAAAGAGGTGTAGAATTCAGGAAGCCAAGGGCAGCAGAGATCCACGCGCCAAGAGCCCAGTGAAAGGTCGGCCAAGCTCCGTCACAACTTCGCCGCGTTACCTCGCGCCATATATCTGGGGCCATTTCCCTTGACACCAGGGGCCCAATGGGGCAATCATTTCAGCATCGCTTGCGGCCATTGGGCGTTTCGGCAGGACCGACCAGAGGTCCTGCTGGCTCGGCGCCGCGGCCCGCGTAAGCAAGTTCCTATCAGCTTTCACGAGATGCTCGGCGCACTGGAGAAGCTGTGATGAGTACACTCTCCCTCGACTTCCCTGAACACTTTGAGCAGGTCGTCCACCTCACCCGCGCTGAGCTGGCCAGCCAGATCCGCCTCATGGCGGCTTTGAAAATGTTCGAGCTTGGGAAGCTCTCGTCGGGCAAGGCTGCAGAACTGGCGGGAGTGAACCGAGTGGAGTTTTTCGAACTGTGCGGGCGCTATCGCGTCCCGGTCTTCAACTACGCGCCCGAGGAGATCGAGTCAGAGCTACGACGAGATCAAGACGCCGCGTCGGCAACACAGGGATGACTATTGTCAGCAATACCGGGCCACTGATCGCCCTCGCCAAAGCCGATCAATTGAGCCTGCTCAACAGCCTTTACCACAATGTGCTGATCCCCCCTTGTGTGCACCGGGAGTTGCTGGCCAAGACGGGGACCGAGGCGGATCGGCTGGACCTGGCTTTGAGCACGTTCATAAGAGTCGCGGAGCGCCCGCAGGTTTCACCCGAGGTGGAATTGACCACTCGCATGCTTGATCCCGGCGAACGGGAAGCAATCGCTCTGGCCCACAACAGTTCCCTGCCGATCATCATGGACGACCGGCTTGGCCGTGAAGCAGCTCGACGCCTTGGCCTGACCGTTACAGGCACTGCGGGCGTGGTACTCCAGGCAAAGCGGGAGAACCTGATTACATCTGTTCGAGAACTGCTTGAGCAAATCCGCGATCGAGGATACTGGCTGTCCGATGAGTTGATCGAAGCATCCGCAAAACTGGCGGGGGAGTAAGACAACTCCGGAAGAACGCACGCTGCAGGAATGGGATAACGAATCTCCCCGCGATCAGGTGCCTGGTAGTTGTTCCGCAGATCATCGGCGATCTAATCCGCTCATCCCGACCCTACGATCGTATCGCCGAGCAAGTGGTTTCGTTGCCTCCTACTTGGGCATCGAATCGAAGGCGCGGTCGGCCTTGGCAGCGAGGTAGAAATCGCTCTCGGTGAGCCCCTGGATTTTGTGGGTCCAGATTTCGACCTTGCACTTCCCATAGGTAATGTGAAGATCCGGATGGTGCCCCTCGGCCTCGGCGATGGCGCCGACCTGGTTGGCAAATTCCAGCGCTCTCGCGAAATCCTTGAACAGATAGACCCGCTCAAGGTGCCCTGCCTGGTTCAGCTCCCAACGCGGCGAAAGCTCCTTCAAGAATTCGCGGGCCCGCCCTTCCTCCATCGGCGGCACGCCACCCCTGCACGGCACGCACTTCATATCGGCCAGAGTCATATTTCCATTCCCTCCCCTGCGTCTCCCCCGCATGCACAGCCGATCGCCTGCGGCAGATATCCGCCTCAGCGCCATCGGCCCCTGTGGACCGTCAGAAACATCGCCCGAAGGGAAGTATGAGATCTGAAGGCAGCCTTTTCAAGCGGGATGTGTAGGACCGCATTGTCCCGAGGATCCGCCGCACCCCTCACTCATTCTCGATAAGTACGGTCGCCCGCTCTAGGAAATAGCCGGACGCCGCCACGGATCTCCTTTGCCAGTTGTAGCATCAAGCTGATCTTACCCATTTTCGCTCAAAGCACTTTTGGGTAAATCGGAGCGCTATGCCACGATAGAGACCCGTTGCGCCATTAGCGGCATGGCGCAAAGCCAACCCACGTCATCCGCACAGGTGGCGGCCACCCCCCTTGATTGGAATTCCCTCCCCAATTGTCAACACGGGTTGGTCTCGTCCTTGAGCAGCCCAAATCCGTACATGAAATGTTGCAGCCACTCCTTGTAATGCTTGGTCGGCCCGTATTCAGGGGTTGGGTTGGGCCGCTCACGCACCATCTCGTATCCTTCGATCAGATCCCACAAGACCAGCCCCTGGTTCTGGGCCGGCGCCTGGATTCCCAAGAGGTGGCAGAGGGTCGGAGTGACATCAAGCAGACGTATGTGGCCCAGTTTGTCCACCGGTCTCGCGTATCCCTTCTTGATCCCGGGCCCGGCAATGGCGAAAATAGCCTTCTCTGTACCATACCGAGTCTCGCTGGTTGGCTTGATGCGTCCGTGGCCCGAAGCAACTTGCCCTTGGTTATCTTCGAGCACCGTTCCGCCGGCTTTCTTGGCCAAGGTGTAGCCCGTCTCCAACACCACGACCACATCCCCCACCTGGTCCCCCCAAAGCCCGATCATTTCCGCATCTTGCTTGGACAAGGCCATTGCCACTGCCGTCTGGTTTGTCTTGGGATCCACCAAGGTCCGAAGTTCGCGGATCAAATCGCGCTGGATGCTCTTGTATTCCTCCGGACTCTTGGTGTTGATGTACAGGTTGAACGGATCGAGGAAGACTCCTTCGTGCAGCCAGACCTTGGTCTTTTCCCAGTCAATCCGGTTGTGCCAGTCATTGAGAAAGGTCGTGGGCGTTTCTTCGGGATCCTTCAGCACCAGAAAACCACGTTCCTTGAGAAAGAGTTCCATCGAAAGCTTGCGGTTGATTGCGGAGCATCCGTGGTCCGAGACCATCACCACATAGTCATCCTCGGTAACCCCGTCAAGCAGGGTCGCCATCATGCGGTCAATCACCTGGTAGGCCTGCCGCACCATATCCCAATGCTTTTCTGCGTCCTTGGGGTCGTAGCGGATCCAGGTTGGGTCCAGGTGGGCCAGGTGGAAGTGGTTCACGTCGTCCAGGAAGTGCCAGTGGCAGAAGAATATGTCGCATCCCTTCTGTTGTGTGAGATAAAGAGCCGCCTTGGCAAACCACTGCGCTTGGTATTCAGCCTCCTCCACGCACGTCGGGAAGTCGATGATCCCTAGGATGTTGAACATCTGGCTCACATATTCCTGATAGGGGCCGATATGCCTGATCAGCTCCCCACCGATCTCGTCAGGGTCGGAGAAACCACAGTAGGGCATGATCTGGGAGCGGTACAGCTTTATGGTTTTGCCATCTGGCGACAAAGTCGTAAGCTTGAACCGGAAACCGCCCTCGCGCCCGCCCAGCGAGACGGTGGCCCACTCGCTCCACTCGTTCAGCCGGCATTCACACAGGGTGGTCGAAAGGTCCCTCTCCTGACAAATCACAACGCGATCGTATCCCTTGGCGTTGCCGAGGAGAACTGCCTGCCATGTCGTGTTCCATTCTGGATACTTTCCCCGGACGGGCAGGGAGGTGGCAAGCGGGGTCGGCCCTCCACTTGGTAAACCTTTCCAGCCCTCCGCCGGTTTCAGAACGATCTCCTTCAAACTGGGGCTTTCGATACCGCGTTCCCTGGTGTAGGCCTCCGCCGCCGCCAGCTCGAATGGACAGGCGTCGTAGATCACACCGCCATCGCCGTCAATAACATAGCCATTCTTGAGGCGGGAGGGCATCGTGCCGGGATAGTGCAGGACTGCGCTCCTTAACCCATGGCGCTCAGCCGCTTCCCAGATGGTCTCGGCATTGATCCCTAACGAGGTCAGGCTGGACACGTCTTGGCCATCGGGCATGCGGATGAACCACGACTGGGCTCCGTGAGTCCCGCTTTGCGCCCCGGTTGAAATGGTCGCCCAGTTGTTCGGAGTCCAGCAAGGGAAGTTGGCCAGCGCCTGCCCGCTCGAACTCCGGGCGAAGAATTTCGCGAGGGTGGGGACCGACCCTTCTTGAATGAAGTGCTGGGTGAGGGGAAGAACCATCTGGTCGATGCCCATCACATAGACCTTGCCTTTCGCCACAGTTGTCTCCTTTATCTCGGTCGTGTGTGACCCTGGCAGTGCCGGACGTCGGCACAAACAATGAAGGGGAGCGTCAGATCACCTCACCCTCCACGTCCGGCTTCCTTTTCCGCAACGTGGGGACGAAGTTCAGCGAGAGGGTCGCCAGGGCCGTGAGCATGATCACGGCGGCAATAGGCCTGGTAAAGAAGATGGCCGGGGACCCATCAGAGAGGATCAGGGACCGTCGCAGATTCAGCTCCAGCAGCGGTCCTAGGACAAACGCCATCACCAGGGGCGCCCCTTCGTATTGCAGCTTCTTCATCAGATAGCCGATGACCCCAAAGCCGGTCATGACCAGAATATCCTGGGCCGAGTTGTTCAGACTGTAAGCCCCCAGCACACAGAACAGCACGATCAAGGGAAAGAGGATCGGATAGGGAACCCTCAGCAGCCTGACCCAAAGAGGAATCAAGGGCAGATTTAGGACCAAGAGCAACGCATTGCCGATATACATGCTCGTCACCACCCCCCAGAAGAAATCCGGATGCTCTCGTATCAGGAGGGGGCCCGGCTGCAAGCCATGGATCATCAGGGCGCCGAAGAGAATGGCCATGGTGATGTTGGGCGGGATCCCGAGCGTGAAGAGGGGGATAAAGGCCGCCTGGGCCGAGGCGTTATTTGCCGACTCGGGAGCCGCCACGCCCTCGATGGCGCCCGTGCCAAAAATCTCTGGGTGCTTCGAGAGCCGTTTCTCAACCGTATACGAGGTGAAGGTCGAGATCACCGGCCCCGCGCCGGGAAGAATGCCCAGGCCAAACCCGATGAGCGTGCCGCGAACAATGGCCCATTTGCACTTTGCCCAATCCTGCAGCGAGGGGAACAGGTTCCTGATCTTCGTCTTCAACACATCCTGGCTGACCGTCGCTTCCACGTTCAGCAGAATCTCGGAAATCCCGAACAGCCCCATGACCATCGGCACCAGATCAAACCCATCCGAGAGCTCCAGCCTGTCAAAGGTGAAGCGGGTATGCCCAGTGAACTTGTCCATGCCGACATATGTCAGCATGAGCCCGAACAGGGCCATGATGATGGCCTTCAGCATGGAACCATGCGCCAGATATGCGAGGATGACCAGGGCCAAGATCGTCA
>Ga0233425_10008475_pt1 | contig 13630 bp, 13 predicted proteins | sample Watercolumn_Towu_2_FD_181712 | JGI IMG/M metagenome (GOLD analysis project Ga0233425, IMG submission 181712) | Freshwater microbial communities from Lake Towuti, South Sulawesi, Indonesia - Watercolumn_Towuti2014_140_MG | ecosystem: Environmental > Aquatic > Freshwater > Lake | place...
CCTCCGCCAGCTTCACCAGCGCCTCCAGCGAGAGGTGCCCGCCGGAGCCGGGCTTGGCGCGATAGCCGTCCCAGGTGGCGGTCCCGTACAACCGGAGCCGGCCCTGCGTCGCGGCCTCTTCGAGCGTTTCGAAGGCGGCCCGCATCCGCTTCATAAACTCCTCCTGCGAGACCTCCTCCAACTGCATCTCCGGGTTGTGCAGGTAATAGAGGTCAAGACAGGACAGTCCCAGGTTGGCCAGGCTGACGCTCAACTGATGCCGGAGGTACTTGGGGGTCATGCAGTGGCAGTCCGCCACCACATCGGTCGTTTGAATGATCCCGGGCATGACGAAGGCCTGTTGCAGATACGCATAGGTGTCACGCGGCGGGGTCCCATCATAAGGGATGAAGCCGCCCTTCGTCGCCACGAGGACTTCATCGCGCCGGCACGTCCCGTCGCGAACCAGCTCGGCAAGGGCCTGGCCGATCACCCGCTCGCTCCGCTGACAGCGGTAGTTGATCGCGCTGTCGATGACGTTGCACCCGGCAGCGATCGCCTGCTTGACGGCCGCCAGGTACAGGGCGTCGGTGCCGGCGTCATGTCCGCCTAAATATGTCCCGAGGCCGATTGAGGAGAGAAGCAGCCCCCCTGGTCCTTCCCGGAAATGGCCCTCGTGAGCCAAGCCGACGCTAACCATCCTGTCCCTGTAGCGCCTGGTCCCTTCCCCCGTCGCAAATCCGTCAAGAGCCACATCTCACCTTTCACGTTTTACTTTTCACGCCTTTCGCGACCTGCTCCCGGCACCAGCGGATGGCTTGCGTGACCTCATCCGGCTTCCAGAAATCCACCGCACGCTGGAAGAGAATCGCGACATACTCGTCGTTCATCTCGGTGCTCTCCGCAAAGCCTGCTCCGAGAAACACTTGCCTGACTTTGGACGCAAACGGCTGCAAGTAGTACTTGGCCTGCTTGGCCACCTCATCCGTGCCCAAATCCTCCGGCGTCCCATCAGACAACAGACTCATGATGTCGTCCATGGCCATGCCGACCTGACAGACCAGACGACCATCAGGGGTGATCTCCAGCAGCCAACCCTCTTCGTTCAATTCAAGGGCCAGGGCTCCGCCCGGCTCCAGCTCGTAGAGGTCCGGCTCCCGCTGACGCAACAGCGTCCGCGCGGTCGTCCATCCCGGCAACGCGACCCCTGGTTCACTCATGTTTGAATCGTTCCCCGAGAGGCCCTGCTCTCCTCCGCTTCAGCCACACGCGCCCGTAACTGTTCCAAACGTTTGCTGTTCTCTTCCAGCTTGGGCAACCGGTATTTCCGGTCCATCTGGACGACCAACTCAAGCAGGTCGGCCGCTTCCTGGAACCGGCCAAGCTCTTCATAACACTGGACCATCACATAGCGCGCCCCGCCGGTCCGCAACTCGTCGCGGCTCCGCTCGGCCACAGCTTGACTCGTCCTGCAGCAGGCCAAGGCCTCTTCGTGCTTGCGCTGGACCAAATAGACACGAGCCATCATGCGCCAGGCATCCGCGACCCCACCCTGGTTGCCAAGCCGATTCATCAGCGCCAGCGACTGCTCATAGTTTCGCAGGGCCTCGGTGCACTGGCTTGCCTCGCGGTCCACCAGACCCAGGTCCGAATAGAGCACCGCTAAGCCCACCTCGTCGCCGGTCCGCCGCATCAGGTCCAGCGCTTCGAGATAGTAGGCCCGCGCCCGATCCCATTCGCCGGCGTCGGCGCGCAGGTTGCCCAGGTTGGCGAGCGTCGTCCCAATCCCCCGCTCATCCCCCAGAACTTTCTGCAACTCCAGCACTTCCTGGTAATAAGCCTGCGCCTGCTCGCGCCGGCCGCTCACGGCGCAAATGTTGCCCAGATTACCCAGCGTCGCCGTCATGGCGCGCCGGTCCCCGCTGAGGCGGTCGCACTCCAGCGCCCTGGCGTAACAGACGTAGGCCTCGGTGTAATAGCCGCGGGAGAAGTGCTCGTTGCCTTGGCGGTTGAGTTGTTCAGAGGTGGTGTGGAGCATAGTCGCAGGTCGGCGAAGGTTGGTAAGGGTTTGGCCGCCGTGGCCGTCAGCCCTCCAAGGCTTTTTCCACCGCCGGTCTGGCGCCGGTCAGGATCGACGTTCCGTCCCCCACAAGGATTGCGTCGAACGTGTATTTCAGGAGTCGCTTCAACCCTTCTCGAGCCTTGGCCGGATCGGCGTATTTTTCAGAAGGCAGCATCGTCAGAGAGCCGGGAGGCTTCCCGATCAGCGCATCCCCGACGATCAGAATACCCTTACCCCGTTGAAGAAACAGGGCCGATTCACCGGGCGATTTCTGATCCGTGAGGTGGATGGCCCAGATTCCGCCCGGCAGCAATTCCCCATCCTTGTACGTTTGGTCGGCCTTGATGGCCATCTGCGGCGCATCGACTTCCGGGACCATGACCCGACAACCGAACTCGGCCTGGCAAGCTGCGGCTTCCCGTTCATGGTCACGGTTCGTCAGGATGAGGTAGTCCACCCGCCCGCCCTTCCGGATCTGCAGCTTGTCCTCCGCCGTCGTGGGCGGCGGGTCCACCAGCACCCGGTGCTCGCCCACGGTCAAGAGCAGGCCGTTGAAGTCGAGCTGCTTCTCCTGCGAGAACCAGGACCACTGCCAGATGTCAGGGAGCAATTGCCTCATGAAGCTCCAGCAATCAGCTATCAGCCATTAGCTCTTGGCTATAAAGTTGCGACCGCGTCCTTCACCACTTTCGTAACCTTCGAGAGAATGTCGGCTTCGTTGGGAAGATCGAGCATGTCGTCCTCCGGAACCGTGATGAACTTCCGGTTGGCTCCTTTGGTGAGCGAGATCAAGAACATGCTGTTCGACGGCGTCACCGGGATCACCACCTGGACGGCCGAGTCGATGCCCTGTACCAGGCTCAGGAACTTCTGCTTGCCTGCCTCCAGTTCATCCATCGAGATGCGTCCCTTTCCTTGATGAGGCGTCGTGCTACAGACCGCTCTTGCCGTTGCCGCCGGTCAACAGCTTGTTCACTTCTTGTAGGATCACGTCGGCGCCGGCCAGGTCCATGTTGCCGACCCGCTGCCACCGAATGATCCCCTGCTGGTCGATGATGTAGACGTTCGGGATGAAACGGCCGCCGCCGTAGAGTTTGTCGGTCGTCTTATTGGGATCGATCAGGTAGGGATAGGTGACTTTCACGGGAAACTCCGCCAGAAATTCCGTCACTGCCTTCTTGGAATCCCCTGAGGAGTTCACCCCCACGACCGCCACCTCCTTCCCTCTGGTGGCTTCGTAGACCTTCTGCAGGTTAGTGCCCTGCATCAGGCAGGGCTCGCAGATATGGAAGAGCCCCAACACCACCACTTTCCCCTTCAAACTGTCCAGCGACAACGGCTCGCCGGTGATCGAGGTCAAGGTGAAGACCGGGGCCTTTTCCCCGACCTTGAAAAAACTCTTGGCCGAAACCGTCGCCGCCAGCACGACAACTACCACCAGCACCAGCAGCGTCAAAATAGTCCGTTTCATGGCAACCCCCATACCATAAATGCTGAACGATGAGTGATGAATGCTGATTGAGCGAGGCCCAGTCCCTCCATGTTTTCCATTCATCACTCAGCACTCACAATTCAGCACTGTTAATACGGCTATCCTAGCACGACGAAAAAATCGTGGGCAACAGGGGCGGTGTCCCGTCACTCGTTACCCGTCATTCGTCAGCTGAAAGCAAGCAAAGGAACAGGCCTCTCTCCACAAATGACGGATGACGAATAACGCCTTCGGGGCTAGAAGAGGCCCAACTGGAGCTCCTCAGCCTTCGTGAAGGGGATGGGGTACTGTTCCGTGAAGCAGGCGTTGCAGTAGTGGGCGGGGCTGCCCGGCGCGGCTTTCAACATGCCCTCCAGGCTGAGGTAGGCCAGGCTGTCGGCCGTGATGTATTTCCTGATCTCCTGGGTCGTATGGTTCGATCCGATCAATTCTTTCTTGGTCGGGGTATCGATCCCGTAGAAGCAGGGGGACACGATCGGCGGGGAGCTGATCCGCATGTGCACTTCCTTCGCGCCCGCATGCCGGAGCATCTTGACGATCTTGCGGCTCGTCGTGCCCCGCACGATCGAATCATCCACCACCACCACCCGCTTGCCATCCAGCACCTCGGGCACCGCGTTCAGCTTGATCTTCACCCCGAAGTGGCGGATCCGCTGCTCCGGCTCGATGAAGGTCCGCCCGATATAGTGGTTCCGGATGAGGGCGTTCTCGAAGGGAATGCCGGAGCCTTCCGAGTAGCCGAGGGCCGCCGGCACGCCTGAGTCCGGCACCGGAATCACGATGTCGGCATCGACGTGGGATTCTTTCGCCAACTGCCGCCCCAGCGCCTTGCGCGTGAGGTACACCGCCTTGTCCCCGAAAATCTTGCTGTCCGGCCTGGCAAAGTAGATGTACTCGAAGACGCACATGGCCGGTTTGGTCTTGGTAAACGGCTTGTAGCTCGCAATGCCCGCCTCGTTCAACACCACCAGCTCGCCCGGCTCGATTTCCCGGACCGCCTCAGCCCCGATCAAGTCGAAGGCACAGGTCTCGGACGCCACGAGCCAACTCTCCCGCAAACGTCCCAGGCAGAGAGGACGGAACCCATAGGGGTCCCGGGCGGCAATGATGCCCTGGTCCGTCAACAGGACCACCGAGAAGGCGCCGCGCACCTGGCTCAGCGCGTCAATGACGCGGGACAGGAGCGTGTCTCCTCGGGAATGGGCGATCAGATGGATCATAACCTCGCTGTCGGTCGTGGACTGGAAGATCGCGCCATAGGCCTCCAGTTCATTCCTCAACATCTGGGTATTGATCAGGTTGCCGTTGTGCGCCAGCGCCAGGTTCCCGAACGCGAAGTTCACCGTCAGCGGCTGCACGTTCTTGAGGTTGCTGCCCCCGGCCGTGCTATAGCGGTTGTGACCGATGGCCACGTGCCCAGGCAGGCGTTTGAGCACGGGCTTGGAGTAGATGTCGGCCACCAGCCCCATCCCCTTCTCCACGTGGAAATGCTCGCCGTCGGAAGAGACGATGCCGGAGCCCTCCTGCCCCCGGTGCTGCAAGGCATAGAGGCCGAGGTAGGTCAGGTTGGCGGCCTCCTTGTGGCCGTAGATGCCGAAGACCGCGCACTCCTCGTGGAATTTATCGGGCGTAATGAGAAGCATAATTCGGCTTTCAGCGCTCAGCTTTCAGCCTTCAGCTTTGGGATTCAGACTGATGCTTCGGAATATCGGTCTCTTAGCTGAAAACTGATAGCTGACGGCTGATTGCTCAGTCTCCTTCGAGTGACCGTTCCAGGCTCCGGCTCCAGCTCTCGTGCAACGTTTTCAGGTCCGCGTCGATCCGGCAGCCGGTCGCCCGCTTGCCTGCCTCGACATCGAGCACCAATCGCTCGCCGCCCACGGTCCCGATCACCGCAGCTTCCACGCCCGCCTCACCGGCCTTGTGCAGCACCGTTTGGCAATGGGCGGGGCTGACCGACAGAACCACACGCGACTGGCTCTCCCCGAACAGCAGCGAATCGAATCGGAGCGGACCCGCCGCCAATTTTACCACAGCTCCTAAAGGCTGCAACGAATTCGCCACGCAACATTCTGCCAAGGCCACAGCCAACCCCCCGTCCGAGCAGTCATGGGCCGACTGGACCAGTCCCTCACGGACCAGCGTAAGGACGCACTGCTGGAGAGCCTTCTCCGTCTCCAGGCTGAGCAACGGCGGGCTCCCCTGTTCCCGATGATGGACCACGCGGAGATACTCCGTCCCCCCCAGGTCCTCCTTCGTGACGCCCAGCAGGATGATCTGGTCCCCGGCCTGCTTGAACCATTGCGTCATGGCCCGGTCCGCCGGCTCGATCAAGCCGACCATGCCGAGGATCGGCGTGGGGTAGATCGACAGCCCGTTGGTCTCGTTGTAGAAGCTCACGTTGCCGCTGACCACCGGGATGTTGAAGGCCTCGCAGGTATCTTTAATGCCTTCAATGCAGAGGATGAACTGCCACATGATGTCGGGCCGCTCCGGGTTGCCGAAGTTCAGGCAGTCCGTGAGCCCGATCGGTTCTGCCCCGGAGCAGACCAGATTCCGCGCTGCTTCCGCCACCGCGATGGACGCGCCGACGTAGGGGTTGAGCACACAGTACCGGCCGTTCCCGTCCGTCGTCAGCGCCAGCGCCTTGTTCGTTCCCTTGATCCGAATCACCGCGGCATCCGAGCCGGGACGCACCAGCGTATTGGTCCGGACCATGTGGTCATACTGTTGATAGACCCACCGTTTGCTCGCGATCGTGGGCGACTCCAGCAAGGAAAGGAGCACTCCTGTCGCATCCTTCACATCAGGCAGGAGGTCGAAGTTCAGGGATTGGAGGTGATCCTGAAAGGCGGGCGGCGCGCTGGGCCGCTCGTAACGAGGGCCGTCTTCCGCGAGGGCTTTGGCCGGAACCTCCGCGACAACTTTGCCCTGGTCTTTCACCCGCAACATGCCGTCGTCGGTCACCCGCCCGACGACCGCCGCCGACAAGTCCCATTTCCGACAAATCTTCAGGACCTCTTCCTCCCGCCCTTCTTTCACGATCATGAGCATCCGCTCTTGTGATTCCGAGAGCATCAGCTCATAGGGCGTCATGTTCGGCTCACGCCGTGGGACATGGGTCAGGTCCAGCTCGACGCCGTTCCCGGCGCGGGAGGCCATCTCGCAGGAGGAACTGGTCAGACCCGCCGCCCCCATGTCCTGAATGCCGACCAGCAGGTCCCCGGCCATCAGTTCCAGGCAGGCTTCGAGCAACAGCTTTTCCGTGAAAGGGTCGCCTACCTGCACGGTCGGCCGCTTGGCATCGGAGGCTTCATCGAAGGAGTCCGAGGCCATCGTGGCTCCGTGAATCCCATCCCGGCCCGTTTTTGAGCCGACGTAGATAACCGGGTTGCCGACCCCGGCCGCCAGCCCCTTGAAGAGCTTGTCTTTTTGCGCGATCCCCAGACAAAAGACGTTCACCAGCGGGTTCTGCGAGTAAATTTCATTGAAGACCGCCTCGCCGCCGACCGTCGGGACACCCATGCAATTGCCGTAGCCGGCGATCCCGGCGACCACGCCTTTGAACAGATGGCGGTTCAGCGGCCGGTCCAGCAAACCGAAGCGGAGTGAATCCAACAAGGCGATCGGCCTGGCCCCCATCGTGAAGATGTCCCGCAGGATGCCCCCCACGCCGGTCGCCGCCCCCTGATAAGGCTCGATGAACGAGGGATGGTTGTGCGACTCCATCTTGAAGACCGCGCAGAGCCCGTCCCCGATATCCACCGCACCGGCGTTCTCGCCCGGCCCCTGCACCACCCGCGGACCTGCAGTCGGCAGTTTTTTAAGATGCGCCCGCGAGCTCTTGTAGGAGCAGTGCTCAGACCACATGACCGAGAACAGCCCCAACTCGGTCAGGTTCGGCTCCCGCCCCAGAATCCCGACGATCTTCTTGTACTCCTCGTCGGTCAGGTTATGCTGCGTGATCAAATCTTTGGTGATCATCGGTTCAAGAGACCGGACATGTTCAGTACTCGATTTGACCAGATATTGGACTGCTCGGCGATTTGAGAACGTTGTGCGGGGTCCGCCCAAATCCGCGACCAGTTGTGCTGCCACCGTGCAAGCAGGACCTGCAACTCCACGAGTTCCGCCGCTGTCTGGCTCTCAGTTTGCGCCGCCGTCCATTCAATAAAAAGCTTGCTCTCATCGATAAGACTTTCGACAGCTTCACGGCCGGCCTCGTGTGCGGCAAATGACTTAATTCGACTTAAATTGGCCGCCAGCCCGCCAAGACGAACAGGTAAATCATCACGAAGATACCGCTGGCGGATCGCCGTCCAGTCTTTCATACAAGAGGAAACATTGTGTAATAAGGACAAATGGCATTAAGCCTACGTATCGGGTCATACTGCCCCGGCAATCTAAGGCGATGCTGAGAACGGACATGTTTCAAGAAGTTTATGCTCTCCTTACAATCACCGACGTCTAGAATTGGTGACGAAGCCATGCTGCTGTGAGCGGAATTGGCCGGAGGAGCGGGGACACACCGAGACTCTGTCGGGAAGGAAAGCGGAAACTGACCGAGTCATCGAGGGAATTTCCGAAGGATTCCGCCCGGCAGAGTCCGGAAGGGTCGCTCCGAGAGGCCCTGTAGCGAACGGCGGCATGGCTCCGTCTCTCCTTACCGGATCGTCACCGCTCTGGTGATGTCGCTCTTCATCTCCTGGCCATCCATCTTGCGCGTGAGCGTCGCTCGGCCTGTGTAAGTGCCGGTCGGCCAGGCGGCGCCGGTCAGTTTCTTCCCTGCAAACACGAAGCGACGCGCCTGGGTCTTCTCAATCGGCTCCACATGCTCAAAGATGGGCTTGCCATCGGGGCCGGTGATCAGAAACCACAGTTTGTCCCCTTCCTCGACGCCGAAGATATCCACCCAGAGGACCAGTGCGGGTGCGGTGACAGCCAGCGGTCCGTCGTCGCGCTTGCCGTTGCGAAGCGCTGCAATGTCCGGCTTGCCCGCCGAGAAGCCGGCGTTATAAAGCGCGACTTCTTCATAGGGCACGGAGAGGTCCGCGCGCCAGAGCGGTTTGCTTTCTTTCCCGCAGCCGGCACTCACCTCCTGGCCCGTGAAGGGATCAATAGCCTTGCCATTTTTGCGAACGGTCAGATGCACATGGGGAAACTCCGTCTTCCCGGAGAGCCCGACCAGCCCAAGCTGACTCCCGGTCTGGACGCGATCGCCGGCCTTGACCTTGATGCTGCCCTGGCGCAGATGGCAGTACTGGGTCTGCCAGCCACCTTCGTGGTCAATAAGGACGCCGTTTCCGCACTCCCGGCCTTTGATTCTGGCACGGGAGGTCTCGTCCGTCAGCGCGATATCCTCCATGCCGTCCCGCACGTTCTTGACGACCCCCGGCGCGCTGGCCACCACCGGCACCCGCTGTTCCATCACGCCCAGGTCACGGATGGCGAAATCCACTCCGTCGTGGCCATCGTACGTCCGTTTCCGGCACCGAAAATCGCTTGCCCCACCGGAGGTGTCCACATCCACATAATTGGCCACCCAGCAGGTCTGGCCGAGGATGCAGGTCAGCGGCAAATCCAACCCTTGGGTTTCAATGGGACCGCCAAGAGCTAGGGCGACCTGACCGAAGCTGATCGCCACGAGTAAGAGCAGCGAGTACCCCACGGTCATCAACTCTAGCAGGATGTTGAAAAAGGCCGCCAGCTTTGTTCTCGCGGCGCTTAGAGGCTCAACGTACAGCAAAGAGTACGCTTCGCCTCCTCACTTGCTGCGGCCGCGCTGGACGGCCTTTTTGACCATCCTGCAGGCTCTTTGCCTATCGTCGCTGGCTAACTGCCTCTCTGCCATTCGGGAGCCCCAAAATGGTTTTTCAACAGCCTGCTAGGCCAGGACTGTCTTGAGCTTGGCCTTCTTGAGTGCATCCAACATTGAAAGGAAGATCAGGCGGCCGTCGTCGTTCCCCAGCACTTCTTCGGCGCTCCGTTCAGGGTGCGGCATCATGCCCATCACATTGCCGGCTGGGTTGATAATCCCGGCGATATTGTCGAGCGAGCCGTTGGGATTGGCCTCCGGCGTGATTTTGCCGTCGGCAGTGCAGTAGCGGAAAACGACCTGGGCCGCGGCCTTCATCTGGGACAGTGTGACGTCGTCGGTGTAGTAGTTGCCGTCCGCATGGGCGATGGGAATTTTCAGAACCTGCCCCGGTTCGCAGTGGCCAGTGAAGGGCGTCGCGGCGTTCTCGACGCTCACATAGACATCCTTGCAGATGAACGACAGCGACCGGTTCCGCAACATGGCGCCGGGCAGGAGGCCGGCTTCCAAGAGAATCTGAAACCCGTTGCAGATCCCCAGGACCATCCCGCCTGCCTCGGCGAACTGCTTGACCGTCCCCATGACCGGTGAGAAGCGCGCGATCGCGCCGGTCCGCAAATAGTCGCCGTAGGAGAAGCCGCCCGGCAGGATGACGGCATCGAGCCCTTTCAACGAAGTCTCTTTATGCCAGACCTGCGTGACCTGCTGGCCGAGGACATCCTCAAGCACGTGCACGCAGTCGTGATCGCAGTTGCTGCCGGGGAAAACGAGGACGCCGAAATTCATGGGTAGTTCTCAGTGAAGCTCCCCGCGCTTCCGCGCGGGGCATCCTGAAATGAAAAGCGAAACTCTCCGTAGCTTATGCCCTCCTACGCTAAAGCTTCGGAGGGCTCTCCTCGCCATTCATCCCCGCCCTTCCGGGCAGGGCATTCTGGCGAAGGAGAGTAATCAGTGATCAGTTTTCAGTTGGATTGGTACCGAGTGCACATTCATCACTGTAGTTCGTACCGATATTCTTCAATGATTGTATTCGCCAGCAACTTTTCGCACATGGCCTTGACCTGGACCTCTGCCTTGCCCTTGTCCGTTTCGGCAAGGTCCAGCTCCAGATACTTGCCCATGCGCACGTTGCCGGCGTTGGTGAACCCCAGCGTCTCCAACGCATGCTCGATGGCCTTCCCCTGTGGATCGAGAATCCCCTGCTTCAACGTGACATGAATCTTCGCCTTCACCTCTTCCCCTCTCCCTTTTCAATCGATGGATGCCTTGCGTGGGTGGTCTGGGTGATCCCTAACTGCGCGCATCGACCGACCACCTTCTGAGGTGGGGGGTCTGCGAGCAAGGGGATTACCCAGGCCACCCCTCTTTCTCTCATCCGCACACCCTCCGCAACACTTCTTGATATGCCTCCTCGATCTTTCCCAAATCTTTTCTGAACCGATCCTTATCCATGGATTCCCTGGTTGTTTGATCCCAAAAGCGGCAGGTGTCGGGCGAAATCTCATCGGCCAACACCAGCTTGCCGTTATGCAGGCCGAACTCCAGCTTGAAATCCACCAGGATGAGGCCTCGCTCCGCAAAAAACGGAGCCAAGAGTGCGTTGGTCCGGAGCGCCCAGGCCTTAATCTGGTTGAGCACGGCCGGCTCAGCCAGTTTCATCAAGCGAATGTGCTCCTCCGTGATCAAGGGATCGCCCAGCGCGTCGTTCTTGTAATAGAACTCGACGATCGGCGGGGTGATCGCCTCCCCTTCCTTGAGGCCCAGCCGCTTGGCCAGGCTCCCAGCGATGATATTTCTGACCACCACCTCGATCGGGACGATCCGGACTTTCTTGGTCAGCATCTCCCGGTCGCTCAATCGCTCAACAAAGTGGGTCGGAACCCCGCCTGCCTCCAGTAGGCGGAACAGCCTCTCGGACACCTTATTGTTGACGATGCCCTTCTCGACGATCGTGCCCCTTTTCTGCGCGTTGAAGGCCGTGGCGTCATCCTTGAAGTATTGGATGAGCCGGTCCGCATTGTCGGTCTCGAACAGCTTCTTGGCCTTGCCTTCGTAGATGAGCGGGCCCTTGTCCATGCGTCAGCCTCGTCGCTTTCGCTTCGTACCGGTCCCGAACACCCGCTGATAAATCTTGCCCAGATGCCGAAGGTAATGCTTCGGGTCGAAACAGGCGGCAATCCGCACAGGGGTAAGATACTTGGTCACCAATTGATCCTTGCCGACCAGGTCCTGGAATCCGCCGTGCCCTTTCCAGGCTTCCATTGCACAGCGCTGGACCGCTTCATAGGCGGCTTTCCGCTGCGCGCCCCGTTCCACCAGCTCCAGCAGGAGCCGCTGTGAATAGATGAGGCCGCCGGTGAGCTCAAGGTTCTGCTTCATGCGGGAGGGATAGACGAGCAGCGTCCGGATGAGCTCGGTCAACCGGGCCAGCATGTAGTCCGTCAGAATCGTGCTGTCGGGGATGATGACCCGCTCCACGGAGGAGTGGCTGATGTCCCGCTCGTGCCAGAGGGCCACGTTCTCCAGGGCGGCTAGGCTGTTGGCCCGCACGACCCTGGCCAGGCCACAGAGGTTCTCCGAAGCAATAGGGTTCCGCTTGTGCGGCATGGCCGAGGAGCCCTTCTGCCCGGCTGAGAAATATTCCTCCGCTTCCAGCACCTCGGTCCGCTGGAGATGGCGAATCTCCGTGGCAAATTTCTCGACGCTGGCGGCGAGAAGAGCCAGCGCCGTGAGATAGGCCGCGTGCCGATCCCGTTGAACGACCTGATTAGAGATCGGGTCCGGTTTCAGCCCCAGCCGCGCGCAGACATAGGCCTCAACTTCAGGCCCCTGGTGCGCGAAGGTTCCCATAGCACCGGAAAGCTTGCCCACGGCGATCTCCTCCCTCACCGCCTGCAAGCGCTTCAGGTGCCGTTGGGCCTCCTCATACCAGATGGCGAGCTTGAACCCGAAAGAGATGGGCTCCCCGTGAATTCCGTGCGACCGACCGACCACGACCGTCTCGCGGTGTTCATAGGCCCGCCGCTTCAACACGGCCAGAAGCTCTTCCAGATCGGCCAGGATCAGGTCCAAAGCCTCCGCCATCTGGACCGCCAGCGAGGTATCTACGATATCCGACGAAGTCAGGCCATTGTGGAGGAAACGGACTTCTTTGCCGACTGGCCCGGTCAGCGACTCCAGGAAGGCAATAACGTCATGCTTAACAACCTTCTCAATCGCCGCGATCCGTTCCGGATTGACCCGCGCCCGCCGCCGGATGCGCGTCGTGACCCCACGCGGGACTTTTCCCGCCTTCTCCAACGCCTCACAGGCCAGAAGCTCGACTTGCAGCCAAATCTCATACTTGTGTCGGAGGTCCCAGATGGCTTTCATCCTGGGTCTGGTGTAGCGCTCAATCATTCGTTCCTCGTCGCTCGTATCTCGTCGCTAGTAACAAGTGGCAAGTACACAAGTGACCAAGTAGCAAGGAGCCCGAAACTTGTTACTTGGCTACTTGCAACTTGTCAGCCTGCTCCGTTTGTCATTGGCACGCTTCACGCCAGCCGCCAGGCTGTCCGCGCGCTTGTCTTCCAAGCGCGGGTCCGACTTCAGCACCTGATCCAGAATCCCGTTCACAAACTTCCTGGTCTCGTCATCGGCAAACCGCTTGGCCAACTCGATCGCCTCGTTCACCGTGACCTTGGCCGGCACATCGGGCATCCAGAGCAGCTCATACAGGGCGGCCCTCAGGATGTTGCGGTCCACGACCGGCATACGGCTGACCTTCCAGTTCGTCGCATGGGCACCGATCAGCTTGTCCAGTTCGGTCTGGTGGGCGATGACCCCCTCGACCAACTGGTCCGCGAAGGATTTCACGTCCTCCGACGCCGGATGCTGGACCCAGAAATCCTCGAGCCAATCCCCGACTTTGCCGTGGATGTCCCACTGAAAGAGCACTTGCAGCGCCCGTTCGCGTGATTGTCGTCGGTTGCTCATAGCTCAAAACGGTGACAAGTGAATAAGTGGACAAGTGGACAAGAAAATTCTCATGGCTTTCGCCTCGCGCGGCCGTGCCTCCTCCCCCTTCCTGTCAGCTTGCTCCTTGTCCCTTTGTGACTTGCCAACTTGCCACTTGCTCCTTGCAACTTCTTCATCAGGGTCGCCATCTCGATCGCTGTCCTGGCCGCCTCGGCTCCCCGGTTGCGCTCCGCAGCCCCGGCCCGATCCAAGGCCTGCTCGACCGTGTCCGTGGTCAGCACGCCGAAGATGACCGGGATATCGGACTCCCAGGCAGCCCGGGCGA
>Ga0233425_10008476_pt1 | contig 13629 bp, 8 predicted proteins | sample Watercolumn_Towu_2_FD_181712 | JGI IMG/M metagenome (GOLD analysis project Ga0233425, IMG submission 181712) | Freshwater microbial communities from Lake Towuti, South Sulawesi, Indonesia - Watercolumn_Towuti2014_140_MG | ecosystem: Environmental > Aquatic > Freshwater > Lake | place: Indonesia...
TGCAACTGCGTCCTCGGCGATATGTCTCCTATCTCGTCCAAAAATATCGTTCCTCCATCCGCCTTCTGAAACCTCCCCACCCTGTCCTGCACCGCTCCCGTAAATGCACCCTTTACGTGACCAAATAACTCGCTCTCCAGCAGGTTTTCAGGTAACGCAGAACAATTCACCTTCACAAACGGCTTGTGGCTTCGATTGCCGTTGTAATGCAGCGCCTCCGCCACCAGCTCCTTCCCCGTTCCGCTCTCCCCCACTATCAATACCGTCGTCTGCACCTCCGACAAATCCTCTATGAGCGCATATATCTCCTCCATCCGGTCGCTCTTCCCTATGATGTTATGAAACTGATGCCGCTCCTTCATGTCACGCTCAAGCTCTGCCAGATGCGTCTCATCTCTCACCACCAATACCACACCGGATACGTTTTCTTTCACATCCATAAGGGGATGTGCTGTAACGGTTGCGATCTGACGGGCGCGAACCGTGCTGTTACACTCAATTCGATTCATTTCAATCCGTTCCCTTTTTTTCATAGCATCCTCTATGACTTTAAAGCATTTCATATCGCACTGTTTTGGAACTAGATTCAGGTGCATTCCTATATTGTCACGGGACAATCTACAGATATCCTTTGCCGCATCATTCATCTCAAGTATAACGTGCTGCTTGTTTACGGTAATTATCGCATCTTTTACACTCCTGAATATTGCTTCAATATTCAGACGATATTGTTCTTTTTCATCCAGAACCTTCTTGTGATTCAACGCAACCTTTGTAATGCGCAGCAAGGGATCTTTCAGCACCGGCTTCGAAAGATAATCAAAAGCCCCAAGGCGAACGGATGATGCGGCGGTTTCAATATCCGGTGATCCCGTTATCATGATAACGGGAGACAGGATACCCCTAGACTTTACCTCCTTCAAAAACTCGAGGCCGGTTTTCCCTTTCAGAATAATATCTACAAATATCAGATCGCAATCGAATTGATTGAGCAAAGCTATACCTTCGTTAAAATCGCAGGCGGATACCGCATCATATCCCCCATCCAAAAGGAATTCTTTAAGGGTAAACCTGATATTTTCCTCGTCATCTACTATAAGAATTTTTTCTCTCATCACTTTATCCTTGCTTGCATTTAAATTCCTGAACCTTAAATCAGATTCTTCGCTGTTGCTCAGAATGACCCGTTGTCATGCTGAACGGAGTGAAGCATCTCCAGGTGAGTTCAGGTTTGCAACCTGAACCTAAAAGTTTATTCTGGTAATAACCATATAAAACGTGGGATTCAAGTTACAAACTTGAACCCGCAAAAGCGGCATCAAGCCGGCCTTTTCGCCAATTTCTGCATCGTCGGCAACGTTATTACTACTCTGGTATATTCCCCCTCCACGCTATCAATCACAAGTTTACCGCCGTGCTCGGTAATGATTCCATGGCTGATGCTCAATCCTAAGCCAGTTCCTTTACCCCTTGGCTTCGTAGTGAAAAAAGGGTTCATTACCTTATCTAAGATTTTGGCAGGTATTCCTGTCCCATGATCCAAAAATACAATTTTCACGTGTGGGCAATTATCAATTATTGTTTCTTCTCCCGCGATCTGTATACTCTTATTATCACTTGTTTCTGGGTATTTCTGGTTTAAGGCATACCTTGCATTACTCAAAATGTTGAGAAAACACTGTTGAATTTGCTGGAAATTCACCAATACTTCAGGGAAGTGCTCCGGCATATTGATTTTTACGGAAATGTTATCTTTCCGCAATTGCGCCCCTATTAATAAAAGCGTTTCAGACAAAATTCCATAAACACTCGCAGGACTTTTTACGTCTCTTCTGTCACCATGTCTTGCAAAAGAGAGCAGACTGCTTACTATATTTGCAATGCGGCCGCCTTCCTTTATGATTCGTCTGGTAATATCCTCCGCATTACTGTCGCCGCACCCTTTGTCGATTAATATTTGCGCACAGTTAATGATGCCGTTTATTGGATTATTTATTTCATGAGCAACCCCTGCCGCCAGTTCTCCCAAAGACACCAAATGTCTGGTACTAACGGACTCCTTCTGCAGATTTACCTTTTCCGTAATATCCCAAAAAATACCTAAAATACCCATCACTTTTCCACCTTCGTCTGTTACGGGAGTTTTAACAGTCTGCACAAAATACTCCCGGCCGTCTTTTACATATTTTTCCTCAATATCCTCAGTTTTACCAGATTGCATTATCCTCCTGTCATCTGCAATGTATTTATCAGCCATTTCCTTCGGGAAAAAATCATAATCAGTCTTTCCCATGATTTCATCAGAGTTTATGCCCAAATCACAGGAATACTGTTTGTTACAAGACACATACCGGGAATTGGCATCCTTATAAAATATCCTTTGCGGAAGACTTTCCAGCAGCATTCTGTATTTGCTCTCACTCTCGCGCAAGGTTTCCTCTGCATGCTTACGCGCTGTAATGTCAGTGGAAATACCGCAAATAGCATACACCTCACCGGCAGCATCATACAGAGGAAATTTAACAGAAATATAGGTGTGGGGTCCGTCGTCATGAGGTGCAACTTCTTCAAATTCTACCGGTTTCCTGTTTTCAATCACCATTAAATCATTTGCCCGAAATACATCGGCTATATTTTGGGAAAAGATTTCATAATCGTCCCTTCCAATCGTTTGCTCATTACTTAAATGGAATATTCTTTCCCACACCCTGTTAATCAGGATATATTTACCCTTTATATCTTTAACATAAACTACGGATGTAGTATTGTCGAGAATGGATTGCAGCCGCATTTTACTTTCACGCAACGCATCCTCGCTGTGCTTCCGGTCAATGCCCAGAGCAATCATATCTACCACGGCAGCCAATGCCTTAATCGTAAATTCCGTAAATAATTTCCTTCCAAACATCGCAACTACCCCGACAAAACGGTCTCCCGCAAACAGCGGATAAACGATGCGCGAAATTGTCCTTTCGCATTCCACCGGTTCCGTATCATCAATCGTAATGTCTCCCAAAACCAACTTTGTCAGACATGAATAATCATCTCGTGTTATAAACGCAAGCCCTGAGGTTTCTATTGGAATACACTTCTTCGTCCCGCGAAGACTGATATTCGTCCCTGAACCTGCCTGCAATTCCAGCATACTCCCCTTCTCATTAAGCAGCCATATATGTGCAGACATTGCCTCAAGGTCAGAAACTATAACATCCGTGCATCGGGAAAGCATTTCCTGCAGCGTGCTGCCTTTCGAAAAAGCAACGCTGACATCCTTAATAAATGTTGTCAACCTCATCCGCTCTACCAGTATATTCATCTGCTTTCGTTCGGTAATGTCGATGCCAAACGAAATTGTTCCCATCCGTTTGTCATGCTCTCTTATTTCGCTGTTCTGCCATGAAATGAATCTCTTTTTGCCGGACTTCGTAATAACAAGACTCTCGAAGGTTTTTAACAACGTTCCTCCCGCTTGCCATCTGTTAAACATTTCCCAGACAAATGAATACGTCTCTTTCGGTATAATTCTGTCAAAACAGCTCTTCCCTATAACTTCATTCCTTTTGTAACCCGTAATCTCTTCGGCGGCATGATTAAATACCTGAATATTTCCGTCCATATCAAGCCCCATAACCATTACGTTTGCCGTTTCGATAAGGTTTTCGGCATATTCTTTCGCATGAACTAACGCGTCAACCATCTTCTTCCGTTCAGATATATCCCTGGCTGTACCGATAACTCCAATAATATCGCCCTTCTCATCACGCAACGGAAGGCTTTTATACTCACACAATATTCCCGTATCTTTGAAACAAAGCTCAAATTGCGGTTCCTCCCCTAATAACGTTCTTCTATAAACATCATTCGCTCTTTTTAAATTTTCCTCATCAAAAAGGGATTCAAACGGTTTGCCAATATACTCTTCAGTCTTGTGACCTGTAAGTTTTTCAAGGGTACGATTTACAAATAAAATATTCCCCTTTGTATCACAAATAAACGGTAAATCATTGATCTGGGAAAAAAGCATCTCGTATTTCTTTAAAACATCCCTGGCCTCCTTGTGTTCTACAACCTCACAATGCAAACGTTCATTGGCCATTGACAGTTCTTCTGTCCGTTTTTGAACACGCGTTTCAAGCTCGATATTTGCCCTGCGCAACTGTTCTTCCTTCCTTTTATGCTCAAAGGCATTTGCAAATACTTCTCCAACCACTTTTAACAATACAAAATCATGCAATGTCCACTCTTTCTCCTCCAAAACCGAATCGAAACCTAAAAATCCGATAAGATTTCCACTGTATACAATCGGAACAGCGACAAGAGAGAGAATGGATTGTGCCTGAAATATTTCTTTTTCGGCCTTCGCTTCACCGGGCAGATCAGAAACTCTTGGAATATGAATCGTTTCAAGCCGCTCCAGCTTTTCCATCCACCACGGGAAAGATTCCACGGGCAGCCCCTGGAGATTATTTATTTGGGACGAAATCCCCTCCCTGCACCACTCATGTGTATTGCTTATCTTCGACCCGTTCGTGTCGGTAAACTGAAATACATAGCTTCGATCAACACCGGCAAACTCACCCAATAGCCTTAATGAGTTGTTTATTACACTGTCGAGTTTATCCGGTGTAAAATTGATGAATGATGTTGACGCTATGGATACAATCTCCTCCGCCCCCAATTGATATTTCAATAATTTCTCCGTACGTTCATGTTCGGTAATTTCTTTTCTCAAATCAGCGTATGACTTTGAAAGCGCTTCCGTCATCAGGTTGAAATTCCTGGATAATTGCCCTATCTCGTCATTCGTTGCTACCGTTACCGTCCTGTTCAGATTCCCCTGGGCAATATCCAGCGTAACATCCGCCAGACGCTGCAATGGCAAGACAATATACCTTGTCAGATAAATAGTAATACCTGTCCCACCGATAATAATCCCCAGGCCGATCGGTATAACGCCAAATATTAAGATTTCATGCATCCTTTCATTTATTTTCCGTGTTGAAAAACCAAGGCAAACAGCGCCAATCAACCGCGGTTTAGGTTCAGACTGACTTTTATCCTCGCTCAGCATTTGTGTTGCAAATGCCTCCTCGGATAACATCTGCTTCTCATAAACCCATGTGGAAAATTCATAAAAGACCTCGCCCGACGTAATTTTCATACGCCGACTTAATTGTCCCTCATAATATTGATAATTATGTATTATCGGAATTTCATTCAACAGAACCCGGCTCCACGGAGCTTTTCCTTCATATATAATTTCATTATTCCCTGTCACCCGCCAATACTCAATTTCGACTTCCCTGTCAAACGCTTTTACCATATTTAAGGAACTTTCTGCAAACGCAGGCTGATTGTACCGTATGCCGCTTATCATTTCGTCGTCCTGAGCAAGCAACGTAACCAAAGACATGCCCAACTTTTTCAGTCCATTCTCCTGTTCTCTCGTGGAATGGATGTAAAAAAATAAACAAATAAACGCGTCGATAATAATTATCAACAGGCAGATAAAAAAGATAAGCTTTGTACGCAGAGAAAACATACTGATTCTTATTATTCCTTAAAGGGGATGTCCAAAAAGTCCCAAATATCAATTTTGATATGCAAAAGTAGGGGTTGAAAATCTTCAATCCCTACAGATTACTGCCATAGGCAGTCTATTCTAAATACCCTTATTTATACCAAACCACATCCGACCGTTTTTTAAGCATCGCTAAATCCAACCCGATTATACGAGCCGTTTTTTCATTGACCGCAATCTTTAATTTATCAGGCATTTTAACGCCCAGCGAAATCATCGAAGGATTATTTAATAAAGTCACCGCCATCTGTGCTGCCTGTAAACCCATATTCTTATAATCAGGAGATATGGAAATCAGCGCTCCCGCCTTTACAATAGCGCTCGAAGTACAAACCGTAGGAATCCTGTGCTTCAGCGATACGTTTATGATTGTGCTTAAAGAATTCTTTGTAACTACAGTACCGTCAGGTATTATCCCCAGACAGTCGATCTTGTCGACAATCGCTTCAAGCGCAGCCCGCACTTCCTTTTCAGAACTAATTTCTTTTTTAACAAGATTACAACCATACTTTTTCACAACCGACTCCGCTCTCGACACAAAATCAATGCTTTTCAAAGGATCATAGATCACCCCCATATTTTTCTTTTGAGTGCCAAACAGTTCTTTTATAATGGCAATCAAGTCCTCCGTCGATACCTCCGAAGATATGCCTGTAATATTATTTCCCACCAAATTAAAACGTTCGTAGTTTATAACCATACAAAACAGTACAGGAATATCGGAAAACCGCTCTTTTGCCACGGCGGCTGCAAGTATGCCTACAGCCAGGACTAGATCCGGTTTTTGTCCGGAATCCATAATGGTTTTAACAACTTTGTTCCCTTCGTCAACCAGTCCCCTTAAATTATAAATTGCCGTTATTGAAATATTGTTTTTTGCACACCCTTCCCTGAACCCGTTAACCGCCTCATTATATGCATCCATTTCCTGGCTCTGGATAATAACAACCTTTTTCTCTCCACCCTTTACACCTCTTTGAGAACCTGTTTCTTCCGCAGCAACTGTACCGGCAGACGAAAATATAACATGCAACAACATGATTAATGCAAGGAGGATACTAGAGGAGTAACGATTTGAGGGGAGTTTAATAACCTTTATTACAAATTTGTTATTGTGCATTATTGAATTCAATAGAGTTTTTCTGTAATGGATTCCCGGTTAAAACTGGTAGCTTAAACCGATAAAATACGTCCTTCCTGGTCTCGGCAAATCATCAGTAATTAACATTGAAGCAGGATCGCTATACTCTTTATCGAGCAAATTGAATACCGTTCCCTGCACCTCCATCGTCCTAAAAAAGTTCTTTCCAATAACAGAAAGATTGAGCAAGGCATAGGCAGGAAGATCGTCCCTTGTATCATCCTTCTCACGGGAGCGCGCGCCGCTTACAAAGGTGTTCAGGTTCGTATTTACATACTTCCAGGCGTGCACGTTCACCCCAAAATTACCGTAGTGTTGCGCAACAAAAGGCATGTCATCTCCCTGTTCATCTTCCGGATTCTGGAAGGTGTAATTCATAAAGACGTAATTATCCTTCATAATATCTATCTTCGTTTCAAACTCTACACCCTGTATACGGGCATCACCCATATTCTCAAAACTTAAAACGGTTCCCGATGATTCCTTGCCGGCCTGCAAGGAAATAAGATTTTCAATGTTTTTATAAAAATAATTCACGCCGCTTGTAACGTGCTTGTTAAACTGGTAACTTAGCCCGGCTTCGTACGTTTTTGTTGTTTCCGGGTCTAAGTTTTCATTCCCGCGAATAATGGAGTTTTTTTGGTAGACAGCGTGCATTTCCGCAAAACTGGGCGCCCTGAATGCCTCCCCGTATAAAAGTTTTAATGAGGCATTTTTCATAAACGCCCATGACAAACCGGACCGCGGGCTGACCACCCCACCAAAATCATCGTAATGATCATACCGCCCTCCGAGAGTAAGATTTATGGTGTCGGTTATATCCCAGGTATCCTGAAGATACACGGACCCGATATTTCTCGTAGCGCTTCCTATCTGCGGGTTTGTATCGGAAAAATCCTGAACGGAATCCAGCGGATCGAGTGTAACCGGGTCTACATTGCTGAGGAAATGGACATTGGTTTGCTTGATATAACGATATGCAAAACCCAGGGTAACTATGTTCCCGTCAAATAATTCATAGTCAATAGGGGCATCAAAACCGGCAATTCTTTCTATAAGCATACTGTTTACTTTAAATCCATCAGGATAGGTTTTAAAGGTATCCATTACGCCGTCACCATCGGCATCCGAAGACACCGTGGAACCATCCGGCAGTGATTTGATATAGGCATTCCTGTCAAACTGGTCGTAGTATATCCTCGGTTTTATGGTAAATCTTTCTTCAAAGGTTTTCTTATATCCAACCTCGCCAAAAACATAATTATTGTCAAGCGACTCATCATCAGTCAGCGCTAACTGTGGCCCGATAAAAAAACCGGTATTTTTATTGATATATAATCCCTTAACATAAAAATCTTTGTAAACAACATTTAGATTCAAGTCAAATTCCCGTCTATGGTCATCCACCTCTCCGGGAGCCAGTGATGCAGCGGGATAACCAAAGGAGGCGGCAGCACTGTCAGCTAATGTTTGGCTATCGGAGGCAACCGTGCCATCGAAACCGTCTGTTTGCCTGTAACGCGCAATTCCGGAAACTTCAATGTGCCCATATTTCTCGCCAAAAACAATATTCTCATCATACGTATTAAAACTTCCGTAGCCGCTGCTTACCCTTACACCGTTAATGTCATTTGCATCCTTCGTTATAATATTAATGACCCCGACTAACGCGTTTTCGCCATACATAGCGGAACCAGGACCTCGTATGATTTCTATCCTTTTGATTCCTTCAACGGGGAAATCATCAAAATTACTAAAGGAATCTCCGTCCAGCGGATTGTTTACCTGATGACCATCAAACATTATCAAGACCCGGTTGCCGGCCTTTAAACCTCTCACGACAGGCATTATGCTTCCATCATGGCCATTTTTTAAGATTTCAAATCCGGGCACTGTCTTCAGAATTTCGAGGAGGGTACGGTATCCTGCATTTTTAATCTCTTCGGCCGTAATGACGGTAATGATAGCCGGCGCTTTGGCAATGACAGTTTCATGCCGTGTGGCAATTGTTACGTTTTCATTGCCACTAAACCAGAGCGTTTCTGTTTCCATACCTTCTGCAAGAACTACATTCGTATGAAGAATATTATCTTCTTTTCCGTTCAAGGAGGATTCAGCAAGGGGAGTAGTTCCGGTTTCCTCAGCACAAACAATCGACGCTAAAAAACCAATACAAACAACTACACAGGCGATAACTTTTGTAATTTTGTTATTCATCTCTTATTATAAGCATCGTGAGTATATGTGCTTCTCTTTCCGTATTTCTCAAAATAAATAATCTTTTCAAGCGCAAATCTCGGTCTTTGCGGCGGATCTTCTGCAGGGTATCCGACAGGAAGTAACGCAACAATCTCTATATTTCCTGGAATTTCTAGTATCTCTTTTACTTTGTTATCGTCAAACCAGCGAACCCAACACGTTCCCAGCCCAAGCTCCACAGCCTGCAAAACCATGTGTTCAATAGCAATATCCGTATTGCCTGTAGCGGCAATCAGCAGATGCCATTTTATATCTGCGCTCATCCCGCCCTTTTTTAATGACGGCACAAATATTTCACGGGTTTTTGCAGGCAAAGCGCCGGCGGCTATAAGCTCGTCGATTCTCTCCGGAAACTCTCCAAAAGCCTGAATATCTGCACAACAGGCTATAATAACTGGCGCTTGTCCGACGTGGCGCTGATTATACGATGCGCTTTGCAGCCTGAGCCTTGTTTCTTCGTCTGTAACAACGATAAACCTCCACGGTTGTGTATTGGAACCTGAGGGCGCAAGTCTGGCGCTCTCCAAAATCTGCGAAATCAGTTCATTGTCTACCGGATCCGGCTTAAATTTTCTAATACTGCGGCGTTTACTAATCGCATCTTTCACATTCATAATTATTTTCCCACAATCCTTATTTCATTTCCCTTCAACATTCCTTGATTCGTATCAATTTAGTTTTTTGAAAAGCCCTACACAAATGACGGATATCGCTTGTCTAATTCAGCCGAAATACAGCATACCAACACAATCGGCTTAATTATTTCATAATGGTTTTGCCTTTTCAAGGATTTAATCTTGACATTAGGAGGCAAACAAGTTATTAAAAATAAATCACTTAACATCTCGTATTTAAATTTTTTCTAAAACAGATTTTTTTGGTATAATTTATGTATAAAACAATCATCAACAAATCAATTCTGGAGCTTGGAGAGGGAGATATCACACACCAGGAAACAGATGCTATCGTCAACGCGGCAAACACGAGTCTGCTGGGAGGCGGTGGGGTAGATGGAGCAATTCATCGTGCGGGAGGCCCAAAAATCCTTGAAGAATGCAGGAAACTGGGCGGATGTCCGACAGGAGAAGCGCGTATTACTACAGGAGGCCTTTTAAAGGCGCGTTATGTGATTCATACAGTGGGACCCATTTATTCCGATGGAAAACATCGCGAACATGAACTGCTTGCAAATGCTTACAGAAACAGCCTGGAAATTGCCTCTTGCCATAAGCTGAAAAGTCTGGCATTTCCATCAATCAGCACCGGCGCTTACGGGTACCCTGTTGATGCGGCAGCCGAAATAGCTCTAAAAACAGTAATTGAATATCTGAAAACACACGACAATATCGACTTGGTTCGCTTCGTACTATTTGGAACGAAGGCATACCAGGCATACGAGAGGACTTTGCGGGAACTCACCAAGCAAAGTTGAACCACCATGTTTTCCAACAAAAAAAATACGAAAGAAGAGATTATTCTGAATATCAACCGGATCATCTTTTCCAGTCTTGATATCAGAGAAGTTTACGAGACCATGGGTAAGGAACTCTCTAAAGTAATCGATTTCGAACGTATGACCGTCACTCATATTTCCGATAGTAACGACCTGTATGAAACTTTTGTTCTGGCTAAAGATTACGAGCATACAAATATCAAAGAAGGCGCTTTGTACCCTATGGAAGGAAGTCTGATGAAAATGGTTGTTCAAAACCGCCGTCCGGTATTCGTGGAAGACACGGCGAATGGGAGATTCAATACAGACGCTATCCTGCTCCAAGAGGGTATTCGCTCAAGGCTTGGATTTCCGCTCAACTATAAAGGACGTATAATAGGAAGCCTGAATTTTGGCAATAAACAAAAGGGGTATTACACAAACGAGCACATAGATTTTCTCTCGGAAGTTGCGCCACAATTAGCCATGGCAGTCGAAAATACACGACTTGTTAACAGAATTAAAGAAGCGGAAAAAAAATACAGAACGGTCGTGGAAAGCTCGCCGGATATTATTTTTGAGTGTACCAGGGAGGGGAAATTTGTCCTTATGAACCCGTCCGTAGAGAAAATCACGGGATATCCGGCAGATGCATTTTACAGTAATCAAGTCTACGGTCTCTCCTTATGCCATCCGGATGACAGGGAAAGAGTAATGCATGAAATTCTTCAGGTGCTCAACGGCCATTGCGCCTGTTTAATGAATCTGGAATTTCGAATCATTCACAAAAAAGGCCACTTCGTATGGCTGTCACTCGAAGTGCTTCCTGTTCAGCATAGCGATAATACAACCGGTTTTGAAGGCTTTTGCCGTGATATAACCGAACGAAAGAAATTAGACGAGTTAAAGGACAACTTGATCCGTGATGTTTCGCACGAGTTGAAGACTCCGGTAGCCAGTATAGAGATGGCCATCGACATGTTCGAACGCTCTCTTCTGGGGCGGAGGGAATACGTTTATGAAAAAATATCGCAAATACACAACATTCTCCAAAACAATGTCTATCGTTTAAAGAATACGATCAGGAACGTCCTTGACATATCGAGGTTGGACTCCGGGGTTGAACCGTTAAAACTTACCGATTTTTCATTTATTGATTTAACCAATCAGGTTATCGAAGAACTGAAAGACGCCGCCCGACATAAAAAAAATACGGTTTTCAATCATATTCCGGCAACTATTCCTCTTATTCGCGCTGATCGTGACAAAATGCACCAGGTAATGACGAATCTCATCAACAATGCCTTAAAATTTACGGAAAATGGGAAAATCAGCATTTCCTCCATACTGTCCTCAGATACTTTGGAGGTAACTGTAGAAGACACCGGCAAAGGGCTGGACAAGGATGTGCAGAAACGCGTATTCGAGAAATTTTACAAGGAGAATCCCTCTTCGCATGGTTCGGGAATTGGGCTTGCCATCTGTGAAAATATTATACAACTCCACAACGGAAAGATTTGGGTGAAATCGGAGGGAAAAGGAAAAGGGTCGCAGTTTACATTTTCCCTGCCGATAATTTCTCCAAACAAATCCGGTATATAAAACCGTTTGCACAATAATAGCGCCTATTTAAAATGCATAGGAATTTCAAAGTATTTTGTTCTTAGCATGTCATTCCCACGAAAGTGGGAATCCAGGCAGTTTTTCTGATGCATCTGGATTCCCGTTTACACGGGAATGACAAAATCCTCTCCTCACGAAAGTGGGGAAAGGCAAAGTTGCTGCCGAAGGCATCCTAATTTAAGGAGGTAGTTTACATGAAAGAATTACTTATTATTGAAGATGACTCAGACATGCAGGAATTTTATAAAGACATGCTCGACGGAGAACAGTTTCAGATTACCTTTGCTTCCAATGCAGACGAGGGACTCAAACATACCAAAAATAAAATTTACGATCTGGTAATATTGGACATCTTAATGGAAGGAATGACAGGTGACAGACTTTTTGCCCTGTTGAGGAAAGACAGCCGGTATAAAAAAGTTCCTGTTATAATGGCTTCTGCATTGGATGAAAAGACGTATCGATGTTTCCAGGCGCTGGGCAATGTCTCCTTCCTTGAAAAACCATTTAAAAAAGACGCTCTTCTGAATGAAATAAAAAACAGACTAAATACGCATCCCAAATGAATGTACTCTCCCAGACAATGCGTGTCTACACAGGAGACGGGAGATCAAAACCGTCCCCATTAATGCAGCTTCGTTACCGGATTACGCCAGGTGAATGCCTGCTGCAATAGTATGCATAAATTCAATCCACTTCTTCTTTCAGTTTTTCAACCGTCTCTCTTACGACCTTGCTTGCCAGTTCAACTTCATCCTTGTATGCAGCGCTTTCGTCCGCAGCCACCGACCACAAGACCTTGCCATTTGCCGTATCAACGCACTCTGCGGTAAAGGACACATTTCCACGCTCATAGACCGTCATATTAGCCAATCCAAACTTATCAATCTTGCCAATAACCACCGCATCCACCTCCAATATCTTTCGCAATGCCGCATAACCTCTCCATTTGACCATTTCTTCCTCACGGACATCCTTTTCTTTCAGTTTATTTTTAATCTCTGCACGTGTCAACACCTGATATTTACCGTTTTTTGATAACTCTTCCGACATTATTTCGGCAAGTATTTCACCTGCATCAGGGTTGGCAACCTGTTTCAGCAAAAAACCTGTCACAGCCTCTTCCTGCAAAAGTTTATCATCGAAATGCATCACGGCTAGCGTCTTTATATCCCTGTACGGCATTTCAGTGTCGATTTTTACACTACAGGTTGATATTGTTTTACATCCGACACACAACAAACAAATACAGAAAACAAAAAACTGGTACGTTTTCGACATCAACCCTCCTCATGATTCCCGTGCAGTCAGGAGTTTCCTCCTGACTGCTTCCCAAGGACGGCAGGAGGAAACTCCCGCCGCCACACAAAATGTCCCCCCCTTCACCCCCGCCGTCGGAGGACAGATGTTTGTCCCCCTTCGGAGGGGGACAAAGGGGGAGGAAATAAAGCTTGAAATCCTCTACGTTAAATTAGGCTGCCTTCGGCAGCGACTTTGCCTCATCTTGTCATTCCCGTGTAAACGGGAATCCTGATGCGTCAAAAAGGTGCCTGGATTCCCACTTTCGTGGGAATGACATGCTAAGAACAAAAT
>Ga0233425_10008477_pt1 | contig 13629 bp, 14 predicted proteins | sample Watercolumn_Towu_2_FD_181712 | JGI IMG/M metagenome (GOLD analysis project Ga0233425, IMG submission 181712) | Freshwater microbial communities from Lake Towuti, South Sulawesi, Indonesia - Watercolumn_Towuti2014_140_MG | ecosystem: Environmental > Aquatic > Freshwater > Lake | place...
CAGTTTTGCCTGGTGGCCACAGCGAGCGGGAACCACCCGATCCCATCCCGACCTCGGAAGTGAAACCGCTTAGCGCCGATGATAGTGCAGATACCTGTGCGAAAGTAGGGAACTGCCAGGCTCTTATACCCAAGCCCCCAAGCTGCTCCGCTTCGGGGCTTTTCTTTTCTTCACGGTGTCTTGCCAAGACGCTCGTGCTATCGCTTCTAAGGGCGGCCGCCCTGGTTTAAACTAACCGGCTTCCCGTCCCGCAGCGATGCCTGCGGCCGCGTTACCCTGCCTTATTAAGGATCATGTCATGAATCAGAACGCCAAGACCCTCATCGAAAACTACTATGCCGCCTTTAACGCGGGCGACATGGATACCTTTCTGAACCTGCTGACCGACGACGTGATCCACGACATCAACCAGGGTGCTCGCGAAGTCGGCAAACCGGCTTTTCTCGCTTTCATGGATCGGATGAACCGCAACTACAAGGAGCAGTTGGTAGATATGGTCATTATGTCCAACGAGGACGGCAGCCGGGCAGCCGCAGAATTCGTGGTTCTCGGCGAATACCTGGTCACCGACGAGGGCCTGCCGGAAGCCAAGGGCCAGAAATACCGGCTGCCCGCCGGCGCTTTCTTTGTGTTGCGTGACGGCAAGGTGGCCCGCATCACCAACTATTACAACCTGGAAGACTGGATCGCCCAGGTCAGTGCCTGAGTTCCAATGAGCGACATCAGCATCAAGAAGCTGTCGGGCGCGGATCTGGCGCCTTATGTCGCCGATCTGGCCCGGCTGCGGATCACGGTGTTCCGGGATTTTCCCTATCTCTACGACGGAACGGTGGAGTACGAGGAAAAGTATCTCCAGACGTATCTGAAGACCGACGAGAGCATCATCGTTCTGGCTCTCGATGGCGGCACGGTCATCGGTGCATCCACCGGTCTGCCCATGGAGCACGAGACCGATGAGTTCAAGAAACCTTTCGCCGACAACGGCTACGATCCGGCCAGGATTTTCTATTGCGGTGAGTCGGTGTTGCTGAAGGAATACCGGGGAAAAGGCATCTACAAGGAGTTTTTCCTCGGTCGCGAAGGCCAGGCCCGCAAGTTGGGGCGGTTCGATTGGTGCACCTTCTGCTGCGTGCAGCGGCCAGTGGACCATCCGTTGCGACCGCCGGACTATGTTCCGCTCGATGCGGTATGGACCAAGTTCGGTTACGTCAGACACCCGGAATTGCAGACCGGGTATTCCTGGAAGGATATCGACCAGGCGGACGAAACCGTCAAGCCGATGGTTTTCTGGCTCAAGCCGATGGCTGAGGTGGCACCGTGACCCAGGCTTTCCGGATCGCCGCGGCGCAATATGACATCGGATTTCTGAAGGATTGGGCCGACTACGAGGCCAAGATTACCCGCTGGGTCGACGAAGCCGTTGGCGCGGGCGCCCGGTTCCTGTTGTTCCCGGAATACTTCAGCATGGAACTGGCTTCGCTGTTCGGCGAGGAGATCTATAAATCCCTGTCCAAGCAGTTGGAAGCCCTGCAGGGGCGGATCGGTGATTTTCAGGAACTGTTCCGCCGCCTGGCGCAGCAACGGAGTGCCTATATTCTGGCAGGCTCCTACCCGGTCAGAGCCGGCGACGGCTATCGTAACCGAGCCTGGCTGTTCCGGCCCGACGGCAGCAGCGAGTACCAGGACAAACTCCAGATGACCCGGTTCGAGAACGAGCAGTGGCTGATCACGGCCGGGGATGAGATCAAGTTGCTGGATACGGAATTCGGCAAGATCGGGGTGAATATTTGCTACGACAGCGAATTTCCCATGATCGCCCGTAAACAGGTGGAAGCCGGGGCCGATCTGATCCTGGTACCGAGTTGCACGGATACCATTGCCGGCTATCACCGGGTGCGCATCGGCTGCCAGGCGCGGGCACTGGAAAACCAGTGCTATGTCGTGCAGTCGCCCACCGTGGGATTGGCACCCTGGTCGGAAGCGGTGGACGTCAATGTCGGCGCGGCCGCGATCTATACCCCGGTGGATTACGGCTTTCCCGATAACGGCATTCTTGCCATCGGCGAGCTGAATCAAGCCCAATGGGTTTATGCCGACATCGATCCGGCACGTATATCTACGGTCCGCAAGACCGGTCAGGTGTTCAATTACCGGGATTGGCCCGGACAGTTTCGCTTCTAATCCGGGCTCGGGATTCCAAAAGGTTGCGGCATAGCGCCGCAACCTCCGCACTCGAAAGACGTGGTTCTTACGGGTTGAGATCCAACACTTCCTCGATATTCACATAGGGCAACGCCGCTGCGTCGTTGACCTTCTTCACGGCGTCGGCGTCGGACGCTTCGAACAGGCAGGTGCAGTGGTTGCTGCCAGGGTAGAAGTTGCTGCGAACGTATTTGACCGGGATGCCGTCTTTGGAAAACTGCTCGCTGGTGGAAATGGCGGCCTTTTGCGCACCGGCCAGCTGTTCCATGGTGATGCCGGGTAATTCGCGCTGAACTGCAAAGATAGCCATGGGGTAAACCTCCTGAATTTGAAACGGATGCAATGAATTGCGGGTAGGTCGGGCCGTTCGGGTTAAGGGCTCAACCGCAACCCGGCGACAAGTTTGACACGGGGGCGGCAGGATATTGCGCCGATGCCTCATGAAATTACCGAATACCGCCATCAGCGGCGCTAAAGCCAGAGTGGGGATATCGGGCCGGCCCAGATCGTCCGACAGTTTTCCAGGCGCGACCAGCATGGACTCTGCCTACGAGAATCGGCTTTATCGGCCTGCGGCGAAACGAAGACCGGCTTGTTCGAGCGCTAGGATCAGCCTCTTGCGCTCGGCCTCCGTCAGTGGCAGTAGCGGCGGGCGGACTGCACACCAAGTGGGATCACCGGTTTGGCTGGCCAGTATTGCCTTCAACGCCGGTACGAACGAATAGGGATGGACGATGTCCAGGAACGCCTGAACGCGCAACTCGTCGCCCTGGGACTCGCCCGGTGTGAGCAGTGCGGCGATCAAGCTCGGCCACAAGTTGGCGACCCCACATATCGTTCCTGCGCAGCCCCTCTTCATCAGGCTCGGCAAGTGTGGCTCGTAACCGGTCAGGACCGATAGTTGGGGTAGCCGCTTCACCAGTGCGGCGGTATGGGAGAAATCGGCTCCGCTGTCCTTCACGCCCTCAATGATGCCCGGATAGGTATCGGCAAGCCGAACGATGGTTTCCGGCTGGATGGGTACGCCCGAGACTTGCGGGATGTGGTAGAGATAGACGCGCAGCCGACTATCGCCCACCGCGTCGATGACGGCGGCGTAGTGATGGAACAGCGCCTCGTCCGACAAGCCCTTCCAGAAGAAGGGAGGCACGACGAGGCAGCGGGAGCAGCCGTTCCGGAGTGCATGCCGCGTCAGCGTCACCGTGTCGGCAATGGCCGCACATCCGGTTGCGGGAACGATGCGATCCGGACGGATGCCGGCAGACAGCAACCCGTCAAGCCCCGCCGTACGCTCGTCGACCGAGAATGACGGCCCTTCGCCGGAGGTTCCGAACGGCACGACCCCGTCGACTCCTCGAACGAGCAGGCCCTTCACATGCTGAGAGAACCTGGCAAGGTCAATGTTGCCGTCATGGTCCAGCGGCGTCAGCGTCGCACACCATAAACCCCTGACAGCGGAAGGTTGCGTCATGGCGAAGCACTCCTCGACGTTATCGATCGAGGTCCGAGCCGACTTCCCCGAGTCTTCTGCCCCGGCCGACGGCTCATAAACTGCCAGGCAATTTCGCCTGAAGCCGGCGGATTTCCGATTCCAGCGACTGGATGCGTTCCAGCAACTGCACAACCAGGGTCAGGCCTTGGGGTTCCAGTTCGAAATCCCGGCGCAAGCGACAGGCCCGCTGCAGGGTGACCAGCCGGTCGGCGCCGAAACTCCAGGGCACCGCAGCGGGGTCGACGGGGGCGATGATGCCTTCTTCTACCCAGTCGCGCAGTTCCGCTTCGGTCAGACCCGCCAGCTCAGCCAGTTCGGACAGGGAAAATTCGTAGTGCCGGTGGAGCCAAAACTCTTCGGAGTGTGAGATGTGCACCGTGGTTCTCCCGTCAGTAATGGGCGCGCGGGTTGAACCGGCTATGCTCGGCGAGCGCCTTGTAGAGTTCCTTTTCCTTGTCGCTGACTGTGGCCGGAGCCACGATCTGCACGATGGCCAAGAGATCGCCTGCCCCGCCGTGGGGACGGGGCAAACCCCGATCGGCAACCCGCAACTGCTGGCCGGCGCGGGTGCCTGCCGGCACCTTGAGTCGCACCGCCCCGCTGAGGGTCGGCACCTCCAGCGTCGCACCCAGGACCGCTTCCCAGGGGGCCAAGGGCAAGTCGATGTACAAATCGTGGCCACTGACCCGGAACAATCGGTGGGGCTGGAGGCTGATGGTGAGGTAGAGATTGCCGTCGGCACCACCGTTGAGCCCCTTGCCGCCCTTGCCGAGCAGCCGCAGCCGCTGACCGTCGGTCGCCCCCTTGGGAATGCGGGCCTTGATGGTCTTCGGCACCCGTTGGGCGAAACCCTCGGCGTTGTACTCCGGAACCATGACGTTCAGCGTCAGCTCGGTGCCCGCGTAGGCCTGCTCCAGGGTGATCTGGGCGTTGATCTCGTAATCCTGCCCGGCGATCGGCACCTTGCCGCCGCGCGCCGAAGGCCCCCGGCGCCCGCTGAAGGCCGATAACAGATCGGAAAGATCGATGTCTTCGAAGGAGAAGCCACCGCCGAACCGCTGTTCCCAGCCGGGCGGCGGCTTGAAGTTCTGGCCCGGCCGGTAGCTGCCGAGCTGGTCATAGGCCGCCCGTTTCTCGGCATCGCGCAGGGTCTCGTAGGCTTCCGCCAGATCCTTGAACTTCTCTTCGGCATCCGTCTCCTTGGAAACATCCGGGTGGTATTTCCGGGCGAGCCGGCGGTAGGCTTTCTTGATGTCGTCGGCGGAGGCACCGCGCTCGACCCCGAGGGTCTTGTAATAATCTTTGTATTTCATGCGTGCGCCGATCCTCCTGTCCCAATTGGAAAAAGGCACGGCAGGTTGTGCCAACGACCACCCGGAACCGTGACGGGAGAGCGTCCTTCCCCCGACGATCCGGAATTCAAGACAGAATCTGCAATACCCTCGCCACCAGCCTGACTACTCCGCCCAGCCCGGAAAAACCGTTGACCGCCAACCCGATCAGCACGGCCGCGACGGCACAGGCCGCCGCCAGCTCCAAACCCGAATACCGCCTGCCCATCTTAGCCCCGCTTGCCTCCCCGAGCATGACGACCACACCATGCGATTCCCGGCATCGTCACTCCGGATGCGAATCGTCTGCCTGCCCCAGCCGCCGCAGCTTGGCCAACTCGTCGTCGCTAAAGCCCGCCCGGCGCCGCAGCTCGTCGTTGAAGGGACCGCGGATCTGGCCGCGGAGGTGGCGCTCCACCAGATCGAAGTAGGTCGGCTCCGGTGCAAGCCCGCGCCGCGCGCATTCCCAGCGAAACCAGCGACTGCCGAGGGCGACGTGTCCCACTTCCTCATCCAGGATCACTTGCAGGCAGGCGACACTTTCCGGATCGCCCGAGACTTCGAGCCGCTGCATGATCCCCGGCGTCACGTCCAGACCTCGGGCCTCCATGAAGCGCGGCAGCAGGGCCATGCGCGCCAGCACATCGTAAGCGGTCTCCTTGGCCAGCCCCCACAGGCCGCCGTGGGCCGGCAGGTCGCCGTAATCGGCGCCCAGGGTCCGCAATCGCTCGCGGATGATGCGGAAATGCCGCGCCTCGTCTTCGGCGACGCCGAGCCAGTCGCCGTAATAGGGTTCGGGCATGCCGGAAAAACGGTATAGATGATCCCAGGCCAGCTGGATGGCACTGAATTCAATGTGGGCCACGGCGTGCAGCAAGGCGATGCGGCCCTGTTCGCTGGTAAGCTTGCGTTTGCGCAGTTGGCGCGGTTCCACCTGTTCCGGACGATCCGGAAGACGCACTGCGTCGATGGGGAGCGGCTCGCGGGACCGCCGCAGGTCGAGCCGGTTTTCGCGCCAGTCCGCCGCGGCCTGCAGTGACACCTCCACCTTGGTATCGACATCGGTCGAGAGCAGCAAGGTTTCGGCGCGATCGAACAGGGATGGCATCGGGGATTCAGCTCCTTGGTTTACGTCGGGTTACGCTGCTCTTTCTCAACCTCGGCTGGATCACGTCTTTGCCTCACGCATCGGCGCCTGGCCCAGGCTCAGCGTCTCCTTCCTCCCGAGCATGGGGGGATTTCGCGTAACCTTTGGGGAGCCTTCCCGCCAGCCGGTTGAGGACCAGCGATACGGCCACCAGCCCGAAGCTGGCGGTGACCGTCATGACCGAACCGATACCGCCCGCACAATTGAGCCCCGACGCGGAGGCGCCGGGATCGCGCTGCTGGCAGACCCCGCCGTCGGCGCTGGGAAACAGGCTGTGCTCGTCGGAAAAAACGGCGGGAATGGAAAACCGCCGCTGCGGATTGGTCGGAAATCCGTGACGGTCGCGCAACTGCTTGCGGGTCCGCGCAAGTAGCGGGTCTTGGGCGGTGCGGCTCAGATCCAGCACCTTGATGCGGGTCGGATCGGTCATGCCGCCAGCGGCGCCCACGGTGACCAGCTTGATCTTGTGGCGGCGGCAATCGGCCGCCAGGGCCGCCTTGATGCGGAAGGCATCCATGCAATCCAGCACCCAATCGAAATCGCGGCGGATCAGTTCCGCCACATTGTCAAGGGTGACGAAATCCTCCACCTGTATCACCCGGCAGCTCGGATTGATGGCGCCGATGCGCTCGGCCATGGCCTCCACCTTGGCCTTGCCGAAGGCGCCGTCGAGGGCGTGGATCTGGCGGTTGACGTTGGATTCGGCGACATTGTCCAGATCGATCAGGGTGAGGGTACCCACGGCACTGCGCGCCAGCGCCTCCACCGCCCAGGACCCCACCCCGCCGATACCGACGACGCACACATGGGCCTCGCGAAACCGTTGCAAACCCTCGACCCCGTAGAGCCGCGCAATGCCGCCGAAGCGGCGGTCGGTGACGGCGGGCACTGGTGCATCGGAGACGGTCGTGGTCATGGTCGGCGGGGCGCCGGAGCGCTGGCTAAGTCGGACCCGGCGATTGTAAGGGAAGCGACCGATCCACCGGAATCGGCGCGCGACTCAGGGCTCCCGGATCGACTCTTCCACCGCCTTGGTCAGAGGCCACAGCAGATAAGACATGACCGAGCGCTTGCCGACCACGATCTCCGCCACCAGGGTCATGCCCGGCAACAACCGCGCATGATCCGGCAGCCGCTTGAGTTTGGCCTCGCCCCAGTCGATGCGGCTCAGATAGTAGCCGCCGCCCGCCCCTCCCTCGCGCTGGAATGCATCGCCGCTGATGGTGCGCACGGTGCCCGGCAGGGTGCCGTGGCGCTGAAAGGGAAAGGCGTCGAGCTTGATGTGGGCGTGATCGCCCTGCTTGACGTAGCCGATGTCGGCGGCGTCGATCTGCACTTCTGCCAGCAATCCCGCGTCCAGCGGGACCAGGGTGAACAGGATTTCCGCCGCCTGGATCACCGAGCCCACCGACAGCTTGGCGATGTCCAGCACCACCGCGTCGGACGGCGCCGTCAGGGTCACCAGCTTACGCCGCATCTGTGCCTTCTCCAGTTGTTCGGCGATGGCATCGCGGTCGCGCAAGGTGCCCAGCAAATCTTCCATGGTTTTCTGGCGCCATCCCTTGTCGAAGGCATCCTTGTCCGCCTGAGCCCCGGCCAGGTCGCGCTTGAGTTCCTGCTCGTGGTTACGGGCCAGCTGCAGCTCCCGTTCGAGGCTCAAACGGCGGTCGCGGGTCTCCAGCAGCATGGCGCGCGACACGAACTTCTTCTCCGCCAATCTCTCCTGCATGGCTTCCAGTTCCTTCACCGAAGCCAGCCGCTGCTGCATGGACTGCTGGTCCTGGCGGTTGGTCTCCAGTGCCGCGCGCAACCGCGCCACCGTCTCATCCTGCTTGGCTTTCTGCGCCTTGTAGTTGGCTTCCCGTTCCGCCGACAGCTGGGCTTGCAGCCGGCTGTCCTGGTCGCTGCCGCCCTCATCCGGCGACGCTCTGCCGGCCAGTTCGGCCTCCAGCCGGCGGGCCTGGGTTTCCAGGCTGCGCAGCCGGCTCTCCAACTGGGCCTGGTCGGCCTCCGTAAACGTCGGATCCAGTGTGGCGAGCTGCTGGTCCTTCCGCACGACCTGGCCGATACGCACGTCGATGGTCTGCACGATGGAGGTCTCCAACGGCTGCACGATGACGTTGGGAAGCGGCGTGATCAGTTTGCCGCGGGCTTCCACTACCCGGTCCACCTCGAATACCGCAGCCCATACGATGAAGGCGACGAACACCAGCACCAAAGTATGCAAGGTCAACCGCGCCAGCTGCGGCAGCGGGCTGCGTTCGATCTCGTCGGCATCCGGCAGGAAATCGACGTGGGTGGCGTCGCCATCCTTGCAACGGCCCGGCGCGGGGCTTACAGGTGGCCGGTTTGCTGGTTCCATAGATGCTGATAGGTGGCGCAGCGGGTGAGCAGATCGCCATGGCGTCCGGCATCGACCACCCGCCCCTGCTGCATTACCAGGATGGCATGGGCGTTGACCAGGGTCGACAGCCGGTGGGAGATCATGACGACGGTCCGACCCACGGCGATGCGCGACAGGTTGCGGATGAAGATCGCCTCACTCTCCGGATCGAGGGCGCTGGCGGCTTCGTCCAGGATCAGGATGCGGGGTTTCAGCAGCAGCGCACGGGCGATGGACAGGCGCTGCTTCTGGCCGCCGCTGAGATTGGCGGCGTTTTCTTCCAGCAAGGTGTCGTATCCTTGCGGCAGCCTTTCGATGAATTCGTCGGCGCCGGCCGCCTGGCAGGCCGCGACGATCTCCTCGAAAGGCGCGTCGGACTTGGCGACGGCGATGTTTTCCCGCACCGTGCCGCGGAACAGGAAGTTTTCCTGCAGTACCACGCCGATCTGGCGACGCAGATGGGCCAGGTCGATCTCGCGGGCATCGACGCCGTCGAACCGGATGATGCCCTCCTGTACCGAATAAAGACCCTGGATCAGCTTGGTCAGGGTGGTCTTGCCGGAGCCGCTGCGGCCGACGATGCCGACGACGGCGCCGGCCGGTATGGCAATGCGGGCACGATCCAAGGCGGCCACTGTCGATCCGGGGTAACGGAAGGTAACGTCCTCGAAACTGATGGTACCGGTCAGCTTGGGCCTAAGGCCGGGCGCTCCGAGCCGACCTTCCGGGGTGCGGTTCATCACCTCGCCCAGCAGCCGCACCGACAGGGCGACCTCCTGGTATTCATTGATCAGGCCCACGATTTGCGTGATCGGCCCCATGACCCGGCCCGACAGCATCTGGAAGGCGATCAGCCCGCCCACGGTCAGGTCGTTGTCGAACACCGCCTGGGCACCCACCACGATGATGGTGATGGGCAGCAGCTTTTCCAGAAAGCCGGTGACCGAACCGGCCGACAGGGCCAGTTGGCCGACTTTGAAATGAGCGGTGATGGCTTCCGCGGAGCGCTGGTCCCACACCCTCCGCTGCTTGGGCTCGATCGCCAGGGCTTTGATGGTGCGCATGCCGTGGATGGACTCGACCAGCATAGATTGGCGCGAGCCTTCCGCGGTGTTCAGTTCGTTCAACCGGCGCTGGTAGGCGGGAACCAGCGCCGCAACGATGGCGGTGATCACCAGGGTAAAGCCCAGAGTAATCATGGCCAGCTTGTAGGAATACACGAACAGCATGGGCAGGAAGATGAACAGCGCGGTGGTATCGAGCGCCGTGAAGAACAGCCGTCCGGTGAGAAACTGGCGCACCCGCTCCAATTGCAAGACGTTGCGGGCGACGACCCCTACCGTGGTGGTCTCGAAATAGTCGATGGGCAGCGACAGCAGATGGCCGAAGGTGCGCCGCGTCAGCCGCATGTCGATCTTGTTGGTGGCCGCCAGAATCAGGTACTGGCGCAGAAAGCCGAACACGGATTCGAACAGCAGCGCCAGAACCACACCGACCGCCAGCACCCACAGGGTGGAGCCGCTTTGGTGGACCAGCACCTTGTCGATCACCAGCTGGAAAAAGATGGGCGAGGCCAGGGCCAGGAAATGCAGGGTCATGGCGGCGATGGCGATGTCGCGAAACGCCACTTTCTGCCGCAGGATCTCCGGAATGAACCAGCGCAGCCCGAAGGGCTGGTTGGGGTCGGTGAGGGAGTAGTGGCGCTTGAGGAACACCACATCCCCCCGCCACTCGCCACAGAACGTTTGCCGATCGAGCAGGGTGACCGCCGCGCTGTTCATCGCGGGGTCGAGCACCGCGACGGCGCCGTCGCCTTGGGCCCCCACCACGATCACACTGCGCCCGTCAGCCCTGCGGGCCAGGATGGGAAACACACCCTTCTGCCCCACCAATTCCGCCCAGCTCAACCGCGCCACCTTGGCCTTCAAGCCCATCTCGGCGGCCATGCGCAGCAGCAAGGCAGGCTTCGGTTCCTCGTCGCCCAATGCGTAATCGTGGATGATCCGTTCCGGATTTACCTGCACCCCGTGATGCTGCGCCACGGCCGTGAGGCATTGGATGGTGGTATGGAGCGGACGGGCGGCCGGCATGGGGGATCGCGCTCAGGACGTACGGTGAGGGACGGGGGCAGCAGGAACGGTCACGCCGATGGCGGCTGATCATCCAGCCTCAGGATTCTACGCCATAACTCCGGCTCGTATTTCCACCAGGCATGCCCGCCCATCGGCATCCGGCCGCCGTTGACCGCCAAGTAATAGGAAGGCTTCAGTTCGAGGGAGAAGCGGGCGGCGGTCATTTCGTTGGGGATGATGAAATCCTCAGACAGCGCCCCCATCACCGAGAAGAAGAGGTCCTCGCTGGAGCCGGTGCGCAGAAACAGCGACAAGGTATCGTCGTCGAACTCCCTCAGCAGGGCGATACTCTTCGCCACCCGCCGCAGACTCAATCCGCCATTGCCCACCGGCACCTTGACCCGCTTGCCCTTGTTGCCCTCGAACCGCCCCACGTTGACGAACAGTTCGTAGCCGTCCGGCCAGGGCGCACCGACGTAATCGAACGGCCTGGCACACCACTCATCCAGTTCGTCCCGCAACACGATGGCATCCGGCTGCAGGATCAGGACGAATTCATACTCGGCAAACCGAAGATAAAACTCCGGGTTCAGCAGCAACCGGTTGTATCCCTGGATGGAAGCGAAACACTCCGGACCGAAGTCAATGAAAGGGATGTCGCCGTACTGCCCTTGGTAGAATCCGAGATCAAGTCCATTCGGCCCGATCAACAGCCGATCTCGCTGCCTTAAGACATGTAGCGAATAGGCCAGAGAGAAATGCTCCAGCGGATCGAGCACGGTCTTGTGCAGGGGGACGACAACGACCACCGGCTTCATGGGGAACGGTACCTGTAAGGAAACTAGACGCCAAGCTTAGCCGATGCGGAGACCGGCTTCCGGAGGCCGCTGAAACCGGAGAGACGTCAGAACGTGCCGGTGCCGTCGATCTCCCGGCTCACCTGGAGCACTTGCTCGCGCAGCCAGATATGGGCGGGTTCCTTCTCCTTGACGGGATGCCACGCCATCACCACGTCGTAAGGAGGCAACCCCAAAGGAACCTCGACGATCTTCAGCGGCGAGAAGCGCACGCAGGCCTCGGCAATCCGGCGTGGCAACGACAGTATCAAATCGGTGGTCGCCACGGTAAATGGGGCCGACAGGAAGTTGGGCACCACCGCTGCGACCCGACGCTCCAACCCTCGCCCCACGAGCCAACGCTCGACCAGAAACGCATTCATGTCGCAGGATGAGATCAGCAGCTGACTGGTCTGGACGTAATTTTCCAGGCTGATGGAGGCATCGATATCGGCGCGACTGATGCTGGCGACACAAACCACCGTATCGTCGAACAATCGGATACGGCGGGTTGTTGCGGGAAATTTCAGCACCGCTTCGAACCCCAGCACCAGATCCAGTTCGCCGGATTGCAGGCGGGATTCGAGACCGCCGGCATCGGTTCGACTGACGTGGACCTCGATGTGGGGCGCCTGCTTGCGCACCCGCTCGATCAGCCGCGGTAATACCAAAAACTCGATGTAATCGGAACCGGCGACCGTGAAGCGCTCGTGGCTGGCGGCAGGGTCGAAGGGCGTGGCGGCTTCGAGCAACCTGGAAACGTCTCGCAGGATAGACCGCACCGGATCCACCAGCGCCAAGGCGCGTTCCGTGGGCTGCATGCCCGTGGTGGTCTTGACCAGCAGCGGATCGTCGAACTGCCGGCGCAAGCGCTGAAGAATCTGGCTCATCGCCGATTGGGTCACGAACATGCGGCCGGCTGCCCGCGACACGTTGAGCTCCTGCATCAACAGGTCGAAGGCCAACAGCATGGTGAAGTCCAGGTGGCGCAAATTCAGCATCCGAAACCTTTCGTAGTTGGACGGTGGTGGAAACCGGTTCCTTTGCCCAAAGATCCCCAGGGTTTTTATAAAGAAGCGTGGACACCTGTCGGCGGCCGACCTGAATGCCTTCCGGATGCAGTAGGTCCCGCAGCATCCGGGATTCGGCAAACGGGTGGTTGAGGTTGGGTTCGTCGATCCGCCGCATCAGCGCCAGGTCTCTCTCTGAGAGCGGTAAGACACCCATGGAGCGGGACAACCCCGGCAATCGCCAAAGTAATCACATCACAGTTTGTTGGGAAAGTGTGACGGACTTCGCACTTGTAATGGACCTCCTCTCAACTAAAGTTTGGCTAGATTTTGCCGATCGCCTACCAACATCTCAGGTCCGTAGACCCGAGGGCATTCGGTAACCGAGCAATTCTGGAGTCGCCGCCATGAGTTTCATTGATTCACTGACCACTGCGCAGATTGTAGCGCTGAATACCGCGGCGATTTCGGCGTTGAACACCGACGACATCGCCTCTTTGCGTACAGATCAAGCGGCGGTGCTCACCACTGCCCAGATCGCCGTTCTGAGTACCGTTCAGGTCGGAGCGTTCGAGACGGCTGATCTCGTCGCCTTAAGCACAGCAGCCGTGGGGGCATTCACGACAGCGGCCCTTCAAGCGCTCGAGACGAACCAGGTCACGGCGCTGACCACGGCCCAAGTGGCGGCTTTGACCTCGGTCCAGATTCCGAACCTGACCACCTATGCCATTGGTGTGCTCAGCACGGCCCAGGCGCAGGCGCTGGAGACGGTGGACCTGCAGGCGTTGACCTCGGTGCAGATCCAGGCGCTGAAGACCAGTGCGGTGAACGCCCTCACCACGGCGCAGATTCAGGCTTTGGAAACCAATGACGTGGCGGCGCTGAAGACCAGCCAGGTGGCGGCGCTGAGCACCGCCGGGGTGGCGGCGCTGACCACGGTACAGCTGGGTGCGGTGACCACGGTGCAGGTGCAGGCGCTCAACACCGCCCAGGTCAGTGCGCTGACCACGGCACAGATTCAAGGGTTGGGCACCCAGGCCATGGCGGCCCTCAAGACCGGCCAGGTCACGGCGCTGACCACGGCCCAAGTGGCGGCTTTGACCTCGGTGCAGATTTCGAACCTGACCACCTACGGCATTGGTGTGCTCAGCACCGC
>Ga0233425_10008479_pt1 | contig 13626 bp, 11 predicted proteins | sample Watercolumn_Towu_2_FD_181712 | JGI IMG/M metagenome (GOLD analysis project Ga0233425, IMG submission 181712) | Freshwater microbial communities from Lake Towuti, South Sulawesi, Indonesia - Watercolumn_Towuti2014_140_MG | ecosystem: Environmental > Aquatic > Freshwater > Lake | place...
AGAAACCAGGTTTCGGCAAAACGCGAAACCTGGTTTCTTGATCACTGCGCGCATATATCCACCAGTGTTATGCTCTGCGATTGTTTGTTCCCCACGTAAATCCGTTTCAACAATGTGTTCTCTGCGATAGCGATCGGTTGCGCGCCGATGCCATCGTTACCGCTCAGGCGTTTGCGCGTCGTCAGATCGCGATTTAAAATCCACACCTCGTTTGTTGCGGTTGCCGCGACAAAAATCAAACCCGCCGCGCAACTGCTTGAACTCTGCAAAACGTATCCGCCCTCATTCGTGTTGCCGACTTGAACGACGCGTTCGTTTGTGATCGTCCCGGATGCTTGAATGTCGTACACAAACAATTTATCCGGCACATCCGAGTTTGGCAGGCCGACCATCACGAACAAGGTATTGCTGATTGGGTGGACGCCGACATAGTACGGACTGCCGCCGCCCAAATCCGGCGTTTGCCGGAAATCTTTGACGCGCATCGCGAGATTCGTCGCGCCGTCAATCCGCCACAGATCGAGTCCATCGCGATTGCCGACGAAAATCGAATTCGAACCAGGATGAACCGCGACGCCGAACGCGCCGGTGTTCGTCGGCACGCACGCGACGAGCGCATCCGTCGTTGATGAAATCACCGCGACCATGCCCGTGCCGATGCCCGCGTGCATCGCGACGTAAATGTAGCCGGTCGTTGGATTGATCGCGAGATGCGCCGCCTGTCCGCCGCACGCGTTGATCGGAATGTCTTTGATTTTCGCGCGCGTGGTCGCGCTGATTACACTGACACTGCTCGGGTCGAATTGGCCGCCCCAGTTCGAAACGTAGACCTTGTCATTGAATAGTCCGATCCCGAACGATAATGTGCGGCTCAATGGAATTTGCGCGAGCGTGGTCATTCCGTTTTCGTTCAACACGAACACGGAAGAATTGGTTGCATTGTCCGCGAGGAACAATTGACTGCGCGCGGAATCGGAAACGAGCGCGTAGGGTTTGTACGTGAGCAAAACGAAATGGTTGTTTGTGACAAAGGGGAAAAAGTATTCCTGGGTTGTCGTCGTTTGCAAACCAGGTCGAAATGGTACGCGATCCATTTGCATCGGCGCGGGGATTGCAAATGCCGCGCCGGGTTCAGCCGTCGAATGAAACATTAGCATCGCGATAGCGAACGCGATGCTAGCACAGCCGCCGAGAATAAGGAATGTCTGCTTGGACATTGCGCCTCCTCGTTACGGATTGCCGAACAATCCTTTGAACCATTTTTTCATTCCGCGCGCCGGTTTCTCGCCGCGCGGCTTGCCGGTTTGCGCGTTGATGACGACGGTGTAACGTTGCTTGTCCGCGCGATAATGCGCGAGCCAAATCGCGACCAGGATTAGCCGGTACGATTCAATCGCGAGGCGCGAGGTGCCGACGGTGAGATCGCGATAGGCGTCGAAAAAGCCGGCTTCAATCTCGCCGCGTAATTTTTTGACGACGCGCGTGCGCGCGACGAGCGACGCATCGCTCACCGAAATTTGGTACGTCTCCGCCGTCCAATCCGCGAGATAGCGCGCATCGTACGGCGCGAGTTTGTCGAGCGCGAGCGATTCCAATTCCGCGGACAGCGGCGCGGATAGCGTGTGCGTCGCGGGAATCGTGAGATCGTTTTCGAATACGACTTTGCCGCCGGAGCGCGGCACGTAACGCTCATTCACCTCAACCAAACAATTCCACGACACTTCGCCGCCGACATCGAACGTCCACACCGGCACATACATTCCGACCGGCGAAATCGCATCCGCGCGATGATCGAATCCCTGGTTTTTCATCCACGCCAGCAATGCGCGCATCGCTTGATCGTTTGAAATCACGAACGGCACAACGCCGGCGGGCTCGATCAATTCTTGGGTCTCGGCGCGTTCGATCACGTACGCGGATCCGCAATGTGGGCAGGACAACGCGAGGATTGCCGGTGAAACGACAAACGCGACGCCGCACCCGACACACTTGAGCGTTTGCGCTTGCGTTGGGCGCGTGTGGCCGCGCGCCGTTGCGAGCGCGAGCATAAAATCTTGTTCTTGCAACATCGCGCCTTCGTCCATCGCGGCGAGGAGCGCTTGCTTGCGTCCGCAGTACGCGCAGGTGAGCGCGTTGCCGTCCGGCGTAAATTCCATCCGTCCGCCGCATTGCACGCAGACGAATCGCCGCGCGTGAATCGGCGTTGGCGCGTCATTCGTTTGTGTTTGCGTCAAGCGATCCGGGTCAACCACATCTTGCGCGCGCATCCCGGCATCGAGCAATTTGATTTCGCGTACGGCTTCCGCGTCGAACGGATCGTACGACAACGCTTGCTCCAGTCGTTCGCGTTTTTCTTTCGGATCATCCGTGAGCCGACTGAGCCAGAGCCACGCGTCTTTGATCTGATCGCGTTCGGCGTCGCTTCGCAACACCCATTCGAAATAAAATTTGGCTTCGTCTTTCGAGTTGGCTTTGGCGGCGGCGATGCCGCGCACCAACAAATCGCGCGAGCGGTCGGACATTCGCTTGCTCCTTGTTTTTGATCTCGCGGATATTATCGCGCACTCTGCGCGTAAAAGCAAAAATCGGAAGGGCATCCTTCCGATTTTTGCTTTGCGAACTATTTGATCACAAACTCTGCGCTCGCGCTGCGCCCGAATACTTCCGGCTCGTACATCGGCACCACTTCGGCGGGCAACGCGCGAAACGTGCCGGACGACGTTGCGCGAATCAGGTACGAAAATGTATGCTTGCCTTTCCACAAGTACGTCGTGAAAAAGATCGCGCGATTGTCGCGCAAGTCGGGACGCGACCAGTAAAAGCGCGAGCCGCGCGGATTGTTCGGCTCGATGCCGCTCGTGTTCAGCGAATAGTTGATCGCTTCAAACCCGGCGGGAAGTGGATCGGTAATCATCATATACCAACCCTCGCGCGGCAGATCAATCGTGAGATTCACGCGCACCATATCGCCAACCTTGAACGCGGTGAGCGGCTTGTTCGTTTTTGGTTCGACGTACTCGCGCCGCACCGTCGCGCCGTCGAGTGATTTCGCCGCGCCGACCGATTCGGTTGACGCATAGTATTCGAGCGCGGACGCGTAATACAATCGTCCGTTCCCGGTTCGCACGATGCGAACATTGTGCTCGCCCGGCGTCATTCGCAGAGTGATATCTTTTTTCTGCGCGATGTTATCGCGATTGATTGTTTGTTTCGCGACGCTCGCGCCATCCACAAACACTTCGTACGCGAAATTCGCGTCGAGTTCGCCGGACTGGGCGAGATATTCGGTGAGTGCGATGATCGTCTGCGCGGTTTCCTGGGTTGAGCGCCAATAACCGCCGAGCCGATTGATCATCAAATAGCGCACCGTCTTTTGCGCGAGCGGCGATCCTGGGTTCACCGCGAGAATCGCGCGCAGAATCGTCGCGGTCGTGCGACCATTGCTGGTATAGTACTCCCAAAGATAACGATTCGCTTGCGTCTCTTCCCAGTGCGCGTGTTGTGCAGTTTCGATCACTTGCTTTTCGAGATCCGCGACAATCGTTTTCGCGCTCGCCTCTTCGCCGACCGCTTTCAGCAACAGCGCGAGCGTCGCGCGCGAGTTGAGCGTCATTTGCGATTGCTTGTCCAACATCGCGCGCGCGAGCGCGGGATCTGCCTGCCCTGATTCCGCCAGCACGTACGCGAGATACACTTTCAAGTTGTAATCTTTTGTCTCGACGACCGGCGCGCGCAAGTATTGAAGCGCGCGTTTGATCGCGTTCTCGTCCACCTTGTATCCGGTTTTTTTCGCTTGCACCAAACCGGACAACACGTACGCGGTTTCGTACTCGAGTGAGTCATCCGATTCCCACCAGCCCCAGCCGCCGTCGCCGTGTTGAAACGCGTACAATCGCGTCAAGCCATCTTCAACTTGCGCCGGCAACTCTTTTTCGATTTTTTCGTTTTTGAGTTTCAATTTGTCGAGCGATTGTTTGACGAGCACCGTCGGCAAAAACCGGCTCATCGTTTGTTCGACGCAACCGTACGGATAACCGGTGAGATATTCGAGCGAATCAATCAAGCCCGCGGCGAGCGATGGCGACAAACCGAGTTTGATTGTCGCGAACGTCGCGTCGCGCGGCACGGTCAATGCAAAGCGCGCTTCGGTTTCTTCGACTTGACCCGCATGTGCGATCACGCGTTTCTCGCCGAACGGCTCAATCGGAATCGCGATCTGCACCGCGTCGCTCGCGCCGGTTCCGCGCGCGTTCAGCGTGATCGTCGTCGAGAGCGGTGAAGTCGATCGCGCGAGCGCGTTCGCATCGGGCACGGTAATGTTCCAATCCACACGCGTAGATTGTCCCGCGTTGATCGTGAGTGTGCGCGACAATGGCGCGGGCAATGTGAGATTCGTCGCGGCGATTGCAAGCGTAACTGTTTGCGCGGCACTGCCGTTGTTGTGAACAATCGCGCCGAACGATGCCTTGTCGCCGACGTTCAAAAATCGCGGCAGAACCGGACGCACGATCAAACTTTTCGTAACAATCGTGTCGCCCGATCCTTTGCCGACCTGGGTTTGCGCGGTGACGCCGTTCGCAATCGCCGTCCACGTCGTCAAATTATCCGGCAGTGCGACTTCAACTTTCGCGTTGCCGTTCGTGTCGGTAACAATCGTTGGATTCCAGTACGCAATGTCTGGAAATTCTTTGCGCGCTTCTTCTTCGCCACCGCCACCGCCGCCAAAGTCTTCGCGTTGATTCACGCGTTCGAGATACACCGTGAGCGATTGCGAAGTCTTGACCGCGAGATCGCGTTTGCCGTAAAACGCTTCGACAATATCCGCGCCGAAATTTTGCGCGAGTGCAAGCACGGATTTGTCCACGACCGAGAGCGAAACTTCCGCGCTGACGCCTTTGCCGTTTGCATCGGTTGTCTTGATCGTATACGCAGCTTTATCACGCGGCGCGTACTCGCTTTTCGCGGGGGCGACACTCACGTTCAAATTTTTCGCGTTTGAAACAACCTTGATATTTTCCAAACCGATTTTGAAACCGGGAATGCCATCCGGGAATCCGCCTTGCGGAATCAGCACGACGCCGACGTACACATTTGGAAAAGTCGAATCGGTGATCGGCACGTCAATCGTCGCGCTGTTCGATTCGAGCGCGACGGTGCGATGCGAAATGATCTTGCCGCGTTCGAGCGTTACGAGCGCGGTCGCTTTGGCGTACGGCGATTGGATCAGCACCTTCGCGGTGTCGCCGATGGTGTATTGTTTTTTGTCCAACACCAGGTCAATGCGATCGTTGTTATCGTATCGCCACGACACGCTTTGCGCGCGGTCGCTGACCCACAACCAGGTTTGACCCAGGACGCGATTCCCGCGCGCATCCTTGCCCTGCGCGTCCACGCGATACGATCCGCCGCGCGGCGGCACAAACGCAAGTTGGTATTTGCCGTTCGCGTCGGTCGTCAGATCGCCGCGTTGAATTTCTGTTTTGATTTCATCGCATTTCCACACGCGGCGCCCCTTGTCATCGTTGCGTTGGCGACAATCCCAGTTGATCAAATTGATCGCGTAACTCAACGCGACGCGCGGCTGGGTTTGCCCGTTCGTGTCAACGGTTTGAATATCGAAACGCGATTCCTTGCCGCGCTCGGCGACGTAATTCGTCGGACGCATTCCGATATAAAAACTGCCGCGATGAATCAGCGCGGTCGAGATCGCGGATTGCGGTTGATTCGCCGCGTCGGTAACGGTCGCTTCGAGCGTGTACACTTGACTGCGTTCTTCTTGCGCGATGTTTGCCGGAAGTTTGATCACGAGTTCGCCGTTCGCGTTCAGCGCAGCCTCATCCGACGACACTTCGCGTCCGTAACCCCAATAGCGTTGTTCCGCGACGCCGCCGAAATCGAAATCGCCGCCGCGCCAATAGAAATAATAATCGTTCGCGTATAACGTCCATTTCACTTGCGCGCCCGCGACCGCGCCGCCGAAGAAATAATTCGCGCGAATCGTCGCGGTGATCGTGTCGCCATTGATGTACGCGTTGCGATCCAATTTCACGTTGACGCCGTACTCCGGCTTGCGATATTCTTCGACCTGGATTTCGTTGCGATACTCTTCGCCGCCGATGGACGCGACGACCTGGTATGAACCCAGCCCGGCTTCGGGATTAATCACGAACGAATCCGCGAGCGAACCGAACGCGCTCGTCTTGAGCAGTTTATCGTACAGCACGCGGTCTTGCCAATCGCTCACCTTGACGCGCACTTCGGTGCCCGCCGGTGGTTGCGCGTACACGCCATCGTCATCGCTTCGCACAATGCCCTTGAAGAAAACCGTTTGACCCGGACGATAGAGCGGGCGATCCGTGTAAATGTAAACGCGATGCGTGTGCTTGAGTGGATCCCATTGCCACGACACGCCATCAAAGCGCCACGGCTCGATGCCGCTCTGCCATTGATCGCTCAGCGCGACGACATCGTCTTCACGAATGCCGACGACGTTCAAATCGGTTTTCGTCGCGGTGATGGTGCCTTTGAACAAACCATCTTTATCGGTCGCGCCGGTGCCGACGCGTTCGCCTTTCGAATTGTAAAACGTCAACAATAATTTTTCGATGGGCGCGCCGTCGTTGATGCTGGTCGCCCAAATCAAAACCTGGTCGGTCGTGCGTTTCATCGTCAACGCGGTTTTCGTCGCGACGAGAACCTGGGTATCGTTCACGCCTTCCGCCGATTTCACGGTGAGATAATACGTGCCCGCCGGAAGCGGATCGAGTTTCAAATCCTGGGTCGTGTATTGATCAATTTTCGTCGTTGGCGCGACGCTCCACGTTTTGATCGGATCGCCTTGCGGTTTGAAATTGCGCCACGCGTCGTACGAAAACGCGAGCGATTTGATGTACGTCTCGGTGTCCAATTTGTACAGCGCGACATCCGCGCGCGACACATTGACCGATTGTAATTTGAGCGTCGTCGCTTTGTCGGCGGCGGTAACGCCATAGCGACCGATGTTGATGATCGCGAGGTACGGATATTGTTGTGTCGTCGTGAACGACCAGAGAAAATCGCTCGGCGTCGTCAAGCCCGATTTATCTTTCGCACCGCTCGGAATCGAAATGCGATAGTTGGTCGAAGGGCGCAAGTTGCCGCCGATGATCAACTGCTTGCCTTGCCACGCGAGCCGGATGTTCGAAATCGCCGGTTCGACTTTGAGCCGCGCTTGTACCGATTCCTGATCCATTTCGCGATTGAACGTGATCGCGAGCCGGTCTTGCATATACGCGAACTGCGCGCCCTGGCGCGGCTCGGTCGCGACGATCATCGGCGGCGCGAGCGTGGTGAACGACCACGCGAAATCTTTTTCCGCGCGGCGTTGCAACCAACTGCGCGCCTCACGAGTTACGCTGATGGTGACGGTTGTGCTGAGGGGCCAAGTTTCTGCCGGAGTGAATGTCGTGGTGTTGCCGTTCCAATTCCACGTGCCGCGAATGGTGGGCGACATTTGAATCGCGTCGCGCGAAGCGGATGTCATCGGCGTCAGAAATGTGATCGTGATTGGCGCGTTCGGCGCGACATCTTTCGCGTTGAACGCGGGACCGAACGCAAGCACTTGGGGCGCGCGCAGTGGACGCAAAACATCCTTGATGCCGGATGGCGCGATGCCGCGCAACGCGCTCGTTACCGGCGCGTCAATTTCGGTGAACTGCCACAACACCGCGCAGACGCAGAGGAGAACGAGCGCGATGAGTGGGATGAGTAGTAATCGTGGAGAGAGTTTCATTTGGACTCCGTGGCGCATTTTCGATTGGCGAATTGCGAATTAGGAATTGCGAAATGTGGAGATCAGAACAAAAATAATTTTGCAGATCAAAAACCGGCAATCGAAAATTCCGGCTATGCCGCGTTTGCTTGCTCCAGCATTTTTTCGCGCAACCATTTGTTGATGAGCGATTTGGACGAAACATGCTTGGCGCGCGCGATTGTGCTGACGCGTTCCGCTAAATCTTCATCTAGCGCGATGATTTGCGTTTTGCGTTTGAAAATCTTACGCGTTGCCAAACCACTTGGCCCACGGCAAATGATTTTTGACCGTGTTGAACAAGCGTTCATCGGCAGTCCAAAATTCACAACCGGCGATTTGCGCGAGCGCGAGATAAAGACAGTCGTACACTTTGGGTTGATTGAGTAATTATGCCAAATCCCATGCTTGATCGTAAATTTCGGGTGGCGACGAAATTGTAATCGCTTGCGCTTGAAACGCGCGAAAAGCCAAATTGCCTTGATCCTGGGTTAGCAATTTGCGATAGACCAAACCGCGAACCACGGACGCGCCTTCATAAAATACCAAAGGCGGCGCAATGATTTCAACATCGGTTTTGACCCAATTCTCCCAAAGGGCGCGCGCTTTTTCGCTGTCGCTTTCCGCTAAAACTAATTTGAGCGCGAAACTTGCATCAATGCAAACCTGCGAGTTCATTGTCGCGTTCCTTTCGGAGTTCGTTCAGTAGGATGCTTGAATTTGGAAGAGGTACGCCGTTTCTTTCAGCGAGAATACTTGTTCGCACCGCGTCTGCCATTGCAAGCGCGTTAAGCCGATCCGCGCGCGCGGTTTGTCTACCCTGCCCAAATTCAAGACGTTGCAAGTCCTCGATGCTGATGACTGCCGCGACCGGAATTCCGCGTCGTTCGATGACGAACCGTTCGCCTTTGCGCTGGATTCGTGTCAACACATTTCCGATCCGAGTATGCAGATCGGCTGATGAAATTCGAGTAATCATTGCACATTCTCCTTGTGCCAATCATACCACAAAACGCGCAAATCATAAATCAGCAATCGCAAATCCCAAATTTTCCAACACCGCGCGCAAATCCTCCGGCATCGGCGCGACAAAATTCATCGCGCGACCATCGCGCGGCAAAGTGATTTCCAATTTCCACGCGTGCAAAAATTGGCGCGTCAATCCCAGATCGTTTTTCTTTTTGCTATAGATCGAATCGGCAACAACCGGGAAACCCAGGAACGCGAGATGCACGCGAATCTGATGCGTGCGCCCGGTTTGCGGTTGCGCTTCAATCAAAGTGTATCGCCCTGCATCCTTCGACTTCGCTTCGCTCCGCTCAGGATGCGGTTTCCCCAAGTTGGCAAGTGTGTGATAAATCGTAACCGATGCGCGCGTTTTGCCGCGCGTGATCACCGCCATTTTTTGGCGATGATTCGGATCGCGACCAATCGGCGCGTCAATTTTTCCGCGCGGCGGTCTCACCGTGCCGTGAACGAGCGCGAGGTATGTTTTCTTTACGCGTCGTGTTTTGAACTGCGCTTGCAAATCGCGCATCGCCGCGTCGTGTTTCGCGACAACGATTGCGCCGCTCGTCTCACTATCAAGACGATGTACAATGCCCGGGCGTTCCACGCCGCCGACGTTCAGATTCGGGCAATGCGCGAGCATCGCGTTGACGAGCGTACCCGCGCGGTGTCCCGCCGCCGGATGCACAACCATTCCCGCCGGTTTGTTGATGACGATGAGATCGTCGTCTTCGTACAAAATATCGAGCGGAATTTTTTCGGCTTGAGGTGTTGCCGATTCCGGTGGCGGCACGCGCACATTGATCGTCTCGCCTGCGCTCACGCGATAACTCGCTTTACGCGCGATGGTGTTGACGCGAATAAATCCGTCGTCAATCAATCGCTGAACTGCCGCGCGCGATAATTCCGGCAAATGTTCCGCGATGTAGCGGTCGAGGCGCGCGCCGCCGGTTTCTACTTGCAATTCAATTGCTGGGTTCATCGCATCATTCCACATCGCCCAACGGTGAATCGAATGGCGCGATCGCGCGCGCGTCGAGCACCGCGAGCGCGGTCGTAGATTCGTTCAACGTGGGAAGATCATCGAGGCGCGCGTGAATGTGTACTAGTGCGCGAGTTGTGTCGTCAACAAATCGCGTCATTGTCGCTTCGTTCAAAAAAGGATACGCGCGATCCAATTTGCGGTCGCCGTCAGGTTTGCTGTAATACGCGCGAATATAACCGAGTTGCTGATGCAATGCGTTCAGTGGAATAAACGGCAAATACGCGGGCGGATTCGGCGCGGGCATCAGTACGCGCCAAAACAAATTCGCGCGACCATCGCGCAGAAAGCGATGGTCAAGACCGTACCAATCGCGTTTAATCAGTTCGATCATTTTTAATTTGCCCAGTTCGGCGTAGCGCGCCGCGTGAATTTGCTTGGTCGGAATCACGATGCGCTTTGCCCAAAGCCCGTCGGTAAGCAAGTGAAAAAAATAGCCAAGCGCGAAACTATAACGCGGTATGTCGCGGCGATCCTGGTTTGCGAGATGCGCGTGAAAAAAATCGAGATCGCGAATCTGGCTTTCGCTTTCGCCGTGATGAATAAAATGTGTCACCTCTTTCGGTGGATCGAATTTGCTCCAATCTGAATTCGGGATGCCCGAATCGGGCGCGAGATTGCCGAACGTGAACGCGTGCTCGTCAAGATCAGGCAATCGCGCGAGAAGGTTTTGAGCAATTCGCAAATGACAGACCCAAGTTCCCACCGGACCTCCACAATGAAAAACCCCAGCATATCGGCTGGGGCTATCCTAGACCATCGCCTTGCGGTTCGATCTTTTCTCGTGATTCATTCGACACCGCAGTCGGCGTTTCCGCTTTCGGCGTCCGCATCATGTGCCACATCAACAAAATCACGCCGCACACAATCGCGCTGTCCGCGATGTTGAACACCGGAAAAAATCGCACATAGAGCATATCCACGACATAACCAAAACGCAAGCGGTCAATCAAATTGCCGAGCGCGCCGCCGAGTTGCAAACCGAGCGACAAGCGTACAATCCATTGCTCCGCCGGAATCGAGCGATGATAAAACACGATCACGAGCGACACCGCGAGCGCGATGAACGTGAACAACAAACCGAGTTGCGGAAACATTCCAAACGCCGCGCCGGAATTACTGATGTAAGTCAACACAAAAATTTCGCGGAGCGGCGGAAGAATTTCGAACGTCGTGTTGATCGGAATGTTGGCGACTACCCACGCCTTGCTCGCTTGATCCGCGGCGAGAACGATTCCCGCAATCGCGAGCAAAATAAAATCAATCACGGTGCGCGGCGCAGTCGCCTGAGTGTTCGGTTCGAGTTCGGTTGGATTCGTCATCACGCCGCCGCCCTCAAGGGATGGTGCGCGGATTGCAGTTTCGCGCATTCGATGCACAGCGTCGCCGCCGGCATCACTTTGAGGCGCGCGTCCGGGATCGCGCCCTTGCATCGTTCGCACACGCCATATGTGCCTTTTTCCGCGCGCACAATCGCGCGTTCGATTTCTTTAATCATCCCTTCGAGATGTTGGCGCAACGCGAGCGCTTTGGCTTGTTCCGAAACTTCGGTCGCATCGTCCGCCATGTGATTGCCGGTCGTGGGGTGATCCTGTGCGAGCATTTCCTGATGTTTGAGTTCGCCGAGCAAGCGCGCGCGTTCGCGTTTGAGCGCTCGCACCGTCGCGTTCTCCAACGGGCGCGGTTCGATTTCAACCGGCGGCGGCATCGTGCGATGCGTGACCAACACTTGCTTCGCCGTTTGTTTCGCGCTGGCGACGACCGTGCCGACGACGCTCGAACGTTCTGTTTTTTTCTTGGGCGATTCTTTCTTGGGCATTGTGCCCTCCCTCCGAACGACTCATTCGTTCCGCGCCACAATTCTAAACGCAATTTTGTTTCAATGCAAATTGGATTATATGTAGGGGCGAAGCATTTTTCGTCCGGCGCGCCGGACGAAAAATGCTTCGCCCCTACCGCGCCGGTTGACTTATCCTTGCTTTTCGATTATGCTCCGCCCCGATGCACAACGAATCACTTTTTTTTGACGAAGCAAAAATTTTTACGCACGCCGGGAACGGCGGCAATGGCGCGCTGAGTTTTCGTCGCGAAAAATTTGTGCCGATGGGCGGACCCGATGGCGGGCACGGCGGCGACGGCGGCGATGTCGTCCTGGTTGTGAATGCGCGTTTGAACACGCTGTTGAGTTTTCGCAAGCGCGCGCATTTCAAAGCCGAGCACGGCGGACACGGGCAGGGCAGTAACAAGCACGGCAAGAGCGCGCGCGCTTTGGAAATCGCGGTGCCGCGCGGCACTGTCGTGCGCGATGCGGACACCGGCGAATTGCTCGCGGATTTGATCGCGCCGGATGCCCGCGTGATGGTCGCGCGCGGCGGACGCGGCGGGCGCGGCAATTCCGCATTCGCGAGTTCGACGAATCAAGCCCCGCGCTGGTCCGAAAAAGGCGAACCTGGTCAAGCGCGCGCGGTCGCGCTCGAATTGAAATTGCTCGCGGATGCCGGCATCATCGGCTTGCCGAACGCGGGCAAATCTACGTTGCTTGCGTCGGTCTCGGCGGCGCGCCCCAAGATCGCGGATTATCCGTTCACGACACTCGCGCCGAATCTGGGCGTCGCGACGATTGATGAGCGCGACCTGGTTTTGGCAGATATTCCCGGTTTGATTGAAGGCGCGCACGCGGGCGCGGGCTTGGGCGATAAATTTTTGCGCCACGTCGAACGCACGCGTGTCTTGATTCATTTGCTTGACGGCGCGAGCGACGATCCACTCAACGCGTTCGCAACGATCAATCGCGAACTTGCCGAGTACAGTCCGCTCCTCGCGACGAAACCGCAAATTGTCGCGTTCAACAAAATGGATTTGCCGGACGCGCAAGCGCAGTGGCAACGCGTTCAGAAAAAATTAGCGAAACAAAATGTGGACGCGTTCGCGATTTCCGGCGCGACCGGTCAAGGCGTGCGCGAGTTACTGCGCGCGGTTGCGGATCGGCTCGCGGACATTCCGCGCGAACTGCCGGTGATCGAAGCAGAATTGCCGGTGATTCGCCCCGAAGAGGACGAGGACGCGTTCACGGTGGGGCGCGAAAAACACGCGTTTCGTTTGCGCGGCAAAAAAATCGAACGCATCGTCGCGATGACGAATTTCGATCAGACCGAAGCGTTGTTGCGTTTGCATCGCATTTTCAAAAAGATGGGCATCACCGCCGCGCTCGAACACGCGGGCATTCGCGAAGGTGACCCGGTGCGAATCGGCGACGTGGAATTGGAATGGCGCGAATAGGAGTGCTCGGGGGCACATTCGATCCGCCGCACAACGGGCATCTCGCGATCGCGCAGAACGCGTTGACGCAACTCGAATTGGCGCAAGTCGTGTTCGCACCGACGCATCTGCCGCCGCACAAACTCGAACAGCCGATCACACCAATTGAAGCGCGCGTCGAAATGGTGCGGCTCGCGATTGTGCGGTATCCGCAATTCGTTTTATCGCGCGTGGATGTGGATCGCGCCGGTCCGACATACACGGTGGACACGCTAAAAATTTTGCGCGCGGGCTGGGACAAATCGGCGGAAATTTTTTTTATCATGGGGATGGACTCGCTCGCGAATTTACTGACCTGGCACAAGCCGGATGAATTGATCGCGCAATGCAAACTCGCGGTGTTCGCGCGACCTGGTTTCGATGCGAATCTCGATCAACTCGAAACGCGTCTGCCCGGTTTGCGCGCGCGCGTCGAATTTTTGCAGATGACTCCAATCGACACCGCCGCGCGCGATTTGCAAATGCGCGT
>Ga0233425_10008480_pt1 | contig 13626 bp, 10 predicted proteins | sample Watercolumn_Towu_2_FD_181712 | JGI IMG/M metagenome (GOLD analysis project Ga0233425, IMG submission 181712) | Freshwater microbial communities from Lake Towuti, South Sulawesi, Indonesia - Watercolumn_Towuti2014_140_MG | ecosystem: Environmental > Aquatic > Freshwater > Lake | place...
TGTTCAATGATCGACGTTCAATGTTCGATGTTTTAACGTGTGAGTTTTTAACTTTGAACCTTGAACGTCGAACGTTGAATCGAATTTGTTATTTTTTCTTCCCCGCCTGCTGGATCTCTTTTTCCGCCAGCCGGACCAGATCCACCCCAATCTCTTTTTCCCATTTTTCGTAAACCGGTTTCGTTTTGGCGATGAAGGCCCTGCTTTGCTCGGTCGTCAAAACGGTCACCTCCATACCATTCTTGCGTAATTGATCCAAAGCCGCCATTGAGCCCTCCAATCCTTCTCGGGCCCCTTTCTTCTGCCATTTAACGGTCTCGTCGGCGGCCTTTTTTATGGCCTCTTTGTCTTTGGCTGAAAAGGTTTCCCAGACGTCTTTACTGACCCCCAGGATCAGCGGATCGATGGCGTATTTCCAAACGGTCATGTATTTATGAACCTGCCAGAGCTTATTGGGCAGGATAACCGAAACCACCGGATTTTCCTGGCCGTCCACCGTCCCTTGTTGAAAGGCAGAAAGGGCTTCGCCCCAGTTCATCGAAATAGGGTTTGCCCCCAGGGCCTTAAAGGTGTCGATAAAGAGCGGAGAACCGACCACTCGGACCTTTAGCCCTTCCAGATCCTCCGGTTTTCTCACCACCCGCTTGCTGTTGGTCAGGTCCCGATACCCGTTCTCTCCCCAACCCAGGCCGATCACCCCTTTATCTTCAATCAGTTTCAGCAACCGTTTCCCTGTTTCTCCGTTTTCAACTTCATCCAGGGCCTTATAATCGGGAAAGATAAAAGGCAGGGAAAAAAGATTCAGCTCTTTAATGGTCGTCGACCAATTGATGGTCGAACCGAGGGCAAAATCGATGACCCCCTGTTTCATCAATAAAAACTCATTGGTCTGCTTCCCGGCAAAAAGTTGACCGCTGTAATAGGGTTTGATATTCACCCGGCCTTCGGTGGCTTTCTTGACCGCTTCGGCAAAACGGGCCGCCCCTTCACCCCATGGACCGGTGGGGCCCACCACAATACTCATTTTGTATTCTGTTTTGTAGGTTGCGGCGAATCCTCCCGGCGCCAGGTTAAACAGCATGAAAGTCGTCAGCAGTAGCATTCCCAGTAATTTTTTTAACATCATGATTCCTCCTTATTGCTTAAGTCATCATTTTATTTCTAGTGAATATGAACAGTGAGCGCATTTCCCGCAGCCTAATGTGGGGACCTTCAATCGACCATAAAAAACGGACCGTTTAGAGGCATTCGGCTGGGGAAGTATAATATGGGGGCCGGGGAGAGGCAAGGAAAAAAAATGAAAAGTGAACCCGTTTTCAGTGCAAGAGACGGTCCCGGTCCAGGGTTAAGAAGGAGAAAGGAAACCCGATAACTTTTTTGTTTGGACGCCCATTTCCCGGTCGTCTCTCCAGAGGCGGTGACGGTTTTTAGATCCGACTTGGGACCAGAGGAAAAGTTCTTCCCGGGCCCTTTGGAATTCCTCATTGGTCTGAAAAAGGGTTTCCAGGGCGAGATGATACCAGATGGTTGCTTCGGGAAAATTGGATTTGAGCCGTTCGGAGAGGCCGATGAAATAGGCAAACAGACAGCGCTGCTTGGGGGTCTGGATTTGACCAAGAAAATTTTGGCGGGAGATCAGGCCTAAGAGAAATTGGCCGATCAGATGGTATTGATCGGAATCTTTATTCCCGGACCACTTTTCCAGCCATTTTTCTTTATAATGATCATTAAATTGAGATTCCAGATTGGAGGGTTTTTTCCCCAGGGCCTGCCAGGCAATCAATCGCTGGAGCCAGAAGAATTCTCTCTGAGAGGAGGGATAGGATTTAGGGTCATTGAGTTCCTTGAAGATCTGATCAAAGGCCCCGTTTCGGGATAAGATCATAATCAGAGGCATTTTCATTTGACTCGAGGACTGACTTTTCAGGTATCGAGAGGCCTCCGTTTCGCCTCTCCAGCCTTTCAGCACGTTATAGGTAGTGATGATATGCTCCAAGCGCCCACCAAAGGCCGTGGGTTGAAAGTCATGGAGCAGCATAAAGGCCACATCCGGCCTTTTTCGACGCTCGAATTGGGAGGCCAGGAAGCTGATTTCTCCATTGGTCATCCCGTCTTTGGTCAAGGCGGTTACCGCCTTTTTAATGCGTTCCACCGGGCTATTGCCGAAGACTTCCGGAAAATCTTTTTCAACCCAGGACGAGAAGGGCTTGATCGTTTTTCGGCCCTGAATGATCAAGACAGCCGCCTCTTCGTCCCGGCCCTGTCGCCAATAATAGGCCGCTGTCCCGGCAATAATTTCTTCCCGCTGGGCAAAACGGGCGGCGATTTTTTTATAGGTTTCATCGGCCTGTTTTCGTTGACCGAGGGCTTCATAAGCCCTGGCAGCACCCAGGAGGGTTTCAGCCTGATTGGAGGGGAGATCTTTGGAGAGGACTTCCAGGGCCTGTTTCGGTTTTTTCAATTCCAGATAAGTATCCGCCAACTGGGTTTTAAAAAGACGGGCTGTTCCTTCCGGCCGGCCGGGATCTTTCAGCCAATTTTTAATGGCGGTTGCCGCTTCCTCCAGCCGGTTCAACTGCTTCAGGACTTTTATTTTCTCCAGGGTCAGACCGGGTTTGGACGGGGCCATTTTCAAAGCCATTTCCAGATATTTCAAGGCCTTTTCCTTTGAACCGGGATCGTTTCTGCCGGCATAATAGTTCCCGGCTTCTTCCAATAAACTGAAATGGTCCCCATATTTGGACAGGGCCAGGGCCAGGTGATCATCTCTTCCGCTTGCCTGGGCTAAATAGATGTAAGGAAGGGATTGGTAGGGGTCCTGGGTCAGACCTGAGAAAAAGAATTTTTCGGCCAGATCAAGATTGAAGAGGGTCTGAAAGGCCCTGCCCATAAAAAAGAGATGACCGGGCCGGCCGTCCAGTTTTTGTGAGGCCGATCTGAGTAGAGTTAAACGGGTTATAAAGTCGTTTATGGCGGAGTAGGACCCGGTGAGCAAGGTCCCTGAGATAGTGGACTGGGTAACCACTCTGCTGAAGAGGACGTCGGCCTCTTTGATTTTACCGGACTTGTTGAGGGAGAGGGCTTGCATCTGGAGAATCAAGGGATGCTCTTTATCTTTGGCTGCCAGGGCTTCTATGGTCCTTTGGGCCAAATCAGATCCACCTCCGCGGCTGTGATAGAGATTAAACCTCAGAAATAGGGCCCCGGTGTACAGGGTCCGGAAGATATCCTTGACCCGCCGCTCGTCCACCAAAAGGCCAAAGCTGCCGTTTTCCCCCAAAGGGCGCCATTTTTTCAGCAGATTTTCGAATTGGGTCGGAGAAAGGGGAGCAAAAGGCGGTTCCGGGGGGTAAGATTTGAGGCGTTCCTTCCAGTTTTTTTCATCTCTAACGGTTTCCGAAGTAAAGCCTTGCTCCAAATGGGTCAGGATATCTTTGGGATATATGCCGGCGAGGACCTTGGCCGTTTCCATGTTCCCGGACAAAAGGATTTCGGCCAGGGCAGGGTAGAACGAGGGAAACTCTTCAAGCAGCCTATCGGCCCTTTGGCCGGCCTCATCCTCCAGAGATATTTCCCGAGAAAGGCGGCTGAGAAGGTAAGACGCCAGTTGTCTGTTGCCCGTCCCCTCCAGGGCTTTCAAGCCGGCAAAATCTTTACGGATAAAGGCCCCAAAAATTTTGGATTCGGATTGGTTGGCCCCTGGAGAGTCGGAGGCCAAAAGCTGCTGGGCATGGGCCCTATATCCCATCTGGAGGGCCAGAAGGGCCTCTTCTCTGAGCAGGGGTAGTGTGGGATCAAATTTTCTGGCCAGGGCAAGACAGGTAAGGGCCTCTGAGGCCAGATGATCGGTCCCATCCAGGGGGTCCGGGGAAAGAACCAATCCGAGAAGGGCATAGGCCCTGGCGGCGGATCGGAAGATCCGGGAATCGGGTCCTATCTTTCCCCGAAGATCCTCCAGTTTCCTTAAGGCAAAGAGAATGAACCGGGGATCAAGTTGGTTGATCTCTTGATCGGCCGCTTCCAAGACCTTAGCGTCCTCATCCTGAAGAAGGGGAGAGTCTACTTTGGAGGTCGGCCCCTCCATGGCCTCCAGCCATTGGCCGAGAGCGGGAAAAACAGTGGAAAAGGATAACGGTAAAAGAAGTTTGATTTTTAGGATTTCTTTTTGTTCCTTGAGCAGGGGAATGAGAATTTCTTTTCCGTTAGAGAGGATCTCACCGGTCTTATAGGGGCTCAGTCCGGGCTGGGAGGCCCGATAGTCTCCAAAACGTTCGGTTAAGATTTCAAAGGCCCTGATGAACCGAAAGTCCGGCCGAAGTCGATACTGATGGAGAAAAGTGTTATAGAGGTCCGGCGGAGAACATTCCAGGATTGAAGGGTTCCTGGCCTTTTCCTGGAAAAAGGTGAACGATTCCGCTGCCGGAAGACCCGCGGAAGGGGTTTTCACCCCGGAGAATAGGTCGAGCCAAGGAGAGGTGGAGGAGAACATGGACCAGACTAAAAAGGCGGCAAAGATGATCAGGAGGAGGATGAGGAGGAACAGCCTTGCCCGGCCTCTTTTTTTTGGTTTGGGAGCAGGAGTCGCTTTGATTTTTTTGGATGGAGGCGGCTTAAGGGACTTGACCGGAGGAGGTTCCGGTTCGGTTTCTTCTTCCAATGGATGAGGGGCAAAAAAGGCGGCGGCGCCCAGGGCCTTCAATTCGGCGGCAATCAGACATCCTCGTTCGGAAGAGATATCTTTGAAAAGGACGGTGGGCGTTTCTTGGAGTTTGGCGGCCAGGGCCTTCCGCGATGAATCTTTTCTCAGCGTCAGGAGATAGTTTATTATTTTTCTTTCGACTTGGATGGTGGGGATTTTCTCCAACACCAAATCGCCTCGTTTTTCACTGGGCACGTTGACTTTCCTTTAGATCATCTCATCCCAACCCGGCCCAGCCGGAACCACAATTGGCTTAACCTCGTAAAAGTTATCGCTGTTCCGGGTTAAGGACTTGTTCAAAAGTAAATTCTAGCCAAATGTTAGCGAAAAATCCTCAAATGATTCTTTGTAATGAATCTAAAGTTTAAAATTTTACATGGTTGAAGAATTGGGTCAAGGTATTTTTTTCAGCGACTGGTTTTGATTTTGCGAAGGCGTATGGTCTGGGGGGTCACTTCCACCTGTTCATCGTCATTGATGTATTCCATGGCCTGCTCCAGGGTAAACCGGCGTGGAGGAATCAGGCGCAAGGCCTCATCGGCCCCGGCGGCCCGGATGTTGGTCAATTTTTTCTCTTTGGTGATATTGACCCAGAGGTCCTCTGGCCGGGCATTTTCACCGACAATCAAACCGGGATAAACCGGGTCATTGGGATTAACAAAAATAATCCCTCGGGGCTGGAGATGAAAGATGGCATAGGTCACGGCCTTCCCCGACCGGTCGGAAACCAGGACCCCGTTAGGTCTGGAGGGGATGGCCCCGGCATAAGGGGTATGACCGATGATCAGGGAATTAAAAAGTCCGGTGCCTCGGGTATCGGTTAAAAACTGGCTGCGCAGGCCGATCAATCCCCGGGAAGGAATTTCAAATTCCAGGCGCACCCGTCCGGAGCCGTGGTTGATCATCTTGATCATTTTCCCACGGCGGGCACTTAGTTTCTCGCTGACTACCCCGACATATCCTTCAGGGATATCGATAACGGCCAGTTCCAGCGGCTCCTGCAGTTGGCCGTTGATTTCCCGGGTGATGATTTTGGGTTTGGACAGAGAGAGCTCGAATCCTTCCCGGCGCATCATCTCCACCAAGACGGCCAATTGCAGTTCCCCGCGGGCGCTGACGGTAAAAGAATCCCGATTCTCGGCCTGTTCGACCCGGATACTGACATTATAGAGCAGTTCCTTTTCCAGACGTTCTTTGATATGGCGGGAGGTCAGGAGCCGTCCTTCTTTCCCGGCCAGGGGCGAGGTGTTGACGGAAAAGACCATGGATAAAGTGGGTTCTTCCACCGTAATGCTCGGCAGGGGACGAGGATCATCGGGGTCTCCCAGGGTATCGCCGATAAATGCGTCTTCCACCCCGGCCACGGCGGCGATATCCCCGGCTTCAATAATGTCCCGATCGACACGGCTGAGTCCCTCATAGGTATAAACTTGGCTGAGAAGCGCTTTGCCGGCCGTTTCCCCGCTTTTAAGGATGGCCACCTCCTGTCGTTGTTTTAATTGACCGCTGATGATTTTGCCCACGGCGATCCGGCCCACATAATCACTATAATCCAAACTGGTAACCAGAAATTGCAGAGGGGCTCCCGGGTCGCAGGCGGGAGAGGGAATGGCCTCTAAAATGGCCTCAAAAAGGGGAACGAGACCCTGCCCCTGGGCTTCGGGATCGGTTAAAGCGATTCCCGCCCGGGCATTGGTGTAAAGGACCGGAAAATCCAGTTGGTCTTCGGTGGCCTCCAGATCAATAAACAGGTCATAAACCTCGTCCAGGACTTCTTTAATGCGACGGTCGGGCCGGTCGATTTTATTAATCACCACAATGGGGGGGAGACGTCGCTCCAAAGCCTTGCCGAGGACAAATCGGGTTTGGGGCAGAGGCCCTTCCGTGGCATCGACCAGGAGCATCACGCCGTCGACCATATTCAGGGTCCGCTCCACCTCACCGCCGAAATCGGCATGACCGGGGGTGTCGACGATATTGATCTTGACCCCTTTGTACATGACCGCCGTGTTTTTGGCCATTATGGTAATGCCTTTTTCCCGCTCCAGATCGAGGCTGTCCATGACCCGCTCGTTGACCTGCTGGTTATCCCGAAAGATGCCGCTCTGCCAGAGCATGGCATCCACCAGGGTGGTTTTGCCGTGGTCCACATGGGCGATAATGGCCAGGTTTCTTAAATCTTCACGGGTAGGCATATATGTTTCGGGTTATTTTGTTGCGAGTTGCGGGTTACGCGTTTATTAAATCGAATCGGTTAAAACCCGCAACCCGTAACTCGTAACGGATTTGAGCTATTCAATCGTCACTTTTTCCATGACGACCTGGGCGATGGGACGATCGCCGGGACCGGTGGGACAGCAGGCGATGGTATCAACTACATCCTGTCCTTCGGTCACACGGCCGAAGATGGTATAATTGGGAGGAAGGGGGTAATCGACGTGCATAATGAAAAACTGGGAGCCGTTAGTATTGGGGCCGGCATTCGCCATGGCCACGGTCCCGGCCTTGTACCCGCGCTTATAGACATCCGAGGTTCTGGTGATCTCGTCGTCAAAACGACCGCCCCAGGCCGATTGCCCGCCCCGGCCCGTACCGGTTGGGTCTCCGCCCTGGATCATAAATCCTTTAATGACCCGGTGAAAGATCACTCCGTCGTAATATCCTTTCCCGGCCAGGGTGATGAAATTTTCGGTCGTTTTGGGGGCATCGGCCTCTAATAGTTCAAAACGGATGGTCCCATTATTGGTTTGAATGACAGCGTGGCGATTAGCCATAATGATTCCTCCTAAAAAAATAAATAATGAGCCGGCTACAATTGAGATGGCGCTCCTGATGGTCAGGATCTTCCGGACGCCCCGGGATTTTAATCTCAGTCCCGGTACTTGGAGAAGTAGTCCAGGCTCATTATTGAAATGGTAACAGGTTGGCGAAAAAAGGCAAGGAAAAATTAACTGCCAAGAACTGCAATTTGGCCGTTTAAACCTGAAAGACCACTCTGGTTTTTTGAAAACAGAAAATAGGCTCTGGAGCCTTCTGTGCCTGTTTTCATCTTTGGTGGGGTCAGCCCCTGGCGGGTCTGATGGTTTAAAATCACAGGGGCAGTGACAGAGTTAAGGGATTAAATCACTCGGACCGTTTCTCTGATCTGTTCGCCTCACTACCCGATGTCTTGGCCTCAGATTTTCTTTGTTCAGTTAACTTTTTGTTTATTTCCGGGTAGAGGCTTTTTAAACAATCGGGACAGAGCCCGTGGCTGAAGGTGGCCTCAGAATGATCCCGAATATAATTCTCAATTTGTTCCCAATACCCCTGGTCATTGCGAATTTTTTTGCATTCGGCACAAATAGGTAATAACCCGCTCAAGACCTTGATATTCTGGAGGGCCTGTTGAAGCTCTCTTATGAGTCTTTCCTTTTCATCTTCGGCCTCTTTCCGTTTGGTAATATCGCGGGCCACATGGACGCTTCCGATCATCTTTCCCTCAGGATCGAAAATGGGGGAGGTACTGATGATAAAGAAACCGTTTAATTGCCTCTCATAGGATTCAAGGGTGTGTTCCTGATTATCTTTTAAGGACAAAGAGTGGGGGCTTTGGGCCGGGGGGGTCTGGGTCCCATGGAAGAGGGTATAGCAGGGTTTTCCTTTGAAAGACTCTCTCGTCGCCCCCAAACGGTCGGCCATGGCTTTATTGACCTGGACGATGCGGAAACGGTTGTCCAGGATGGTAATCAAATCCGGAACGGCGTTAAAGGTCCGTTCCCACAACTCCTTGGAATTAAAGGTCTCCCCCTGGTCTTCTCCCGGTTCAAAGAAGCCGTTCCCGGGGCTACCGGAGTGTTTGTTTTTTAGCCCGGGCTTAATGTCCTTTGGAGATCCTTCGGTGGCTGTGTTTTTTTTTATCTGAAGCCGAAAAAGAAATGTTGGGTGTGGTTGTTATTACGGGTATAGCGTCCGCAACGGGCACCTTAAAAAAATGACCGGGTTCAGGACAGGACTCTCTTTTTAAGAAGCTTTAGAGAATCGGTTCAAGTCTTTGTTGAAATTCAAGGGGGCTTCAAACTTCTCCGGAATACATCCGAAGTAGGCCCGACAAATAACCTGAATGATAAACCGGTATGACCCGGGGCCTTGAGGTTCCTTGGTGACTTTATAGCCTAAATTTGCACAGCCTTTAGGGGGATAATAGGTTTGAATCATCGTCTCGCTGCTGCTGTAAATTTTTAAGGCGCTGTTTTTGGCCACCCAGGTCTGGGCCGCAGACCACATATTTCGGCATTGATTGTCGTTATGGCAAGAGGGAATAGTTGCCAGATACTCCCCTTCGGCTTTTTTTTGGGCAGCCTGGTCCGTGGCACACCCGAATAGAAAGAAAAGCAGAAGGAGTAGTAAACCAAAGGATTTCATAACCTGTTCTCCTTTCCTGTTTCCGAGGCAAATAGATTCTTACAAAGTACATCTAAGGATTTATCCCTAACATTTTAGCAGGGGATAGGGGGTCTTGTTTTTAGAATTGTCCACCATTACTCCGGAGCTTCTTTGCCGGGCCAATAATTAGCTTTAGTTCAAAAGCAGGCCTACACCCAAGCGGGAAACGGGCTCGGTCGGCTTTGCCGATCTAACAGGAGGCTTCCGTTCGGAAGCCGGGCTGCATGCCCTGCTTCGAATCAACTTAGCTATTCTGGCCGGATTACCTTGCTGGGTAACCTTTGGACAACTCTAAAAACAAGACTCCCTATCCCCAAAATTTCAAATATCTTTGGCTAGAATTTAAACGACGAAGTTGTCTTTAGCGCTTCCCCTATGCTTTCTTAGTCCCTATCCTTCGTGGGTCTTTGGGGGGAAGGTGTCTCAAATTATAGGAGAAGGAAAGGAATACCGTCAAGGAAATTATGGGGAGGTATCCGCAGAACAGTCCCTAACAATTCCGCCACACGAGAACCCGCCGGCTCAATCCCGCCGCTTCTGACAAAATTGGTAAAGAACTCTATCGTGAATACCCGAGCAGGAAATATTTAGCCGGACTCAACCCTGTTTCTACCCGCCGCTTTTGCCCTATAAAGGGCACTATCAGCTCTTTTGATGAGATCGTTTACGTTGGTATCCCTATCTATCAAAGAGGTTATCCCCAGACTGATTGTGAGGCGTTTATCCGGCATGCCCGGTATTATCTGAACGCCTTGTTCGACGGCAGAGCGAATTCTTTCAGCGAAGACGGTTAAGTCTTTGGGAAGAATTTCCGGTAGAATAATCAGAAATTCTTCTCCCCCGTATCGGCCGATGATATCATAGATTCTAACAAGATTTTTTAGTATAGCTGACAGGTTTTTTAAGGCATCATCTCCGACAAGATGGCCGTATTGATCATTAATCATCTTGAAATGATCAATGTCGAGGATGATACATCCAAGGGGCATTTTCTGGCGTTTGGCCCGACTGAGTTCTTCTTCAAAGCGAGTTATAAGCTGTCGCCTGTTGTTCAACCCTGTCAGGAGATCCGTCGCTGCCATTTTTTCGAGGAACTGGCGGGCCAGAGAAAGTTTGTTGCGCAGTCGGAACATGAAGAAGGCAATCGTTCCAAGGAGGAGGAAGATTGTTATGATGGCAAGCAAGGTAATGACGAGAATATTTCTGTTTATTTTTCTCTGGGTTTTGTCAATATCATAAGTGATACTGATGCCGCCGCGGACGTCACCGAGTTTATATCCCTGCTTTGCATGACAGGCCAGACAGCCCTGCTTCACATAGAGGGGGGCCATATATCGGAGATGCATTTTGTCTGAAATAAGCTGTCTCTCGAATACCTCAGATTTTCCACTTTCGAAAAGATGGAGCGCCTTTGATTCAAATTCATCCGGCTTATTGCCGGGGTTAATCGGTTTCAGACTGGTTATATGAAATTTGAATAAGCCTTCCTTCTCGGCATACTCGGAGATTTCCCTGGTCATCAAGGCCGGGTTTTTTTTGGTGTAAACCTTACCATCTTTAGCCGTAATGTCGGGGTTTTCAAGATAGGGGTTTGAACTGACGCCTTCTTTTTTTTCCACAAAAACCCCGCCGTAATTGGAGTTCCAGGTTCTGACAAGGACAATATTTAAGAAATGCGCCCTGCTCCGTTGGAGTAATTCTTCAAAGATGAGACTCCTGTTCTGAATGGCAACTCCCAGAAAAACGGCGGATATACACAGGCTGATTGTCAGACAGATTGCTACGGCGAAGGTTTTGAGTATTTTTGATTCTTTATGTGCGGTATCAAACATATATACCTTCCACGTTAAATGGTGACAGCTACCTTTCAGAGGGAACAAATGATCCGGCGATATGAGTTCCATCGTAACGTTTCCCGTGGGCTTCGTCAAAAAGAAAATGGAGATGGTTTTATTCCCGGTTGATCTTACAAGTGGAGGATGCCGGACCCAATGGCGCCACAGCTCGGCGCCATTGATTCAGAAGATAGAGGAGGTTGATCTATCCTCCTTGTTGAAAAAGAGATTAGCGATATCGAGGGTGATTCAGTGAGGTTTAATCAAGAAAAGATGGAAAGGGGAAATTTTTTAGGACCCTATATTCAACATGAACCCGGGACCGTCGCAGAAGTCCTGAGGGAAGGGGAAAATGGGCAATGCTGGATTTTAAAAGTGAGGAAAGGATAGGGACAGAAGGAGGGAAGAAAAGACTTAAAACTGCTTATTGAAATCTGGCGCGCCTGGCAGGATTCGAACCTGCGGCCTACGGATTAGAAGTCCGATTTTTTGCTTTTCCTTTACCTTCCCATACTATCCGTTTAGTCCCAAGAAAATAAAGTATTCTCTTGACATGCCTTTATTTATTGGGCTATTATGTTTCCCATAATTTCCCATTACCGACCATGACCGTATAAAAAAATTTTGGGACAGATTTGGGACTGGAAGCCTGCGAACTTTTGAACTGGGAATTTAGAATAGAGAAAGAGGCAAAAAAATGACCTGGAAACCGACCAAGTTTAGAGGGGTCCGCTACCGGGAACATTCGGAACGGAAGCACGGTATTTTTAAGGACCGCTATTATACAATCAGGTACATGAGAGAGGGGGTTTCCCATGAAGAAGGGGTTGGTTGGGCGTCTTCCGATAAAATGACACCAGAAAAAGCCTTTGAAATTTTGAACAAGCTAAAGAGGGCCGCACGGAAAGGCGCCGGGGAACCGACCAGGCTATTTGAAAAAAGGCGAATGGAAAAGGAAGCGAAGGAACGGGAGGCCGAAGAGAAGGCACGGCAAGAAAAAGAAAATCTGACTTTTAGCCAATTTTTCAAAGAAACATATTACCCAATAGCCGAGCGAAGCAAAAAGAAAATGAGCTATCTTACCGAATGGGGTCATTTTAAGAACTGGATTAAACCGGCCATTGGCGCGGTTCCCTTAAAGGACTTGCGACCGATCCACCTTGAACGGCTAAAAAAGACTTTACAAGAAGCCGGGAAATCGGCGCGGACCATTCAATATGTATTTGCCACGGTCCGGGGTACCTGGAACACCGCACGGAAACATAGGGTAATAGAAGGGGACTCCCCTACCAAAGCCGTCAAAAAGCCAAAGGTTGAAAATAAGAGGGTCCGATACCTGACAGTTGAGGAAGCGACAATACTTCTTGAAGACTTGGAAAGCCGGGACCTGGCGACCTATCGAATGGCCTTTATTTCCCTTTTTACGGGTCTTCGTGCCGGGGAAATCTTCAATCTGAAATGGAAGAACCTTGACCGGGGAAAAGACCTTCTTTGGGTTATGGATGGAAAATCAGGGAAAAGCCGGGCTGTCTATATGCCGGAACCCGTTCAAGACCTATTTCAGAAAATGACAGAAGGGGAACCTGAAGACCTGATTTTTCCGGGACCTGAGGGGAAGGCATTTCCTCAAATTCCAAGGATATTTAATAGGGCCGTTAAAAAATTGCGCCTTAACGAAGGCATTACCGACCGGCGGGAAAAATTCACTTATCACAGTTTGAGACATACCGCGGCAAGCTATCTAATCCAAAGTGGGGTTGACTTGTACACGGTCAAGGAAATCTTAGGGCATTCGACAATCACCTTGACGGAAAGATATAGCCACCTGGCAGACCAAGCCTTAAAACAGGCCGCGCAAAAAATGCCTGACTTGACCAAGAAAGCGAAAAAAGGAAAAGTTATCACGCTTAGAAAGAATAAATCTTGACTTATACCAAAAAATGATATAGGTTAATTTATGGCTTGGGAAGTCAAAATAAGAAAAAAAGCGGGGAAAAACATTGACAGACTTCCCGCGCCGATTAAGGCCGCTTTGACAATCCTTATCCGGGAAATGGAATTCAAAGGACCGATAAGGGGAAACTGGCCGAATTATGGGCGATTGGGGCGGTACCGCCACCATTGCCATTTAAAGAAAGGACACCCTACCTTTATAGCCGTTTGGGAAGTCCTGGACAATGAAATCAAGTTAATCGAGGTTATTTATGCCGGAACTCACGAAAAAGCACCATACTGAATTAGTTGACCTTCGGGTTATTGGGCCTTTGGCCAATCGCCACCGCGCGCTTGAAGTTTTGAAAGAAATGGGCTTTGTTGACCAGACCGATTCGATCCCCTGGCGGGAAGCCTTCCCTAGTATCCGGGAAGAACACCTTCCTGGGATTTCTTTGCTTGGGGCACGGACCAAAGAAGGAATGACACAGACCCGGCTTTCCGAGCTGACCGGGATACCGCAACGGCACCTTTCCATGATGGAACACGGCAAGCGGACAATCGGGAAAAAAAACGCGCGCCTTTTGGCCAAAGTCCTTAACGTGGATTATCGGGTTTTTCTTTAAACACCGGTTTCCGGGAATAGGCCGACGTGTCGAACACAGGAGACCCTGCCCGCTTCCGCGGAAAAATTCAAGGAAGCCTTAGGGAGGCCGAAATGGAAATGACGGTCAA
>Ga0233425_10008481_pt1 | contig 13626 bp, 7 predicted proteins | sample Watercolumn_Towu_2_FD_181712 | JGI IMG/M metagenome (GOLD analysis project Ga0233425, IMG submission 181712) | Freshwater microbial communities from Lake Towuti, South Sulawesi, Indonesia - Watercolumn_Towuti2014_140_MG | ecosystem: Environmental > Aquatic > Freshwater > Lake | place: Indonesia...
GAGGTCCAGGCCGCCGCCGAGCCGGTAACGCGCGCCGCCGGCCGGCACGGGCGAGTTCTCCATGTCGAGGACGATGCGCCGCAACGTGGCGCCTTTCGCATCGGCGACGCGGAGGGTTTCCTGCTGAATGACGACGGCGTTGGCGCTCTGGCCCTCCAGCAGCGTGATGTGGCCGTCCACGCCGAACCGGAAGCCGATGACGGCGCCGACGAGGAGGATGATGATGCCGAGGTGCGTAACGACGAGGCCGGTCTGCGATCGTTTCCACGGGTAACGCAGGAGCGCGGCGGCGGCGACGTTGAGGGCGAGCAGTCCCAGCAGCGCGCTGAACCAGTTGGCGTAGTAGAAATCACGCTGGGCGGCGGACGTGCCGTGGACGGACTCGTGGATGGTGCCCCAAGCCAGCGCAATCGCCAGCGCGGAGAGCGTGACGACGGCGGTCTTCAAGGAACCGAGCAGTCGCAAAAGCGGACCGGACGAACCGTTCATTGGGGAGGAAAATAGACGAACCGGGATGGTTTGCAAACAAAACAGCCCGATTCGTCGGAACCGGGTTGGCGCGGCCTAGTTGACTTGGATGTTCACCACCCGGTTGGTGTTGGCTCTCATGCCGGGAGCGGTGACGAGATACCTCACTTCATACAAGCAATTTGAGAAGGAGCCGTGGAAGTTGATCTTGCAACCGTAGATGCCATCGCTGGGGAGAAGATCGTCGCTGCCGACCGTTCCATTGTCCAACATCACGGTATCCACTATGTTCGAGGTCGGATAGCCCAACGGCGATCCCGCCCAACCGAGCAGCCTGAAGTGCGCGGTGACTTGCGCGCCCGGTATCCGCTCGCCCTTGTCGTCCACCACGATGACCCTGAACGTGTTGGTGGCGTTGCCTCTGACGACATCTATGGCTTGCATTCCGTTCAAGGCGTAGGCCCCGTTGGTGAGCGGGATGGACGCGCTGAGGTTGTAATCGAAGTGATTGCGCGGGCTGAACGGAAAGACGTGCGGGATGCCAGTGGCGCGGCCGAGGGTTGGCTGCGTTCCCGTGATCAGCGAGTTGGCGTTCAGAAGGCCGTAGCCATACTGCGCGTTGTGGGCCGTGTCCGGAAGTTCCGTGACCGCTCCCGTAGGCCCGATGATACGGGTGTTCGTGACCACGTGGGTGGAAAACATGGCGAATTGCGCCCAGACTTGGGCCTGGCTGAGATAGGACTTGTTTTGCAGCAACAGGGCTGCGGCACCCGCCACATGCGGCGTGGCCATGGAGGTGCCGGACATGTAAGAGTAATTGGTGTAAGTGGGCTTTGGGATGACCGGAGGACCTATCGCAACGTTGTAGGTCGGATACGTGGAGAAAATCTGTCCTGAATTGTCCGAGGCCCCACCCCAAGGAGCGCCGCCGTCTCCGCCGGGCGCGACCAGCGTGATCCATGGGCCGGTCGTCGAAAAACCCGATAGGGTGCCCGAGGGGCGATGCGCACCGACGGCCACCACACCGGGAAGCACCGCCGGGTAATTGACGACTTGGGCACCATCATTGCCCATGGCAGCGACGCAAACGCAGCCCTTGAACGTGACGTTGGGGATGACCGTCCTGTCCACCGTCTGTGTCTGGGCAAACCGAATGGCGTTGGTGACGATGAATCCAGTCGTGGTGTTGCCAAAGCTCATGTTGATCACCCGGCAGCCGTTGGTGGAGGCAAACGTGATGGCTGTCGCAATCCGGGTATCCGGCAGCACACCCCACCGGTCCGCTGCCTTGATGGGATAGATGATGGAAGCTGGCGCCGCTCCGGCCACGCCCCTGGCGTTATCTGTCCTGGCGGCAATCGTGCCGGCCACATGCGTGCCGTGGCCATTATCGTCATTGGGAGCGCCCACGCCGAAGACATAGGGCGGGAAGGAAGCAGGCCCGGTGGGGATGGCGTTGACCAGCGTCATCACGCCGTAGATCGTGCCGATATTTCGGGTCCGGGGACCATTGGGCAGTTCGAGCAACTCCGGGTGGCCGTTCAGGTCAATGCCCGTGTCAATCACAGCCACCTTGACGCCTGTGCCAAGGGTCTTGGACACATAGCCCCACGCATCCTGAAAATCCGCGCCAATCGTGGGGGTGGCATTGATGATTCCAGGCTTCAGGCCCCACTGGAGCGTGTAATACGTGTCGTTGGGCGCGCCGTAGCAGCGGTGTAAGAAGTCGGGAGAAGAGGCTGTGATCCAGCCGGTGGCGCCCGCCTGCTGGCAGAAGCTCTGCACGTCTTTCCTCTCGTCAAACCTGACCACCGCCGTTTGCGAGTCCAGAAACTGGATTTGATTGGGATCCGCGCCGCTCCGCGCGAGGACAGACTTGGCCGTCATAAGGGTTGTCCCCGGCCTGAAAGCCACGACCGCCCGACCGGTGACGAACGCGTTGCCGTTCTCGTCAAAGTCGTATCCCGCCTGCAAAGCGCAAGGCATGGCCAGAACGCCAAGCCCAGCCAGCAGGAGCGTTCTGGCGCTCCAAGCAAATGCTGCCGATGTAAATCGCATGACCATTCTCAAAATCAAACGCCGTCATCCGCCCCGGCTGGAGATCCACACCCAGCCTGAGGCCGGGGCATACAATGCCCCCCGGCACAGTAACGGTCAATAGTTTTTCCGACAGCCAGCCGCAAGAGGCGGGCGGGCTTCTGCCGCGCAGCCGCCAGAATGTGCGCGCGCTTTTCCGCCGGCGGGCCTATGATGCGCGCCGCTATGAAATTCCACACGGAGTATCTCTGGTTCCAGACGCAGAAGCACCGCGAGTATGTGAGGATCACGGACAAGGTGGAGGCGGCGGTGCGCAAGAGCGGCATCCGCGAGGGGATGGTGCTGGTGTCGGCGATGCACATCACGGCGGGCATGGCGGTGAACGACAATGAACCGGGCATCTGGCGGGATATTGACCGCTGGCTGGAGTCGCTCGCGCCGTTCCGCGAGGACTACGAGCACCACCGCACTGGCGAGACCAACGGCGACAGCCACCTCAAGAACATCCTCGTCCACCATCAGGTGATCGTGCCGGTGACGGACGGCAAGCTCGACCTTGGCCCGTGGCAGGAGGTGTTCTACTGCGAGTTCGACGGCCAGCGCCGGAAACGCGCCATCATCAAGGTCATGGGCGAATAGCGGCGAGCCTGCCCGCACCCCTCCTTGGGAGGGACCTCACTTCTTCGGATGCTTCACGCTGAGCACCAGGTCCTGACAGGACTGGCTGTCCACGCGGGCGCGGACGTAGTCCCAGCAAGCTTCGCCGAGGCCGGTGCTGTCGGAAGCGCCGAAACAAAGCTCGTTGCGGTTGGCGGCGGTCTTCACGTAAGCGCCGGGCGCGTTGAGGCGAAGCTCGCCATCCACGAAGACCTTGATGTCCTTGCCCTGCGTCTCGATGCAATAGACGTGGAAGTCCTTCGTGGTGTCCATCGCGTAGCGGATCGTTTTGCGGCTCCAGAGTTCGATGCGGTCGGGCTGCAACTCCAGCCGCTCCTGCGCGGCGCCGTTGGTGATGATGACACGGCTCAGGCCGGAAACAACCTTCACGCGCGCCTCGACGACCGACTTGCCGGCCGGGTCCGCGCCCCACGGATAGCGATAGTAGTGGTAGTCGCCGGGAACCGTGCCGCGGTCGGCGATGAGCAGGGAACCTTTCGCGAGTTTCTCCTCGGTGCGTGCTGAGCCGCTGTCGCGATGCCACGGCTTGGCGGGTAGCTTGTCGGCTTCGTAGGCGACCGTCCATGTCTCTCCGGGGGCGGCGGGCTGCGGGTTGACGGCGATCTCGACCTTGTTGGCGCCTTTCTTGATCCACGCGGGGTTGACGTTGAGATCGAGCCAGTCCTTGGCCAGTTTGCCGCCGCTGAGTTCGTGGCCGTTGAGCTTCACGCACACGGCGCCGACGTTCCGCAAGATCGGCATCTGGAGATGCAGAGTCACCTGAGCTTTGGTCTTGGCGTCGAAATCCTCGCCGACGGCGATGTCGAGCGAGAGCGGCTTGCTGGCCATGATGTTTTTCGGGTAGGCGGGCGTGAGCACCGGCAGGTTGCGGTATTTCGCGCCGTCAATCAGCCAGCGGCCGGGATCGCCGTCGCGCACGGTGACGAAGTAAAGCTTGTCCATCTTCCGCAACGCCGTGGGGTCGCCGACCTCTTTGAAGACCGGCGAGCGCCCGCCGAACACGTCGAAGAGGTTGAAAAGATGGATGCCGTCCGCGCCGGCGGCCCACGCCTCCGCCGCCTGCCCGCGATAGCTCTCCACCGACCCGCGCCGAAAACGGCCTTCGCCTTTGACGCGCGAGTCGCTGATGCACGGATAGACCGGCACGCCGTATTTGTGGCCGAGTGCGACGCTGGTTTCCCACGGGTTCAGCCGGAAATAACAGGTTGTGACGAGCATGTCGAACAAGCCCTCCCGGAGCCAATGCTCCACGTCGAGGCCCATGTCGCGGTTGAAGTCCACTGAATCGGTTGCGCGCACCATCACGAGGACGGGCCGGCCGCGCTTGATTCCGACCGCCTCCGTCATCGCGCGCACGCGGCGCATCAGGTCGGTCATCATGTCGCGCTCGACTTGGGTGGCTTTGCTGCCGTGGGCGGTGCTCTTGAAGAAGCAGAGGTGCCGGAAGAAATCCAACTCGACGCCGTCCACGTCGTAGTTCTGACAGACCTCCTCGATGAACCGGAACGCCAAGTCGCGAATCTCCGGCCGCGCGTAGTCCACCGAACTCCACCGTCCGAAGCGCGAGCGTTTCACCGGGTCGCCCACGAGCCAGTCGGGATGCTCCACCTTGAGCGGCGGGTAGAGCAGGTAAGGCTTGTCGGGCCGATATTCGGCGTCGTGCGTGTCGTTCATCCGCATGGACCAGAAGCACTCCATTTTGTTCTTGTGGGCGAACTCGACGACGGCTTGCAGACAGTCGGTGCCCATGTCCGCCATCTCCTGCGTGATGTTCCGCATGGTCGGCTGGATGCCGAAGTCGCCGGGCTGCCGTGTGAGCAGCGTGCCGACCTTGGTGCGGTGCGTGAAGAAGCTGAACCCGGAGCTGATCGAGCAATAAGCGATGGCGTCCACCTGCGTGCCCTTCAACGGCGTCGTGCGCTTGTCGAGGAATTTCTCGACGGTGAGCTTCTCGCCTTTCGGCAGGTAGAGCGCGTCGCAGCCGTCGTTGTTGAAGATGACGCGCCGCTGCTTGTGGGCGAGCTGCTTGCGCGTCTCGCGGAGCTGTTTCAGTGCGGAAGAATCCTCGGCCGGCATGGAGGTCAGGAAAGCCAGCAATAGCGCGGCGCATGCGGTTATTCTCAGACTCCTGTAGTTCATCTTCATTCTCCTGTGGCGGATGTAGCTCTGCGGTTGCGGTTCCATGCGCCACTTCTACCACAGCCGCCTTCGCCGGCGCAGCCGAAAGTGCGCCCCGCCACGGCGGGTGGCCGTGGAATTTTGTTGTGGGCCTGCGGGCGGGTGCGCGATAGTTCGCGGACCAATGCCGGACTGAAGAACTGAACGCCAGAACTCAACCAACGCATATCATGAAAACCAGAATCGCTTTGCTTGCTGTCGTCCTCCTGGGCCTCGCGCCGTTCGCCTCGTCGGAACCCGCGCAAAAAGCCGCCGCCAAGGAGAAGGTGCTCATCATCGTCGGCGACGCCACGGAGACGGTGGACACGCTTTATCCTTACTACCGGTTGATCGAGGGCGGCTACGAGCCGGTCGTCGCGGGACCGGAGAAGCGCAAGTTCCAAATGGTCCTCCACGAGGTCAAGCCCGGCTGGACGATCACCAAGGAGTGGGAAGGCTACACCATCGAGGCCGCCATCGCCTTCAAGGACATCAAGCCGGAGCAATACCTCGGCATCTTCTTCAGCGGCGGCCGCGCGCCGGAATACATCCGCGACAACCCCGACCTCATCCGCATCACGCGCTACTTCTTCGAGAAAAACGCGCCGATCGCTTCCGTTTGCCACGGCGTTGAGGTTCCCGCGCGCGCCGGTTGCGTCAAAGGCCGGCGCATGGCCACGGTGCCGAAGTGCCAGTTCGACCTCGAAGTCTGCGGCGGCATCTTCGTCAACGCCCCCTGCGTCGTGGACGGCAACCTCGTCAGCGGCCGCACCTTCCACGACCACGGCCAATACATGGGCAAGTGGATGAAGCTGCTCGACGAAGCGCGCGACGCGAAGAAGAAGTAACGCCCAATCATCGGCGGTTCTGTTGCAGTGGACGGTCGGCGGACGCGCCTGATACAAGGCGCAACCCGAAAGATTGATGTCGCCGAAGCCGCCCCTCCGCCGACGCACAAGATCAACCAAGAGCCATCATGAACCCATCACACTTCCGAACCGGCCTCATCTCTCTCATCATCGCCTCCGTCGCCGTCGCCGTCGAGAAGCCGAAGGTGGAAGGCTTCGCGAAGGAGCGCGTGCGCGAGAAGCTCGACCGCGGCGTCGTAGCGATGCCGGTCGCAGGCAACAAGGTCTATGTCGGCTGGAGGTTGCTCGACAGCGACCCGAAGGACGTGGCGTTCAACGTCTATCGCCAGAGCGGCAACAGCAAGGCGGCGAAACTCAACCGCGAGCCGATCTCGAAGACCACCGACTTCACCGATGAGCAGCCGCCGGCCGGTGAGCAGCGATATCTCGTGCGCGCGGTCACCGGCGGCAAGGAAGGCAAGAGTTCGCCAAGCGTCTCCGCCACGCCATGTGTCGAGGGGCGGCCCTACATCAGCCTCAAGCTCGACGGCGACCACACGTTCCAAAAGGCCGGCATCGCCGATCTCGACGGCGACGGACGGCTCGACTTCGTCCTCAAGCAGCCGCTCGCGAACGTGGACCCATACAAGAACTATTGGAAGCGCAGCCCCGGCACGTTCAAGCTGGAAGCGTATCGCCACGACGGGAAGCTCCTCTGGCGGCACGACCTCGGCTGGTCCATCGAGCAAGGCATGTGGTATTCGCCCTACCTCGTCTGCGACTTCGACGGCGACGGCAAGGCCGAGGTCGCGGTGAAGACCGGCGAGGGCGACCCGCGCGACGCCGACGGGCGCGTCCAGAGCGGGCCGGAGTGGCTTTCGATCCTCGACGGCCAGACTGGCAAGGAGCGCGCCCGTATAGCGTGGCCGTCGCGCGAGCGGTTCCCCGATTACAATTATTATTGCCGTAACCAGCTTGGCATCGCCTATCTCGACGGCAAGACGCCGTGCCTCATCGTCGAGCGCGGCACCTACAACGTCATCAAGCTCGTCGCCTATGAATTTCGCGGCAACAAGCTGCGTGAACTGTGGCGCTGGGAGGAGAAGGACGAGGCCGCCAAATACGCCGGCCAGGGCGCGCATTGCCTGCGCGCGGCGGACGTGGACGGCGACGGCCGCGACGAGGTCATCATCGGCTCGGCGGTGATTGACGACAACGGCGTCGGACTCTGGACAACCGGTCTGGGTCATCCGGACAACCTCACCGTCGGCCAGCTTGATCCCTCGCGGCCCGGCTTGCAGATCCACTACGACATGGAGTCGCGCCAGAAAACCAACGGCATCTGCATGGTGGACGCAAAGACGGGGCAAATTCTCTGGGGCTTGCAGGAGGCGACGAAACACGTCCACTCCTCCGGCCTCTGCGCGGACATTGACCCGCAACATCCCGGCTGCGAATGCTACGGCGGCGAGCGCGATTTTCCCGAGCAACGCTGGCTCTTCAGCGCGAAAGGCGAATTGATCGCCAAGAAAGACCTCGGCGACCTCGCGCCGCGCGCGGCCTATTGGGACGCCGACGCCCAGCGCGAGATGCTCGTGAAGGGCAAGCTGGGCAAGTTCCGCGGCGGTGAGCTTTCACCGAAGATCGAAGGCGATGTCATCGCCGTCGCCGACATCCTCGGCGACTGGCGCGAGGAGATCATCACGAGCCTGCCCGGTGAACTACGCATCTACTCGACGACGATTCCCGCCGCTGACCGGCGCGTGACCCTGCTGCGCGACCCGATCTACCGCACCGACGTGACCGGCGGCGCGCAAGGCTACTACCAGATTCCCGGCCTTAGCGTGCTGCCATCCGCACCGCAAGGGCCGGCCCGGTGACACGTGGGGAAAACATCCCTGCCGCGACCATCATGAAAACAACGACCACGGTGTTCTCTTGGGGACTGATGGCGATGCTCGCTGTCGCCGGAAACAAAGCGGAGGGTGATGAACTGAGACTTTATCCGCTGCCCGCGAAGTGTATTCAGGCCGAGAGCGGCCATTGCTACATCGCCAGCATGGATTTCGGCGAGGAGGGGGACAAGGACACGGGGAACAAGTCCGGCCTGCTGCTCTTCGAGGATGGCAAACCGCTCGGGCCTGCGCGCGCGGTGCACAAGGACATCCGCGAGAAGGGCGGCGGGCGTTTCTCGCACTGGACGCGGCATGGGCTTTACATGTCCGCGTCGGACAACTCCGATCCGCGCAAGAACGGCCGCAAATACGAGGTCGCGTCAACGACCGCAGAGAGCGAACTCGCCGGACCGATCCCGCTTCCGTCCACGCCGAAGCGCCACGTCGAGGTCATCCGCGGCTCGCGCCACGAATACACGCTCCGGCTCGGCGGCAACCTTGATTTCGAGAACAGCCACACGCGCTTCAACACCGGCTTCAACGTCGCGTTCCAGCCGAACGTCTCGCTGACCATCGCGAACACCGGCGACCGGCCCGTGCTCTGGCCGAAGCTCATCGCCAACGGCGCGCGCGACTGGAGCACCTACGAGAGCCTGCTGGCGGACTTCACGCGCGGCGCGACCAACGACCAGGAGCGCGCGCTGTTCATCTGGCAGACGGCGCGCGAGAACCGCTACCATTGCTCGCCGCTGTTCCCCGACAACGAGTTCCACGATCCGGTCAAGATGTTCAACTCCTACGGGCTGAACCTCTGCGACGACATGGGCTATTGCGGCTGCTCGTTGTTCAAGCACGCGGGCCTCGGCAAGCCGAAATACTCGATGGACCCGAAGGTGCGCAGTCTCCACGGCCACATGATGTGCGAGGCGGTGGTGGACGACCGGCACCAGTTCCTCGACATAGACGAGAGCGTGTTCTACCTCGACCGCGAGTGCGAGCGGCCCGTCAGCGGCGACGCCTGCGCGCGCGACCATGACCTCGTGCGGCGCGAGGCGCACTACGGGCCGGTGTTCGGCGGCTGGCAGGACAGTGAAAGCTCCGCCGCGATCTTCGGCAAGGACGATGGCGCGACGCAAGGCTTCCTGCGCGGCCACGAGATGCGCTACACGTTGCGGCCCGGCGAGCGCGTCGTGTTCCGCTGGGACAACATCGGCAAATACGCCGCGCACAGCGAGAAATGGGACCACGAGCCGCCCGTCTTCGGCAACTCGAAGTTCATCTACGCGCCGCGAATCGAGGACGGCGCGGCGGGCACGCTCGTGTATGCCGTAAACACGCCGTGGGCGATCTGCGGCGGGACGTTGCGGGCGGAGTTCACCGGCGGCAACGCGCAGGACAAGTTCGCGCTCGACGTGCGCCTCGATGGCAAGAAAGTGACGCGCGTCTGGGAGGGCGCGGGCCGCGGGCCGCTGAAGGCGAATGTGGCGATTGACAGCGCGCTCCAGCCGCGGCGCGCGCCGGCGAAATATCACTACGAGGTCGTCGTGACCGTCCCGACCGGCGACGCGAAGCTCAAGTCGCTGGAGATCGAGACCGACGTGATGGCCGCGCCGCTGTCGCTGCCACGGCTCCGGCGCGGCGAGAACAAGTTCGTCTATACCGACCAGCAGGACGGCCCGCACGAGGTCACGATCACGCAGGAGTGGCGCGAGTGCGACACGCTGAAGCCGCCGTTGCCGCCCGCGACGCCGGAATATCCCGCGCCCGGCGCGACGATCCGCGACTCGATGGTGACGTTCAAGTGGCCCGCGACCGACGGCGCGCGCGCGTGGCACATCCAGGTCAGTCAGCGCGAGGATTTCCGCGTCCCGTATCGGCCAAGCTACGACGTGGTCATCCGCGACCGGCAGTGGTGCGTGCCCTACACCGGCATGTTTGCGCCCGACACGACCTACTACTGGCGCGTGCGCGCCCGCGACAAGCGCGGCATCTGGAGCGAATGGAGTCCGGCGTGGACGTTTCGCTGGGAAGGCCCGCGCGTGCCGCTCAACGTGCGCGCCGAACCGCACGACGGAGGCTTCGTGTTGCGTTGGGAGCCGAACCCGCGCGGCGCGCGGCCGGTGGCCTACGATGTCTATGGCTCGGACGAGAAAGGCTTCTCCGTCCACAAGACCGCCTACGACTCCTACACACGCGGCAAAGTCCCAGCGAATTTCCTCGGCCGCACCGCCGCCACGGAGATGCCCGTCGTTTCGCCGACGCCGTCGCATGCAAACATGAACAAATGCTACTACCGCGTCGTGGCCGTGGACGCGAACGGCACGGAGAGCATCTGCTCAGACTACGCCGAGATGCCGCATCCACATTTCTGGAGCAAACCGCCCGCGACGGCGAATGTCGGCGTGGCGTTCTCGTATCAGTCCGGCGTCATCCGCTCGCTCGGCGACGCGCAGCACCGCTACGAGCCGAAAGGCAACGGGTTCTGGGAGGCCGAGGAATTCACGTTCACCCTGCGCAACGCCCCGGCGTGGCTGAAGCTCGACACGAAGACCGGCGCGCTCATCGGCACGCCCGACGCGCCCGGCAAGCACCGCATCGAACTGGAAGTCCGCACCCAGTTCGGCGGTAAGGCGGCGCAGGAGTTCGAGTTGGCCGTAAAGTAGTCATCACGCTACGCGCGATGGCCTTCGCAAAATATCGTCACGCGGAGCGTGATGGCCACTATGACCTCGGAATCGGGATTTCTCCTTCGTTGCGGGAGAAAATGTCTTGATTTTCTCCTTCTATAAAGGAGAAAGTAGCCGGCGTCGTGAATGAGGAAAACACCAGCCTGTTACGGGCGCGATTCGCGGAGAAACTCGCCGAGTCGCTGGCCGCGCCGTTTCCGGAGGCGACGCCGCGGCGAATCCACGGCACGGTGGCCCTGCCCGGCAAGGCGACGGCGGTGGTCGGCATGAGGCGCGCGGGCAAGACGACGTTCCTGCACCAGTTGCGGCGGGAGCGGTTTGGGCGCGGAACCGGCCGCGAGCGGCTGCCCTACATCAACTTCGAGGACGAGCGGCTGGCCGGGCTGACCGTCGCGAACCTGCACCTGGTCATCGAGGAGCATTACCGCCAGTTCCCGGCGTTGCGCGGGAAGCAGACGGTGACGTGGTGTTTCGACGAAATCCAGGTGGTGCCGGGTTGGGAGCGGTTCGTGCGGCGGCTGCTGGACAGCGAGAAGGTGGAGGTGTTTTTGAGCGGCTCGTCGGCGGCGCTGTTGAGCCGCGAAATCGCCACGGCCATGCGCGGGCGGGCGTGGGAGGTGGTGCTGCATCCGTTCAGCTTCGAGGAGTATCTGCGCCACAACAAGCTGGCGGTGCCGGAGCGGCCGGATTTCCTGACGGCGCGGGAGCGTTCGGCGTTGGAACGGGCGTTTCGGGATCATCTGGCGGTGGGCGGATTTCCAGAGGCGCAAGGGCTGGAGCCGGCCACGCGGCAGCGGCTGCTCAATGATTACGTGGACGTGGCGCTGCTGCGGGACGTGGTGGAACGGCACGAGGTGACCAACGTGACCGGTTTGCGCTGGCTCGCGCGGCACTTGCTCGGCAGTCCGGCGGGGATGTTCAGCGTGGAGAAGTTTTACGCGGCGCTCCGGTCGCAGGGCTTGAGCATTTCCAAGGACACGCTGCACCAACTGCTCGGCTATCTGGAAGACTGCTTCCTCGTGCGGACGGTTTGGGTGGAGGCGGCTTCGGAGCGGCGGCGCATGGTGAATCCGCGCAAGGCGTATCCGGTGGACCCTGGACTCATCCCCGTGTTCGACCGGACGGGCCGGGCCAATCTCGGCCACGCCTTGGAGACGGCCGTGCGGCTGGAACTGGAGCGCCGCGGGGCGAGCGCGACCTACGTGCGGACACGCGAGGGACATGAAGTGGATTTCCTCGCGCGCGATCCGGAGCGCGGCGAAATGCTGATCCAGGTTTGCGCCGAGTTGGGCACGCCGGAGGCGCGCGAACGCGAAACGCGGGCGTTGCTCGAAGCGGCCAGAGAACATCCGCGCGCCGGCCTGCACCTCATCACGCTCGCGCCGGAAAGCGCGTTGACGGTGCCAGAGCAAATCACACTTCATTGGGCACCGGGTTGGTTGTTGCAGGCGTGAGCCGGCGGCTTGTCCGACATGACAACGAACTTCTTCATTGCTGTTGTGCGATGTGGATTGCTGCTGGCGCTGGGAGCGGCCGCCACCTTCGCGGATGTCGCGCTGCCCGACGCCGAAATGCGGCGCGCGGTGGAGGAGGATTGGGCGCGGCAGGAGAGACGCTGGGGGCGCGCGGCGGGATTACCGGAGAGCATCCGAGAGGCGGTCGCGCGGGCGGAGCGGTTGCTGGAGCATCGGCGAGGCAGAATGGGCGAGGCAACGCTGGCCGAGTTGCGGCGGGCGGCGGCGGCAGTGGATTCACTCGACGACAAAAACCGCCTTGCGCTCTACCACCGCGCGCGGTGGTTCGCGCGGGAACTGGCCCTCGAAGATCCGCGAGTCACGGGGCAGCCGTTGGTGTTCATGAAGCGCAACCGGTTTGTCTGCCAGATGCTCCACGAATACATGGGCTACTTCCACGACTACGGCAACGTTGCGGGCGGTGGCGGTGTCTTCGTCCTTGAGCGGCCCGGTTACTCGCTCAAGACGAGCGACCTCATCCGGGGCCGGCTGACTAACGGCAACTTCACGACGCTCGCGCTTTCCTTCGACGCGCGGACGGTGTTCTTCGCGTTTGCCGAGCGGTCGGCGAAGAAGCCGGAGTTCACGTCGCCGGAGCGGCGGTCGTTCCACATCTTCTCGATGGCGCGCGATGGCTCGGCGCTGCGACAACTCACGCGCGGGGTCGAGGACGATTTCGATCCGTGCCCGCTGCCGGACGGCGGGCTGGCGTTCATGTCGTCGCGTCGCGGCGGGTTCGCCCGCTGCAACAACGCGTGGGAGCCGACCGTTTCTTACACGCTGCATCGCATGGACGCGGACGGCGCCAACATCCGCACTCTGTCGTTTCACGAGACCGCGGAGTGGCATCCGTTCGTCATGAACGACGGGCGGCTCGTGTTCATCCGGTGGGATTACGTGGACCGCTCTGCGGCGAACTTCCACGGGCTGTGGATCAGCCGCGCGGATGGCACGGGCGTGGCCGGGTTGTTCGGCAACTACACGATGCGCATCAACGCCTGCTACCAGCCGCGGTCGATCCCCGGCTCGGACAAGCTGCTGTTCGTCGCGGGCGCGCATCACGCCGACGTCGGCGGCTCGCTGGTGATGCTCAACCCGAAGCGCGCGCAACTCGACGCGAAGACCGGCGAGGACATCCTCGACGCGACGCAGACGCTGACGCCGGAGATTTGTTTCCCGGAATCGGCGGGCTGGCCGAAGAGCTACTTCCACAGCCCTTGGCCGTTGTCGGAGGACGCGTTCTTGGTGTCGTTCAGCTTCGACCCGCTGCCGGGGATGAGTTCCGGCGAGAAGAAGGACACGCGCACCGGGCTGTATTACTTCGACCGCTTCGGCAATCTCG
>Ga0233425_10008482_pt1 | contig 13623 bp, 12 predicted proteins | sample Watercolumn_Towu_2_FD_181712 | JGI IMG/M metagenome (GOLD analysis project Ga0233425, IMG submission 181712) | Freshwater microbial communities from Lake Towuti, South Sulawesi, Indonesia - Watercolumn_Towuti2014_140_MG | ecosystem: Environmental > Aquatic > Freshwater > Lake | place...
CATAGCGGGTGATTGGAATTTTGAAAAAATACAAAAGTTAAAGCATAAGGCAATCGGCCTGGCGTCACTTTCTGCTTGAGGAAAAACAGCTCTCCCATTTCTGGCAGGATGAGCATGTTCTTAAAAGAGTTTTTGCCGCAGACCTCGCTGATGTTCGCAGAATACCAGTGGTAGAGCCAGAAAAACATTGAAATCATATCCGAGTATTTTAAAGAGGCAGCGCGATGTCCGACCCCATTTTTATACATGAGAAGGCGATTGTAGAACCTGGTGCCAGAATTGGAGCGGGAACCCGGGTCTGGGCATTTGCCCATATATTACCGGGCGCGCAAATTGGGGAAGACTGTAATATTTGCGACGGCGTCTTTATAGAAAATGATGTGCTGATTGGAAACCGCGTCACCATCAATTGCGGGGTACAGGTCTGGTATGGAATTACATTGGAAGATGATGTGTTTGTAGGGCCGAATGCCACCTTCACGAACGATCAATTTCCACGCAGCAAACAACATCCCGAAAAAATTCTGAAAACACTGGTGAGCAGGGGAGCGTCGGTCGGGGCGAATGCAACGATTTTGCCGGGCGTGGTGATTGGTCCTCACGCCATGGTTGGCGCCGGCGCGGTGGTTACGCGGGATGTGCCCGCTTATGCCATAGTATTTGGGAACCCGGCCCGCATTCAGGGCTATGTCTCTTCTACGGATAATAAACCGCTCCACGCAGAAGTTCACGAATCTGAACCGAAACCACTGACAGTATCAAGAGCAAAGTTGATCCGGCTTCCGAGAGTTGTTGATTTACGAGGTAGTTTAAGTTTTGCTGAATACGACAAGCATTTGCCGTTCGCTCCCAGGAGATATTTTGTTATTTTCGATGTGCCCTCCATCGAAGTGCGGGGCGAACATGCCCATCGCGAACTGCATGAATTTTTGATCTGCTTGAAGGGCTCGTGTGCAATAGTGCTGGATGATGGCGCGACTAGAGAGGAATTGATATTAAATCAACCTGACCTGGGGCTGCATATTCCGCCAATGGTCTGGGCTCTCGAATATAAATTCTCACCGGATGCCGTATTGCTGGTTCTTGCTTCTGATATTTATGATGACAAGGATTACATTAGGAATTATGAAGAATATTTAATTGAAAAAGAAAAGACTCATTATGATTAACAAACTGGCAGTCGTTGAAACTGAAAAAATTGGCTCCGATGTAAGCATAGGCGAATTCAGCATTGTCCGCGCTGATGTTGTGATCGGAAATAATGTTATTATCCACCCGCATGTAATTATAGAATCCGGCGTTTCTGTCGGCGATGATGTTGAGATTTTTTCAGGGACAATTATTGGAAAACGGCCAAAAGGCGCCGGGGCCGCCGCCCGTCCAATTGCCTATAATAAAAAAATAGCAATCGGAGATCAATGTGTTCTTGGTCCAAATGCTGTCGTCTATTATGATGTTGAAATTGGAAATAACACATTGTTGGGCGACGGCGCTTCTTTGAGGGAAAAAGTGCGCGTTGGGCATCATTGCTTAATCAGCCGCTATGTCACAGTTAATTACAATTCCCTGATTGGAAATTACACCCGCATCATGGATTCAACGCATATCACTGGAAACTGCCGTATTGGAAATAATGTGTTTATAAGCGTTTTAGTGTCTACAACCAATGATAATGTCGTTGTGTCGAGAAGATACGACGAGGAACAGATTCTTGGCCCGATTATTAAAGATAATGTAACAATTGGCGCCGGGGCGTCTATATTGCCTGGTATATTGATTGCTGAAGGCGCGTTTGTGGGGGCAAATACTGTCGTAACAAGGGATGTTCAGCCGTACGATTTGGTGATGGGTATTCCTGCAAAGGCTGTAAGAAATTTGAAAATTCCAGGCGGAGGATAAATTGAAGATACCATTTCTTGACCTGCATTCCCCATATCAGGATTTAAAGGAGGAATTGGATGCGGCCTATTTCCGCGTGATGAAATCGGGGTGGTACATTCTCGGCCAGGAGGTCGAATCTTTTGAGCAGGAATTTGCCGCCTATTGCGGGACGAAATATTGCGTGGGCGTTGGGAATGGCCTCGAAGCGCTCCATCTGATACTAAGAGCCTATGGGATTGGTGAAGGAGACGAGGTGATTGTCCCTGCCAACACATATATTGCAACCTGGCTCGCAGTCTCATACGCCGGCGCCCGCGTCATTCCGGTGGAGCCGATTGAGCGCACCTATAATCTTGATCCGCAAAGATTGGAAGACGCGATTACAACCAGAACCAGGGCGATTTTGGTTGTGCATTTATACGGTCAAACCGCAGACATGGATTCAATTAATGCGGTCGCCCGCAGGCACGGAATTAAGGTGATAGAAGATGCTGCGCAGGCGCACGGTTCCCAATTTAAAGGGAAACTGGCCGGCAGTCTGGGAGATTCTGCCGGCTGGAGCTTTTATCCCGGAAAAAACCTCGGCGCATTGGGAGATGCCGGCGCTGTCACAACAGATGATGAAGAGTTGGCGAAAAAAATCCGCAGTCTTCGTAATTACGGCTCGGAAATAAAATATTACAATTTAATTAAAGGCTATAATAGCCGCCTTGACGAGTTGCAAGCCGCCTTTCTGCGGGTTAAGCTGAAACATCTCGACGATTGGAATAAGCGGCGGCGGCAGTCGGCTGCGCGCTACTTGCAGGAATTACAGGATACAGGGCTTATTCTACCGGCAGTTCCGGAAGACATGAATCCCAATTGGCACCTTTTTGTAGTGCGCTCAAAACAAAGGGATGCCTTGCAATCGCATCTTAATAAAAATGGAATTGGAACTCTAATTCATTATCCGGTACCGCCGCACCTGCAGGATGCTTATCGGGAAGCCGGTTTTCAAGCCGGAGATTTTCCAGTTACCGAGGTAATTCATAAAGAAGTCTTGAGCTTGCCGATAGGTCCGCATCTTGACGACGTCCAGCTTAACCAAGTCATTAATAAATTCAAGAGTTTCCTTTAATCGGCATGACTGTTTCATCGTGCTGCTGGAACAACAGTTTCTAGAAATAACATTATCGAAAACAGGATTTAGTATTGACCTCCAAACATTTCCCGAACTTCATTTTAGCGGGCCCGGGCAAGGCTGGTACTACTGCAATATATTTTATGCTGCGTCAGCACCCGCAAATATTCTTGCCTGATGTCAAGGAACCGCGGTTTCTTGCGTATGAAAATGAGCCGCCTCAATATACAGGTCCAATCATTGATAAGCTTTTTAATGATTCAACTATTACGAATCTCGAGGATTATGTGAAGTTATATTCGAACACCGGCGGTGCCGCCGCAGTCGGCGATGCCTCCCCTATATATATGCACATTCCGCGCTCCGTGGAAACAACGATGAAATATATTCCTGACGCGAAAATCATCATTTTGCTTAGACATCCGGCTGAACGGGCGTTCTCTGCGTATATGCATTTTGTCCGGGATGGATATGAAAAACTTTCTTTTCGCGACTCTTTATTGGAGGAAAAGGAGCGCTCCAGTCAGAATTGGGGAATCTCTTGGAGATATTCGCAACTGGGTTTCATAGCTGACCAGATTGAAAGATACCTGAACGCATTCGGAAGAGCACAAATATCATTTGTGCGATATGAAGACTTCCGCAGGGATAACGTACAGACATTACAGCGCATTTTTGCCTTTCTTGGAGTGGCAGAAGATTTTAAACCCATGCTTGTTAACACAAATGTAGGTGGCGTGGTAAAGAAGCTAGAACTATACAAATTAATTTTTCCAATCAGATTTCTTAGATGGTTGGAACCTATCCTTCCTCCCAAATACCGAAAAGTCACAACAGTATGGCGGTTAAATATGAGGTCAAAAACAGTGATAAAACCGGAATTGCCTCTGGAACAGCTTCAAGCCCTGACCAGAATGTATGAAAAGGATATTCTGAGAACAGCATCCTTAACAGGGCATGACCTGTCTGATTGGCTGAATAAGAATCGAAAATATAATGGTGAATAATTGCCTGCATTATGAATGGCTGAAGGGGGATTTTGTGTTGAGTATTGCGCGGCTACTGGAAAGAGGTTGAGAATTGGAAGGGATTGCAAAAAAGGCAGGCCGAGGCATAGCTTGGTCAGCTGCAGGGAGTATGGGGAGCCAAATCACGTCATTCGTGGTTTTTATTGTCTTAACGCGCCTATTGGAGCCAAAGGACTTTGGCCTGCTTGGGATGGCTGCAGTTTTTACTGCGATCGTCGGATTGTTTGCTGAACAGGGATTTGAACAGGCAATTGTACAGAAAAAGGATTTGGAACAGGATCACCTGGATACAGCTTTTTGGGCCAGCCTTCTCATTGGCGGCATCTTGACAGTATTTGGAATTTTTATGTCAGGCTGGGTGGCGTCTTTATATGGCGAGCCGCAGCTTAAATCTGTCATTTCGCTGCTTTCAACCTCATTTGTGTTTGCTGCGTTAAAGAGTACGCAACAGGGATATTTAATTAGAGAATTTGCCTTTCGCTCCCTGTCTCTCCGCCTGCTAATTGCAGGCATTGTCAGTGGGGGGCTGGGTATTCTTGCTGCTTTTCTGGGGGCTGGGGTATATGCTCTTGTAATCAAATTTTTGGTCAATGGATTCGTTGATGTCGTTTTACTCTGGAAAACCAGCGCCTGGCGCCCGCGCCTCCATTATTCAAGTAGACATTTTAGGGAGTTGTTTCAGTTTGGCGTGAATATGATCGGGGTAAAAGTAACAAATTTCATGAGAAGGTATTCCGACAACCTCTTGATTGGTTTTTTTCTTGGCGCGGCCGCCTTGGGGTATTACACAGTGGCCTACCGCCTGGCGCGCCTTTTAATGGATTTGCTTGACAGCGTGATAGGGCAGGTGTCAGTTTCCGCTTTTGCGCGCCTGCAGGACGACAAGAGCCGCCTCGGACGGGTAATAAACAAAATAATAAAATTAGCAAATTTGATTTTTTTTCCCCTGTTTACAGGCTTGATATTATTGGCGCCGGATTTACTTTTTCTTTTTTCTGGCTCAAAATGGTTGCCCGCCGTTCCTGTCATGCGAGTCTTGTCATTTTCAGGATTCGCTATAATCACGCAAATCGTACTCAGTTACCTGATGATAGGGATGGGCAGGACTTCATTATTGCTTCGTGTCAATTTTATAAATGCCGCCACCTATGTTTCTGCTTTCGCCTTCACCGCAAAATTGGGTATTTATTATGTTGGACTTGCATATGCAGCTGTAAGTTTTGTTTATTTAGGCATTTATCTTTACCTGGGCCGCCGTATTACAGGGCTTGACTGCCGCGAATATTTTTTTCATTTTTGTTTATCTGCGATCAGCTGCGGGATTATGGCCGTTGCAATCTTGTTTTTTGCGGATTTATTAAAAGAGGAGATGAGCGCAGGTGGGCCGGTAAAGGTCGCGACGATGACTTTTCTAGGCATGGTCATTTATAGCTTCTGCGTTTATTTGCTTCAGAGAAATGTATTGCTTGAAGCGTATGGTTTAGCTTCAGCCATGTTTAATTTGGAACAATACCTGCAAAAAAATGAAGCTTAAGCACAGGGAAAAGGTTGAGATAAAATTTACGGAATTCAACAATGAGAAAAAATATTAATCAACCGCCGGTTACTTTTATTATGTTTGCCTATAATCAAGAGCGCTTCATCGCCGAAGCCGTCCAAGGCGCACTTTCGCAGACATATTCACCTCTGGAAATCATCATATCAGACGATTGTTCGGACGATCAGACATATAATATTATTAATTCGATTGTTTCCTCCTATGCGGGCAGCCACCGCATAATTGCCCGCAGGAATGAAACTAACCTTGGCCTTTTAAGACACATTAATACAGTGATTGGACTGGCTGGCGGCGACTTGCTGGTGGTTGCTGCCGGAGACGATATTTCCGCGCCTCAGCGTACTGAGCGCCTGGTTGAAGTTTGGCTGAAGGAAAATGCCAAAGTTATCTGGTCTAATGCAGTTGTGGTTGACCAGCATGGAAAATTCCATGGGCGGTTTTATGGCAGAGAAATTCCACGTATTGCGACATTAAACGATACCCTTTATGGGAGATCTGTTGTGGCTGGGGCTATGTGCGCCTGGGATAGAAGCGTTTTTGATGTTTTTGGACCTCTTAAGGGCGATATGGTCAATGAAGATGTTATCATCCCTTTTAGAGGCGCACTCCTTGGTAAAGTTTGCTATATTGACGAAGAATTGATCTCCTATAGAAAACATGGGAGTAATTTATCCTTTTTCATGAAGCTGAACTCCAGTTCACCCCTTGAGTTGATTGAGTTAAACAGAAAAAACCAAGCCAACACCCTGCGGAATTGCCTCGAATTAAAGAGTTTGCTGGAAAAGGGAAAGAATGCCGGCATTACCGATGTGGACTATGAAGCGTCTGCAGCGATTTTGGATCAAAGAATAAAGTCATTAAATCTTGAAGTAGACCTTCTTTCCCAGAATTTCAGGAAGAGGCTTGGTATCCTTCTAAAAAACAGGTGGGTGTTAAGAGGCTTGAATCAGGTTATTAAGTTTTTGCTGATTACTTTTTCCCCCTATTTCTTTTTTCTTGTTTTACGACTTCGGTTTAATATTAAAAATAACTGGAGATGGCGGCCGGTTTAGCGCTTTGCCTTCAGCGCCTGACAAGAGTTTATGGAAAAATACTTGTTTCTGTGTTAAGATTTTTGGATAACGCTAATCCTTGCTGTGAGAATGAAATTTTGCCATGTTTAATTACTCTCGCGAAATGAGTAGACGGTTTGAACAAAAGCGTATTTTGAATCTGCCGGACGTCTTTTCCTTTGGCGCCGGCTTTTTGTGTTTTGCTTATCTGAACATGGGCGGGAATGTGTATTTGGCAGAGATTTTTCTCCTGACTATGCTGCCATATCTTTTGTATACCCGGGGAAAGTTTTTGCGCTTTGGACCCGCTAGGTTGATCATTATTTTAAGCTTGGGCTGGTTTGTAAACCAGGTTATTACAGATCTATACCGCGGTACATCACCTTCAGATATCGTAAAAGGCTGGGCATTAATTGCTGTTTTTATCACCAATTTCCTGGGATTGTATCTGCTGGTTTATTCGAACCCGCGCCGGGTAGCCCTGGGTTTGTTCGGATATTCAATCGGCTTAATTCTCCAGGTTGTTTTGCAGCCAAACGGCAATATGTTGGTGGATGCATGGAAGTTTGGGGTTGGAGGACCGATCACAATACTTCTCTGTGTTTCCGGTGTTTTCTTGTATCATAACAACCCGCGCAAGATGCTGTTATGGAGCATTGTTCTTATTCTGATATCTGTTTATTCATTTTATGTTCGCTCCCGGTCACTTGGCGGAAGCACTCTCTTGACAGTTGCTGTTATGTGGTTTCGTTATACCCCGATTGGCCGCAGACTTGCTCGACGGATAGATACCCCAGTCAATGTTGCACTGGGTGGTCTGTTGTTATTGTTCGCCGCCTGGGGAGTATTTCAAGTATATGGATATGCGGCAGGGCAGGGCTACCTGGGAGAAACAGCGCGCAATATGTACTTTGCGCAAGCCTTTGGCGATTATGGCATCTTATTGGGGGGGCGCCGTGAATGGCTGCCTGCTGTTCATGCAATTCTAGATTCGCCCTTTATTGGTTTTGGATCGTATGCCCGCAACACTGATTATGGGCAATTCCTCTATGATCTAAACAGCCTTGGCTACGTGGTTAATAATAATCAAATAGATGCGTATCTGATATCAAGAAATACAATTCCAACCCATTCGCATTTACTTCAAGGCTGGGTTTGGGCCGGGATCATTGGCGGCATTTTCTGGATTTACATTCTAACCCTGGCAATGCGCAGCCTGGTCACAGCTTTTCGTTATCCCAATTCTTTTTTCATGGTTACCGTTTTTTTAAGTTTTTCGGCAATGTGGGCCATTTTGTTTTCTCCGTTAAGCAATATTGGGAGGTTGCAGTGGGCATTTATTCTGACGACATTTTTGTATACTCTTTCCCGTAATCCTGAATCGACCGTTGATGACAGGGATGCCTATTCTTTCAGGCCGGTAAATTAAGACGCATGAAGATTTTATTAATCGACCCTGTTGGGACCGGGCATCACCAGGAGTATTCGACGCTGCTGGCAGAGGGGTTGAAAACTTTGGGGATGCAGGTTTATTTTTTTGGCTCAAAACCTTTGGTCGATTCCCTTATTTCAGCAAACCTGTTGGAGGATGGATTCCCTCACGCAGAAATGAATGTAGGGCGTAATTTCCTGAAAAATGAACAAATGCGTGTTCATTTCTTTCAAGAAGCCATGCTTGTCTCACGCAGAATTGCGCCTGATATTGTTCATTTCCTGTATATGGATCATTTTTTGATTTCCGCCGTATGCAGCGGGCTTATGGCGAAGCGGGTGGGCGCCGTATGCGCTACATTGCACGCGATTTATTTTTTACCGGAATTCGCTCCCAGCTTTATTTACAGGATGAAGGGTAATATTGACTTCATGATGCTGCGGACTTTGGCTTCACAGGGTATGCGTATTATGGCGCATTCTGAAAGAGTATCCAATTCATTAACCAAACTCACCGGGATGAAACAGTTTGATTACATTCCATATCCCGTTAAATCTTATATGACAGATAGCGATGACAAAGGGATGTTGCGCTCCAAACTAAGGGAACGATTGAGGCTTGCTTCGATGGATGTCCTGCTGCTGGTGTTTGGGGGGACCCGCCGGGATAAAGGGGCTGACCTTGCTGTAAAAATGCTCTCCCTGTTGCCGACCAGATATCACCTCCTTTTCGCGGGAAAAGACACCTATTTTTCTCGCGCTTTTTTGACGGGACTGGCATCCAAGCTTGCACTGAACGACCGCATTCACTTTGATAACCGTTTCATCCCGGAAAAGGATGTACCCGCTTATTTTTATGGGTGTGACATCGTCCTTATTCCTTATCGAAAGACCTTTTCCGGCCAGAGCGGCCCTCTTACCATTGCTGCAACTCTTGGCGTAAAGATAGTAGCGCCGGATTTGACAGCCTTTGAGGAGACATTGTCTAAGTATGATTTGGGTTGTTTATATCCGGTTGAAAATCTGGCATTGATGGCGGACGCTGTCGAGAAGGTTGAGAAATTACCGCCTCCTGCGGGCTTTGAAAAATTCCGTATGGAACATGGCGGCCCGGTATTTACCGGCAGGGTTTTTGAAAGCTATAATAAAACACTGCATCAATGAATTAAAACCAGAGGAAATCGGCTTTATGAATAACCTTGCAAGTGGCCATTACGACGAATCATATTTTTCATGGCAAAGTTCAATTGGCGAATTTGGCGGATGGGCAAATGCTCCGTTGTTTAATGCTTATATAAAACCCGGGGATACTGTGCTGGACTTCGGATGTGGCGGCGGCTGGTTATTGAAAAATATACCCTGCCATCGGAGGCTTGGCGTAGAGGTGAATATTGCGGCGCTGGAGGTCGCCCGTAGTAATGGCCTTGAGATGTACGGTTCGGCTGCCGAAATTCCAGGCATGGTGGATGTTATTATTTCCAACCACGCGCTTGAGCATGTTTTGCACCCGCTTTATGATCTGACATCCCTGCGCTCCAAATTGCGCGCCGGGGGATTGATAATATTTGTTGTGCCGTGTGAAAGCGTAAACGGCGCCTATACTGCTGGCGATATCAATCATCACCTTTACACATGGAATCCAATGTGCCTTGGAAATTTGTTTTCAGAAGCCGGTTATTCAGTCATCGAATCCAGTCCGCTTATGCATAAATGGCATCCAAAATTCAAATTATTGGCGCGCATGGGCGGAAGAAGGTTGTTTGATTTCGCCTCCCGTTTATACGCATATGTAGAGCGCTCATCTTTTCAGGTGCGCATCGTTGCACACAACGCCTGACCTGACGGGTTCGCTTATTTTGCTTCAAAGACGGAAAGGCGTTTTAAATGAGAACTGTCAGTTGGCAGCGTTCAATGAGTGCCCACCAATTCTTTATGTGGAAGGATTATCAAAACCTTTCAAGTGGCGATATTATTTTTGTTCTTGATCGGGCAAGCGATTTAATCACAAAGGAAGTAAGCTTGGAAGAGTTGCATAACCTGGGCTCAATGATTTTCCTGGGGGGCTTTAAATGGGCGTCCAGCTTTTCGATCCTGACCAGTAATTCAGATGCCATACATGTGTTTGGAGGGTTTCGCAACAGCTGGTATTTCTTCCCCCTTATCCTTTTTGCTGTTTTCCGCAATATTAAAGTGGCTGTCATTAACGAGCCCTACTCAACTTCATCTATTGGTTATTTTCAGGAAGAGGCCGATTGGTGGGCGCGCTTGAAAGTGAAGGCAAGGCCATTTCTTTATGACTTTATGGCGCAATTATTGAACAGGATTACCAGGAAGGTACAGCCTTGCTTTCTCCCGATATCCTTGCTCGCTCGCGAACAATTTATACGGGCAGGCTTTCCGTTGGATTCTTTGTATCCGTTTGGTTACTTTGTTCCACGACAATCTGCCGACGGGGGGAGGAGGGCCGATGAGCCTTCGAAGGCGCTCCGCCTTGTTTTCGTGGGGTCGCTTCTCACGACAAAAGGGTTGGATATTGCCATTAAACCTGTAAAGAAACTTTGTTTAGATGGTTTTGATGTGTCTTTGGATATTTATGGCCATGGTGATAGTAAGCGCTTTTTGCCTTCCCCCTCCGATTGTGTTAAATACAAAGGACCGTTGCCGCCGCAGGAGGTGCAGGCGGTAATGGCAGGTTACGATTTGCTAATTTTGCCCAGCCGCCATGACGGGTGGGGCGTTGTTATCAATGAGGCGTTGCTTCAGGGCGTCCCGGTCATTATCAGCGACAAGGTGGGCGCTAAATGCCTGGTTGAATCAAGCGGCTCAGGATTGATTTTTGAATCGGAAAACATCGAAGACCTGACCCGTAAATTGCTTGAATTGCTGCAACAACCTGAAAAACTTGAGGAGATGAGGCGAAAAGCCCGTCTCGTAGGCGATGCCATATTACCAGCGGCCGGGGCCTCATATCTACTGGACGTATTTCTTTTCCATTTTTATCACAAAGGCCAACGGCCATCTGCTTTGTGGACAGGCAGCAAAATTATTTGATATTTTATTTGTAAGGATGCGAAAGTGAAGCCTTCGTTCAGAAAAATTGTAAAATCAATTACTGACCCGCTGAATGCCGGTGACCTTTTTAGAAAGGGCTTTGTGGAGGTTAATCGGCTTGGCGAGTATGCCCAGGCGGCTGTATATGGCTCTGTAAGCCCTGCAGAAACGATTATTCTGGCAGGGTCGGGGCGCAGCGGTACAACCTGGCTGGGAGATTTGATCTCTATTATTGCCAGGGCACAGCAAATATTTGAACCATTGGCGCCTTTTCAGAATCCACTCGTTCGCAGATTAACCGGGTGGGAATTGCCCGCCCCCGGTATTTCCTATATTCGGGCATTTTTTCTTGACGAAAATGACCGATCAGAAGCTTGGAAAAACCATTGGTTTGAAATCCTGACTGGCAGATACAGGACATATTGGACAGATGCAAACCGTCAATATTTATTTCCAAGACGTTATCTTGTAAAGGAGGTTTATGCCAATTTGATGTTGGGGTATCTTTATAAACAGTTTGCGCCGAAAATTGTATTCCTTGCCCGCCATCCTTGTGCTGTTATTGCTTCCCGATTGGCTGTTCCGTGGCAGGCAAATGTGAAGGATATATTGGACCAGGAAGAGCTTGTGGAGAAATACTTGCGCCCATGGGTTGGTTTAATGGAAAAAGAGAAGGATTTGATAGGCGCTCATGCTGTTTGGTGGGCGGTTGAAAACATGGTGGCTTCACTTCAATTAACCGCATGTTCACATCAATTTGTGTATTATGAAGAAACGGCCACTGAGCCTGAAAAGGTTGGAGATCGCCTGGCTGAATGGCTGGGAAGGGAAAGAGCGCCGCAGAATTTTGATGAATTTGCCCAAAGACCCAGTAGAATGACTCAGGATGGTAAAAAAAATATCGAGGTTAATCAAGTGATTTCCCAGTGGAAGCGTGCGTTGTCCAGCGAGGATCAGAGGCGGATTATCCGCTGGGCAGGCAGGCTGGGACTGGAATGGTATGATCTTGACCCAATGCCAGTGTGTCTGGGCAAAAAGCGGGTTAAAGGCGGTTCAGCGAGCGCGTAAATGAGGATAATAATTATTGGCACTTTCCCCCCGCCAATCCATGGCATGGCTTTGATGAATCAGGTACTTTTCGAGCGCCTGAAATTGGATGGCTGGGATGTCGAAAAATTGGATACGTCGCCGCAAATATCATTTAATCCAGTTTTCTCGAAGTTATCACGTATAAAGATATTTTTTTCAATCTGGGGTTACCTGCTAAATAACGACCTGACAGGCAGCCGGGTTTGTTTGGCTTTGTCCGGTGGGTGGGGGCAGGTTTATGATTTTGTTACAGTTCTTTTGTGCAGAATAAAAGGCGCAAGATGTGTATTGCACCACCATAGTGTGGTTTATCTGGATAAATGGCAAATTATCACCGCGCTGCTCTTTCTGGCGGCAGGCAGAAAGGCTGTTCATATAGTCTTATGTCAGAGTATGAAAAACAATCTTCAGAAAAAATACAAGTGCAGGGAAGTGGTTTTACTATCCAATATCGCTTTGTCGGCTCACAGGGATTTGCAAAAGAAAAGAAACCGCCTGAAAACAATAGGCTTCTTGAGCAACGTTACCAGGGAAAAAGGAGGCTGGGAGATCATTGAGTTGGCTGATGAAATCCACAAAAGAGGATTACCGCTCAAATGCAAAGTGGCAGGACCATGTTTGGATTCAGGATTACGCCATGCGCTTCATAATGCCCACCAGCGGGGAGTCTTGGAGTGGACAGGCCCGGTTTTCGAAAGTGCGAAGTTGAATTTTTGGAATTCGCTGGATGCGTTCATTTTTCCCACCCGCAATGAAGCTGAACCTTTGGTTGTTTGGGAGGCGCTATTGGCGGGGATCCCGGTGATTGCCTACGATAGGGGCTGTATTTCTGTTCAAGTTGGAGACGCTGGAAAAATAATCCCAAAAGATGATAATTTTGTGGAGTCTGCGCTACAGCAAATAGGCTTGTGGTTGAGGGATCCCAAACTATACAAAAGTTGCCTGCAGAGCATAAAAAGGAGAAGGATGGTTGCGGTCAGCTCGGCAGAAAATCAATGGGAAGAATATATTGCAAATTTAAAAGCGATATGAAAGTTAGGCCTCCCAGTTTATGGCGGGACGAGCGCCCGGTGAAAGAACTTTTCTACAGATTCCGCTGATGTTCGCAAAATACCATGGATAAATTCGTGTCACTCGCGGCTTTGGTTTTACTTTTCCCGTTATAAACGGCGTAATAATGGGTTGCCGGCGGCTGAAGTTTAGCAAGTTGGTAAAAATCAGATGAAACTTGTCGCCGGCAAACTGGATTTATTCGGACGAGGAATGGTAAATGACTGACTATCAACGCCTGGACAGTTTCAAACTCCCTCCAAATTTTCGCGGCCGGCCGGCCTTTTTTGTTCAACTTTGGTGGCTGATTCAGGATACCTTGTTTGCCTGGTCGCCTCAATTCTTATATGGATGGCGGCGCTT
>Ga0233425_10008483_pt1 | contig 13622 bp, 7 predicted proteins | sample Watercolumn_Towu_2_FD_181712 | JGI IMG/M metagenome (GOLD analysis project Ga0233425, IMG submission 181712) | Freshwater microbial communities from Lake Towuti, South Sulawesi, Indonesia - Watercolumn_Towuti2014_140_MG | ecosystem: Environmental > Aquatic > Freshwater > Lake | place: Indonesia...
CCTGCTTTCGTACCTCAAATTGCGCTTCCATACATCCACTCCTTCCGTTACAGTGCGCTTCCATACACACGACGGAAGGTGCTAATACATAAATACTTGCCTGGCGTCAAGATCTATAACAGTCGAATTAGGGACACGACGATTTCCTCGCGAATAGCAGTGCTCGATTGTTCATGTGGAAGAAACGTACGACTCTGACTAGGTGGTACTTAACCCAAGGACCCGGTCCACGCCCGCGCTCCAGGCGGTGCGGCGGACCCCGGTGGACAAGGTGCTGTTCATCAAGTCGCCCGCGATGGCGTCCGAGTCGGCCAGTCCCGCGAGGTGGCCCAGTTCGTGCGCCACCACCGTCAGCAGGTCGATCCGGTCCACGGCGCGAGGATCGGTGGCGAACAGTTCGCCGCCCCGTCCTGCGCTGCCGAACTCTTCATCGCGGCTCGGCGTGCGATCGACGAACCAGCCGTGACCGGCTGCATGGGCGTCCAGGTAGATCGTGTTGCCGGACGCCATCCCCAGGCGGGAGCCGGGCAGGTCCTGGACGACGAACTGGATTTCCTGGAGCTTGCTGGCAGACAGCGACAGGCCCTGGCTGGCGAAGTTGGCGGCGGCGGCTTGCAACGCGGACCGGAGTGCGTCCGGGCTCAGCGCGCCGCGCGCCGTCTTTGAAGGGGCTAGCACGGACGCAGCCAGCAGCGGAGCCCCCAGACCAAAGCCAAAACTGCTTCTGGTCACCGTCGCGTTGGCATGGATCACGGCGATCAGTGACAACTCGCCGGCCGACATCTCTCCGCCTCCCGCCTGGACCCATTGCCAGACGGCGGCGCTGTTGCCGAAGATGTTGGTGTCGTTGATCACCAGCAGCGTGGCTTCGCCATTGGCGGCGGTCAGGTTGAACTCCGCGTTGAACTCCGCTGCCACAGCCGCCGCGTTGGTGAGGTTAGCACTGCTGACGCCCTCGCCATTGGCGCCGTTGAGGAACAGGGCTTCGAACACGGCCAGGTCGACCGGCGTATTGCCCCCGTTGGAGCCGTTACCCGTGAACCAGGCGATGTTACCATCCACCGTTCCGTTGTCGAACAACGTTTGGAGGGCACCCACGAATACGATGCGATCGATCTGCGCCGCGGTTCCGGTGGCATCGAAGTTGTTGACCGTGTCGAAAACCTGTGCGCCGGGAACGCCAAAGTCGCCGGCTTCGCTGAACAGCACGATGTCCTGAACATTATCGTTTGCCACGCCGACGTTGATCACGTCGGCACCCCCACCGCCGGCGAGAACGTCCCCACCCGCACCGCCGTTCAGCACGTTCCTCGCGCTGTTGCCGGTCAGGATGTCAGCAAACGGGCTGCCGTTGAGATTCTCGATGTCCACGAGCGTGTCGATGCCGGCGCCGATCGTGTCCTGCGGCCCGGCGATGGCCAGGGACACCGTGACGCCGCCCACGGCGCCGCCGTAGCCCGCCGTGTCGGAGTCGGCCCCGCCGTCGAGCACGTCGTTGCCGGGGCCGCTGTTCAGCGTGTCGTTCCCCGCCCCCCCGTACAGCGTGTCGTTCCCCGCGCCGCCCTTCAGGCTGTCCTTGCCAGCGACACCGTAGATGATCGCGTCGTTGGCCGTGGCGGCGGAAATGGTGTTGGCGGCGTTGGTTCCGGTCCGGATGGTGAACGTCTCGGTGCGCAAGCCCCCTTCGCCGTCATCCGACTGCACGATGACCGTATAGGTCCGGTTGCGCGCCATGGCCGACCCGGTGCGTGTGACGGCGCCCGCGGCGCTCACCGCGAAGTTGGGGCTGCTTCCCGGCTGCAGCGAATAGGTCCAGGACACGCTGTCGGGATCGACCGTGCTCAGGTTGGCAATGGTTGCCCCCGCCGCGGGAAGCGCGCCGAGCGCGGGCGTCACGCCGTTCCACTGGATGTCGGTCGGCGCTTGGTTGATGCCGGTGAAGCTCACCGAGTTGTCGGTGCTGGTGGATGCCGTGTTGAGGTTGCCTGCGGCATCCTCGGCCATGCCGGCGTTAATGCTGACAATCACGCTGCCGTTGGCGGTCATCCCGCTGACGGCCACGTTGTACGTCGTGCCGCTGCCCGTGACCTCCGCGGTGGTTGCTCCTGCCGTGCCGGACAGCGACACGTCGCCAGTGGCGAAGTTGAACATCGGTTCGCTGAAGACCACCGTAAAGTTGATCGGCGAACCCTCGGCCGGGTCGGCCTGCCCGGCCGCCTGCTCGATGGTCACGGTCGGCGACGTGGTATCGCCGGACAACGTCGCGTAGACGTACTGGGCCAGTTCGCTGCCGGCCTGGAGGGCTCGCTGGTTGCTGAACTGGAAGTGGATCCCGCCCCAAACGCGGCTCGCGCCGACTTCCTCGGCTGCCTGCCAGAAGCTGTCGTACGTCCGCGACACGGTGTGCGACATCCCGTCTACCTCGTGCATCCCGTGCAGCGCGGTCAACTGGAAGGTGTAGTCGCCCTTGGCGAAGAAGAACTCGAGCAACTTGGCGGCTGCGGCCGAGTTCATGCTGTGGCCGCTGAGGTATTCGGGGAAGGCCGGGGCCGGGATCAACGACTGCCACGCTAGATCCGCGATGGTCGCGGCATTGCCATCCGTGTCGCCCAGGTGAATGGCCGTCTCCGGACGCCAGAAATCGTAGTTGTACTTCATGTCGAAGGCCGCGATGGTGGCGTCGGCCATGGTCATGCTGAGCAAGTGAAAAAGCTGCGCATTCTCGGCCAGCGTCAGGTTCTCGACGCCCGAAATATCGCGCGCGACCGCGTACCACTTGGGTTGGGGATGATGTTCCCAGAACATGACCGCGTTGGTCTGATCCGTGGTGCGGGAGGAGCCCGTCATGGCTCCCAGGTCGTGCGTCTCCGCGTAGTCGGCGGCGTACTGGGCGCTGGTCAAGGCCGGCGGGGGGCCCTGGTCGAACTGGTTGCCGCTGGTCATGACCCAGGGGGTGACCATACCCCAGCCGGGCGCCAGGGGCGCGCCGCTGGCGGTGCGCCGCCATTCGCCCGGCTGGGTGCCGTCAAGTTGCTCCATGAGCAATGCCATCATCGCGCCGTCAGTGGCCCGCAACATCATGATCGCGTCGCCGACGCTTTGGCCGAACAGGACACCGGCCGTTCTCGCGCTCCCGGCGGGGATCGTTGCCAGGTGATCGTCCAGGCGGGCCTGGATCAACGCGCGCTGGGTCGTATCGGTGATCTCGGTGTACAGGACCTGGTACGCTGCCGACGTTGCGGCCGCTTCCATTGACGCCCCCGGCAGCGGCGGTGTGGTGAAGTAGTAGGGAGCGTGCGTGCCCACGAACGCCATCACCGCGTCATAGATGGCCGCGTGCATCATGGTCCGGAGCCGGCTGGCCAGGAAGCCGCCGTGGTCGTGGGGGAGGTTGAGGCTCAGGGCCAGCAGGTTCCACTGCGTGACAATATCGCTGCCCATCAGATCGACGACGAGGTTGACCAGGGCTGGTGCGCCGGCGTACTGCGTCCCGTCCGAGCCGTTCCAGGTGAAGCTATCGGGGCCTGCGTAGCCCGCATCTGGCACGTAGACGAGTGTCGCCAGGTTGGCCGTGGCGATCAGATGGCCGGGGACGATGCCCACGCCGTTCACTTGCAGCACCCCGTGCATCGGTGTCGTGACGATGTGTACCGTTTGCAGGCTATCGCCGGCGTTCGGGTCGGTGAAGCGGTCGGTGAAGTCCGTCGTCGTGAAGGACAAGGGTGTGTCCTGATCGGTGACCTCAGCGAATCCGGTCACCTGCGGGGCGTTTGCCGACGGCGGCTCTTCGATGGTCCACCCGAACATCATGTTGTGATCTTCGTGCAACAGGTTATGGCAGTGGGCCACGTACCGGCCGGTGAAGGTGCGGAAGTTCCGGTAGAAGGTCACCGACTCATTGGGATCGAGATTGGTTACGTCCGACTTGCCGGTGTCATCGGGGTGTGGGTTGGTGCTGTTGACTCGGCTGAGCACGGTGTGCTCCTCCATGTGCATGTGCATCGGGTGTACCCACCCGCCACTGGGATCCCCATTGATAATTGTCCACGCTTCCGGCTGCCCGCGCGTGACCGTGTGCAGCGGCACCAGGGGATTGAAGGGCCGGTCGTTGATTCGCCACTGGTTCTCGAAGCCAAGCGCGCCGCTGCGCGCCAGCGTGAAGTCCGGGCGGGGCAGAGCGTCCAGTTCGCCCTGCGAAGGCAGGTCCGGCATTGGGCGCAGGTGTGAGGGGAGGGAGGTGGGGCCTTCCTCGCCCACCGGTGGCGGCCCGTCGACGATGATCTTCACCAACGGGACTTTGTAGGGCACCTCGTCGATGTTCAAGTTGGGATTGTTGAAGTTCGGCTTGCGCCCGGAGGACATCTCCAGGATGTTGGTCAGATAGATCACGTCGCCGGGTTGGGCGTTGCTGAAATCGACCACGTGCTCGTTGCGCGTGGCGGGCCAGATCTGCACGCTGTCGCGCGAAATCGACTCCGGCAGCAGGCCGCCCATGCTGGCGATCTGCGTCAACGGCTTCCACTTCTTTCCGTCGGGGATCTGCCATTGTCCCTTCGTGCCCGGCATGGCCACGGGGCCGGCATCCGACGTCATCAGCGCCAGCTCGTAGATGCGGGAGACCGAGGCGTCCAGGAACCGGAAGCGGTACTCCCGCTGGCTGACGTGCAGGACCGGGAAGGCCGTGCCGTTGACGGTGAAGATGTCGCCCACCAAACCCGTGTCGGCGAAGTGCTGGTAAAACGACTTGCCCCACCACTCCGGATGCGTCCCGACGTCTTGCGGAAGCGTGTGCATGTCGTTGTGTGCGGTCACGCCGTCGTCCAGGGCGACGTCATAGAACGCCATCGGGATGTCGTACTTGACGTCGAAGTAGTCGTCCGTGGTATCGAGGGGGGTGCCGTTGTCATGGACTGTCTTGATGCCGGGCAGGCCCAAGCCGCCGGGGGCATTCTCGTCGCCTGGGTCCAGAACGGGGTCGTAAATCGGGAACAGGCCCACCATGCCCTTGTACACGTCTTCCCCGGTGTGGTCCATCACGTGGTCGTGGTACCAGAAGAAGGACTGTTTCTCGTTGGGGTCGCCGCCGGCAGGGTAGTTCAGATACAGATTGTCGTACCACTGGCCGGGCAGGTAGCCGCCGCCGTTCTGCTGCATGTAGAACGGATTGCCGTCGCTCTCCGGCGCCGTGTGGGCGTTGTGCAGGTGGGTCAGGCTCTTCCAGGCCGGATCGCCGAAATCCTGGCGGTCCAGGCCCAGCGGGTTCAGGTCCAGATCGTTCTCGAACCGGACCAGAACCGGCTTGCCGTACTCGGCGTTGATCATCGGGCCGGGGAAGGTCCCGTTGAAGCCGTAGATGGTGCTGGCGGGCAGTTCGGCCGTGCCGTTCCCGTCCAGGACCACGCCGGGCGGCAAGTCCTCGAGCGGTACCGGTGTGGCGACTCCCGTGATTGGGTCGACGCGTATCGGCTGGACGCGCGAGGAAGTGAATTCGTGCTCGGCCACCTGCAGCCGGATGTGATACAGGATCGGATCGGGATACGGCCCACCCTCCGGCCCCACCAGGCGGTCCCAGTTCTGCCCGTTCTGATTGGGCCAGACCTGGTGTTGGCCTTCGTGCTGTTCGTAGAGGCCGGGGATCGCCGGCAGGAAGCCGATGCTGTCCTGCTGGTTGACGCCGGGGCCCGGGGGACTGATGTACGGGTAGTCCGGATCGCCCGTCGGCGTAGCGCCGGCGTATTGCGTCTCCCGGACGGACCAGGCCATCGGGTCGTCGGTGGGGGCCAGGGTACCGTCAGGATTGCGCCAGCCCGGCGCCAGGGCCTCGGGGATGACCAGCGGATCGGTGAACGGACTGACGATGAACGGGCTGGTGGGCATCACCTCCAGCGGCTCGGCGGTTAACAGCCTGCGTTCTTCGAGGCATTCCAGCCGCAGCGAGCGGGTGCCGGCCCGCATGCTGCGCGCTCGCACTTTTCTCCTTCTCCGGCCGCGTGGCGTACCTCCCGGAGAACCTTGGGTATGATCCCTGTTCGGCCGTTGGAACAAACTTACCGACATGATGGACTCCTCCCGTGCGAGCATTCAGTGAGTAGCCGGTGATGTGCCGAACATGCGCGGAGGTCGGATGCGTGCGACCGGCGAACTCGTGGAGGCGTCGCGCCGGCGCACCGCGACCTGCGCCTTCAGGATGAGGCCACGCGGGCCCGCTCCCGGCACTTCCGATCGATTTCCTCCCGTTGGATCGACACGTCAGCAGGGCCAACGAAGCCGAGCTTCACCCGGCTCCCTCGAACCTCCAGAACCTTCACGATGATCTGTGCCGCGATAATCATTTGCTCTCCTGGCTTGCGAGTGAGAACCAACATGACCTCCCCTCCTTGTCTGTGCGGTTGCGGCAAAACGCTGGGTCAACGTCGGTGGAAGTATTGCAGCGAGTCCCGGAGGGCCCATTGGACCTTCGTCGTGGGACCTTAGCCGTATCACTCCGAACCCGGCGGTGCGATCACCATAAGTCGGTTGTCCAGTTCCCGAATTTCATCCCTTTGCCCGATCAGTGTCTGAGCGACCTGTTTCAGGTAGAAGGTCGATACGCGTCCCCGCAGCGTGAGGACTCCGTCGCAGAGATCGCACGAAACGCGATGCAAGTCCGGGTAGCCCGATTTGCGCAGGCGGGACTCGACCTCCGTCTGAAGGGCCTGCTCCCGCTGGGATCGGCTCCTTCCCTTTCCGTTCTCCGCGGATAGCCGGGTCCGTTGATCGTTCTCCGACATCATGCGTCTCCATGTGCGGACCTGTGCATTGATGACCAGTCGCTTTTCCAACTTGCGCCCGAGCATCAACACGCTCATTTCTCCTTGTCGACTTGGTCGCGGCAGAACGCAGGGTCATCAATGCGATCAGAATATCGCTGAGAGCAGCGGCTTCTATCGGACCTTCGTCGTAGGACAATGGTCTCATCAACCGAGTGCTGTCCCTTCCGATGTCTCGTGGCTTAGCGTGAGCGCCCACTGGATGGCGTCGAACAAGGCTTGATCGTCCACTGGCTTGACAAAAAAGGCGGCGCCGCCGGCCCGGATGGCCTCGGTCCGGGTCTCCTCCGTGTCCTGCGCCGTAAGAAAGACGAAGCGGAGCGGAGAGCCGGCCTTGTTCAATTCGCGCTGCAGATCGAGGCCGCTCATCCCTTGCATGCGCACATCGGCGACGACACATGCGTCCTCAGGCGGGCATCCCGCCGTCAGAAACGCTTCGGCGTCGGGGAAAGCGCGAACCGCAAAACCAAGTGACCTTAAGAGCCGTTTCAAGGCATGGCGGACCGGTGGGTCGTCGTCGATCACGTAGATCGTTGCCTGCTTTGTCTGTGTTACAGCCATGGCGTGGCTCGTCGGTTCCACCTTTGCAGCCTATCGAGTTGGCGTCTGATCGGGTCGTCTGCTGGCCGGGCTGGCCGTGAGCAATGAGGTGAGTGTCGCGCAACAGCGGAGCGCGCTGCGTGCCATTCCGCTTCATTGCCGGCCGTAGAATACCGCCCCGCGCACGACCGCCCATCGGACCTTCGGCGTAGGACTATAGTCCTAGCCACCGGGCGACGCAGGAGGCGGTTGGTCGTCGCTCAGGCTGAGTGCCCAGCGGATGGCATCCAATAGGGCCTGGTCGTCCACCGGCTTGACAAAGAGGGCCACCGCGCCGGCCCGGACCGCTTGGGTGCGCGTCTCCTCCGTGTCCTGCGCCGTGACAAAGATAAGATGGAGAGGCGAGCGGGTCCTCCGCAGTTCGCGCTGCAACGCCAAGCCGCTCATGCCCTGCAGACGCAAGTCGGCGACGACACACGCGTTCTCCGCCGGGCATCCGGCCTTTAGAAACGCATCCGCCCTGGCAAACGTGCGAACCTCAAATCCGACGGACATGAGCAGTCGTTCCAGGGCATGTCGAACCGCTCGGTCGTCATCGATGACGTAGACCGTCGCCTGCTTCGCATGCGTCATGCGAGTCCCTCCTCGGCCGCAAGTGCATCCATACCAGAATGCTCGCCGCGGAGGAGTTCGGCAATTGGACCAAAGTCTTAGTCCTGCAAGATCCGGCACCCGCGGGCCGGCGGAGGAGCAGGACAGTCTGGGGCGCGTGCGTTCGCCCATGCCGTGCTTGGCCGGGTTCGCAGAACCCAATACCCGCGGAAGCAAAAGGACTCCTCGGACAGCCTGTCACTCGCCTGGGACGTCGATCGGCTCCACTCCCGCGGCGGAGCAGAAGCGGACCAGTTCCGCCACTGACGAGACTCCTAGCTTCTCCATCACCCGGCCGCGATGTACCTTGACCGTCTTCTCCGCGATTCCCAGTCGTTTGGCGATCTGTTTGTTCAGCGCCCCGGTGAGGAGACAGCGCATTACCTCTACCTCGCGGGGAGTCAAATCCTCCGTGCGCGCGCGAACGGAAGCAAGCTCGTTGCGCCGGCGCACGGTGTCCTCATGGCGGATCAGGGATTGGCGAACGATCTGGAGCAGGGCCTCGTCATCGACGGGCTTGGTCAGAAAGTCGACGGCGCCCCGCTTCATGGCGTCGACGCCCATGGGGATGCTGCCATGGCCCGTGAGGAAGACGATGGGAAGTACGCAGCCGCTCTGGATAAGTCGGGCCTGAAGTTCCGTGCCGCTGAGGCCGTCCATGCAGACGTCCAGAACGATGCACCCGACTCCTTGGTAGGGCTTGCGTTCGAGAAAGGCCGCCCCAGACGGAAAGTTCTCGACGTTCAAGCCGGCCGAATTGAGCAGCCTGGTCAGGCTCTTGCGCACCGAGGCGTCGTCGTCGATCACGAAAACGGTGGGCATTCTGTCATCCATCGTTGGGCTCCTGACGGGCTTGAGCACATGGCAAGGAGAACGAGACCGTGGCGCCGGTGTCCTCATTTCTGGCGGCCCAGATACGACCGCCGTAGGCTTGGACGATACGCCGACAAATGGCCAGCCCCATCCCGAGGCCGGCCGGCTTCGTCGTGAAGAACGGCTCGAAAACACCGCCGAGATCCTGCGCGTGGATCCCGCATCCGCGATCTCGGACGGCCACCACCACGGCATCCTCCTCCATGCTGGTGCGGACGAGGATACTGCGGGACTCCCCAGGCACATCCTTCAGCGCGTCCAGCGCGTTCAGCAGCAGGTTCACCATGACCTGCTGGACTTCAACGCGCCCGGCATGCACGGCTGGCAGGTCCGGGGCGAGATCCGTCGACAGCGCCGCGTTGCGTCCGAGGATCTCGCTGTGCAGAAACTGGACTACCTCGCGGACCACGTTGTTCACGTCGAACGTCTCGGCCTCGTGTTTGCCCTTCTGAAGCATGAGGCGGAGCCGATGGACGACGCTGCCCGCCCGCTTGTCATCCTGGATGATGTCGTCCAGGATGTCGCGGATTTCATTCAGGTCCGGCGGGCCGGAGGCCAGGAACCGCCGGGCGGCCTGGGCGTTGCTCAGGATCGCGGCTAGCGGCTGGTTGATCTCGTGGGCCAACGAGGCGGTCAGTTCGCCCATCCGCGCCACGCGGTCCACGCGCGCCAATTCATCCCGCATCCGCCGGGCGTCGGCCTCCGCCTGCCTGCGCTCGGTGATATCGATGCCCATTTCGAGGATCATGGGCGAACCGTCCGCGTCGGTGAACGGGAAGTCGTACACGTCAATCACGCCACGGCCGTCGGGGCTGACGACTTCCCAGCGGTGGGGCCGACCCGTCTTGAGCACGTCATAGGTTTCGCAAAACTCGCACGGCTCGTTCTTCCCAAAACAGCACTCATAACAGTGGCGGTCTTGGGGCGCGCCGAACCTTTCGCGAAAGCCACGGTTGGCAAAGGCGACGCGACGATCCGGGGTAAGCAGGCAGATCAGTGCCGGTAGCGACTCCAACACTTCGTAAAGCCGATGGCGCTCCGCCTGCAACGCAGCTTGCGCCCGCTTGCGCTCCGTGATGTCGATACCCACCTCCAAAATGAGAGTGGATCCGTCGGTGTCTACGAAGGGGAAGTCGTCGACGTCGTAATCGCGGCCATCCGGGCCGGTCCATTCCCAGTGGTGGGGCAAGCCGGTCTTCAGCACCTTGTGTGTTTCGCAACTCTCGCAAGGCTCCGTGTGCTCAGACAGAAGCTCGAAACAGCACCGGACGTGGGACTCACCAAACCGCTCGCGAAAGAAACGGTTGGCAAACGGCACCGTATGGTCCGGCGATACTAGCGCCACGTATAAGGGTAACCTTTCGAGCAAGTCGTAGAACCGCTGCCGCTCCGCCTGGACTCGCCGTTCGGCCCGTCGGCGTTCGCTGATGTCGCGCGCGGTCGCCAAGACGCCGGCAATCCCGCCGGCTTCCGTCCGATACACCGTTGCGTTGTATGTGACCGGCGTGGTACGTCCATCCGCATGGCGTATCTCTAGGGGATAGTCGCGCACCAGCCCCTCGCGGAACACTTGTTCGTAGCCTGACTTGGCCTTCTCAGGCTCCGTGAAGTAGTCGGAAAAGTCCGTGCCCAACAACTCGCCGCGGTGCCGGCCGGTTACCCGCTCGGTCGCCGCGTTCACATCGGTGATCTTGCCGTCCGGGCCGAGGGTGACCAGCGGGTCGAGGCTGGCTTCGATCAAGCTGCGATGGTAGACGCTTTGCCGGTGGATCTTCGAAGTCTGTTCCGCCATGCGCTGGGTGATGTCCTGAGTGATGCCGAAGCCGCCGACCAGATTGCCCGCCTCATCAAATTCCAGGTAGGCCTTTTCGCGTACACATTTGACCTGCCCATCCACCACGATACGGTGCTCGATGTCGTAGGGTTCGCCGCGCAGGCTGATGTTCCACTGCGTATCGACGTATTGGCGGTCGTCGGGATGGACGATCGAAAGAAATGTTTCGTAGGTCAGTGGCGTCCCCTGCGGTACGCCGAAGATGCGATGGTTTTCGTCGGACCAGGTAAGCACCTTGCTCCGTGTGTGCAGACGCCACCAGCCGATCTGCCCGACTTCCTGCGCGCGATCCAGGTCCTCGCGGCTCTGGAGCAAGGACGCCTCGGCGCATTTCATATCGTCAATGTCGGTGTTGCTACCAAACCACTTGATGACGTTGCCAGCCTCGTCGCGCAGCGGCACGGCCAGAGTGCGGAACCAGCGGTAAGCACCGTCGTGGCGGCGGATGCGAAACTCGACCTCGAAGTTCTCGCCTTGGGCCGCTGTGGCCCGCCAGTGATCAATGACCTGCTCGCGGTCGTCGGGGTGCAGTTGCTCCAGCCAGCCGTAGCCCAGTTGCTCGGCCTCGCTCTTGCCGGTGTATCGCACCCACTGCGGGCTGAGGTAGTCGCACGGGCCATCGGGCGCACAGCTCCAAACCAACTGCGGCAGCGTCTCCGTCACCTGCCGGAACCGCGACTCGCTCTCACGCAACGCCTGCTCAGCTTCCTTGCGTTCCGTGATCTCCACTTCGGAGCCCGCCATGCGGATCACCCGACCATTCGCATCGCGCCGCGCCAGCCCGCGATCCGCAATCCACAACCAGGAACCATCCTTGCGGCGGACCCGGTACTCCGCGACAAACACCTGGGTCTCGCCCTCGAAGTGCGCATGGACTGCGGCCATCACCCGCGGTGCGTCCTCGGGATGGATGTTCCGGCTCCATTCCGCCACCGCGTCGCTGACCTCGTGCTCGGCGAAACCGCGCAGGGCCTTCCAGCGTGGAGAATAGAGGACGCGGTGATGAAGCACATCCCAATCCCAAATCGCGCCGCCGGCGCCGGCCAGCACGAGTTCGAATCGCTCGTTGGCTTCGCGCAGTTTCTCCTCCGCCGCCTTGCGGTCGGTGATTTCCTCGACAATTGTACCGAAGCCGGTAATCGCCCCGCTGGCGTCGCGGACCGGATACCAGCATTCGCTCCAATGGCGCGTCATGCCCGGTTGGGCCGGTGTCTCGCCGCTGAACTCGTGGCCGACCACCGCCTCACCCGTGGCCAGAATCCGACTGGTGACGTCCTGCACGGCCGGCACCAGTGCCGGCACGACTTCAGCGACGGTCTTGCCCAGGTGATCGGCCACCGGGATGCCGTTCATCGCCGCCAGTCGTTCGTTGATGCGGACGAAGCGCAAATCGCGGTCGAGATGGCAGAATCCCAGCGGCGCGGTGGCCAGCAACGTCTCCAACAACTCCGTCGTCCGCGTCACTTCCGCCTCGGCCTGCTTGCGCGCGGTGATGTCGGTGAAGATGACGGCGAACTGGCCGGGGGCGTTGCGGTAGGCGAACACCTCGTACCAGCGACCCAGCACCGCCGCGTAGTTCTCGAACCGCACCGGCTCGCCGGTCTGCACCACTTGGCCGTAACGCTCGATCCAGACCGGCTCCAGGTTTGGGATGATCTCCCGGACCCGTTTCCCGATGGCCCTCTCGCATTGGATGCCGGTCAGCCGCTCAAACGCTGGGTTCAGGCTCAGAAACCGGTAGTCGCAGGGCTGGCCCTGGTCGTCGGTGATGAGTTCCTGGATCGAGAAGCCCTCGTGCATCGCCTCGAAGAGGTGCCGGTAGCGTTCCTCGCTTTCACGCAGGGCGGCGGTTTGTTGGCTCAGTTGGTCGAGCAGGTCGCGGACTCGGTATTGCCGGCGGCGGGAACGCAGGGCGACCTCGATCGCGCGCAGCAACGTGTTCGCGCCGAGCGGACGCTCGAGCAAGGTGGCGCCGCCGGGGGCTTGCGCAGCGACGTCCACGAGTCGGCTCAAGCGCGATTCGCCGCCGCGAGTCAGGATGATCAACGGCAGTTCCGACCACGGCGGCTGAGCGTGGAGTTGTGCGAAGAGTTCGGACACGCCGGGTTGTTCGAGCGCTTCCTCCGTCATCAACAGCGCGCCCGCGCCCGCGGCCATCTGCCGACCGGCGTCGGCGGCGTCGGCGCAGACCTCGGCGGCGAGCCCGCGCTCGCGCAGCAGCGCGGCCGTGACCGGGCCGTCGCGCCCCAGGGGGGCGAGGACCAGGACACGTTGGTCGTTGTGGTTAGTGGCCGGCATCGGTTTATTTCATCATCTGGGCGGCGTCGCCGTGGAATTCGGGAATGCCGGTCAATACGCCGCGAAACTCCTTCAGCGGCGCGCCAATGCGGAGGCCGCGGACGGGTTCGAGCGCGAACTCGCGGATTGTCCGTTCGTGCGGGCCGCTGCGTTTCTTGACGACGGCGATGGCCTGTTTGACCGCGCCGGCGGCCTCGAAGTAGCGGAGGGTGACCACGGTGTCGGCCAGGTAGCTCAAGTCCACCGGCGTCTCCGGGTTGGTGACCAGCCCGTGTTGGGCGAGGATGAAAATGGACAGCACACCCTGCTGGTTGAGGTACGCGGACAACTCGTGCAGTTGCAAGTTGAGGCATTTCTCGCCGGGCATCGCGTTGAGATAGCCGTTGAGCGTGTCAATGAGCACCAGTTTGCAGCCGGCTTCGACGGCGGCCAGGACGCGCCCCGCGAACTCGCCGGGCGACACCTCCACCGGGTCCAATTGCTGAATGGTGATCGTGCCACTCTTGACGTGCGGGGCAATGTCCAGCCCCAGCGCGGCGGCTCGTTGTACTACATAAGCCCGTCGGGCAAATTTTTTTTCGATCCCGGCCCAAAGGCGTTCCATGCGTTGGACAAAT
>Ga0233425_10008484_pt1 | contig 13622 bp, 13 predicted proteins | sample Watercolumn_Towu_2_FD_181712 | JGI IMG/M metagenome (GOLD analysis project Ga0233425, IMG submission 181712) | Freshwater microbial communities from Lake Towuti, South Sulawesi, Indonesia - Watercolumn_Towuti2014_140_MG | ecosystem: Environmental > Aquatic > Freshwater > Lake | place...
GTACGTCTGGACCTTGTCCCCCGCCCGATCGGACAGCCCGATCAGATCCAGGAGCGCGTCGATCCGCGCGCGAAGCCGCTCACCGGATACCTGGTAGAGGCTGCCGAAGAACGCGAGGTTCTCGCGGGCCGTGAGCCGCGGATACAGCGCCAGGTCCTGCGGCACGTACCCGATGGTCTTCCGGAGCTCCGTCCGGCTCGTGCCCGGCGCCAGCTCGACCGTGCCCGAGTCGGGTGCGAGCAGCCCGCAGAGCATCGACAACGTGGTCGTCTTGCCCGCGCCGTTCGGCCCGAGCAGGCCGAAGATCGTCGCTTTCTCGATCTCGAGGTCGAGGGAATCGACGGCCTTGCGCTGCGCTCCCCGGTACGACTTGCTGATGCCCCTCGTCCGGATGATCCAGTCCGCTTTCCCGTTCTTTTCGACGGGCCGGATCGCGTGCCGTTCCTTCGTGTCGAGCGCGCTCATGTCGTCGGTGGTGGTCATGGCCGTTGCACCGGCACGAGGCCGGTCAGGAGATCCTCTTGAACAGCTTGTACATCTTGAACCGCTGCGCTTCGTCCCGATAGAACGTGTCCCAGGCGTAATAATAGAGCTCCTGGAGATCGTCCACGGTGAGGTTGTTCGGCTGGAACACGACGCGGTCCGCGGTGTACTGGTCCCAGTCGTACGTGAGGATTCGCTTCTGGGCTTCGAGGTCGCGGTAGGCCTGCGTCTGCGGGAACGGCGTCAGGATCGTGAACTCCGCGAGGTCCAGCTCGATCTCGAGCAGGAAATCGACCAGCGTCTTGATCGAGTGCTCCGTGTGGTCGTCCATGCCGAGGACGATGGTCCCCTCGACCCCGATCCCGTGGTCCTTGAGCCTCTTGACCTTCTCGCGGAGGTGGTCCGACGTGTCGTAGATGGCCTGGTAGACGTACCAGCACCCGGCGTCGGCCGCTGCCTTGACCACGTGGTCGCGGTTCTCGATGGGGTGACTGACCCAGCGCTTGCCGAGCGGCGCGATCGCCTCGAAGAGCCCAAGCTCCCAGGCCGTGTCCTGGGCCAGCGAGTTGTCCACGAGGAACAGCCTCTCGTTGTCGATGCTCTCGATCTCCGCGACCACCCTTTCGAACGGACGGGGCCTGAACCTGCGGCCCCCGAGGAACGCCACGCAGCACGGATAGCAGTCGAACCTGCACCCGCGCGACGCGTGGACGAGGTCCACCATCTTCACGCCGCCGTAGGTGTAGTGCCTCGGATCGAGGATGTCGCGACGCGCCGTGCCCACGCTCTCGATGGGCGGAGGATCGGTCAGGTAGTCGTAGACCGCCTTCAGCTCGCCTGCCTTCAAGTCCTCGATCACCTGCCCGAACCGCCCCTCTGCCTCGCCCAGGAACACGGAATCGGCGTGGGCACGGGTCTCCTCGGCGTGGAGCATCGTGGCGATCCCGCCGAAGATGACCGGGATACCCCTCTCGCGGAACGCGTCCGCGATCTCCCAGCCGCGCCGGACCTGGATCGTGAGCATCATGCTGATCGCGACCAGGTCCGCGGACGCGTCGAGGTCGATGCGCTCGACGTTCTCGTCGATGAGCTGGATCTCGACATCGGGAGGGACCGTCGCCGCGAACACGATCGGGCCGTGGGGCGGCAAGTTGAACGCGGTCTGCCGCTCGAGCTTTCGCCAGCGGGGATAAATGAGCAGGAGCTTCATCGTTTCATCCTCATGGAACCGGGTCAGACCATGCGCTGACGGAGCGACTGGATGGCCGATTCGAGGTCTTTCTCACCCGTGTGGAGCTCGAGCATCTCCACGGCCCGGGTCGCGTGCAGCCGCCGCTCCGGGTCCGCAAGGTCGTCGAGGCGGCGCATCAAGCTCGTCCGGCGCCCGACGATGAAGAGCAGCCGTTCGTCTCGCGGGAGGCCCTGGAACCGCTCGATCGTCGCCAGGAGCCGCGCGCGGTCCGATGCGAGGTCGCCGTGCAGCTCCATGAGCAGGTTCAAGTCGTGATCGCTCACGAGCTCGCCACTACAACCCTCCAACCCATCGATGAAGAGCTTGATCTCCGACACCATCTCCATGTCGTCCAGGGGCTCGAGCTCACCGTCGCGGACCTGTTCCGACAACGGTGTCCGCGGATGTACCACAAGCGACCTGAGCCTGACGCGATCCGGATCGACCTCGCGCACGACCCTGGCGCTCTCGCGGGCATGACCCTCGGACAGCGCTCGACCGCCCAGGCCGGGCATCACGTAGTAGCAGAGGTGGATGCCCGCGGCCTTGACCCTCTGCCCGGCCGTCACCGCATCGTCCGACGTGCTCCCCTTGCGCACGAGCTCGAGGACGGGGTCGTGGCCGGACTCGAGCCCGAGGTGGATACGGCTCAGGCCGGCTGCGTGCAGCTCCGCGAGCTGTTCGACCGGCTTGCGCGCCAGGGTGTGAGCCCTGCCGTACGACGTGATCCGTTCGACGTGCGGGAACCGCTCGCGGATCGCCCGGAGGACGCCGAGCAGCACCTCCTGACGGTTGAGCACGGCGTTCGCGTCTTGCAGGAACACTGTCCGGCCGCCGTGGTAGAGCCACAGCGCGATCCGCTTGGAGCCGTGCGACATCGACGGATCGCGGATCACGTCCGAAGCGACGTGGTCGTCCACCTCGCCTCCGCGACCCAGCGCCCAGGATCGCTCGCGGACAGCCTGGGCGCAGCGCCACATCTCGTCGATGTCGGCCACGATCTCGTCGAGCTTCCTGGTCTCGAACGAGCTGCCTTTGTATACCGGACAGAAGGTGCACTTGTTCCAGGGACAGTTCCGGTTGACCCGCACCAGGAGGCTCGCCGCCTCGCTCGGGGGCCTGATGGGACCCTGCTCGAAGTCCATCAATCGAACCAGCCTCCGAGCGTGAGCCCGGCCGATCCCGCGGGGCCGGACGGAGAGATGAGGACACGCGGACCCGCGCCGCGGTGTCGATCGCCGGAGGCCGTGCGCTCGCGTCCCGCGCGCCGCTGCTGGACGTACCCGACGACCAGGACGACGAGGCCCGTGATCTGGATGCCGGACCAGATCCAGTGCAGCGCGGACAGGGTCACGAAGTCCGACTCCCGCATCGCCGTTGTCGCGGCGACGATCGGACCGACCACGGGCAGGTACAGCTTCCATGCGTGAGGGAGCAGCTCTTCTTCACCCAGGGTCATGAGCACGGTGCCCGAGAGCAGCGCCAACCCGTACGACGCCCCGAGGATGCCCCAGCCGTACGCGATCGTGCGTTGCCCCGGAGGCGGCGCCTCGCTCTCCGCTGACTCTGCCGAGGCTCCCTCGGCCTCCTCGCCCCGATCCTCCATCACCTCGGCTCTCGGTGGTGCGATCTCATGCGCTCGGCGCTCCTCGATGGGGCGTGAGGTGAGCCCCGCGACTCGAATCGCGAGCTCGCGGACCCTGGCGTCGGGGTCGTCCTGCGCTGCGGCGATAATAGCCTCGCGGGCCTCCGGGGTCCCGAGCTGATCCAGCGCCCGGACGGCCCAGCCTCGGACCACAGCCGAGCTGTCGCGCTCGAGGACCAGGATCAAAGCGGGAACGGCGGACGGATCGCCGCGCTCGCCGAGCTCGCGGGCTGCGCGCGACCGAGTCTCCCATTCGTTCGCCGTCAACGAGCGGATGAGGGCGTCCACGGTCGCTGCTCTGAAGGTCCGATCGACGTCCGCTTCGGCCGGAGGCCCAGGCTCCCGCACATCCGGCGTCGCGTCCTCCCCCCGGACCGAGGTGCTCGACAGGACCGTCACGAGGAGGGCCGGAACAGAGAGACGCACGGGATGGCGAGAGCCCATCGAGCAGTTACCAGGTCCCGGTCAACGTGAGACCGGCCGGGCCTCCGGGCCCTCCGGGGATGAACGCGAGCCCGAAGGAGCTGGAAGCCTCTTCTTCTCCTTCCTCGCTCTCTCTCCGTTCCCGCGCCCGCCTGGCGTAACCGACTGCGAGCAGGATCACGCCCGTGGCCTGCACTGCGCTCCAGAGCCAGAAGATGACCGAGGCGCCGCTCTCGAAATCGTCGTTGTTGGTCGTGGCCGCGACGGCAGGGCCGACCACGGGCAGGAGCATCTTCCAGCCCCAGTCGATGTAGTCCATATCGTCATACTCGCTCGTCTCCGTGCTCAACATGGCGAGCCCGGTGAGGAGCGCCAGCCCGTAGCTCACGCCGGTCAGGACCCAGCCCGCGATGCGGAGGCTCCGCCCGCGATCCCGCTGATACCGGTACATGACCGGCGACACCTGACTCGGGACCGCGGTCATCGGTGAGATCGACGGCATAGGTGCCGGAGTCACACCGTACGGTGATGGGATCTGGGAGCTCGGCGCACCGACCAGGGTCCCGGACATGGTCCGGACTCGTTCGTCCGGATCTTCTCGTGATGCCGTGACCACCGCGGCCCTGGCCTCGGGCGTCCCCAGGTCGTTCAGCGCGCGCACCGCCCAGCCGCGCACCTCGGGGATCGGGTCAGACCTGACGATGGTGATGAGGTGCGGGACCGCCGCCACGTCGCCTCGCTCCCCGAGGGCCTGGACCGCACGGACGCGCGCCGCCGAGTCCGGCGAGCGAAGCGTCGCGATGAGCTCGTCGAGGCTCTGCGGCGCCGTCTCCGCCTCGCCGTCCTCCGGCGTGAACGGGCCGGCGTCCTCGGATTCACCGAGTGCCGCCGACGCGATGATCCAGACTGCGAGCGCGATCGGGAGGGTCGTCGTGTAGTGAACTCTCATCTCTCACCCCGTTGCGAGCCCTGCGCCACGGCCGGTCCTCGCGGCCAGGAGCTCACTGATCTTGAGCCACATCGTCGGGATCTCTTTGACGTCCATGGCGGCCACTCTGCCTCGTCCCCAACGTGTCTCGGACGTCCGCTCCCGGGACAGCCAGACCATCACCTTCGCCGGCAAGGCGACATCTGCGGATTCGAGCCTCGACGTGAAGGTCTCCGACTTCACGTCTGGATGTTCCTCGTCGATCACGACCACATCGGGTCGTTCGTGCCCGATGAAGATGAGCGCGCGGACGGAGCAGTCGAAGATTTTCAGTTGCGCCCGATCGTTCAACGACCGGCCGATCGCCTGAGCGGTCCGCGCGTCCTGCGTGATGACGACGACCCTGGGGTACGTGGTGCTCGACAGGCTGGGCGGGACAGGGTAGCCGAACTCCTGGAGGAACGAGACGACATCCTCGATCCGGAAACGCAGGTGTCGCCCTGGCGTGCGGAACGCCCCGATCTTGCCCGCATTGACCCAGTTGTGAATCGTCTTCAGGTCAGCGTTGCAGTGGCGTGCGACCTGCGGTGCCGTCAAGAGGTCTCCCCGTCTCATTGCTTCACCCCTGCTTCCACGTATTCCCGATCGCCCCAACAGGCAACTCTACGAGGGTGGTGGAGCGTGTCAAGCCACACGACACCCGGCGTGTTCTGCGGGAAGGCAGCGCTCCGAGCTCGGCAGGAACGTGAGCGTGTGCGCATGCGGGTGACATCTCCCGTTATTTTGCCGCGTGCTGTCACCGGAGCTAGGGTGAACGTGATGCGGACCGCTCGCTGTCTCGTGCTCGCCCTGGCGCTCGTGCTGCCCACTCGGGCGCTCGCGGAGCCATCGGACGTCACCCTGGCCGGCGCGCGGGAAGCCGGCGACGACGTGCTCGCGGCGGAGATCGCCGGTGCCATCGCGGCTCGCACGACCGGCCGCGAGCGCGGCATTGCTTTGCTGTTGCGTGGCGCGGCCCTGGCGAGGCTGGGACGGCTCGATGTCGCGGAGACGACCCTCGTGGATGCGGCCTCGCTCCTCCCCGATCTCGCCGACCGTATTACCCTGGCCCGGGGCGAGACGTTGCTCCGTGCAAAGCGGACCGAGGAAGCCGCGGCCCGCTTCGCCGAGGCGCGCAAGAACGCCGCGATCGACCTCGTGGCCATGCGATCGGAGCTCGGCGAGGTCAGAGCGCTCCTCGCACTCGCCGGACCCAAAGCGGTTCCCAGGGCCACGCAGCTCCTCGCTCGATACCCCGAGCTCCCAGAGAAGGCCGAGATCGAGCTCGGCATGGCAAGAGCCCTCGAGGAACGCGGGGCGGTTTCCGCCGCCGTCGCGCGATACCGGCAGCTCTGGCTCGAGAACCCGCATCTCGTGGCAGGCGTGCGCGCCGGAGAACGGCTCGACGAGCTCGCCCGCGCGGGCATCCGCACAGGATCGGTGAAACAGACGGACCAGCTCGATCGAGTGCGGCGCCTCTCGGGGGAACGCGATCTCGACAGGGCCGAAGAAGCTATCAAGGAGCTGCTCGGCGACGCTCGAGGCGCCGTCAAGAGCCAGCTCGAGCTCGAGCTCGCCATCGTGGCGTACCGGCGCAGCGACTTCGAGCGAGCCCTCGAGCTCCTCGAGGACCTCCGGACCCGTCGCGAACCCACCGGCCCGTGGATCGAGAGGAGCCAGGTCGCCTCGGGCGACGTCGGTCCCGCGGTCCGGCGCATCCTCGGGAACCGCGCGCCGACCAGCGCGACGCCGCCGGGCAAGCTCGTCGGCGCGGCCCAGATCTACCTCGACGCGGGGATGTACGCCGATGCGCAGCGCATGCTGTCGTTCATGAAAACGCGTGGCGCGACGGGTTACCTGGCCCGCTGGCTCCCGTGGATCGCATTCAAGCTCGGAAACAACGATGACGCGATCCCTGGCTTCTCCAAGCTGCATGAAGAAGAATGGAGCCGCGGGAGGCGAGCGTACTGGGTCGGGCGTGCCCATCACGAGGCCGGACGCCCGTGCGAGGCCCGGGCCGCGTACGAGGACGCCATCGCCCGCGCTCCACACGGGTACTACGGCCTCTGGGCACGACAACGATTGCGAGACCTCGCGACCGAGGTGGCCGCTCGACGTGAGAAAGGGTCCGCCGGTCCACTCAGATGCCCGTCACCAACGACGGACGATCCCGCGGCCACCGCGGTCTGGACCGAGCCAGACCTGCTGTCCGGCTGGGCCATCGGACCCCGCCGGCAGAAGGCGCCGACCGAGGCGGAGACCCTCGCCGGGTTCGAGACGCTCATCACGGCGCACGGCGCCGCGCTGCCCTGGTTGGCTCGAGCCCGCGACCTCTGGCGCGCCGGCGACGACGAAGCCGCGGGCGAGGAGCTCGAGCAGGCGTGGTGGGTCACTCGCGGCTTCCCGGCGCCCAAGACCGGGCTCACCCAGCTCTGGGGCGGCCGGCCGAGCGTCAGACGTCCGGGCAAGGGCGGCGCGGCACGCTTCGACGAGTCGCAGCGGGCGGTCTTCGTCCGGATCGCGCTCGCCGTCGGCGAGACGGGCCTCGCGCTCCGAGCCGTTCGGCCCGCGTGGACCGACATCGAGGGCTGGCACCCCGTCGCATACGAACGCGAGGTCGGGACGGCGGCGAGACGACACGAGCTCGACCCGCTGCTCCTCATGTCCATCATGCGCGTGGAGAGCCATTTCGATCGACATGCCATGTCGTACGCGAACGCCATCGGGCTCATGCAGATCCTGCCGCGCACGGGCCGGCGAGTCGCCGCGCTCTCGGGTCGGGACGAATTCCAGGTCGCCGACCTGCTCCGCGCCAGTGACGGTATCGACCTCTCGGCCTGGTACGTGCGGGCCCTGTCCGACCGCTTCCACGGACAAGCCCCTCTCGTCGTCGCGGCCTACAACGGGGGTCCGCACAACGTCGCGTCGTGGATCCTTCGCAGGGCGGATCGCGACCGTCCGCTCCCGATGGACGAGCTCCTCGAGGAGATCCCATTCACGGAAACACATCGATACGTGCGCCGAGTTCTCGGGTCCTATGCCGTCTACACTGCCCTCGCCGGACTCCCGCCCTCGGCCCTCCCGGAAGACGTGGACCGCGATGTCGCCTCGGGCGTGGGCTTCTGAGCCACATCCGATACATCCTCGCGGCGATGCCTCGGTACCGGGCTCGGTGCCGGGCTCATTTGTCGTTCAGCGGTTGCCGAGTATCATCGAGAGGAGCGCTGGGAGCAGACACGATGGCGGTCAGGGCGCACGTCCTTCGTCCGGGGTTAGCCGTGTTGATAGCGATCGTCCTGATGGTGTGCTCCCCGGCGATATCCCCACCCGATGGCGGTCAGATCGATTCCGGTCCATCCCCGGACGATGCCGACGGCGACTGCATCAGCGACGTCCACGAAGAGCGCGCCTCGTCGGTCGACACCGACCAGGACGGCGTGCCGGACTACCTCGACACGGACTCCGATGGCGACGGCATCGACGACCGCACGGAGGCACGTCACGGCGAGTGCGACGCGTCCCGACCTCCGATCGACAGCGACTCGGATGGCACGCCGGACTTCCGCGACCTCGACAGCGACGCGAACGGCATCCCGGACCGGGACGAGGGGACCGAAGACAATGACGGCGACGGAATCCCCAATCGCGCGGACCTCGACGACGACGGCGACATGATGACCGACTCCGAGGAGATCGGACCGGACGTGATGGACCCCCCCGATGCCGACCTCGACGGGATCCCGGACTACCACGACATCGACAGTGACAACGACGCCATCCTCGACCTCCACGAGCGGGGCGCGGACACCGACGGCGATGGGCTCCCGGACTACCAGGACACCGACTCGGACGACGACGGGATACCCGATTCCGTGGAGGCCGGCGACACGGACCTGGCGACCCCGCCATTCGACACGGACGGAGACCTCGTCCCCGATTTCCGAGACCTCGATTCCGACAACGACGGCCTCTCCGACGCGTGGGAATGGAGCCACCACGGCGACGTCGGTACGGACTTCCGCGACCAGGACTCCGACGATGACAACGTCTACGACTGGATCGAGGTCGTGGCCGGCACTGATCCGACCAACGGGATGGACAGCCCGCGCACGCGGGGCGACTTCGTGTTCATCATACCCTTCGAGGAGCCGCCCGAGCCGCCGGTGGACACCCTCGCGTTCTCGACGTCGCTCCAGCTCGGCGATGTCTTCTTCGCACTCGACCTCACGGCATCCATGGATGCCGAATTGACCTCCATCCGATCGCAGATGACCGAGATCATCGACTCCGTCACCTGCAGCGAGGGAGAAGACCCGGCCCGGACGAACTGCATCCCGGACCTCTGGGTCGGGTTCGGGTGGTACACCGACGCGGGCGGGACCGGAGGGTCGTACCGAGCTCTCGAGGTCGACCACAACCTCACGGACGACGTCGCTGAAGTCATCGCGTCGATCCCCGGAGCGACGCGCGACGGGTCCGACGAATGCCAGCGCCGGGCCGCGTACTGCACCGTCCACGGACCCGAGGCGCCCTACTGTCCACCCGCGGTGACGGTCAACCTGGACGAGTACCCGTGTCCGGGAGCCGGCATCGGCTTCCCGTGCTTCCGTCCTGACGCGGCGCGGTTGCTCGTGTTGATCACCGACGAGGACATGGATCAAGACCCGGTCCCTTCGTACGAGGAGGTCGCGGACGAGCTGCTCTCGGCACAGCTCACGTTCATCGGCATCAACGCCGAGGAGACGCGCGATCCCGGCGTCACAGCGGACCTGATGGAGATCGCGATCCGTACGGCCTCGTTCGACGAGGCCGGCGAGCCACTGGTGTTCCTGGGCGCCGACACGGCCGTGAGCGACACCGTTGCCGACGCGATCCGGACCGTGGCCAGGGTGCCTCTCGATGTGACCGTGAGGTCCGTCGGCGACGTCGCACATGGGATCGACCCGACGGAGTTCATCGAGTACCTCGAGGTCAACGTCTCGGGTGAGGAGCCCTGCACGACGTGGCCCGACGTCCGGGACTCGAACGGGGACCACCGCGACGACACGTTCATCCAGATCTCCCCGGGCACCCCGGTGTGCTGGGACGTACACGTGCTCCAGAACGACATCGCGCCGTCCACGTCGGAGCCGCAAGTGTTCACCGCGACCATCGAGGTGCGCGGCGGCCCCGGCGGCACGCTCCTCGACAGCCGCGACGTCTACTTCCTCGTCCCGCCCGAGACGTTCATCCCACCGCCGGACTGATCACGCGGAAACGAGCTTGCGCATCGGACGCTGGTCGTGGACAACAGCCTCATGAACGAGGACACAACCAAGAACAAGAACGCTGCGCGACGGAAGCACCTCCGAGGCCTGGCCCACCACCTCAAGCCCGTGGTGCAGATCGGTCAGAACGGGGTCACCGACGCGGTCGTCGGGCAGGTCGCCTCGGCGCTGATGGACCACGAGCTGATCAAGGTCCGGCTGCGCGAGCCCGCGGACAAGAAAACCATGGCCTCCGAGGTCGCGGCCCGGACGGGTGCCGAGCTCTGCGGCCTCATCGGCCACACGGTCATTCTTTACAAACGCCACCCCGAGGAGCCGAGGATCGAGCTCCCCGAAGGGCTCGAGTAGATCGGTGGACGGGCGTCACGACAGGACGGGGTGACGCGACCAGACCTTCTCGGCCAGACACGCGAGCACCGCGGTCCCGCGCGGCTCCTCGACCTCGCTCTCAACGACCACGATCGGCGTGGATCCCACCAGGGTGCGCAAACGGTCGAGGTGGACCATCTGCGACCTCCGCCGGGAGTGACAGAACGCGCAGCCCTGTTGCTCGGGCTGGAGCATGTTCACTGCCACCGCCGCGACCGGCATTCCCTGCCCGCCGAGGAACTCCATGGTCCGCATCGTCTCGAGGACGCTCATGGCCTCGGGGATGGTCACGAGGACGAGCGAGCACCTGTGCGGGTCGCGCAGGAGCTCGCCGAGCATCTGCATCCTCCCACGCGCGCCCGCGAGGTGCTCGCCGAGCTCCTCTGCATCCACGGTCTCGTCGGCACGGAAAATCTTGCGGAAATGCTTGCCGATCCTCGAGATCTGACGCCGCCACTTCATCAACCGCCCGAAGTAGCGATCCATCAGCTCCGGGAGCGCGAGGAGCCGGAGCGTGTGCCCGGTGGGAGCCGTGTCGAGCACGAGCGCATCGTGCATCGGCGTCTCGATGAGCCGCAGCAACATGTCGAGCGATACGATCTCGTCCACCCCAGGCGCGTTGCTCGCCAGCTTGAGCAGGTCTGTCGCCGCTGCTGCGCCGGCGCCGAGCGGCCCTCCACCGATCCCCTCGATCAGGGAATCGATCGTGGCCGGAGCGTCGATCTCGACCGCCTCGAGACCCGTGGAAATGACGACCCCAGCTCCCCCGATCGGGACGTCGAAGAGGTCACTGAGCGAATGCGCCGGGTCCGTGCTCGCCACGAGCACGCTCTGACCCGCTGCCGCGAGCCACACCGCGGCGGTGCCCGCGAGCGTGGTCTTGCCCACTCCGCCCTTGCCCGAGAAGAAGATCACTCGCGGTTGCGGGGTGACGCGCTCCTCCGCTCCACCATCGACGTCCGATGCCATCGCTCACTTATACTCCTCGCCCCCCAGGTCCGTCCCTGCCCCGAGGGGCAACAACTCCGGGGGTCTGGCGACAACTCCAATATGAACACCACACTCGAGAAGCTCATGTCCTGGGGCGAGACCGTGCTCGACCTCGTCCTTCCACCGTGCTGCGCGGGGTGCGGTACGCTCCTGTTGTCCGGCCCCTTATGCGACCTCTGCGTGGACCACGTGAAGGTGATCGAGTCTCCTCGCTGTCCGGTGTGCGGGATCCCGTTCGACGGCGCCGGCCCCGACCACCCGTGCGGCCGGTGCATCGAGAGCATGCCCGGGTTCTCCTCGACCACAGCGACGTTCCGCTACGCGGGGCCCATCGCCGACGGCGTGATCGCGCTGAAGTACGGCCGCCGCCTCGAGCGGCTCGGCCCGCTCGCGGACCTGTGGCGCGAGGAGTGCCGCAGCCTGCCCGAGGTAGACGTGGCCGTCCCCGTTCCACTACACCCGACACGGCTCCGTCAGCGCGGTTTCAACCAGTCGGCGCTGATCGCCAGACCCCTGCTGCGGAAACACGGGATCCGGCTCCGATGCGACGTGCTGCACAGGGTCCGGGCCGGAGACGCCCAGGCCGGGCTCGGACGGGCCGATCGGTTGAGGAACCCGCGCGGGGCGTACGACATCACGCCGAGAGGCTCCCACGTGCTGGAAGGCCGCCGGGTGCTCGTGCTGGACGACATCATGACGACGGGCGCCACGATGCGCGAATGCGCCCGGGTGCTCCTCGACGCCGGCGCGGCTGAAGTCCACGTCGCCGTTCTTGCGAGGTCCTCGGTCGGGTCCTGAGCCGGGCACTGGACCGGTCGCGGCACCGCGGCTATTGTCCCCCACGTGAGCGGGCGGAAGACCAAAGCAAGTGACGGTCGCACGATCGTCGCTCGGAACCGCCGGGCGTCGCGGGACTACGAGATCCTGGACCGTTTCGAGGTGGGACTCGTACTCCTCGGTTCCGAGGTCAAGAGCATCAGGGACGGGCAGGTCGACCTCGGTGACGCGTACGCCCAGGTCCAGTCAGGAGAGCTGTGGCTGCTCAACGCGAAGATAGCGCCCTACGCTCATGCGACGCACACGAACCACGAACCGGAACGGCGCCGTAAGCTCCTGATGCACCGCCACGAGATCCGTCGCCTCGAGGGCAAGACCCGGGAGAAGGGCCTGACACTCATCCCGCTCACGCTTTATTTCAAGGAGGGGAAGGCGAAGCTCGAGCTCGGCCTCGCGAGAGGCAAGAAGCTGCACGGCCGGAAGGAAGAAGTAGCGGAACGCGACCGGCAGCGACAGCTCCGTGCGGCTCGTCGGGATCGGGAGGCCGACATATGAACGACACACCGGCCGTGGGCATCGACATCACGGGTATCGGCCTCGTCGAGGTCCAGGAGCTCCGAGGCGACGTGCTCACGGTGCTCGCCCCTGTCGTGCGTCCTCCGGGGTCCAGGATTATCCTGTGCCGGGTCGGATGTGGTGAGGCGCTGGCCGAGGGAAAGGTCGTGTCAGTCGCTGTTCTGAAGAACGACCCGCCGCGCTGGCGGCTGACCCTCAAGGTGTTTTCCTTGAGCCGTGCGGTCCGCGAGGTCTTGCGGCTCGCTTACCAGAAGAACGTCCCACCGAGGTAGGAATCGAGGCTCGGGCCTTCGGCACCGCTGCCCGGCTGGAGGACGTCCTGGCTCGGGAGCGTGAAACCGGCCGCGGCGAGCACCTTCTCCGCGCGCTCGTTGTCCTCGAACACACCGAGAGCGAGCGCGGTGTCGGCCAGCCGCGTCACGGAACAGAAGAAACACCTGGCCGTGATCCCGGCTCGCGTCACGACCTCGATGACGGAGGCGAGCCCTCCGATCCGGTCCGGGATCTCCACCGCGACTGCGCTCTCGCGCTGCGCGTGGTATCCCGCGACCGACAGGGCGCTCTCGGCCTTGCCGATGTCGTTGACGACGACCCTGAGGATTCCCTCGTCATCATGGCTGTCCGAGAGGAGCAAGGCCTTCATGTCGACCCCGGCATTCGAGATGGTAGACAGGGCCTGGGCGAACCTGCCGGATCGATCCGCGATGGGGATGGTCAGGAGCGTGATCACTTTTGCCTCGATTTTTTGGGCTTCATAGTGAGCGCCGTACAGCGTCGGGTCAAGCCCACCGAGCACGCCATAATCGTCGGCTCCAGGCTCCAGGCTCCAGGCTCCAGGGCCTGCAGGCTGCGGCGGGGCGATCATTCTGTGGTGTCCTGGGGACCACCCGCGAG
>Ga0233425_10008485_pt1 | contig 13622 bp, 15 predicted proteins | sample Watercolumn_Towu_2_FD_181712 | JGI IMG/M metagenome (GOLD analysis project Ga0233425, IMG submission 181712) | Freshwater microbial communities from Lake Towuti, South Sulawesi, Indonesia - Watercolumn_Towuti2014_140_MG | ecosystem: Environmental > Aquatic > Freshwater > Lake | place...
AAGCGCGCTATTGCCACTCTTATGCGCTGCTCGATACGCCTTCTGAACAGACTTAAATTCAGCATCGCTCAGTCCACTGAGCTGCGTAGCCTTGGCAACACCTTCATGAATTGCCCCCGTAGCGCGGTTGGCAGCTACCTCAGCAGCAAACGCATTGCGTCTGAGAAGCGGGTTTTCTTTGAATAACTTCTCAGTAGTAGCAGCCGCGTCATCACTAGCCTGTTGGGCGAACTTACCAGCATCGTCATAAACCGACTTTATAGCGTCTTGTAAATTATTGTAGTTACCAGTAATACCTTTCCCAAGTCGCCTTTTAAGGTTTTTTATCGCATCGCTTATCTTCTTCGGAGTCCCTTCTGGAACATCAACGTCACCAGTAAGTTTGAACGTACCGTCTTTTAGGGTCTCTAAGCCCAGAGAAACCCGTGGCCCATTATCACCAAACTGAATCGTAGCCATAAAGCCTCCAGTTAACCGCCCTTAACAGTCTGTTCAGTGGCACCAACATGGGCCAAGCTGTTCTGAGCTGACAGTGCCGCAGCCGCCACATCACCCATGACCTTGGCAGCGGTCACAGCAGCTGTTACTCGCCCGTTCAGTGCGCCTACAGTGTAGTCAGCAACAATCTTATGCTCTTGTACTGCTGCGTTCACATCAACTTCGCTCGCTTTCAACAGCAACTGTTGGGCTGCGATCAGGGCCGTGTAGTAAGCCGATGAGCTCTGCCAGAGCGTAGCCTTGGCATCGGACAACGCTTTGGCTTTGGCTATCGCCAATTCAGGCACTGTCAGCCATGCGCGTACGTAAGAGACCAGCGCTGCAATCGCTCCAAGACGCAATTGAACCGCCTGACCTACGGCAAAACGAATGTTCTCGATCTCAATCTCGACATTCTTTATGGCGACCTCACGACTGGCTTTGGAAACTTCCATCGAAGCGTTGTCGTCGATGTGCTGTAGCTGCTGGGTCAAAACACCAGCTGGTACATTGAAACCCCGGGAAGCATAGAAGTTCATCGCTTCCATCTTGGCCCGATTGGCCTCTGCGTACACCCGCGCGCGTTCACGCTCGTAAATCTGATTCTCCACTACAGCCGGGATGCCGGTCCCTCCATTATTGATGGTGTTGCATATCCAGGTGTCGGAAGAGCTGCGCACACAGCCTTCAAAATCGGGGAACCACCGATTCACGAAATCGGTTATGGCAGCCCGGGCGTATGGGTTGAAATCCGTCAATGCCGCGTTGTAATTCTTGACAAACTCAGCAGCCAAGTCCTCCTTCGGGTTAAATGGTGGAATCTCAACCTCTGGCCAGTATGTCGGAGGAATAGATCCGAGGTGCAACATCGTTGATGCAGCAGTCTGAGCTGCGCTGGAATACCCAAGTGCAGCCTGTTGCGACGAAGACGCCAGACTCTGCGCTGCGTTGATGATTTGGGTCGCTGTGGATTCAGCGCTCATTGGATCTTCCTCTTCAGTATCACAGGAACGAAGTTAACCCCGCGCAGATTGAAATCACCACCATTCTGATTGGCGACCTCAGCCTGCCAGTAATGGGCCTTCAATCCTCTGCCTATCTTCACACGCTCGCGCTGCACCTTGTCGCCCATCGCGGCGCGCAGCTGGTACGTATAAACCACACCATCGTCGTCATTGATGATGCGCAACTGCAACTCGGAATCCGACGTACCCGTCAGGTACGCGCGGAACATCCTGGTGACATTATCCGTCTTCAGCGCGTCTCTGCCCAACATTATCGAAGCGTCAATGTCAGTACCGTTGTCCGTGTCCCCAGAGAGGGCGAATATGCCATCGCTCGACGCTGCGTAGTTAACGTTGTTGAACGAAGCAAAGGAGTTGAAGTTGTAGTTCTCATACCGCGACGCTGCGTACGTAGGGTCTTGTGTAATGATGTTCGGAGTAAGGGTCACCGCCCAGATTTCGTAGGTACTCCCCGTATCGAGAAACCCGTGGCCAACTTGAACCGAAAATTCAAGCAACTGAGTGAACGTTGCATTGACCAACATCTGGCTGATTACGCCCACCAGCGAGTTAACGTCACCCTCCAGCTCCTTGAGACGAGTAAGCGATAACGCTGCGTTGTACACCGAAGCGAAGAGCGCATTCAGCTCGCTCAACGAAGACACGTTGCTGGTGGCGTTGAACACGGAACTCAGAAGGCCATCGTAGAACCCACCAAGACTGTACAGATATGATGTCGCGCCATACTGACGAGCGTACGCAGTAAGTGAGTAAAGCGACGACACATACCCATACAAAATCGTTCCAGCGCCCATGCGAAGGGCAGTCGCCTGGAACGCCGCAGTCCACGGCATGAACGAAGTCCGTATCGATGTTTCGGGCTGCCATATCTCCATGAGCCCATTATCCTGCCCAATGTGCAGAAACGAATCGGCGAAATAGCTCTCCGTAGTGGTAGCTGAGGTACCGAGATACGAAGTATTTCCGCCAAATTTGAGCATTATCAATTACTCGCTATGAACACCTGGCCATTGAAAACACCACCTGATGCAACAGCCGACGCTGAATGATAGAGCATTGAAAGATGGGCGTCGTTAAAAATACGCGGGAGTCTCGGCGTATGTAAAACAAGATCACGTTCTGTCCATGCGTACTGTGTCATTGATGGGATTGAAGCAATTATCTTAAATAGAACCAGTTGTATGTTTGTAGTACACCAAGTACCGCCAAAAGAAACAGACTGAATGCTTTTAATACCTACATCACCAGTTGCTAAAGGAATGAACAACGAAGTGTGCAGAAAACGGGAATTAGGAATTGCCGTTCCACCTGAAAGCGTAGCCGTTCCTGACTGCCGAGATCCTACGCCTGTGCTATTCGTATAGGTGAAAAAAACCGACGAAGGTGACGTAGCAGTAGTTGCAGACCCGATATTATTAACGAAACACGCCAGAACCCCTGGCTCACTGTCAGCCATGCCACCTCGTATCGTAGACCAAGCAGGAGTTGTTCCTAATATGTTAAAAGGAGAAGAAGCGCCACCAGAAATAGTGTAGAACCCAAGGCGATCCACCAGAAATAAATTCCCCATCGACGTAGCGGCAGTACAATTAAGCCCTAATGAAATCGCGTGCATGTACTTACCAGCTGCCGCATTGGAATAAGCCAAACCCCCAGCATCAGTTGCCTGCAAAGTAGTCCAGTACGCTCCGGTACCAGGGGCTGTACCAGGCTCAGGATTACCAACGTATTTCCACATGTCATAGTAATTACCCGCAACCGCAGCTGCGCCTATGCCGTTTTGCTTACTGAACTGCAAATCCTGCCCTGCCCCGTTCGTAGTCAAAGCATTGATAATCTGATCGTAGCTGTTAAACCCCGCCATAAGACCTCCTACACAAGTAGAGTGAACTTGAACATTGAAGTGTTGAGCGGAGTAGAAGTTGCAACTCCGCTAGGGCAAGTACGACGTATCCAGACCGGTATATACGCATCTGGAACAAACGTAGCATTGGCCAACGTGCTTGGCACACCAGCAACTACGGAAAGAGGTATCGCAGCGGTTTCGTTCATCGGTGATGAGAAAGCAACGCCGGCTGGAACGCTGTACTGGTTCGTAGACAGAGAAGTCGCACTGCCCGTAGTAGCTGGCCATGTAGCAACATTTGTATCCAATCCGATGGCCAGTGTATCCGCGCCCGGAGTATCCGCGTCTATCCATAGAGCAGCGTAGGTGCCAGAATCAACAGTATTCGTATTTTTTAGATACACACAGCGGTATGAAGTTTCTCCAGCAAGCGTTCTGGTCTTATCCAGGTCATCCCACAGGTTATTCGCCACATTGGTAACGACCCCAGAACCAGATACATCGGACGTAGGTAAATTGACAGCAAATACCGAAATTACTGCGTATCCAGCCTGCGAACCCGCTGAACCAGAGCGAAGCAGGTAATCCCCATTACCAGACAAAACCACCGAATTCGCAGCAGCGTCGGGCGTCGGAGGAGTCCAGGTCAATGTGCTAGTAGCCGCGACGAACGAGAAAGTCCCAGTGCCAAGGGTGAACCCAACCGCATATAGCAACGTAACCCCGGTAAGCGCTGCTGGAATAGTGATGTTCTGCGCTGACAGCAGCGCCCCGGTATTGATGCCTCCACCAAGACTAGCAACCCCACCAAGCGTCGTTGAAGACTTGTAAAACAGCATCTGGGTAATTTGGACAGCCATCAGGGCACTCCCACAAAAATGTTGGACGATGCAGTCTTGAGCGGATACCCGTGGTCAGACGGGCCAATTTCACTAGATGCCCCATATAAACTGGTACTTAATTCGTAATGCTTATCATCAAAAGCATCACGAGACACATATAAATACTGAGCCACATTAGGATCAATCATGTTAATCCAATGGGCAAGCGGTTCTTTAGGGGGAATAAATTCAAAATTAACACCACCCGATGCAAATACTTTTACCACTTTATCGGTTGTACGATCATCACTAGAACTGGACGCAGTATTTGGAGCTAGTTTGATATTAGAAATAAGTTCAACACTTGTATCATCATAGCCTCCGCATATGTCGTGTTCTTTCTCAGGCCAAGGGCCATCGCTTTTTATATACCGATAAGTACCTCCATCATACGAAGTCATGTACACAGTAGGCCCTCCCCCCGACGTATACGATATATTGCAATCACTGCTACTTCTATTAACAAACTTGAATGACATAACATGACAGTTAGTAGGCTCTTCAAGATAACAGCAAACATCACCGTTATGCTCAAGAGTATAGACGTCACCAGTAACTACTTCCTCTTTATAGTATGTATCAGTAGACGCTATATATACTGATCGAAAAGACGCTAAATATACAACTTGTCTATCGTTTGCAGGAACCAATAAACAGGCGCCTGTGCTCGCTGTTGCCCCGTAAAACGTAGAATTTGTTTGCCCACTGATATATAACTCGGTAAATGTAGCGCCTAGCGGAAACGAACTGGACGTTCCAGAAGAAACGTATACAGCTTTTTTACTGTTCTCTTTGAAACTATAAGACACTACAGACGTCACAGTAGTTGTGAATTCTCCAAAATGAGTTTCATATGAAGCTGCGCCTTTTACAACAAAAGATGGACCATCTGAGCCCGAATACCCACCTGGATAATAACAAGTGCGCCCGCTTTTAGATAAGCACGGGCAATCAGGAAAACCACCAATACGATCTGCTCCAGGACTAAACGTAAAATAGCAAATTACTTCATTGTCCCCGTCAAAAAACGCATATACCGGAGCGTAGCAAGGAACCCACCGCTGATAAGGATCGTAGTCCAATGAAAACGAGTAAAGCGTGCCATTAGGAAGCGCTGGATATTTCATGTGGTACTGAGGAGGAGCCAACATGGGGTCTTCCTCGCGCATCATGAATTCGGCAGAAGCAGGAACGTTATTGCCTTCAGTTATTTTAATTTCAAGTAGAGCACCATAAACAAAGCGGCCTTTGAATTTCTGCGCAACATTTATGGCTCTGTCTCCTTTCGTATTAAATGCCCACCCGCAATGAGAAAAGAATGGAAGGTAGTCCTTAAAAATATGCTGGGCTACGTAATCTCCCGACAATAAAACAATCAGCCCGTCTCTGGTCCTTCTTGGACGAATAGTGTTTTTCGGAACATAACCGAGGGTATTCCCAGAGTCATTCCCCGGTCCTGCGCACATATTCATTCTGTACGCAAAGACACCAAGCATGCCAATTTCAATAATCCATTTACTCCCATCGTTCGCTGTATAAACGCCATGAGTAAGGTAGAACAAAGGAGCATAGGACACAGAATCGACATTGGTGGCAGTCAGGATTTGAACGACCTTTCGCATCTCTCCTGAGTATTGGCTACCCCGATAATGCGTAGCAACGTTCTCAACACCAGCAAGCTGTAACGCAGGGCTCGGATCAGCGTTCAGTTCTTTACAATCAAACCAATCCCGAGGAATGTTCTGCGCCGTTGCGTAGCGCTTCGAAGGATATACTGATCGAAAAGCCCGCGTGCCATCAGGAAGAGTGACTACGGGTTGTAGAGGAAACTTAGGATTCAGTATTCCGCTGACATACGGAACACACTCATTCGTATCGATATAAATAAATGTATCGTCTCCTGAGATGCGAACGCGAACAGATATGTTGGGGTTCTCTGCTGTACTGAACTCAAAGTATCGCGTCTCATATCTACTGACACGCCGCATGATGCGCGCCTGCTCCAGCGCAAAAGGCAAAAACTGACCAGCGTTTTTTCCTAGAAGAAAACGATGAACTCTTGTTTTCGATTCAAGCAGGGTCATCTTCGTTCATAACCCCAGTTAAAAACTGATGAAGAAATTCAGTCGCCTCGTCTACTGTTGCGCAGTACCGGGCAAACGTAATTAAGTCCACAACCGGCGGGAGAGTTTGCCCCATGACCCCATTATGTGGATTAGGGCGATTAACACGAGCAACAAACTCCACAAGCAAACCGTTTTCCAGTATTAAAACACGCGCTCGATTAGCAAAAGGTTTCATTTCTTACACCCGCAATCTCTGGTCGCATCTTCCGCAGATATGAACCCGAGGAACTCAGAAACGAATTCCGACACCTGCGGCACCGAAGCAAAAAATCTGTGCTTCTGCACAAGATCTTTTTTTACGTACTCCAATGAAGTAACCAGATACCCGTTTTTCAATGGAGCCACGAATACCCTGTTTGTACTCATCAAGTGCTCGTCATGGTGATCTCAGCAGCAATGCGCAGAATATCGCCGTTATCCACGACCTTGGCTGTACTGAACCGAGCCGCTGAAACCAAAGTCCCAGTTATGGCGCTCTTCACCGAATCGCTACTGAGGAACCCACCATAGATGGTCTTGGTCGCATTGAACGTAAAGACCGCCTTATTGGCTACGTTGGTAATCACGCCCCCACTGGCAGGCGCTTCGACGTACGTCTGTCGAACCGATTCACTGTAAGCAGTGCATTCAAACGCAGAACCGGGGAACGTCGCCGCAGTGTCACTAGCAACAGGCGTGTAGTTGCCCTCAAAGACGCCCACGTACCACGTCGTTACCTGTGTACCTGCCGCGAAAACAGTATTGAGGATGTGGTTTAACCCCTCAGTCGGGACAATGTTGCTGCACGTCTCGACAGAAAGGACTTCACCATTACGAATATGCTCAACGGTATAAACAGCGCCAATTGTATTCATGATGCCCTCACGATTTCAGCTTCGTAGTAATCGGAAGCAGCCACGGGGTTGGCTGAAGAAGTGGACACATACGCCCCGATGATCTGCTGGAGCCCATTCTCTTCGCGCACCATGGACGCACCTGATGCCTGTGGAAAAGAAAAGACCAATTTCTGGTCAGTCACATTTTTCGCTTCACCGTTTTCACCAGCCATGACAAGCCCCCGAGTGGAAAACCAGAAATTGCCAAAAGGAGTGACCCTCGCAGTCCCTCTGATCATTGGGTATTCAAGGACAACGGACACCGTTATCTTGTCCACATCCAGCCCGCTCAACCAGTAGGTTTTGCTGTCAGTAGACACGTACATGCCAGAGGTCACTGCAAACAGATCAGTAATCGGTTCTTCAAAAGAGAAGTAATTGCGTACTTTGCTCCGGTTCGGCGTGAACAACTCAGTGAAGTACAGAGAGTTGCCAGTGCCGATCCACAACCGACCAGCGAAGGATTCGAGGCACGAGCCAACCGGCGGCGGAATGGAGTTCAGCGACTGAATTTCATGCCCAAGGGTCGTGGATGCAGTGATCGTAACGGATACAGTCCCCAGCGAGACCTCGCTGTACATGTAATAAGTCTCGCTGTTCGTTGAAGTCACGTAGATGCGGACGCGGTTCACATCGGCAATTGACGTGGTTGGCAGAGTCACCACGATGCCACCTGTCGTCACGAGCGTAATGGCCCCCGGTATGGATCCGCTCGACTCTTCGCCCGTCGCCGTGAGGAACGTCAAAGCAACGTGGTAGCGCCCGGGTGGCAGCGCTCCTACACCCGCAGCGACACCGTCAATGAGCGGAATCGGGAGCCCCCACGCACGAACCTGGCCATTCAGCAGCTTCCCGTTCAGCGTCCCGTTGGTGTAGTAGATGACCCCATCGAGCTTGGTGTATGCAACAGGAGCAGTGGAGAACCCGGTAGCCAGCGCAGTTTCAGTCAGAACGCCGAGCGCTGAAACGTTGATCTTCATCAGACTGCCAGCCTTCACCGCAAGCAGAAACGCACCAGCGTTGTACAGGCTGTGGTACGCACCAGCCAGCTTCGAAGTGTACCCCTTTCGCCGGCGCACGGTGCCTTCTGCTGTGATGTCCACGTTCACTGCGTTTCGCAGCGTCCTGGAAGACAGCTCATGGTCCTCGTGGATGTTGTCCATCCCGTAGGGCCAAGGACCATTGGAGGCCAGCTTATCCATCAGAGCCCACCATAAGTTGTCGTGGCAGCAGGAGAACGCTTGCGCCGAAATTCGCGCGAGCGCTTGTCCGTATAAGCCGTGAATATCCCACGATGGTTGTCGGCAGTATTCGGGTCGTACGTGTCCACGTCCTGCTTCGAATACGCCTTGAACGCCATCCAGTGAAACAACATGCGCTGGTCTTCAGTGTCAGCGAGCTCGAATAGCGCCGCACCAGGAACGAGGTCAGTCAACGGCAACCGAACTACGGAAAGACTGAGGGTGTCATTGGCCACCGGAATGGGCACCAATCGGCCAGTACCGACATTCATGTCAGTGATGACACATCTGGGAACGCCGGTCAGGTCTTCCCAGTTACTGGAGGAGAAAAGATTCCTGTAGTCATCCGGCATGTTCCTCGTCCCGATGTCGTACAGCTTGACCGGCTCAACATACGTCTTGGCGTTGACCAATCGAGCCTTCCGAATTTTCAGAATGAGGTCGCTGAGCACCACGGAAGGGTTACCAGCAGTAACTGTCAGCCCTGAGTACGTCGTCGAGTCCACGAAGTAATCCGTCTGTCGGGCAAACGCCTTCTGCGCCGAGTCCATATAGGCGTAGACCTCATCCTCCGACCACAGATACGGTGTAACTACGTCATCGATCTGCGATCTAAACCACTCATGCAGATCATCAGGAGTCATGTCAGGGTGCTCTGAAGCGAATCCCAGATTTCGTTGCGTTCATCCAATTCAACGGGGAACCCAAGGAGCGTCTTCAGCACTTTCCTGCTCGGACGCCCCTGAGAGTCAAACGAGTCACGGTTCCCCTCGGCAGTCATTTTCAACATGGTGTCGATGATCGCCTGCTTGCGGGCTTCACCGACCGGGAGTTCAGGCTCTTTCGGCTGCACCGTCAGTACGTCGTCACCATCGATAAGGACCGCACCGATGGCCGACGCTTCGGGCACTACAACAGATGGAACATGGCAGGCAGTGCCTGCGGTAAACGCCACGGAAAACCCAAATTTACTGCGCAACAAAAGGTCACGATTGAGCTGCATTTGTGGCATAAGCCCTCCTGTTAAAAAAACGGGGGGATACTATCCCCCCGATCAAAGTTACAACACCCCACCAAACCTGATTACGGAGCGGTATTTTCCGACGCCCGATCCAGCATGACGTACATCACCCGAATCGAGAACGTTCCGGCAGTCGCCGCAGTGCCAGTAGTGGCAGTGGTTATCCGAATATCGTCACCGTTCGTATTACGATTGAGCCCCGTAAGAGTAAACGCGGTGCGCGCACCAGCAACAGTGGGCGCCATGATAACTGCCGCATTCACGTAACGAGTCGCTAACGCACTGTCACCAATGGAGATAGTGTGAGTAGTGCCTGCGTTCGAAAGCGTTTCAACGAGCAGCTCACCGCTGATAACGAGCGCATTGGGCGGAAGACGAATCACATCCGCAGCCAAGGCGGTGTTTAGCGCAACCACAGCACCTGCCGTATTGGTAACCGTATCGGTCACGCTGAAACGGAATTCCGCAACCAGCGGGTACTGCGCGGTGCGGGTTTTCTGAAGAGTAGGAATTGGCATGTTAGCTGATCCTCATTCAAGTTAGATGGCGTGGTCAACACACATTACGCCAAAGTCCTCGTCCGTATTGGTTACAGCCGAACGGAACCTCGGGCGCAGCATGCCAACGATCTTACCGACAGAGATACCCGGCTGATTGTCGTAGTCGAACTCCTTCTCAACCCAGCGGGCTGGGCCAATGTCGGCGAAACCGAGCGCCTGCGCGCCACACAGCAGGGTGCGCGAGCCGTCAACCGTACCACTGCCCCACTTGCTGCTGGTAACGCCAGAAGCGCCAAGCGTGTTGTAAACATACCGGTGCTCATAGATCGCCAGGCCATCGACGTAGATGACATCAGCGCCCTTGAACAACGGGTTGTTCGCATCACGCGGCATCGCGTGCCGCCATGCCTGCAAGAAGTCAGGGTTCATCTTCAGCTTGGCAATGGCCTTCGGGTGCATGAACACGTTGTACATCTCGGTGCCGTTCTCACCACGCAGCGGCTTGATGTACTGCTGCTTGGCGTGCGCCTTCATGTCAACGAGCATCTGCCACGTCGGCGTATCAGCGGCGACAAGAGAAGTGTTGGACGTGTTGGAAAAGAGGCCGTTGGTCGCATCCCAGACAAGATACCGATTACCGGACGGAGCGCTTACATCAGCAGCGAACTCCAGATTGGTAAGGTCGGATCCGGTACGAGCGACGCCGTTGTTCTTCATGTTGAACGAAACGCCTGACAAGGCGAGCAGCGCTAACTGGTCAATGCGGTCGGACATCCAGAAGCCGAGAACATCACGAGAGTTCTCACGGAAGTCCACGACCGACTTCTGCTCCGCCATGCGGCCTTCGTGCCGGTTGGCATGACGCAGCTGGTCGATGCGAATGACCTGATCGTAGGACTTCATCGCCTCTTCGTTGCCTTCCAGCTGGCGATCACCTGCGACGCCATCGCCTTCGAGGTCAGCTACGAGAGTGATTACCGCGCGCGCACCCTTCTCGGACTTCTTGAGATCGGTGATGCGCTGAATCATTGCGTTGTTCCCGGTACCCAGGAAACGGTTGATGAACATCGATTCACGCGCCGCTTTCCACACGTCGCGTTGCCAAACAGTAAGCTGTTCAGCTGTGAGCAGAGCAAAGTTGGTATTGGACATGACAGTCTCCGAAAATGGATTGGGTTTGGTTGTCTACCGGACTATCGTGCCGGAAAACCCGTCATGCGACTCTTTTAGGTGGTTGCGATACACCCCCGCGCTGTCGTGGCGGGAAACGATTCAGGCTTAATGATAATCCCGCAAAAAACGTAAAGTCAACTCGTCCATCCTTTGCGCTGCAACGAAAACTTGGCCAGCTCCAGCGCTCCGACCACTTCAAACTCGTTGCGCGTCCCGGAGAAGAGCACATTTACGTCGTTGCCCCGGAAACCGAGCACGAAGACACTGTCAAACCCGGTATTCAGCGCCTCCTCCAGCGTCGCGCGAACGTCCGTGTCCGCGCGCTTGTTGAACTGGATGATCTCCATCACACGAGGTCACCACGCAGACGGGCGAGCGTGGACGCCGGCAGCGCCGCAAACTCCTCCTCCGTCAGCTTGGCCGGATCGATGTCGCGCTTCATCCCCGCCGCGTTGCCGTCCATGCCCGCACTCTTGAGAGACGGCGCTGCCCGCTTGGCTGCGTCCAGGTTCTTCGCCACGTCGAGCTTCGGTTTGCCACCTCTGGCCTGACCAGCCCCCGCGTCATCCGCTTCGGAGACCCGGGCGGCATGGGCGTACTTGAACGCCTTCATCATGGCCGTCGATGCAGCCGTGCCTTTGGCCACTGCCGCTTCGTACAGGTCCATCACCTCGTCCACGAACTCCTTGTCGTAGGACTCATCGTCCGGGTTCACGAACGGGTACTTCTCTTCGAGCGCCGTAATCACCGAGTCCAGCCGCACCTGCTCCACCGCGATGCGGGCCGTCTCCTGCGCCGAGTCCTGCACGGCGTTGGTCATGAACGCGCGCTCGAACCGGCGCTGCTCCTTGAGCAGCTTGATCATGGCGTCCGTGTCGCCGTCCTTCTCGGCCTCGGCGATCTTCTTGTCGTAGGCGACGATGGCCTCCGCCAGCTTCTGCGCGTTGGTGGGCTTCTGCGCGTTCTGTTCGTCGAGCTTGGCCTCCAGCTCCTGGCGCTTCTGCCGCTCCTCGTTCAGCATGCGCGACTTGGCATCGAGCCGCGACTTCGGAATCATCGGCTCCTTGTCTTTGCCCCCCTCGCCGTCATCGGCGTCCTTGGCATCTTCAGTGCCCTTGGCATCTTCAGCGCTTTTGGCATCTTCAGCGCCCTTGGCATCGGCATCCTCAGCGCCTTTGGCGTCCTTGGTGTCCTCGGCCTTGTCATCGTTCACCTTCTCGTCCTCGAACAGATTCTCCAGCGTATCTTCAGCCATTTGTCTTCACCTCGTTTTGGGGGGGTTTGGTTCTCGCCTCCATGACAGCCTTGACGCGCTCCAGCTTCATCTTGGCCTGCATTTCTTCACGCTTTATCGCAATGTTGGCTATCATTTCTTCGCGTTTCAGCTTGTTGTTCTCCTCCATCTCCATGCGACGCAGCCTGGCATCCGACAGCTTCTCGGCGGCCCTCAGCTGCATCTCCTGAGCCTGCATCTCCGCTGCCTTCGCCGCCGCGCCGGCACCATCGGCGTCGCCCGCCGCTTCGGCCTGCGCCTTGGCGAGCGAGAGCGCAGCGTCGGCCTTGATCTTCATGATCTCGGCCTCCTTCTCCTGCAACTCCAGCTGCTTCAGCTTGATGCCGAGTTCCCTCAGCGCCTGCGCCTCCGGCGAGTCCTGCATCGACTTGATGATCTCGTGCTTGCGGTGCAGATGGCTGTGTTCGAGGATGAACTCATCGGGGATCGGTATGCCGACCTCGGTGCGCAGCCGCACCGCCTCGTCGAACACCTTGTCCTCGAACGTATCGCGACTCGGCACGTTCACCACCACGACCGCGTATTCACCGAGCGTCAGGTCGTTGATGATGCGCCCGGTCGCCTCGTCCACCTGGTTGACCTCCAGCTGCTGGCTCTGCCGTCCGGTCTCGCTGTTGCCGAAAATGTGGAACATGCGCTCGCCCGTGTAGAACTGCTGCACGAGGTCGAGCACCCGCTCGGCGAGCAGACGACGGGTGTAGGTCAGATTCTGGAACGCCTTCACCAGATTGACGTGCCCAGCCTGCTGCTTGTACTTGATGGCCTTGGCCGCCACGTCGGCACGGTCGAACCCGCGCTGCGAGTCGCTGATGCCGAACAACTCCTTCATGAACTCATCGGCCTTGTAACTGAGCCGGTCGATGCCGGTCGGCACCTGATTGGGCTGAATCTTCTCCAGCGGCAGCGTGCCCTGTTTGCGCACCAGCACGAGCCCGGTCTCCGCGCCCCTGGCCTCCAAGTCCTCCTCGTCCATGTTGATGAGCTGCCCGGCCTCCATCTGCCAGCCGCTGTTGGCCGTGGTGTTGATGACGTGCAGCTCCTGCGAGATGGACTTGTTGAGCAGCTCCTGCATGCCAATCGAGTTCTCGACGAACCCGATGGTGCGGCCCTCGTGGAAAAACGGGAAAAACGGGACAACCGTGAAGTGCTTGTACGGGCTGTAG
>Ga0233425_10008486_pt1 | contig 13621 bp, 15 predicted proteins | sample Watercolumn_Towu_2_FD_181712 | JGI IMG/M metagenome (GOLD analysis project Ga0233425, IMG submission 181712) | Freshwater microbial communities from Lake Towuti, South Sulawesi, Indonesia - Watercolumn_Towuti2014_140_MG | ecosystem: Environmental > Aquatic > Freshwater > Lake | place...
AGGGTTGACTGAGCGGGTCGGTCCGTTCGGCCGCGCGGGCCTATCCCCGCGTCTCGCGTTCAACTACCGGGGGGCGCCGCGCCGGTCAACCCCGACGGCGGCGCGCGCTCACTCATTCAACTTGGCGAAAAGCGCCACCAGACCGAAAACAACGGCCGAGACCGCGGTCGTGATCGCGGCTTTCTTGAGCAGCGCCGGCGATGCGGGGGCGCCTCGATCGGCGCCTTCCGGCAGTTCTTCCTCCGCCTCTTCCGACGAACGAATCCCCAGCGGCAGCACCGCGAACAGCACGATCCACCAGATCGTCAGATAGATCGCCGCCGCGAGAGGCCATGAAAAGGGCATCAGGCCTGCTCGAGTTCGATCAGCGCGCCACAGAAATCCTTGGGATGGAGAAACAGCACCGGCTTGCCATGCGCGCCGATTCTCGGTTCCCCGTCGCCCAGGACGCGCGCGCCCGAGGCCAGCAATTGCTCGCGCGCTTCCAAAATATCTTCGACCTCATAGCAGATATGATGGATGCCGCCGGCTGGATTTTTCGCGACGAAGCCGGCGATTGGCGAGTTTTCGCCGTAAGGCTCGAGAAGTTCGATCTTGGTGTTGGGCAATTCGACGAAAACCACCGTGACGCCGTGTTCCGCCAAATTTTCTGGCGCCGACACTTTCGCGCCGAGGGCGTCGCGATAGACGGCGGAAGCCCGTTCGACGCTTTCGACGGCGATAGCCACATGGTTCAGTCGGCCGATCATTTTCACCTTCCGGAAAAAAGCTGTGCTGCGCCAATAAGCGCTGCGCCGCGCGATTTCAACCGGCGGGACGCGCCTCGGCGGGCGGCGCGGGGACGAGCCCGTCGATCGCGGCGCGCAGGGACGCCAAACGCGGATCGACTCGGACGAAGGAGCTCCACGGGCAACCTTCGGCAACGCCGCGGCGAATGGCGTCGAGCGCCTGGGGGCGCTTGCCGAGGGCGAAATATGCGGCGCCGAGAAAGCAGGGCGGCGCGTAGAGTTCGGCGTGTTCGATCAGACCGTCGATGAGCGCCTCGGCTTCATCGCCGGCGCCGGCGCGCGCGAGCACATAGGCGAGCACGGTCAATTGCAGGGGATCGTCCGGACTTGAGGCGACGGCCCGGCGCGCCGCGCTGACCGCCTGTTCATGAAAGCCCTGGAGACTGGAGGCGATCGACACCACGAGATGCAGAGTCCCAGCGTCGGGCCGCAGATCGAGCCCGTCGCGCGCGTAGCGGCGCGCCCGTTCGAGATCGCCGGCGCAGAGAATGAGCCAGGCGCGCAAAGACAGCAGCGCCTGATCATGCGGTGAGTTGACGAGACCCTCTTCACAGTCGGTCAGTCCCTCGTCGAGACGATCCGCCGCCGCGAGCAGCCAGCTGCGGTAGACACGCGCCTTGCCGTAAAGAGGATCGTTGGCGACCGACTGATCGAGGAGCGCGAGGCCCTCGGAAATCCTGCCCTGCAGCGCGCCGCGGGCCCAGCCGAAAACGGCCCGCGCCGGCGTGTGATGGCGCGCCGCGGCAAGCGCCCGGCCGGCGAAGTCTTCGATCATCGCCGCCGCCTCGGCCGGACGAAGAAATCCGCGCGCGACCCGGCCCGCGGCGATATCGGCGGCGAGGGACCAGACCGATGGATTGGCGGGGTCGAGCTGGGCCGCCGAAGCGATCGCTTCCTGCGCGCGTGCGAAACCCTCGCGCGTGCGGTCGCCGGCAAGCTCATAGGCGGTCTGCCAGAGATCGAGAATATGCGGCTCATTCGACGGCGCGAGCCGGGCCAATTCACCAGCGGCCAGGTCGACGATTTCTACTGTGGCTCGAAGGGCGAGCCCCCGGCCATAAGCGGTGGCGATCAAATCCTCGCCGCCGGCCTCGCGCAACGGCTTGCGCAAGAGATAGGCGCAGCGGTCGATGGAATCATCGGAAGCGGTGCGGTTCGGCCAGAGGCGCGCCGCGATTTCGTTCTTGGTCACCAGCGCGCCGGGCGCGTCAAGCAGCAATTCGAGCAGCTGGCGCGCCTGAGGGCCCAGGTGGATTCGCGCGCCGTCTCGCTGCAGACCCCCCTCGGCGCTGTAAGTAAATCCTGAAAATCGCCTGACCACTACGCCCATGACGCCCCTGCCCAGGACGATGATGGCAAGATGACGCGGTTTCGGCAAGAACAGATTAAGTCCCAAAAATTGCACGGACTTTTCTAAAAAGCTTCGTCTAAAGCGGCCATTTTGGGATGGAAAAATAGAGCATTAAAATAAGAAACGCCGGACGTACCTCCGGTCCGGCGTTTGAGCTCTCCACATCCGCAGAACGACGGAAGGCTCGGCGCAGTCTATGCGCGCGCAAGTTGACGGCCGCGTGACGGCGGCGTCTACCGCTCAGACACGGCCCGCCTTTCGCTCCTCCTTGCCCCAGACGAAAATGGTCAGCGCCAGAACGCCGGCTGCGGCGATCAGGAAGTAAGGCATGCGCGCCGACAGTGGCCGACCGCCGACGGTGAAGGGGAATCGCGACACCCAGTGCTCGCCGTTCGGCCCGTCGACCGTGACGATCCCGACGAATTCGCCGGGCTCCTTGAACACATGCTCGAAATTGAGCGTGCCGGCCGGATAGACCTTGGGCGGGAGATAGGCGACCGTCGCCAAATCCAGCCGCTGCTGCTCCGCCTGTTCGCCGATGTCGCGGATGATGCGGAAGTCGGTCGACATGCCCCGCATCTCGTCCTGACCATAATCGAGGACGAAAATCGTATCGCCGGTCGCGGGAATGTCCTCGCAGAACCTGTTTCGAGACGCCGCCGGCTGATAGCCGGAGAAATACATGAAGTCCGGTCCAACTTTCAGCAGACAGGCGCTGCGCTGGCGCTGCATCGCGCCATGGGCGCGCGCGCCAGACGGGGAGGCGCTGGCGAGCGCCGTGATCGCCGTCAGGAAAATCGCGTTAAGGAGCTTCGACATCCCGTCCTCCCGATTCGGCGGCTGGACGACGCGGATCTTTGCGCGACCGCCGCGAAAACCCGCCGCTCGCGCCTGCTAGCGAGAGGGTAGGATTTTCCGCCTTATCCAGCCGCATCCTGTTCAACTCAAGAAGGTCGCCGCGCTGAAACTTAATCTTGCGCCTCCCGCTCCTTCGTTCAATACCGGCGCATGGCGCCGCTCAAGCGCGCGCGACAGATTCTCTGGAAAGAACGCGTCAGGAACGAAAAAGATGCGCCGCCTAGCAGAATTCCTTATTCTCGCGCAGCTTTCGCTTGCGGTCGGCTCGGCCAGGGCCGCCGATCTCAACGATTATCCGACCGCCGCGCGCGCCGATTATGTCTTCGGTTGCATGAAGGCCAATGGCGACACGAGGCTCTCCCTGGACCAATGCGCCTGCTCGATAGATGTGATTGCAACAATTCTGCCCTATGAGCGCTATGTCGCCGCCGAGACCGTGGCGAGCGTCAATCAGCAGGCCGGGCAGGTCGGCGCGCTGATGCGCAACACGGACGCGGCGCGAGATATGCTTCAGGAGTTGCGCCGCGCTCAGGCCGAGGCGCAGGTGCGGTGTTTTTAGTCGCGGATTGGCGCGGAAGGCGGAGCGGCCATGCTCATTCTCATTCTCGGAATTGCCATTTTTCTCGGCGTTCACACCTTCACGGCGTTTCGCGAAACCCGCTCGGGTCTCATCGAGCGTTACGGCCTTCAGACCTATAAGGGGGCCTATTCGATCGTCGCCGCCATCGGCCTGGGGCTGATCATCTATGGATTCATCCGCTATCGCGCCGAGGGCATGATCCAAATCTGGACGCCGCCCATGTGGACGCATTATCTCGCGCCGCCGCTCGTCTGGTTCGCCTTTATCGCCTTCGCCGCGCGTCGCGCGCCGCCGGGCCGCATTCGCGGCGCGTTGCGCCATCCGATGCTGGTCGCGATCAAGAGCTGGGCGCTCGCCCATCTTCTCGTCAATGGCGATCTCGGCGGCATGATCCTGTTCGGGTCGTTTCTCGCCTGGGCGGTCTTCGACCGCATCGCCTTGAAGAAGCGCGGCGACGAAGGCGCGCCGCGGATTTCGGAGTTTACCCGCGGCGACGCGATCGCGGCCGGCGCCGGAACGGCGATTTTCGCCCTCGTGCTCTATCTGCACCCATGGCTCTTCGGCGTGCCGGCGGTGCTGGCGTGAGTAGTTGGGGATGTTGCGCTATGACCGTGCGGACTCGTCTTCGCTAGGCGCCGGCATTTCGAGGCTGCGGCCCTGCCAGGGCCAGCGGCCTTCGAGCTCCACTTCCATGGTGAAGCTCATCGCCGTGCGGATCATCACGATCAGGCCGAGGACGAAGACGTTCTCGAGGCTTGGATGTTCGACCGACACGGTGCGGATGATGTCGCCGCCGACGAGGAATTCCAAGCCGAGCAGAATCGAGCGGCCGACGTCTCTTCGGTAACCGCGGTAGGTCAGCGCGTTCTTTCTCCAGCGCGCGAGATAGGCGAGAGTCGCCAGGGCCGCGCCGATGACGATGATCAGCACGCCGGCGACGTCGAGGATCAGGCCGGCGAAATTGATGATCGCATGAATATTCGCGAGATAGGGCGCTAGCATGTCGCCCTCATTCGCTGGCGCCGGCGAGACGCGACAGCGCCTTGGCCCGGCCGATCAGCGGCAGCAGCGCGGCGAGTTCCGGCCCGCTCTCGGCGCCGGTCAGCGCGAGGCGCAGCGGATGGAAAAGCGCCTTGCCCTTCCTGCCCGTCGCCGTCTTGATGTCGCTCGTCCAGGCCGACCATGTGGTCGCGTCCCAAGGCTCCGCCGGCAGAAGCTGCGCCGCGTCTTTCAGCAATAACTCGTCTTCGCGGATCGGCGCGATTTCGCCGTCCACGACGCGCCACCATGTCAGAATATCGTCGAGACGCGCAAGATTGCCGCGCGCCGCTCGCCACAGTGGCTCCGCTTTGCGGCCGACGATCGTCAGAGCTTCGAGACGTTCGCGCACATCCTTAAATTCATAGAGCGCGAGCGTGCGATGGGTCAGCGTTTCGAGATCGGCCGGGTCGAAGCGCGCCGGATTGCGCGAGACATGCGACAGGTCGAAGCTCCGAGAGAGCTCATCGAGCGAGCGAACGGCGTGGATATTGTCGGATGAGCCGGTGAGAGTCGCGAGCGCGGCGACGGCCATCGGCTCGTAGCCTTCTTCGCGCAGCGAGGCGATCGAGAGCGATCCGGTTCGCTTCGACAGCGCCTCGCCGCCCGCGCCGATCAGAAGATTGTGATGCGCGAAAATCGGCGCCGGCGCGTGCGGCGCCAGCGCGCGGGCGAGCTGCATCTGGACGGCGGTGTTGGTGACATGGTCCTCGCCGCGGACGACATGGGTGATCGCCATGTCGATGTCGTCGACGACGGAGGGCAGCGTATAGAGAAAACTGCCATCCTCGCGGATCAGAACCGGGTCGGAGAGCGCCGAACAGTCGATATGCGCCGGACCGCGAATGAGGTCGTTCCATTCGACGACGCCAGGTTCGAGCTTGAATCGCCAGTGCGGCCGCCGGCCCTCGGCTTCGAGCGCCGCGCGGTCGGAGGCCGAAAGGCGCAGCGCCGCACGATCATAGATCGGCGGCAGACCGCGCGCCTGCTGCATTTTGCGGCGCTTGTCTAATTCCTCCGCAGTCTCAAAGCAGGCGTAAAGGCGGCCGGATCGCCGCAGGCGATCGGCGGCCTCCTCATAGAGCGCCACGCGCTCCGACTGTCGGAAAACAGCGTGCGGAACGACGCCGAGCCAGGCGAGATCGATCTCGATTCCGCGCGCGAATTCCTCGCTGGAGCGAGCAAAATCAGTGTCATCGAACCGTAGCGCGAATCGTCCATGGTGGGCGACGGCGAACAGGAAATTGAACAGCGCGACGCGCGCGTTGCCGATGTGAATGCGGCCGGTCGGCGAGGGCGCGAAACGAACGATCGGAGAGGTCATGAGGAAGCTTCGTCAGGCGTTGCCAGGGGAGGGTCGGCGGCAGGGTTTACAGCAGCAGATCTCCTCCAGCTCGCGCCGGGAGAAGATTCTCGCGCCGCCGTCCTTTTGCCAAGACGCGGCGCCTTTGTCAGGCGGAATATCACAATGGCCGCGTCCCGGCGTTGCGCGCCGGCGGCCAGCCGACTCCGCCGGCCTTCGCCGTCGCGATTCTCAGCGTTACGACTCCTAAGGAAAAAGCGCCGTTCATGATTCTGGCCTACATCTGCGCCGGCTGGTGCGCCGTCATTCTCGTTCTCAATTTCACAAGCATGGCGCTGATGTCCCGAAAATGTCGGGCGCGGCCACGCAATCTGCCGCCACCCGAAAACGCGCCGCCGGTGAGCATCGTGCGGCCGCTGCGCGGGATGGAGCCGTTCAGCGAGGAGACGCTCGGCGCGACTTTCGATCTCGACTATCCAGATTATGAGATCGTGTTCTGCGTGCAATCGCCAAACGATCCCGTTATCCCGCTGGTCGAGCGGCTGATCGCGGCGCATCCCGAACGCGAGGCGCGGCTGCTCGTCGGCGACGATTACATCAGCGCCAATCCCAAGCTCAATAATTGCGTCAAGGGCTGGGACGCGGCGCGGCATCACCATGTTATCCTCGCCGATTCCAATGCGCTGCCGCCGCGCGACTATATCCAGACGATGCTCGCCGCCTTCCGCGAAAAAACCGCGATGAGCGTTTCGATGCCGATCGGGTCGCGGCCGAAAGGCTTCTGGGCGACGGTCGAATGCGCGATCCTCAATACCTTCCAGGCGCGCTGGCAATATGGCGCCGAGGCGATCGGGGCCGGCTTCGCCCAGGGCAAGAATATGATGTGGCGGCGCGACGTGCTCGACAGAGCCGGCGGCATTCGCGCGCTGGCGAGCGAAATCGCCGAGGACGCGGCGTCGACCAAGGTCATCCGCGCCCAGGGCATGGACGTGCGCCTCGTCGACATGCCCTTCGAACAGCCGCTTGGCGAGCGCACCGCCCGGGAGGTCTATTCGCGGCATGTGCGCTGGGCGCGCCTGCGGCGGGCGACCTTTCCGGCGCATTATGTTCCGGAATTCATGAATGGCAGTTTTGCGGCGATCGTGCTCGGGGCTTACGCCGCCGTACAGCTCGACGGCGGGTTGGCGACGGTGGCGTTGGTCACGTCGCTCATCGTCCTTTCCCTGCATAGCGGCGAGATTTGGCTCGCTCGGGTCTGCGGCTTCCCGCTCGACTGGCGCACGCCTTTCGCGCTGATCGTGCGCGACCTGATGCTGCCGGTGATGTTCATCGACGCGCTGATCTACGACGACTTCGTCTGGCACGGCGCCGCGATGACCGTACGCGAGGCGGAGGAGACGACGGGCTGACGCGTCAGCGTCGCTTCGTTTCATCAATTTGGAAAATCAATTTACCGCCATTCCTGGCGGGCGCCAATGGCCGCTCAGGGGAAGCGACGGCGCGGATTGAAAAGAGGCGGGCCTCGAAAGGCCCGCATCAAGTTGGCAGCGGACGCCGGACGATTGTGGGACCGGCGACCGCTGCGAGTTCTCAGCGATCAATCTCATAGCGCATCGCCGCCTTCGCCTCGTTGCGCGAATGTGTCTCGAATATTGCGCATGTCTGCGCGACTGTGGCGACACAAGTTTCACGAAACGCAGGCCAGTCGATGACGGGCGATTCCGACGCTGCGTGATCTATTTCTTTCCGCCGCAGGCCAGTCGCGTTCCCCAGCGGCGACGATCGATCCCGAATGCTTGGAGCGCGCGTCGCGCGAAGAAACCTGGCTCTATTTCGCGGCGTCCTTCCGCTCCAACTAAAGCTTCACAATACTGCGGCGCCTTGTCGAAAGCAAGAAGCGGAGGCATGCTGACGTTCCATTAGGGGCCTCATGGCGAACGCCCTACATAGAGAGGACGGAGCGCGGGGAGGCCGGCTTCAGTTCAAGAGTCCTGAACTTCGGGAGGAACGCCATGGAATCGAATGAAGCGGTTTCGCCAGAACAGAGCCGTGAATTTACCGAAGTCGTCGGTCTGTTCGATTCGCTTGAAAAGCTGCAGTCCGCCATTGACGATTTGATGACTCACGGATTCGATAGATCGGAAATCAGCCTGCTCGCTGAAGACGAGAAGGCGCGCGAAAAGGTTGGGACGAAACGTTCGGTCGAGATCGAGGACAGCGAGGAAGCGCCGCGCATGTCCTATGTCGAATCCGAGTCGCTGAATGAAGGCAAAGCATCGCTCATCGGCCTGCTGTTCTATGTCGGCGCCATTGCTGGCGCGATCGCCGTTTGGACCATCTCCGGAAGTTTCGCCGAGGCGATTTTCGCGGGCGTCGCCGCCGGCACGGGCGCCAGCCTGATTGGCGTGGGCGTCATCAAATTCATTCAACGCCGTCAGCGCAGCTGGGCGCAGGCGCAATTGGCGCGCGGCGGGCTGTTGCTATGGGCGCGGACCCGGACCGAAGAACTCGAACGCGCCGCCATGGACGCCATGGAGCATAATGGCGGCCATGACGTGCATATCCACAGAGTCGCGGCGACGGCTTGACGGGTATGGACTAAACGCAGCGGGCGCTGATCTAGCTCGATGCTCCCGCGGGCGAGCGGCGTCGCCATCGACGCTCACGCTCCGATTTGCCGCCTGTGGCTGCGATCGGAACGCCGGGAATTTACGTCAACAGTCCAGTTTTTGATTGGTGGGCGCACAAGGGCTCGAACCTTGGACCCGCTGATTAAGAGTCAGCTGCTCTACCAACTGAGCTATGCGCCCGTCCGTCCAGCGTGCGCGACGCTGTTTGGAACGAGCGGTGCGAATAACAAAACCGCTCGCGGCTGTCCAGCGCTACGCGCCGCCGCCGCGTATTTTCCCTCGTCGGCTACGGCGCGGGCGTCGCCGGCCACCCATGGATCAGCCGCGATTTGGTGATGAGATCGGCCCAAGGGCCGCGATAGGCGTTTCCGGCCTCGGCCGTCGGCGCGGCCTGCTTTCGCGCGCAAATGGCGCCGGCCTCCTCGGACTTCGGCCCCTGCGCATAAAAATAAATGACGTTCATCTTAAGCTGGGAGGCGAGCTGGTTGAGGACGGTCCCTCTTTTCAGGACGTTGACGCCCCAATGGGCGTCACGCGGCCCGCCGGGCTTGAAGCCGTAGCCATAATCGCCCTCGCCCTTGATGAGATCGAAGCGGATGTAGCAGAGCTCGCCTTCAGGCGCCGGCTGCGCCACCATCTCGCGAGTGACGATGACGTCCTGATTGTTGTGGCGAACCGCGTAGTCGACCGGATAATGCCAGACGTCGACCTTCTCGAAATGTTTTCGAAGCTCGGCCTCATCCGGATCGGAGGCCTGCGCCGCGGCTGATCCCAGGAACAGCGCGCTTGTCGCGATCGCGGCGGCGAATACGCGCCTCGGCGTGAATTCTCTCTTCATTTGTCCGTAAGCTCCCTCGAGCATCGCAGGTAAGCAGCGCCGCGACGGCCCGCAATCCCTGCGACACTAAAGCGCGAGGCTCGCTGACGGCCGCCGATCATGCCGGCCGTTCGGGAGCCGCTCGCCCCGCAAAACCTCGACACGTCTTCCCAGCGCCGCAAAAGCGCGCTAGCAGTTGTCGAGAAGCAAAGAACGAGTTTGGTTATGTCGCGAAGAAAAATCGCTTTGATCGGCGCCGGCAATATCGGCGGAACGCTTGCCCATCTCGCCGGCCTGAAGGAATTAGGCGACATCGTTCTTTTCGATATCGTTGACGGCGTGCCGCAGGGCAAGGCTCTGGACATCGCCCAATCGTCTCCCGTCGCCGGCTTTGACGCCAGGCTTTCCGGCGGCTCCGACTATTCGGCGATCGAGGGGGCGGACGTCGTCATCGTCACGGCGGGCGTGCCGCGCCAGCCCGGCATGAGCCGCGACGATCTCCTGTCGATCAATCTCTCCGTCATCGCCAAGGTCGGCGCCGGCATCAGGCAATACGCGCCCGACGCCTTCGTCATCTGCATCACCAATCCGCTCGACGTCATGGTCTGGGCGCTGCAGAAAGCGTCGGGCCTGCCGACGCAGCGCGTCGTCGGCATGGCCGGCATGCTCGATTCTTCCCGCTTTCGCTATTTTCTGGCCGAGGAGCTCGATGTTTCGGTCGAGGACGTGAGCGCCTTCGTTCTGGGCGGCCATGGCGACGACATGGTGCCGTCGGTGCGCTATTCGAGCATCGCCGGCGTGCCCCTGCCGGACATCGTCGCGATGGGCTGGACCACCCAGGAACGCATCGACGCGATCGTCGAGCGGACGCGCAAGGGCGGCGGGGAAATCGTCGGCCTGCTTAAGACCGGCTCCGCCTTTTATGCGCCGGCGACGGCGGCGATCGCCATGGCGGAAAGCTATCTTAAGGACAAGCGCCGGGTGATGCCCTGCGCCGCCTATCTGACCGGACAATATGGCGTCGACGGACTCTATGTCGGCGTTCCGGTCGTCATCGGATCCAATGGCGTCGAAAGGGTGATGGAGATTAGTCTCGACGAGACCGAACGGGCGATGTTTGAAAAATCGGTCGGATCAGTCCGCGCGCTGATCGAGGCGGCCAAGTCGCTCGATTCCGCCTTCGTCTGAGCGTCTTTCCCCAAGTTTCAGAGGTCCCCGAGGTCCGGTAATCGGGCGCCGCGCCGCCTCTATCGTCCGCTCCTGCTTGGGCGCGACAAGAGGAACATTCCTTGCAAGTTGGGGTTACTTGTCTGAAGCCCTGATTCTCTTTGAGAGGCTCGGACTTGCGAGATGGATATCGAGCCATGTTTGACCCTGACGCTTATGTCTTTGTCAAAGTCATCGCCGTCGCCGGCACGCTCTATTTCGCAGCGCGCGCGGCAATTCTTCTAGGGCTTGCGGCGATACATTCGGTTGCTTTGCTTCCGTAAGCGCAATGCGGCTTTCTACGATCGAAGCCGGGCCTGCGACAGAACCTGTGTGGTTCAGGTCACGGGCTGAGATTATCGGGTTTTCGGGCTTTCTCCCGCTAATTCCTTCGCATCCGAGTCGGCGCGGCTGCGCGCCCTCGCGGCGGATCTGAGCCCGGTGGGAGCGATAAGCAAGGCTTTCGCCGATTGTTCGGAGCCGCTGCTCTGGACGGTCCCTTCGGCGCCGTCGGAAGGCTCCTTGGGTTCGGGCGCATAGGCAAGCGAGTCGCGCCGGGCCTTTGAATTAGACTTTCTTGCCGCTGTTTTGGGCGAGTCGACAAGCCGCGCAATTGCGCTCGTCGCCTTTGCATCGAAGGTTTCCGGCCGAGCCGGAGGCAGGGGAGCCGCCTTCGCGCGACGTCGCGGCGGCGCATCGTCCGCTGACGCATCATTCGAACTGCGGTCCGAGGCGTCATTGTCCCGATATTCAATCGCGCTTTGCAGTTCGCGCGACCGGTCCACGTTGGCGAGCGCCGCGGAACGGTCATAAGCCATCTCTTTGTCGGCGAACGCGGTGAGCGAAGCGGGGCGCTGCGGGGGCAGCGGCGCCCGGGCGCCAAGCGTCGCCGCTGGAGAGGCCGCCGGCTCGGGCGGCTCCGCGCCGGGCGCCGAGAGCGTGGTTTGGCCACGCGGCAAATCGGCCTCGGCGCGCGCGATCTCTTGCGCGCGATAGAGATTGGCTCCGGCTCGGCCCGACGCGGCCCCTTCTTCGTCAGCCTCTCCCCCGCTCGCCCCGCGAGCGGACCGCGGCGCGAGCGCCGCCCATTGTTTGCGTGTGCTCGGCGCAGGCGCCGTAACTTCCGCGTCGTCTTCTTCGCCGTTGCTTGCGCCGCCGCCAAACAGCATGGCGAAGAACCCGCCGAAGGTGCGTCGCGGCGCAGCGACATAGGCGCCGTCGCCGCGGGCCTCGATCTCCGCTCGCGCTTCTTCGTAGCGCGCCAGCGGCTGGTTGTTGGTCGGCAAATGCACGGTCTTGCCATCGGGGAACAGCCGCGCCAGCTCATCATAGCTCATGCGCGGCCAGTGGCGCACATTGCCAACGTCGAGATGCACGAAAGGCGTGCCCGCCGTCGGATAATAGCCGACGCCGCCGCGCTGCATGCGCATCCCGATCTCACGGATTTGCGACATCGGCATGCCCGGCATGGCGGTGTCCATCGCCTTGCCGAGCATGTGCTGGGAATATTTGGCCACGGCGCGCGAACGGGCGCGCAGCATGGCGTTGGTCTCGGGAGAACGATAGGCGGAGACGACATTCACGACCTGATCGCCGGCGCCGGCGCTGCGGTAGGCCTCCCACACCACGTCGAACAGGCGCGGGTCCATATTGGTCGGCTCATCGCGCCGCCAGTCGCGCAGGAACCAGTTCAATTGTTGCAGGACATTGCTGTCGTATTGGCCGTTGACGAGATAGGTCGCCGAAATCGATTCATGAGTATGGGCGTGGTAAAGATAGATCGTCCTGGTGTCGCCATTGGCGACCGCGGTTTCCGTCATTTTCGGCGCGAGCGTCGTCAGGCAAAGGGCGACAAAGCCGAGCGCTTTGGAAAGCGGAATGAAGTTCAGGCGCGCCCTAGAGCGAGGCGTCGTCAATGGGTCGCTTCCTCGTCTCGCTTGAAGCGCGCCTCGACAGACGTCGCCCCAGAAAACTGACTATCCTTCAGACCGATCGGCCCAAGGGAGCTCGCTGCGCCGGACGGCGCGGGGGTGGCGAAAAACCATTTGCAGAATACGCAGTTAGAATGCGTCGCCCCGTGGACGGTCGTTACCGCCCTGATTCCCTACCGATTCCAACGCTAGGAAAACATCGTGGCGAAAAATTGCTCAAGCTTCGCCGGGCTCAATTCGACGCCACCGTGCGCACGAACTGCTGTCCGAGGATCGGCTGCGCTCCGCTGATGAGCTGCAGATAGGCGGACGACAATCGCGCCGGCTCCAGCGCCGCGAATTCCTGCAGCGTCGGCCGGCGAGGCGGCAGCGGCGGCGAGTCGGGAAGCTGGCTCGTCTGCTCTAGCTCGCCCGGGACGCCGGAGATCGGCTGGCGGTCGGCGACGGCGACGCGAATCGACGCGGTCTGATCGCTCGCGCCCGAAAGCGCGGTGGCGACGGCTGACTGCACCTTATGCGCGATGTCGCCGAACGAGGCGAGGCTCGCGGCGGATTGGCCGTCGGAAAGGGCGCTGGCGACGCGGGTGGTGGGCGCGCGCTGTTTGCGGCTGGCGATCATCGTTGGGCCGCCTTCGCAATTGCGCATGCCGAGAGCGATCAGCTCGGTCCCGGTCAACACCCGATATTCCCTGGTCAGATAGCCAAGACGGGCCTGCACGGCGGCGGGGTAGGAGGCAAACAGCCGAGACGAGACGCCGAGGTCGGTCTCTCTGTTGATGGCGTTGTAGGCCTGGTGAAATTTGACCTTGGCGTCCGGATAGACGCACACGTTTGGCAGGCTGAGCGCCAGCGTGCAGGCCGAGCGGCACTCATGCAGCCTGACCTCGCGGTTCTCGCGGCGATAGCGTTCGGTGAACGCCTCATAATCGCTGACGAGACCGCCGACGTCCTTGTAGACGACGACCGGCGCCGGCATTGGCGGCGGCGACAAATAGCCCAAGACGCACCTCTACTTTACGCAGTGGGGGCTTTCGCTTCAGCGAAGATTCACCATCTCGCGGTGAACAACGCCTTAAGGGACAAAATTCAGCCCCTGATGCCGACGCGAAGCCCTGGCGC
>Ga0233425_10008487_pt1 | contig 13621 bp, 10 predicted proteins | sample Watercolumn_Towu_2_FD_181712 | JGI IMG/M metagenome (GOLD analysis project Ga0233425, IMG submission 181712) | Freshwater microbial communities from Lake Towuti, South Sulawesi, Indonesia - Watercolumn_Towuti2014_140_MG | ecosystem: Environmental > Aquatic > Freshwater > Lake | place...
ATGACAAGGCAGAACGCGGAACATGCCACCCGCGCCAATCGGCTCATGTCAGAAACCGTAGAGGTTGTCACTCAGGCTAACGAGTCCATTGGCCATCTCACATCGTCCATGAGGGACATCTCCAATGCCAGCGAGGACATTCAGAAGATCATCAAGACCATCGATGAGATTGCTTTCCAGACCAACTTATTGGCCCTGAACGCAGCCGTGGAAGCAGCAAGAGCCGGAGAGGCCGGGGCTGGTTTCGCTGTGGTCGCCGATGAGGTCCGAAACCTTGCCATGCGCGCCGCTGAAGCGGCCAAGAACACGGCAGCCCTCATTGAAGGAACAGTCAAAACGGTCAAAGAGGGATCGGAACTGGTGGAACGTTCGACGAAAGAGTTCTCTGAGGTGGCTTCCAGCATCGCCAAAATGAACGAACTCGTGAACGAGATCGCCGCGGCTTCAGTGGAACAGGCCCAGGGTATCGAGCAGATCAACAAAGCCGTAGCGGAAATGGATAAGGTTGTGCAGTTGAATGCAGCCAGCGCCGAGGAATCGGCGTCAGCGTCCCAGGAAATGAATGCCCAGGCAACGCACATGAAGGGTTTTGTGGGTGACCTCGTGGCTCTGATCAATGGCATCACTCGCCAAGAAGGAGTCGTTCCCAAGCTCCATGAGCCAGAGTTTTCCAGAGTGAAGTTGTTGGACCAGGTTGGAAAGGGGAGTAAGGCTTTGCAGGGTAATGGAAAAGCCCGCGGCGGAGAGTTGACCATTCGCTCAGGCGGGAAGAAAGAAATTCGTCCCTCTCACGTCTTTCCCTTGGATGACTGCGATTTGAAAGACTTCTGAGGATGAGATAACCAGTCAACGAACTGGAGCGGGTGCTTTTCTTCAACCTCTTGCGGTTTTTCGCTACTTCAATTCCTCCCATCGAGGAAATTCCGGAGCCTGACCCGCATTGAGCACCTGGCAGTTGATATAATGTGTCCATAGCAATCCCGGCTATAATGTCAGCGGAAATCCCTGCCAGACAGCAATTCTTTGCATTTAGACCTGCTCCTAGTGGAGAGCTTCGACGGCCGCGGACGGCGATCCGGTGCCCTTGGCTCTCCTCATGAATAGGGTTAGCGGCACCAGTACTGCGGTCAGCCACGCGAAAAGCCAGAACACATCATTGAAGGCAAGCATGTTCGCCTGCCGCATCACCTCACCATAAACTCCAGCGAGGGCCTTTTGCGACTGCAACGTTGATGAGGAATCATCGCCGGGAAACAACTTGAGCAAATGCTGCCAATGCCCTCTGAGGGCTTGGTTGTAGGGTGTCACGTTTTCTGCGAGGAAAGTCTGATGCAGCTGTGAACGCTGTGAGAGCAGAGTGGTGGCAATGGCAACACCGAAGCTGCCCCCCAGATTACGAATCAGGTTGAAGATGCCCGAGGCATTGCCCATCTCTTCCCTGGGGACATTGACATAGGTTGAGGCGGCGAGCGGCACAAAGAAGAGTCCAAGGCCAACGCCTTGGGTGAAGCGTGGCAGAGCGATGGAAAAGAAGTTGGCCTCCAAATTGAGGCCTGACATGAGCCACAGAGAAAAGGCCATGGTCATCAGCCCCAGTGCCAGCAACCTACGCGGTTTCACCCCTTTCTTCATCAGCATTCCGCCGATGGGCATAACGAACAGACTGGCGAGGCCGCCGGGGCCGAGCACCAGTCCAGCCCACATTGCGGTATAGCTCATGAGGGTCTGGGCATAGAGCGGGAGCAAGACGAAGCCCCCGAACATACAGAAAAACCCCATGAACATCATGATGTTGCCGGCAGTAAACGTGCTGTCCTTGAATACGCGAAGGTTCACCACCGGATGCTCCGAGTTGAGCTCAACAATCACAAAGAGCACTAACGCAACAATGGCAATGATACCCATTGTGACGATGAACCCGGACTCAAACCAGTCTTCGCGCTCCCCCTTGTCGAGAACAACCTGCAGGCATCCGAGTCCAACGGTAATGAGCAGAAGCCCCCAGGAGTCGATGTGGATCTTTGTACGGCGAATATATGGGGGATCGTGGATGAGAAAGGCCGCCAGGGCAACCGCCATCAGACCGAATGGAAGATTGATGTAGAAGACCCAGCGCCAGGACCAATTGTCGGTAATCCATCCACCGACAACGGGCCCGAGTGTCGGAGCGAGGACTACCCCCATTCCGAATACTGCCATGGCCATTCCATGCTCTTTGGGCGGGAATGTTTCGAGCAGGATTGCCTGCGAAAGCGGCTGCAGCCCGCCTCCTCCCAGCCCCTGCAGGATGCGCGCAAGCACGAGGACCTCGAGAGACGGCGCGGCCCCACAAGCGAGAGAACTCACCGTGAAGAGGATCACCGAGAAGATCAGGTAATTCTTCCGGCCAAAGACGCTGGAGAGCCATCCCGTGATGGGGATAATGATTGCATTGGCTACAAGGTAGGATGTCAGCACCCAGGTCACTTCGTCCACACCGGCACTGAGGCTGCCCTGCATATGCGGAAGAGAAACGTTGACAACACTCGTATCCATGATCTCCAGAAAGGTTGGCAGGATTACGGTCATGGCCACAAGCCATTTGTTGGTACCAGGAGGATCTTGCATGAAGTTCATGCTCAAGTTTTGAGTTTACAATCATGATCCATGGGCTAAAATTCCATCGAGAGAGGACCTTGGGTCAACCGAATGAGAGGATTGAACATGAGCCGTATGAAGACGAGTTTGGTATTGTGTTTCTTTGCCCTGATCGTTGTGGGCTGTGCGGGGCCGACCGTAGGCACCGGGACGCGAACCTCAGGCGACATTCCTTCAGGAGAAAAGTGGGGACCGTCAACCAGTGTACCCCAGATCTATATGACCCCTGAAGGCGATCGAGTAGGCCACTATGCACCCTACTTCTATCCGGATGGCACGAGTGGAGGTGAAAAGAGATAAAAGAAGAGAGCTATTCTTCACCCAATACCTCTCTGACGGACTTGATGAGGTCTTCTCGCAGGAAAGGTTTTTCCAGGGCACGGAGGGCTCCGAAACGTTTTGCATATGAGAGAAAAGAAGTCATCCCCCTATCCCCGCCACCCGAAATGGCAATGATTTTTACCTTGGAGGAATCCTGCTGGAGTGCCCTGATCGTTTCCAAACCCTCCATCTCGGGCATAAAAATGTCAGTGATGATCAGGTCAGGCAGCTCACGCCGATAGAGCTCCAAACCTTCTTTACCGTTTGCAGCGGTTGCTACGAGATATCCCTCCGTCTCCAGCATCTCTCTGATGACTTGTCGCATGAGATCTTCATCGTCAATTACCAAAATTCGCTTTGCTCCCAACCCTCCGACCTCCTCAGCACACCAAGGCGCCACTAGAACACAGAGCCACTCTGCTTAGATTCCAGCACCCTCGAAACATCCTCGGACAGTCGGTTCATCATCTGCTGGCTCATCTTCAAAGCTTTGACGCTTTCAAGTTCCATGAGGTTCAAATCAGGGCGCCTTATTGGGCCAATTTCAAGTTTGTGGCAGTAGTTGTTCGCAAGGTGAGCAATGTAGGAAAGGGAAGGCAGCAACACCGCTTTCTCGGGGCAGTGATGATTGCCGATAGCTTCTTCGATTTCTTTGGCAAAATTCCACTTTGCCGCCATTGCACGTCCCACGTCGGCATGATTGAAACCGAATACATTCTCTTCCAATTCAATGAAAGACGTCTCCTGAGTATTATAGACCTCCTGGATTATTTCCGTCATTTTGTCCGGCACTCTCAGATAGAGAATCACCTTTCCGATGTCGTGCATCAGGCCGACCAGGAAAGCCTCTTCCGTCTTCTTGAATCCTGTCGCTTTGGCAATCCTCTGTGATATGGATGCACAGATGAGTGAATGCTCCCAAAGCAATTTTTCAGTAAGCCCGAAGCTCTTGAAAAGATCCTGGAAAGCCGAGGTTAGCACAAGAGATCTAATACTGTTGAAGCCCATGATCACGATCGCGTCGGTGAGTCGAGTGATGGTTCTCGGATACCCATAAAAGGGTGAGTTGGCTATCCTTAGCACCCGAGCGGCAAGAGACTGGTCCTTTGAAATAATCGTGTGGATTTCCTGTGGGGATGTGGCAGGAGCGGCGAGTTTCTCTATGACCAGGTTGGCTACATGAGGCATGGTCGGAAGGTCGCCCGTAGCCTTGATGATCCTTGCTAAAAGAGACATTTCATCCACTTGTTTCCCCCTCTTGGTGGCATGTGGGTACGATATAGCAGGAGCACGTCTGTTCCTACACCCTGACGGTTACAGGATAGCAGAAAGCAGGATGAATAGAAAGCAGCTAGAAGGACTCCGATTCTTGGCGAACATCAATCCTCTGCGAGGGATTGAGGAGTCTTCTTGGCAATTGTAATGAACCCGGTGTGAGCGATCATTCGGTCGATTGGACGGGCCCGGCGTTCGTCCACCAGCCAGTCCCGCTTCAGCAGTTCAAAGGTCCTGACATTGGCAAAACCGTGGGCTTTGAGTTCCTTGAAAACCAGTTGTATCTGCCCGACATTCGGGCTCAGGCTTATCAAAACGCCGCCTTGTCGAAGGTGTTGGCCCACTGAACCGATGCAGTGCCAGGGTTCGGGAAGATCGAGGAAGATACGGTCAGCTTTCGTATTCAGCCAAACATCCTGGATGTCGGCAATAATGATCTCATGATTCGATGGATGGTGTCCGAAGAATTTATAGATGTTCTCCCGTGCCTGCAGCGCGAACTTCAGCCTCTTCTCTACAGATATGAGTCTGCCGCTCCCGCTCATCGCTCTCAGAAGAGCCAAAGCCATGGCACCGGAGCCAATGCCCGATTCGATCACCGTGTCGCCCGGCCGAATGTCGCTGAAGAACACCATGGCACTCAGATCTTTAGGATAGATGATCTGAGTGGGACGTTCCATGGTGAAGATGTATTCCTCCAATGTAGGCCGGAAGAGATACAATTTGGCACCATTATGGGTGACCAGAAAATCCCCTTCCTCCTTGCCGGCGACGTCGCCCATCTGGATCATCCCGAGGTGACAGAAAAAACCCGCATCCTCGACCTTGACCAACCATTTCTTCCCCTTCTGGGCAGTCAACAAGACCCATTCTCCCATACGGAACGTGGACATAGGGGCTGTATCACTCCTTAACATTGATGTATGGCACCAACCCATTACTCACTTTTATTGAAGCTCCCCTCCCGTGGTGGGAGGGGTTGGGGGAGGGGGTTGATCAAGCTCGTTTCCACCCCCACCTAACCTCCCCCATCAAGGGGGAGGGACGGAGTAAAGATTTTCGCACAGTTGTACTAGCCTGCTCAATCCACTGCGGCGTGGTGCACCATAAAGAATAGCGGCTTGATAAGTCAAACTGATTTTCCCAAATACAATTGCCAACAGCTTCACAAGCATCTATTCTTAATGAGAACCAATTGGAACAATTAATCATAAGGAGAAAACCCATGTACAGATTTTCGAAACTGATCCTTCTATTGCTCTGTTTCTTGGCTTTGGGCACAGCTGGCTCGACCATGGCACAGGACAGGTCCGGACTCGATGGTTGGGGAAAGGACAGCGAGTACAACAAGCATTACCAGTTGAGCGAGCACGACGAGTTCAAGGGCAACGTGGCTGAAATCACGGAGATCAACCCGCTTCCCGGGATGGCGCCGGGAATCGGACTGAAAGTGAAGGACCAGGACGGCGATATGGTGGACGTTCAGCTCGGTCCAAAGTCGTTTGTAAAACCTGACAGCATTGGGCTCAAAAAGGGCGATAGAGTGAAGGTAAAGGGCTCCTGGGCACAGATCGGAGGCAAGGACGTTTTCATGGCCTCCAAAGTGAAGAAGAGCGAAAATGTGGAGCTCAAAGTGAGACGAACCAAGGATGGGATGCCTTTTTGGGCTATGTCTCCAGAAGAGTTGGCTAAGGAAAGAGAGTAATGAGACTGAATCGCCTGCCTCTTCTGCTCCTCATTCCCCTTTGGGTACTTACCCCGACCGTGAGCTCGGGGAAGCCCTTCAGGGTGGTGGTGCTTACCGATGCCGCAGGGCTTGGCGACAAGGGGTTCAATGATGTTTGCTGGCAAGGGGTGCAGAAGGCAACTCAGGATTTTGGCCTCAGTGCCCAGTTTGTCCAGTCAAGAGAACAAGCCGACTACGTGGCTAATCTCTCGCTTGCCGCTCAGAATGCCGATGTAGTGGTGACCCTTGGGTATCTATATGCGGACGCCGTAAAGCAGGTGGCGCCGCATTTTGCGCAAACTAGCTTCATCCACATTGAAGGTGACGTCGCTGGGAAGAACCTGGCTTCCTTTGACTTCAGGTCCGAGGAAGGAGGCTTTCTGGCCGGGATGGTAGCGGGATCGTTCACCAGGACAAAGAAGGTGGGAGTAGTGACCGGCATGGACATCCCACCGGTAGAGGCCTACGTGAGCGGCTTTCGGGCAGGCATGAAGACAGCTGAAAAATATCGTGGCGAACCGCTCGAAACCATTGTAACCTCGGTAGGCTCCTTCAACGATCCCGTCAAAGGCAAGACTCTGTCGCGTGCTCTGATCGATCGAAAGGTCGATGTCATCTTCCGCGCAGCTGGCAACAGTGGGATTGGGGTCGTGGAAGCGGTCAAGGATGCTGACGGCATCTACCTTGTCGCTGAAGATCTGGATTTAGATGCCCAATTCCCCGGCAAGGTTCTGACCAGCGCCCTGAAAAGAATGGACGTTGCCGTGTATGGCGCATTGCGGGACTTTGCAAGAGGAAGCTTTCAAGGGGGGCATCGGTGGCTGGGGGCACCTGACGGTGCTGTGGACATCACGGAAATGCTCTACTCGAAGCAACTTTTCAGTGCAGCCGACCTGGAACGCATCCAAAGGGCTCGCACCCTGCTCAAGGAAGGCAAGATCGAGATCCCCAAAAGATCCTCCGAGGTTGAGACATTCAAGCCTCCTGAACTGTGACTCGGGTCTCAACACTCCTATGCCTTCTTCCGATAGAATGGATCCAGAACCTCTCATCGCCCTTCGCCTCATATCCAAACGCTACGGCCCACTTTGGGCGAACAAGGGTATCTCGCTGGATATTCACCACGGTGAAATCCATGGCATCGTGGGCGAGAATGGCGCCGGAAAATCCACTCTCATGAAGGTGCTCAACGGCCACCTGCGTGCTGATTCCGGAGAATACATGTTCGACGGCCGCCGGGTGACATTTCGCCATCCTAAAGATGCCATGCTTGCGGGGATCGGAATGGCATACCAGCGCTTTCTCATTTTTCCCCAGTTGACTGCCCTGGAGAATGTGATTGTAGGTTGCGAACCCGGCGCTTTTGGTTGGATCAATCGCAAGCAGGCCAGAGATGAGGTACTGAGACTTTGCGAGTCGATTGGGTTTGACCTGTCATTAAATGCTATGGCCTCCGAGCTCTCCTTCGCCCATCGCCAACAAATTGAAATCCTGCGGCTACTCTACCGCAAAGTCCGGGTCCTGATTCTGGACGAACCGACCAGTCTTCTCTCTCCTCCCGAAACCGAACGCTTCCTTGAACTGCTAAGAACCTTGCAGTGTACTGGTCACACGATTCTTTTCGTAACCCACAGGCTACAGGAAGTCTTTGCCATTGCAGATCGCGTATCAGTCCTGAGCCGGGGCGAACTCATCGGGTCTTTTCCCCTGATCGAAATCACAGCCGAACAGCTTGTTCAGCTCATCATGTCAACTGAAAAGCCGGCACTCGGCTTTGAGAAGCCGCCGGAGGCGCCCCAAGCTGATGAAGGGGGGACAGTGGACCGGTTCTTTGAGATTGGCCTCGAACCGGGAATAGGTGGGCAGCTACACAGTCCGGTGCCACCCCCTCAGATCAATGTCGGTGAATTAGAGACCCCAATGCTTCCCTCCCTTGATGGGAGAGGCCGGGGGAAGGTGGAAACAGGCGATGTTCGACACCCCCACCCAACCTCCCCCGTCAAGGGGGAGGAAGCTAATTCACCAGCATTGACCTCCCCAGTCGAGGGGGAGGAGTTTAGTTCAGCGGCATTGACCCCTCGGATGAGGCAGACTCTTATTAGTAGTTCTCATAAGGGGTCCAAAGACGTGCGCGATTCTGAGACCCGCACTGTGTTGCTGGAATTGAGAAACATCACCACACAGCCGGATGCTCATGAAGCTGGACTGAACCGGCTTTCTCTCACCATCCAGGAAGGTGAAGTGTTCGGCCTGGGGGGAGTCGTTGGCAATGGTCAACGGACCATGGCACATCTTCTGTCAGGAATGCTGCAGGCCGACCGCGGAGCTGTTTTCCTGGCCGGCAAAGAAATCACGCGTCTTCCCCCGGCAACACGGATGGAGATGGGACTGTTCCGGTTGCCGGCCAATCCTCTTGAAGAAGCGCTTCTACCGCCCCGGTCCATCATGGAAAACACTCTGCTAGGCCGCCAGCGTCATCAATCATTTCAGCACTACGGTTGGCTTAGCCTGGAGGCAATCGAAGATTGGGCGACTGAGCAACTCCAGCAAAGTGAAATTGTGTATTCCTCCCTCAATGATCCGGTGAGCAGCTTGTCCGGGGGCAATTTGCAGAAGCTGGCTTTGACCAGGGTCCTGGTAGGCTCACCACGGATTGTGATCCTGGAACAACCAGGATGCGGGTTGGATATCAGAGCACAGGAGAAATTGCGGGAACGGGTGCACAAGTTGAATGCCAGTGGAGTTGCATTCCTAGTGATCTCTTATGACCTTGACGAACTGCTCGCCTTAAGCCACCGAGTTGGCGTTCTCTACCGGGGCCGGTTGATGGGTATCGTCAACAGGGAAGAGGCATCCTTGGAGCTCATTGGAAGATGGATGCTGGGGATGGAAGGCTGACAGTAAAATGAAAAGACCTCTTCCGAGACTCCCTGCACCTATTGAGAAGTCTCTTCTATCCCTCTGTTTGTTGCTGCCTGCTCTGGCCGTGGGCATCCTCTGCTGTATCCTGTTGTCCCTTCTCTGCGGTGCACAGCCTTTCGATGTCGTCGTCACCATTTGGAACGGCGCATGGGGAAGCAAGGCATCAGCGGCGACGTCCCTGGCCAAGGTCACTCCGCTATTGCTTACCGGTCTTGCAGTGGCTTTGGCCTATCAGGGCAACCTGTTGAATATCGGCTGCGAGGGACAGCTGACTCTGGGCGCTCTTTCAGCGGCAAGTTTCGCCGTCATGGCCGCACCGCTCCCGTGGCCTGTACTGATGCCGCTAACCCTTCTCATTGGGGCCCTCATCGGGGGACTCTGGGCCCTGCCTCCGGTCTTGCTTCGTCAAAGAGGAGGGGTCCACGAAGTAATCTCTACACTGCTTCTGAATTACCTGGCGATCTACCTGGCAGAATACCTGGTGCTCGGCCCTCTGGGGGACGGCACTGCCATGGGGCGCACTCCCCAAATTCCTCCAGGGGCAGCACTCGCACCTCTTTTGCACTTCGGTGTGCAAGGGATCACGGCTGCGCCCTTTGTAGCCCTGTTCTTTTGTCTTTCAGCTCAGATATGGGTCTCAAAGACAGTCTGGGGATATGAAGTGATGGCCACCGGAAGCAATATCATCGCTGCTCGTTCGGCTGGAATCGGAGTGGAACGCTGGCAGCGCCGCATCTTTGTCCTCAGCGGCGCACTGGCAGGGCTGGCAGGCGCCTTGGAAGTAGTTGCGGTTCATCACCGTTTCTATCGGGCCTTTTCACCTGGTTATGGGTTTGACGGCATCACCGCAGCATTCCTGGTCAATGGGACTCCTGGCTGGTTGTGGCTCAGCAGTCTCCTGCTGGCCAGCCTGCGCGCCGCTGATAAGTGGCTCCAGCTCATGATCGGCATCTCTCCCAACGCCATCCTCCTCATTCAGGCAATCCTCCTTCTCTGTGTGGCATGTCAATGGAGGCTGCCGGCGAGGTGGCGCAAAGGGGTCTCATCGTGATGGGATGGCCATTTATCTGTCTGGCATTGAGCAAAGCGACCCCACTGCTTCTCGGGGCCCTTGGGGGTATCCTCTGCGAGCTGAGTGGAGTCATCAATTTTGCCCTGGAAGGCATGATGTTGGCTGGAGCCTTTGGAGCCATGTGGGCCACCTTTGTGTTCCAATCTCCCTGGATGGGCATTCTGGGCGGCATTGGCGGCGGGATGGTCATCGCCGGGCTCCATGCAATCGCATGCCTCAATCTGCGAGCCAACCAGATCGTCAGCTCCATTGCCCTCAATCTCCTCGCTGCGGGCACAACGGGAATGCTGCTCAACCAGGTATTCAAAGTCTACGGGACCTCACCCACAGTGAAACGTCTGCCTGAGCTGGGTCAGTTCCTCTCTGCAACCTTTCCCGATTTCGGGGTATGGATGGTCCCTTTCTTAGGGAGCCTGTCAATTCTTGGGCCGGCAGCGCTGATATTGGGACTGGCAATGCTCGGTTTCTTCAAGTGGGCGACTTGGGGACTACACATCAGGGCATGTGGAGAAAACCCTCTTGCCGCTGAGGCCGCCGGTATCTCCGTCGGCCGGACCCGCTTCTTTGCAGTCCTTATGAGCGGCTCACTGGCGGGTCTCGGCGGTGCTTACCTTGCAGTCGGAGAACTGTCCCAGTTCGTGGAACATATTACTCAGGGCAGAGGATACCTGGCCATTGCGGCCCTGATTCTGGGCCGTTGGAAGCCGCTTGGAGTGCTCTGGGCAACCCTTTTGTTCGGCCTCAGCGACGCCGCCTCGGAATCGCTGGCCGTGCAATGGTCCGGCATGCCGAACCAGTTCTTCCTGGCCCTCCCCTATCTGGTTTGTTTCGCAGCTCTAATGCTCCGCCTCGGAAAGAACCACCCTCCATCGGCTTTGGGGAAGCTGTAAAAAGATCCCCCGTCACTTGATATCGGCATGATACCTCTGCAACGATTTGACCCTGCTACGTCCCTTACGAAAAGCTTCGACCCCCTTGGCGGCAGCAACCGCCGCCGCAACAGTCGTGAGATAGGGGACTTTGTATTTGATGGCAGCCTTTCGGATGTAAGAGTCGTCGTACTTGCTCAGTTTGCCTGTCGGGGTATTGATCACCAGATGGATTTCTCTGTTCTTTATGGCATCTACAATATTCGGGCGTCCTTCGTGCATTTTGTCGATACGTTCGGATTCTATTCCGTTTTCCATTAGAAACTGATGGGTACCCCGAGTTGCTTTGATCTTGAATCTGAGATCGGCAAAACGCCTGGCGGCCTGCAGTACGGCTTGTTTGTCGACGTCTGCAGTAGTGATGAGGACCGTTCCTTCAGTGGGCAGACATTGCAGAGCGCCTTCCTGGGCCTTGTAGTAGGCCAACCCGAAAGAGTCCGCCATCCCGAGGACTTCACCGGTGGAGCGCATTTCCGGACCGAGAAGGGGATCCACCTCAGGGAACATATTGAAGGGAAAGACAGCCTCTTTCACTCCGAAGTGAGGGATATGGCTGGGTTTAAGGTCCAGATCTGCAAGTTCCTTTCCCAAAATAATCTGGGTCGCCATGCGCGCCATAGGAATATTGCAGACTTTGGAGACCAATGGCACCGTGCGTGAGGCTCGGGGATTTGCTTCGAGTACATAAACCGAGTCGTTGGCAATGGCATACTGAATGTTCATGAGCCCCACCACATTCAGCTCCGTTGCGATTTTGCGCGTGTATTCGTAAATCGTATCAAGATGTTTTGCTGGAATGCTGATGGGCGGAATGACGCAAGCGGAATCCCCGGAATGAATCCCGGCAAGCTCGATGTGTTCCATGACTGCGGGAACGAAGGCATCCTTGCCGTCGGCAATGGCGTCAGCTTCTGCTTCTATGGCTTCTTCGAGGAACTTGTCGATGAGGATGGGTCGATCCGGTGTGACTCCCACCGCGGCGGCAACGTATTGTTTGAGCATCTCCAGGTCATGAACCACTTCCATGCCACGACCCCCAAGCACGTAAGATGGCCTCACCATGAGCGGATAACCGATTCTTTCGGCCACTTTGAGGGCCTCGTCCAGGGTGCTCGCCATGCCGGATTCAGGCATGGGAATACCCAGTTTCTTCATCGTCTCTCGAAAGCGATCGCGATCCTCGGCAAGGTCGATGGTTTCAGGAGAAGTACCGAGAATGTGCACCCCGGCTTCGGCCAGCTCCCTGGCAATGTTGAGAGGAGTTTGTCCGCCAAACTGAACAATCACACCCTCCGGTCTTTCCTTTTCGTAAATTCCCAGAACATCTTCCACCGTCACCGGCTCGAAGTAGAGCTTGTCAGCCGTATCGTAATCCGTCGAGACCGTCTCGGGATTACAGTTCACCATGATGGATTCGTACCCTTCATTGCGGATCGCAAAGGCAGCATGGACACAGCAATAGTCAAACTCTATGCCTTGGCCGATCCGGTTGGGACCACCACCAAGGACCATGATCTTCCGGCGGTCACTGCTCACGACCTGGTCAGGAGCATTATAGGACGAATAGTAGTAGGCAGCGTTCTCCACACCGCTGACCGGCACCGGGTGCCATCCCTGGACCACACCGAGAGCCTTGCGCTTTTCGCGGACTTCCCTTTCCTCAAGATCCAGAATCTTCGCCAGGTAGCGATCGGCAAATCCTTCCTTTTTGGCTCGAACAAGAAGTCCATCCGGAAGTCCTCCGCCGCGGTGATTCAGGAGTTCTCCTTCGAGTTCGACCAGTTCCTTCATTTGCTGTATGAACCATGATTTGATGTAGGTCTTCTCATGGAGCTCATCAACCGTAGCACCCTTTCGCAACGCCTCATACATGATGAACTGGGTTTCACTGGATGGAAAAGAGAGCTGTTCCATCAAATCTTGAAGAGACTTCCTGTTGAAGTCTTTGGCAAACCCCAATCCATGGCGCCCGATCTCAAGAGACCGAATGGATTTCTGGAAGGCTTCCTTGTAAGTTTTGCCGATGCTCATCACTTCACCGACGGCGCGCATCTGGGTCCCGAGCCTATCCTGAACCCCACGGAATTTCTCAAAGGCCCACCGGGCAAACTTGACGACCACATAGTCTCCCCACGGCGTGTACTTCTCAAGAGTACCTTCCCGCCAGTAGGGCATCTCATCCAGGGTAAGCCCACCCGCAAGGCTTGCCGATACGAGGGCAATGGGAAAGCCGGTGGCTTTGGAAGCCAGTGCCGAAGAGCGCGAGGTCCTGGGGTTGATTTCGATTACCACCACGCGACCGGTTTTGGGATCGTGAGCGAACTGGATATTCGTGCCACCGATGACTTCGATGGCTTCTACGATATCGTAAGAGTGCTTCTGGAGGCGCTCTTGGAGCTTCGGATCGATGGTGAGCATTGGGGCGGTGCAGTAGGAATCCCCTGTGTGGACCCCCATGGCATCAACATTTTCTATGAAGCAAACGGTGATGATCTGGTTCTTGGCATCGCGCACCACGTCCAATTCCAGCTCTTCCCAACCCAGCACCGATTCCTCGACCAGGATCTGGCCGACGAGGCTGGCAGAAATACCTCGACTCGCCACCATTCGCAGCTCTTCAACATTGTAGACCAAGCCGCCGCCAGTTCCACCGAGAGTATAGGCTGGCCGGATGACAACGGGGTAACCCAGTTCCCCGGCAATGCCTTCAGCCTCTTCGACGCTATGTGCCGCCCTGCT
>Ga0233425_10008488_pt1 | contig 13619 bp, 11 predicted proteins | sample Watercolumn_Towu_2_FD_181712 | JGI IMG/M metagenome (GOLD analysis project Ga0233425, IMG submission 181712) | Freshwater microbial communities from Lake Towuti, South Sulawesi, Indonesia - Watercolumn_Towuti2014_140_MG | ecosystem: Environmental > Aquatic > Freshwater > Lake | place...
CACCACGTGTGGCGTTGTGCGTCGCATCAGCTTCAGAAGCTCCATGCCGTTTCCCGCGTCGCCTATTACATGAAAATTTTCCACACCATTCAGCACCGTAACATAGGCTTGCCTCACAGAGACGTGATCTTCCGCAAGCATAATTTTAATCTGATCGATCATAGAAATTTGGGGAAGTATAAACAAATTTACCAAAAACACCCTGAAAACCCCTATGTGTTTACATAGTAATTTTCGAAAAAACCAATTTTCTGAATACGAGCTCCGTTATTATTGTTATCAGGTTTGCTGTAAAGTATGTCGACTATCTTATGCAGCTTAAACCGGGCGGAAGCGAAAAGCCTGCATTATGCCAAGAGTAGCTAAAAACAAAACAACTAAAAAAATGAAAAAGTCAAATCTGAAAGATGCTTTCAAAGCCTTCGAAAAAGATGCCGTATCCACTTTCAACATTTTTGGTGGACAAAAAGTAGGTGGCGGAACCACCGGAACAACTGGTAACGATACCTGCTCAGGAAGCCCTGAGAGAGAAGATGATTGCGATGCTGATTATGATGATTCGATCATTGTTAATCCACGATAAAAAAACCTCCACAAAGCTGCCGGACCTATCCGGTAGCTTTGTTTTTCTATAAAACAGGCACTATGGTACTAATACTCTCCAACCTGACCGATTTCTCAACCTTCGACGTGCAGCGCTGGTTGAATAAGTTCGGAGTCGAGCATATCAGAATAAACAACACCAACGATCTGAAGCTGGAATTGGGCTCAAAAAAGAACAGCTCTGTGACGGTGGATGGAAAAAAAATTAAATTAAGCGATATTCATTCGGTATGGTTCAGGAGAAAAGAACATACGGAGTTGCTGAAAACAGGCCCGGAGAGGCTAAACTTCATCAATGATGTCAACATCAACCTCTTCAACGAAGAAAACGCTTCTTACCATTCATTATGCCAGGCGCTTGACCATAGCAAATGGCTCAACCGGCCGGAAGATACGGGGCTTAATAAGTACAGGACCATCCTGGACGCAGACTCGGTGGGCCTCAAAACGCCCGACACGCTTATATCTAACGATCTGCCCCGGATCAAAGCATTCATAGAGAAGCACGGCAGGGTCATCAACAAAAACGTGAGGGACGTTAAACGGATCAAAGACGGGAACAAACACTATTCCTCGCTGGTGAATATCGTGGACAATGCCCAGTTCATGGCGATAGACCCGGAGACAAAGCTCCTGCCTTCTCTCTTCCAGGAGTACATCGAAAAGAAAATGGAGATCAGGACTGTATTCGTCAATAATAAGTTCTTTTCCATGGCCATGTTCACCCAGGCCAATGCCCTGACCTCGGTTGATTTCAGGCGGATCTTTTCACTGCACAATCCTACACGGCGCATTCCGTTTAAACTGCCTAAGGATATTGAGCGAAGGCTCAGAAAGCTTTTTAAAAAGATCGGAATGAACTGCGGGTCGGTCGATCTTATTCTCGACAGGAACGACGAGTTCGTTTTCCTGGAGATCAATCCCATCGGCCAGTTTGGAATGACCTCCATGCCATGCAATTACTACCTTGAAAAAGAATTTGCCAAAGACCTGATTTCAAAAGAAACATCCCATAAAGCCGCTCTATGAAAAAGACCGACAAAATTGCCAAATTGCTGATCAAAGAACGGATCCCATTTCCCTACTTCTTTTTTCAGATGGACGAAACAAGCAATGAGGAATATGACGACATGCTGATCCGCAGCTTCAAATCGCAGAGCTACAAGGGCTATGTGATATGCCAGTCCAATTACAAAAAACACATTTCAAGGGTATTAAAATGAACCGGCAGAAGCATTATTTCATCCTGTTTTCGAACTGCCTGCTGGTAAAAGGCCATACCCGCAGCACTATCTGCGATCTGCAGGAGCAGCGCTATAAGCTCATCCCCAACCTTCTGTATGATATACTGAGCGATAACCGCCGGAACGGCCTGAGCCTTGAGGCGCTCCGGCAAAAGTACAAAGAACACGAGGAAGGGATCGATCTGTATATCAAACAACTGTCGGATGAACATTTTGGCTTTATATCCACGCTGGATCCGGACACGTATTTTCCGCAGATCAAGCCACATTACGAGCATTCCGGCAATATTTCCAATGCCATCATCGATTTCAACCACGGCTACGACTACCGGCTCCTGGAAATGTTCATCAGGCACCTGTCGCTCAATCATTGCAACGGTGTGCAGCTCAGGTGCTATTCGGAAGTAGCTCCCGAAATCCTCCGGGAAATTCTTGGATACTTTACGGATACCGAAATCAGCAGCATTGAATTATTGGCAAAATATAGCGCAGATCACAAAAAAATTATTCAAATTTGTAAAGACTCGCTCAGGGCCGGATCGGTTACGTTTCACAGCGCCCCTAAAGACAAGAGCGATGTTGTGGACCTTAACAAGAATACTGTACTTAATATAACGTACTCTACACAGGAAATCAACTCATGCGACTCGTGTGGCCAGACCGGCACCAGGTATTTTATCCTCGAGCAGAGCTCCTTCCTGGAGAGTATGAAATTCAACAGCTGCCTGAATCTTAAAATATCGGTCGACGAGCATGGCTATATCAAAAACTGTCCTTCTCTTCCGACACGCTTCGGGCATCTGACCGACAAATACACGATAGAAAATATTGTCAACAAAGAGGCGTTCAGGGAATTCTGGAAGATAACCAAAGATAAGATAGAAGATTGCAAGCTATGCGAATACAGATATATGTGCCAGGATTGCAGGGCTTACACGGTTCATTCGGACCAAAAAATCTCCAAGCCCCTGAAATGCAACTACAATCCCAAAACGGGAGATTACATAACCAACTGACTATGAAACTAAAACTTCTCACCCTGCTCATTTGCCTCCTCTCCTGGACGAATATGATTCCACAAAAGAGCGTTTCGAAGGAATATTTTGGCTATAAGGTAAAAGCGGATTCTCTTCTGAAGCTTAAGGACTATCCTGCCGCCATCGTTAATTACAAGCTGGCTTATAAAAGTATGGGGCTCTCGAGCCTCGAGGACGACATCTATAACCTGGCCTGCTGCCTGGCTTTATCCAATCAGCCGGACAGCGCTTTCCGCTATCTTTCTGTGCTGACACGGGATTACCACTTTTCTGATGCCAGGGGCATTGCAGCTGACGGGGACTTCAGCGCACTGCATGCCGACAAACGCTGGACAAAAACGCTGGAGGCCATCCAGGAGAATAAGAACAGGATCGAGGCAAAGCTAAACCAGCCTCTCATCGCCAGAATAGACAGCATGAAAGCCGAGGACCAGCGATGGAGAAACCTGTGGGTGAAGTATAAGAACAAAGAGCTGGATACGGTCAAATACCCCGCTGCCTATATCCATAAGCATTTCGCCGCCACAGACAGCCTCAACTATTTTGTGTGCAAAGCTATTTTCAGTAAATACAGCTTCCCGGATTACGATCTGGTGGGACGCGAAACGTCCGATAATTTCTGGCTCCTGGTACAACACCAGGACGCTCACCCTGCCTTCCAGGACAGCGTGCTGAAAGCCATGAAAACAGCGGTGGACAAAGGACTTGCGAACGGCATTAACTATGCTTACCTGCTCGACAGGGTAAGGGTGAACGGAGGAAAGCCGCAGGTATATGGCACGCAAATGATCCTCAATGAAAGCAAAACATCATTTGTACCTCAGCCTGTAGAAGACGAAGCAAACCTCGATGAGAGAAGGCGTTCGATAGGCCTTCCTCCCATCAAAGACTATATCAAAACCATGAACGAACGTTATCATGGCAGCCTGAAAAAATAAGCCTGCCGGCTCATGCTTAATCCTACCTGATGTTCAGACCGAAATTTGTCACTTTCAAACAACCGGATACAATGGCCTGCGGTGCGACCTGCCTGCGGATGGTAGCCCGGCATTATGGAAAGATGACACACCTGCCCGAGATGCTCCGTCTGAGCGGAACGACGCGCGAAGGCACCACGATGGCGGGGATAAGCCAGGCGGCTGAAAAAATAGGATTCCGGACCCTGGGTGTAAAGGTTCCGCTGGCAAAGCTGGCGGAAGATGCACCGCTCCCCTGTATTGCGCACTGGGACCAGAACCACTTTGTAGTGGTATACGGCATAAAAAAAGACAGGGTTTATGTGGCTGATCCGGCGCATGGCCCTCTGGCATACAAGTGGGAGGAGTTCAGGAAACACTGGGTGAGCGACGGCAAGGACGAAGGAATCCTCCTGCTCCTCGAGCCAACGCCTGACTTTTACAGGGACGAGCAGGGAGAACCGGCGGACAGAAAAAAAGATCTCACGTTTTTATACGCTTACATTTCGCGCTACAAAAAATTCATCCTGCAGCTCTTCATCGGCTTATTTGCATCAAGCCTTCTTCAGCTCATTTTTCCATTCCTCACCCAAAGCATTGTGGATATCGGCATCCAGAATAAGGATGTGAGCTTCATCTACCTGGTGCTACTGGCGCAGCTCATGGTTTTTTTCGGCAGAACCACCATCGATATCATCCGCAATTATATTCTGATGCACATCAGCAGCAGGATCAATATATCGCTGGCGAGCGATTTTTTTGTAAAGCTCATGAAGCTCCCGATTTCCTATTTCGACAGCAAAATGACAGGCGATATCATGCAGCGGATCGGCGATAACCAGCGCATCGAGGCTTTTCTGACGGGCTCATCGCTGAATACCCTGTTCTCTCTTTTCAACTTCATCATCTTCAGCATTGTGCTGGCCTGGTACAGCGCCACCATATTTTTTACGTTCATCATAGGTTCTGCAATATATTTCCTGTGGATCAGCTTTTTCCTGAAACGCCGGGCCGACCTTGACTACCTGCGCTTTCAGGCCAACAGCCTGAACCAGAGCAAAACGATGGAGCTCATCAACAGCATGCAGGAAATCAAGCTGCAGAACGCCGAAAGGCAGAAACGCTGGCAATGGGAATTAGTACAGGTCAAGTTGTTTAAAATAAGCCTGAAAAGCCTTTCATTGACAACCGCTCAAAATTCAGGCTCTTCCCTTATCAATGAGCTGAAGAATATCCTGATCACTTTCCTGGCGGCGAAGCTGGTGCTCGACGGCGAAGTAACGCTCGGCATGATGCTCTCCATCAGCTATATCATCGGGCAGCTCAATGCCCCTGTGGTTGAGATGGTCAACTTTATACAATCGCTTCAGGATGCCCGGCTTAGCCTGGAGCGGCTGGGAGAGATCCATCAAAAGCCGGACGAGGAGCCTGCCGGTGCGGAAAAGGTCTACGAGATAGAGCCGGCCTTGTCTTTCGAGATCCGGAACCTCTCGTTCAAATACGAAGGGGCCGCCAGCGAGTTGGTGCTCAAGGACCTGTCCGTACAAATCCCGGCCAACAAGGTAACAGCGATTGTCGGAGCGAGCGGTAGCGGGAAAACCACCCTGATAAAGCTGCTCCTGAAATTCTACGATCCGGTCCAGGGAAGCATATCTCTGGGCACCAACAACCTGAAAGACCTTTCTTCAACCGCCTGGCGCGAAAAATGTGGGGTGGTGATGCAGGAAGGATACATTTTCAGTGACACCATCGCGGGTAATATTGCGGTGGGCGAAGACGTGATCGATAAAAAGAGACTGGCTCATGCAGCGGCAATTTCCAATATCAAAGAGTTTGTAGAAGCCCTGCCAATGGGCTATAATACGAAAATAGGCATGGAGGGCGTCGGGCTAAGCACAGGCCAGAAACAACGCATCCTGATTGCCCGTGCGGTGTATAAAAATCCCGAATATCTTTTCTTCGACGAGGCAACCAGCGCCCTGGATGCCAATAACGAGAAGACCATTATGGAAAACCTGAATGTCTTCTTCAAGGACAGAACGGTGGTGGTGATCGCTCACCGGCTAAGCACGGTAAAACATGCTGATCAGATCATCGTGCTGGACAAAGGGCAGATCATCGAGCAGGGAAATCATGCCATGCTCACGGCGATGCGGGGCGCATATTACGAACTGGTAAAAAACCAACTTGAGCTGGGAAACTGATGGCGGAAGAGGAAAAAGACATACATCTCCGAACCGAAGAGGTCAATGAAATCCTGACGGCTACTCCCCGGTGGATCTTAAGATGGGGCAACGGCGTGGTGCTGATCCTGATCATGGTGGCGCTTTCCCTGTCCTATTTCATCAAATACCCGGATATACTGGTTGCCAATATCACCCTCACCACACTGAACCCACCGGTGACCCTGGTAGCCAAAACCAATGGAAAGATCATGCACATGCTGGCTACCAACAAATCAAAAGTACAGGCCGGCCAGGTCATCGCCGTGGTAGAGAATACTGCCGATTATAAAGACGTCATTTACCTGAGCGAAACAGCTTCCCGCATCAGCGACCAACTGGCAAGGCACGACTCTCTCACCCCGATTCCGCTGAAGGATAATTTACAGGTCGGCGAGCTCACGCCGTTCTACCTTTCGATGCTGAAATCGGCAAAGGACATTAACCTGTACAGAGCGGTCAACTCCTATCAAAAACAGATCGCGCTGCTAAAGAAAGACCTGGAAAACTATACCTCCTTATTATCCAAATACCAGAAACAGGAAGCCATTAATCTGGAGCAGCTGAAACTCAGCGAAACCGATTTCAACCGCGATAAAAGCCTGTTTGAAGCCGGTGCCATATCGGCCCGGGAATTTGAAACCAAGAAAAAAGAATACCTCAGCGCGCTCAACAGCAATGAACAGATCCGCATTACCCTGTCCAACGCCCTGATACAGATTAACACGATCGAAAAAAACATCCTTCAGCTACAGATACAGGATTACCAGCAGCAATCCGAAATAAAAAACGCCCTGCAACAAAACCTCAAAGCATTGCTGTCTGAAATAAGAAAATGGAAACAGCTTTACATGATCGAGAGTCCTGTAAAAGGCAATCTGACCTTCTTCAACGTCTGGACAAGCAATCAGAACATCAAAGAGGGCGACGAGCTTTTTGCCGTCATCCCGGACAAGCAGCAGCAATTTATCGGTAAATGTTCCTTACCCATGCTCAACTCCGGAAAGCTGGCTATAGGGCAACAGGTAAACATTAAGCTGGACAATTATCCTTATGCGGAAAACGGCATGCTGCAGGGCACCATCATAACGATCTCCGAAATCCCCAACAAAGAGTTGTATTCTATTGATGTCAGCTTAAGCAATGGCCTGAATACCACCTACCATAAAACGCTTCCCTACAAAGAGGAGATGAAGGGAAGCGCCGAAATCATCACCAGAAAAATTTCGGTGCTGGACAGGATCTTTTTTAATCTACGGAAACTTGCCGACAGACAATAAGCAAGTTGAAACAGCATCATCCGGCAGACAGGTTTCTGATCCGGAATCCCTTATGAGGCTCGTAATGAAATCCTATTTCCTTTTGCAGGGATAAGGCGGTCAGGCTCAGGTAGAGCTTCGGCGACTGCTGCATTTCCTGGCTGAGATAATCGTTGATAAATAGGGTTTGAGGCAGATTCCCCTGCGCCATTGCCTTTACGAGGCGCAGGAGCTCTGCAAGAATCCCTTCATCAGGCTGAACGGGATATTCAAACTCAAACGGAAACGAAGGAAGGCCATCATGCCTCTCTTCCAGGTGCCCCCACATGCAGCGGTAGCCATAGCCGAAATACCATTCCGGCATTTCAATGAGACCGTCCTTTGCCTCGAAGCGGGTGTGCTCTGTTTTCGATTTCCAGAAAAAATGATAGTCGCCCAGGTATTCGGTTTCCATCTGCAGCTTGGCAGTATTGAAGCCGATGTGGCGGAGGATATGCTCGAACTTAAGGATGAAGCAGTCCCAATCGTCTTCCACGCCTTTGTAGGTAGCGGCAAATGCGATGACCGGCTCGTCATACCAGGAATAGGGTTCGGTGGCACCGGAGCTGAACATGTCGCGGCTGATGACCGGATACACGTTTTCCCTGAGCCCGCGGATAAACTCCTGCGAGGCCCCGACATCGCCTTTCAGCGTGATTCTCCCGTGTATAATGGTTTGCGAGCCCATGATCCTTTTACTGCCGGCACCGGGGTCCGAAATCAAACCTGGCGGCGGCGACACAAATATCGTCAATCCCGTCGATCAGCCAAAATCGGGATGCATATGCAAGCATTGCAACAGGAGCCAGGAGAAGAGATTACGCCTGTATCCTGGAATAGTGGCTTAAAAGCATTGAATCGTTATTTCTATATTAATTTCCCTATAGTACGGTCAATTTCCCAGTAACGCCATAAATTCTTCGTAAGAATAAATTACATTTACGAATATGCATTATAAGGTAAGTATTCTATTGACCCAAAAGAAGTAGGCAGAAACGCTGGAACTCCATTAGCCTCTGTTGCAAAACCGCTCTATAAGAGCTCCACATAACCTTCCGTGCCATTTACGCGGATCCGCTGCCCATCCCTGATAAGCCGTGTAGCTCCTTCAACGCCCACAACGGCAGGCAGGCCATACTCACGGGCAACCACCGCCCCATGCGTCATCAGCCCGCCCACTTCGGTAACGAGGCCAGTTAAGGAGACGAACAAAGGTGTCCAGCTGGGATCAGTAAAGGAGGTCACCAGGATATCGCCCGGCTCGATGTCGGCATCCGCGATATTTAAGATCACGCGGGCGCGTCCCTCCACAACGCCGGAAGAAACCGCCAGGCCGGCAATGGCTCCCGCAGGGAGCTGTCCGTGCCTGTACCTGCCGGCAATGACCTCACCATCGGAGGTCATCACGCGGGGCGGCGTCAGCTTTTTGTACATGTTATACGCTTCTTTTCGCTGCTGAATGAGCGGCTGATCCGCTTGATGCGTTTCGACAAGGATACGAAACTCTTCAAGACTGAGGTAATACACGTCCTCTCTTTGCGGAATGACCCCGGCCTGTACCAGTTGCCCGGCTTCCCGCAGCAAGGCCTGCTTGTAGATGAAGTAGCGATTGACCAGGCTGTATTTAGGGTATTCGCGATAACCTGTGAAACGGCGCAGCAGGCGGATCATGCGTGTTGCATCAGCAGCTTTCTGCTCACCATCCGGAAGCCCTTTCAATCGCTGTATGAGCTCCCGCTCCTTATTCAGTGCTTCGCGGAGGCCCTGCTCATATTTCCGCCTGCTCTCGCCCGGCTCAAAGTTTTTGATGTTGGTGAGGATCATCGGAATCAGCAGGGCGGGCTTTTCACTCCAGCGCGTGCGGGTGATGTCGACTTCCCCGACACAGCGCATGCCGTATCTGTCAAGATAAGCGCAGATAGCCTCCGCGGATTCTTTTCCTCCGCGGAGCCTGAGCAGTCCGCTCAAAAAGTCACCGTCCCTGTGCTCCTTCAGGTAGCCGGTCACCTCGGGGTAAGGGCGGATCACATCGGCAAGGTCCAGCAGAGCCAGCCCCATTTCCGATGTCACATTATACGGCACAGACTGGGAGAGTGTATCCGCCGCATTTTTTTCACCCAGCCAGGCGTTCATGTTTTCGTTGATCCATGAGGAAACATTCATCCCCAGCAGGATCACGCTCATGCTTTGGGACTTGAACATCGCCTTTCTGACTTCCTGCATGTCTTCCCTGATAAAGCCGAACAGCTCCACGCCCGGCTTTTCCCGGATCTGCTCCTTCAGCCTTTCTATAGAGGCCTCGCTCATCCTGATAAGCTCAGGAACCAGCTCCGGGTTGTTTTCAAACGGGGCGAGCTCGTCCCACGACAGCTCCTTTGCCATATAAGCGGGCACCTGAGCCGGCTCTGCCGGTGCGGGCCCGAAGAAATCCTCTCTCCTAGCGATCGTTATCAGCGCATCTCTGACAAGCTGATCGGATTTCCCGAACACCTCAATGAATTTTTCACGGCTTTCGGGCGAGGCGAGCTGCTTCGTGACATCCACAAACAACCTTCCACCGGCCGGATACGCATTGGCTGTCAACTGAAAAAAAGACAGGCCCAATGGCTTCATGGCATCCGTCATCATCTGATTATGCCCGACAGACACGTACACATGATTTTCATCGTCGCCTGCTTCGGGAATCGGATATAAGGTGGTGATGGGGCGACTCTGAACCATATAAAACGCCGCACCGGCCAGGCACCACTCGATGTCCTGGGGGCTGCCGAAATGCGCTTCGATTGCCCTTCCCAGGCGCTCCAGCTCGAGGATCTGCTCATCGCTGAGGGCCTGCCTGCTCTGCTGCGCAGGCGCGAGCTCCTGCTGCTTCGTTCCGCCCTCCCTTAAGGCAACAACGGCCCTTTTCTTGGAACCAATCTTCTTCTCAAGGATCCTGCCCTGCCGCACTTTGTAATGATCGGCATTCACCAGGCCGGATACCAGGGCCTCCCCCAGGCCAAAGCCGGCATCAATCGACACGACTTTCCGGTTTGAGCTGACAGGGTCTGCCGTGAACAGGATCCCCGAAACATCCGGAAAAACCATCTCCTGGACAACAACGGCCAGGGACACACGGTGATGGTCGAACCCCTGCTGCAGCCGGTAAATAACCGCACGCTCGGTAAACAAGGATGCCCAGCATTTGCTGATGTGCTTCAGGACAGGCTCTTTTCCGATCACATTCAGGTAGCTGTCCTGCTGCCCCGCGAAAGAAGCGGTCGGCAGGTCTTCGGCAGTAGCGCTGGAACGTACGGCATAGGCCATTGCCCCGCCCCTGGTCTCAAGATGCCCGACGATTTCCTGCCTGATCTCTTCCGGGATCGCCGTTCTCTCGATCTGCTCCCGGATCTCCGCACTCAGCTCAGCAACAGCTTTCCTGTCGTCCGCTTTCAGAGCGGACAGCTGCTTCAGAAGTGGGGTAAGCGCTTCGTTGCTGCCAATCACTTTTGCATAAGCATCCGTCGTCACACAAAAACCTCCAGGCACCTTCACCCCCTTCACCTGCGCCAGCTCGCCCAGGTTGGCACCTTTACCTCCGGTCTTCTCCCCTGTCGTCCGGTCGATGCTATCAAAATCCATTACATACACAATGCTGTTTCTCATCTGCTTTCTCTTTTATGGTTCGTGATTGCTGAATTGCCTGTCCAGTCGGCCATCAGGATCCCGGCAAACGCATGGCCTCCGTTGTTTCCTCCAGAAGCCCGATGGCTTTTACAAGATACGCTTCGATCGCCCTGATCTCCTTGTTTGAGAACGAAGCCATCATGTTTTCCGATCTGCCGCGGTAATCCTTATAGAGCGGCTCCAGAAGCGCCATGATCTTTTTCGTATTGGGCACAATGATCACCTTCCTCCTGTCGTCTTCCGCTGTTTGCCGCTTCACGAGCTTCTTCTTTTCAAAGCGGTCTATCAGACCCGTCACGGCACCGGTAGTAAGGCCCGTGAGAACAGAAAGCTCGCCGGCCGTCATTTGCCCCTTTTCCATCAGAAAGCCCAGGTATTTGTGATCTGTTCCGGAAAGGCCCGCCTTCCGGCCAATGGCCTCATGCATCTGGATGGTCGCATAGGCATGATGCTGATTCAGCTTTCTTAACCGTTTGATCAGGTCCCTGTCCATATATCTTAGTTACTAAATATCTTAGTTACAAAGATACTATAAATTCCAATAAAAAAACAGCCTCCGAATGATTTTTCCCAAACAGCATCCGGAGCAGGCATCACATCTCCGGTTTCCATCCATAGAGCCAGTCCAGCTGGCTGATCTGCCTTTTGATGAAAAAGCCTATGAGCCGGTCCCTGAACCATGCCGCAACCGGGTTCGTTTTGGATTTGGTGTCTCCTACCTTTTGAGCCGTCTTAATGACTTTCTCAACCCGGGGCCTTCGCAGATCCTGGAAGGTCTGAAAGGCGGCTGCTATGCTCTTTTCCTTGCTTAAGCAATGGCTCAGCACCAGCGTATCCTCCAGCGCAAGCGATGCCCCTTGCCCGATATGAGGAGAGATCCCGTGGGCAGCGTCGCCGATCAGGCAGACCCTTCCTTTATACCAGTCCGGCAGCGTCGGGAGATCATACACCGGGTAGGCGATGATCTCTTCGGTGCGCCGGATGATTTCAGAAAACAAGGGATCGTCGTTCCTGTGGATCTCCAGCAATGTTTGCCTGATCTCCTCCTTCAGGCTCAGCTCCGTCTCCGAACGTCCCGGCTCCGCTTCCCTGTAATAGTTATTAAACCACCATACCTCGCCAAGGCCGGATACCGAATAAGCGAAGAAACCCCGTTCGCCAAAGCACATCTGAATCGCAGTGGATGGCGTGCTCAGGCCGGGCACCCTGGCAAATCCTCCTGTTGAGATAAGCTTTGTGTAATGCAGGAAGCTGGCACCCGGGAACAGAAACTTCCTGACCGAAGAGAACATCCCGTCACAGGCGATCAGGATGTCGCCCTCCGCAACGGAATGGTCTTCAAAGGTCACGCTGACCTTATCCTGCGTTTCGGTTAAGGTTTTGAACTTCCTGTTGTAATGGATCCTGATCCCCTTGTTCACCGCGGCTTCACGCACCGCCCTGTTAAAGGCGGAGCGCCTGATCTGCAGGGTTTCGCAGCCATATAAGGCTTTTTGGTAATGGGTCGAAAGCTCGGCGATAAGCTTCCCGGAATGATTGTAAAACTGAATCGAGCCGGGCGTAAAATCCGACTTCAGGGCATCGGTATGGACGAACTCTTTCAGGACGTTCAGGCCGTTGGGTGTAATGCCCAGAAATGCGCCTTCATGGATGTTCTCCGCAGACCTCGATTCATAAATTTCAGGATCGTAGCCGATCTTTTGCAGTTGCAGCGCCATGATGGGGCCGGCAACCCCTGCTCCGATGATGAGCGCTTTTTTAGTTGTTGTTTCCATTCTTTAATTTAAATAGGGGTATGAGTGAAAGGTTTAACAGAAAGAAGATCCCGACACGCCAATAGTTCAGATGGCGCCACATGGCTGCTTTTTGAACCAGCATGGCATCAACGGTATTGCCGGGCGGGAGCTGCTGAAATTCAATGATGGCAGGGGCGAAATAAAGCAGGGTCCAGGCCCTCACAGCGATATGCCCTGCCAGTATCAGCAGCATCGCATTCCTTCGCGATTTTATCCTCCGGTTGAAGATCAGCGCTGCTATAAAAACGAGCTCATGAATGCCGTGCAGGACGATCCAGAATACCTTGAAATCCAGGCCATAGGGCTTTTGAAAAAAAATCAGGGAAGCCGGAGGCGCAGCTGTCCACGCAGGAACCATTAAAGCGGTTTCCCATACCTGGGCTCCATTCATGATAAAATAAGCGCAGATCGAGTAAAAAAGCCATCGGTCTGCTTTTGAGTAGGTGGTGTTGATGTTCATGGTCTGTTGTTTTTTATACGTGTCTTACAAATCCTTCCCCTCTTATGCTGATGTCGCGCAATACTCCCGGGCCCGAGTAAAAGATGGGCCCGTCGCCCAGCTGATTTATTTCTATCAGCCGATCGGCATGCACTTTCACTTCGGCGCCCGACAGGTGCCTGAGCTGCACCTCATCCGCTTTGAGCGCTGCCGCATCCAGGTTCCCTTCGCCCTGCACATTGATCACTGCCTGCCCGCATTTTCCGGAAAGCGTGACCTTGCCCGAAGCCTGGTGCAGGAGGCTGACGGAGGGGCTGCTGACGGAAAGAGAAACACCATGCGCCCCGCGGACTTTGAG
>Ga0233425_10008489_pt1 | contig 13619 bp, 11 predicted proteins | sample Watercolumn_Towu_2_FD_181712 | JGI IMG/M metagenome (GOLD analysis project Ga0233425, IMG submission 181712) | Freshwater microbial communities from Lake Towuti, South Sulawesi, Indonesia - Watercolumn_Towuti2014_140_MG | ecosystem: Environmental > Aquatic > Freshwater > Lake | place...
TGTTGTCCTTGTGGGCCCAGCCCAGCATGCACATGCCGGGCTCGTAGACGGTGAGGTCGGTGCGCGCGCAGCCGATCTTCAGCATGGCGTTCTCTGCCGCTCGAGGCTCAGGCGCAGAGTATCGGCGCGCGACGGAGCTGCGGTCAAGCGCGACCGCGCGGGGTGGCGAGGCGCTCTACGATCGACGCCCGGCGCCTCGTCTTCACGGACAGCAGGCGTACTCGACGGCGCTCCAGGTGATCCCGTCGGCGCAGGGCGTGCGACGCAGCAGGCCGTTCAGGGTCTGTCCCGCGAGCGCGCACGACGACGTGGCGCGCGTGCGCCAGCCGACCTCGTCGAGGCACGTGGTGCCTGCGTCCTGGAGCTCCAGGCGGCAGCCCGCCGGCAGGCAGCAGTCGTAGCGCGCCTGCAGGTAGCGCGGGCGGCCCGCGGCATCGGGATCGCAGGCGTTGCCCTCTACCAGCGTGTCCTCGACCAGGGCCAGCGCGAGGCCGTCGCAGTCGGCCCCGGCGATGGCCAGCCACGTGGTCGTGGTGGCGCACAGCTCGGGATCGGCCGTGTCGGTGGCCAGCCGCGTCACGCAGTAGTCGGTGACCGGAGCTTCGGGCTCCGGGATGGTCGTCAGCAGGTCGCCCGAGGCGCCGTCGCAGGCCAGGGTCGCGACCAGCGCGCCCAGCGTGACGAGGAGACGCGCGGCATGGGAGCGGGGCGTCATGGTCGCCACCCCACGCCCAGCAGGCCGGCCACCCAGGCTCCCCCGATGGCCTCGACCGCTCGCCCGTCGACGGTGCCCGACACGGCGCGCGCCACCCAGCCGCCCTCGACCCGTACGTCGAGCAGCAGCCGCGCGGGCAGCCGCACGGTCACGCCGGTTTCGCCGGTCGGCCCGAAGAAGCCGCCCGTGATCGAGCCCCCCTCGAACGCCGCTTCGTCAGCCGGCCGGCCGCTCAACCAGCCCACGCCCCCCCGAAAGCCCAGCCCTCCGTGCAGGTCGACGAACGACCACGGATACCGGGCGGTCAGCCAGGCCGAGCCGCTGAACGCCGTGCAGGTCACGGTGCCCCCCGGGGCGGCGCCGACGCCGCGTTCGAGCAGCACGTCGACGTTCCAGCCCAGCCACGCGCCGTGCTCGGCGCCGACGCGCAGCCCCCCGCCCAGGAGGGGCGTCGAGCCGCCCCGGTAGCGTCGCAGCGAGCCGAGCACCGCCAGGCGCACGTCGGCGCGGGGCTCCGGCGTGACGAGCTTCTCGCGCACCACGCGGGCGGCCGCCTCGACGGCCTGCCGGTCGTCGCTCCGCGACGTCAGCGCCTCGGGGATGGGCGTGAGCGCCAGCTCGGACCACGCCGCGTAGATCAGCTCGGCCAGGGCCAGGGCCACCAGCCGGGGGCGGGCATCGTCGGGGGCCGAGGCCAATCCCACGGTGCGGACCAGCCTCTTGCCCGTCAGGGGGTCGTCGACCCGCATCTCCAGCCCGTCGTCGCCGACGCAGGCGACCGACGCACGGGTCGCGGAGGGGTCTTCGGCGGAGGCCTCGTCGACGAGCGGCAAGCGCAGCTCGAGGGCGAAGAGCCGGCGGATCTCGACCTGCCGGGCGTCGAGGCAGGCATCGATGCGCAGCTGCACCAAGGGCGTGGTCTTCGGGCCCGCCGGCGCAGGGGGCGACGGCTCGGCACGAACCAGGGCCGGTCCGGTCGACACCAGCGCCAGCAGCAGGCAGGCGCCGAGGACGCGAAGCGAGCGGCGTCGCCTCACTCCAGGCCCCCGAACCGCTTGACCAGCCGCAGGCGGCGACCCTCCGGGAAGGACCGCACGTACTGCTGCGCCCGATCCCGCGCCAGCGACGGCTCTCCAACGCGGGACCACGCCTCGACCTCGCGTGCCAGCGCGTCTTCGGCCAGCGAGCCGTCGGGGTCGAGGTCGCCCGCCGCGCGGAAGGCCCCGGCGGCTTCCCGTGGCTCGCCCAGGTCGTCGAGCAGGACGCGGCCCAGGGTGAAGGCGGCCAGGGGCGCACGGGGATCGGCCGCGTGCCCCTCGAGGACCCGGCGGAGCGGCGCCAGGGCTGCGCGGGGATGAGCCGTCAGGCGGAACACGTCGGCCGCCAGCAGCAGCCCGCCCGGGTCCGCGGCGAGGGCCTCCTCGGGGACCGCCGACAACCTGGCGTAGGCCTGGTCGAACCGGCCCTCGACGGCCAGGTCGCGCCAGGTCGCCTGCGGGGGCGGTGCCCCGGGCTCCGCTGCCACGGCCTCGCTGGTCGGCGCCGGGGGGAGCGGCAGGGGGAGAGGTGCAGCACGGGATCGCGACGCGTGGATCATCGCCAGGCGCGGGGCGGGCATCGCGTCCGGCGGGGCCAGCGACCCGGAGGCCGCGGCCTCGGCGTCGGGAGGCGGGGGCGCGGGGATCGGCGCCGACGGCCCCGGCAGGGGAGGAAGCTCGACCAGGGGCTCGCTCGGCGCGTTCGGCTCGCCGGGCGAAGGCTCGCGGAGCAGAGGCGTCGGCTCCGGAGCCGCGAGGGCGGCCCGCGGGAACGGGAAGACCCGCCGTTGACCGGCGGCGACCTCGCTGACGCGACCCTCGACGCGAACCCGTACCCGGCCGTGGCTCACCTCGACCACCACGGCGTCGGGCCGGCGGTCGACGACGAACGCCGTGCCCACCACCTCGACCAGCACGGCACCGACGTCGACGCGGAACCGGCGCTGCGGATTGGGCGTGATCTCGAACCGAGCGCTCCCGGATTCGAGCCGGACCAACGCGCTGCCGTCGTCGCCCTGCTCGATCACCTGCAGCCGGCTCTCGGCGCCCAGGACCTCGGCGGTGGAGCCGTCGACGAAGGCGACGGTGCCCGGTCCTGCCTGGAGCGTCGTGCCCGGTGCCTCGACGGCGGGCGTCGCCCGTCGCTGGAGCGTGACGCCCCCGGCGATGGTCGTCATGGCCGCCAGTACCAACGCCGCCACGCGCCTTCGGACCCGGCGGCGGCTGCGGTCGTGCAGCGCCTGCAGCACCGTGCTCGCGCGCTCGTCCGACCAGGCGGGCCGGGCATGGGCCCGCAGGCCCTCCAACTCCCGCGACAGGTCAGTCATGCTCGAACCTCCTCTCCAGGGCCTGCTGGGCCGCCGCCACGCGGCGCTTGACCGTGGCCAGCGAGCACCCGCACAGGGTCGCCACGTCGCCCAGATCGTGCCCTTCCAGGATGCGCAACGTCCACGCCACGCGCTCGCCCACGGGCAGGTCGTCGAGCGCGCGGTACACGCTCGCCAGCAGCGCCCGCTGCTCGGGGCTGGCTCCGGGCGCCCGGGGCTCCGAAGCCGCGGCCATGTCGTCCAGCCCCAGGAAGCGCCGCACGCGGCGACGGCGAAGGCGACGCGAGGCCTCCCGCACCGTCACAGTGGCCAGCCAGCCCTTCACCGCGCCGGGCTCCCTCAGCCGGCGAAGACCCCGCAACGCGCCGAGGAACACGTCCTGGACCACGTCGTCGACCTCGTCGTCGCCACCCAGGATGCGCCAGGCGATGGTCGCCACGTAGCCGGAGTACTGGCGGAACGCCTCGTCGAGGTGCAGGGGCTCGTCGTCCGCCGGGCGGCCGTCGGACGGCAGGGGGCGCAGGTGGGGGTGGGGCCGCGGGGTCATGACCCGGTGCCGACCTACGGCGCGCAGCAGGTGTACTTCAAGCCCTGGTAGGCGCCGTTGCAGTCGCCCCACGGGGAGTAGTCGGTCAGCGCCAGGCCCATCGCGGCGCAGTCCCACGAGGCGAACGCCACCAGCGTCTCGAGATCGCTGCACGCGCCCTCGGTGCCCGTCTCGCGGGCCGCACACGCGTTGGGATCGGGCGGCACCCCGGGATCGGTCGTGGTCCAGCACGTGCCGGCGGCGTCGCAACACATCTCGTAGCAGAGCCCGTCCTCCTTGCACTCCGTCCAGCACTGGGGCTCGGAGGGCACGCCGGGATCGCTGGTCCAGCAATTTCCGGCGGCGTCGCAGCAGGTCTTGTAGCAGGTCCCGTCGGCCGTGCACTCTTCCCAGCACTGCGGCGGCAGGGGCTGGTTCGGTCCGCAGCAGGTCCACTTGTAGGCGTAGGAACCGTCCCCGCACTCGAAGGCGATCTCGAACGCGGTCAGCTCCAGGCCCTGGGCTGCGCACTCCTCCCACGCCCGCATCTTCGGATCGACGTCCGGGGGCAGGCACTCCGGGTAGCCGCCGTCGACGCACACCTGCGTGGGATCCGTGGGGACCTCGTTGGTCCAGCACCCGCCGGTGTAGGGGTCGCAGCACGTCTCGCGGCAGAAGCCTGCCTCGTCACACTCGGTCCAGCACTCGGGCTTGCCCGGCTCGGTGGTGGGCCAGCACTCGCCGGTCGTCGCGTCGCAGCACCAGGTGCCGCAGTAGCCGTTTTCGTCGCACTGCTCGTAGCAGGCGGGCTGGCCGGGCTCGGTTCCCCAGCACTGGCCGTAGGCGTCGCAGCAGCGCTCCACGTAGCTCCCCGCGGCGTCCCACTGGCGCTCGCAGCAGGTGCCGGCCTCGTCGCAGCAGGACTCCCAGCACGTCCCGGCCTCGTCGCACGTCGAGTCGCACGGGCTCGGCTGGCTCGGCTCGGTGGACCAGCAGGCACCGGTCTCCGGGTCGCAGCAGGTCTGGTAGCACGTCCCGTCGCCGCGGCATTCGTCGTAGCAGTAGGGCTCGGGCACGGGCACGTCGTTGCGGCAGCACGTCCACTGGAACTGAACGGCGCCCGGCCAGCACTCGGCGGCCACCGACACGTCGGTCAGCACCATGCCCTGCGACGCGCACACGTCGTCGAGGCGGGCCGCCACCGGGTAGCCGGGGGGAAGGCAGGCGTCGGTGAAGTCGGTCACGCACGACTGGCCGTCGCCGGGCGGCGTGGGGACGCCGACTGGCACGCACGTCACCTGGCAGGCCACGTCGCTGCACCAATTGGTGGTCCGATCGCACCCGCCCGAGCAGCTTCTCTCGCACACGGTGCCCGCCGGACAGTTCTCCGGGAGGCACTCCTCTGTCGGCCTGGGCAGGCAGATGGCGCCTTCCTGGCAGGCGTCGCAGTTGACGCCGGCGTCTGGATCGCAATCCGACGCGCACGGGAAGACCGCGCACTCGAAGCCTTCCTCGCAGGCCGAGTCGGCGTCACAGGCCGTCAGCGCGAAGCCCTTGCCGGTGCTCGCCGACTCGTCCTTCGCCTGCACGCAGCCTCCGGCCGCCAGTGCCAGTACCAGCCACACGGCCCACGCGCTCTTCCTCGTCCACCGTCCGCCGTCCATCTCCGCCTCCGCTCTCCGTGGTTCTTCAGGGGCTCCGGTTCCGTTCCTATCAGTGGCTTCCCGACCCTATTTCGGCTCACGGGTCAGGATACCAGGAACGACGGTCCGTTGCGACCGCTTCCGTCGAGGTCTCGGCGCGCGGGCGTGCCGCCCCTTGATTTTGCCGCTCGCGTGCGGGATCGTAGGGCCCTCATCCCCGCCGGAGCCCGCCATGGTCCCGCGTCGCGTCGTCCAGGTCGTGCTGGGGTCCGTGCTCCTGCTCTCGAGCTGCGGAACGGGCGGCTCCGCGGGCGCGGTCGACGGCTCCGATGTCCCGGGTGCCGAGGCCGCCGTCGAGATCGCCGACGTGCCGACGGACGCCGACGCCCCCGACGCCGTCGTCCTGCCCCCCGATCCGGGTGCCTGGGGCCCGCACGAGGTGGGCACCACGGTGCTCGAGCTCTTCGACGAGGCGCGTCAGCGCAAGGTGCGCACGGTGGTGTGGTATCCCGCGAAGGCCGTCGACGGGCCCCCGGTGAAGTACCTGCTGTTCGTCACGGGCCGCGCCCACACCGACGCGCCGGCCGACCTCTCGGGCGCACCGTACCCGCTGGTGCTCTTTTCGCACGGCTTCAACGGCGTGGCCGAGCAGTCGGTCACCTTCACCGAGCACCTGGCAAGTCAGGGCTACGTGGTGGCCGCCATGAACCACGAGGGCAACCTGCTGGGCGACGCCGGCGCCGACGACGACGAGGTGGCCGTGGTGGCGCTCGAGCGGCCGTACGACGTGGCGTACGCCCACGGCCAGGTGCTGGAGCGCTCGGCCGAGGCCGGCGGCCTGCTGTCGGGGTTGATCGACCCCACGCGCGTGGCCGTCAGCGGGCACTCGTTCGGCGGCTACACGGCGCTCGTGGCGGCCGGCGGTCAGGTGGCCGTCGACGACGCCGTGGCCGCTTGTGACGCCGGTTCGCCCTCCGACATCTTCTGCCCCTACGTGGCCTACTGGCCGGCCGGCGCCGTCGAGAAGCTCGAGCCGCCCATCCCCGGTCTCGAGGCCGTGATTGCCCTTTGCCCCGGCGGCGCCTCGGCGTTCGGCGAGCACGGGCTCGACGGCGTCGCGGTGCCGAGCCTGCTGTTCGGCGGCACCCTCGACACGACCACGCCCGTCGACGTCGAGATCGACCCCATCTTCGCGATGCTCGGCGCGCCCAAGTACGAGGCCGTCATCGACGGGGCGGCGCACCTCAGCTTCACCAACGTCTGCGACATCCCCATCGCGGCGAGGGGTTTGAAGGACTTCTGCGGGGTCGAGGGCATGCGGCAGGCGGCCGACACCTTTCCTTCCGTGAACGCGCTGGCCACGGCCTTCCTGAACGTCCACGTGAAGGGTGACGCGGCCTACCGCGCGTGGCTGTCCGCCGACGTGGTGGCCCAGCGCCTGGGCGCGGTAGGGTGGAAGGCCGAGTAGCGGGGAAGGTCAGCCCACGACAGGGGCGGGCGCGGGTTCGGTCTCGTCGGCGTGCACGGTGCGCACGGCGCGGAAGTAGCTCTCGACGCGACGGCGGTCGTCGGCGAAGCGTACGGTCAGTTCGCTGAACACCTTGCGGTACACGCGGCGCCACTCCTCGCGGGCGGCCAGCGCTCTTGTCGTCGAGTCCACCTTGTGCCACGATTCGCGCGACCTGCGGCAGACCGGAAGCGGAGCCCCCCATGCCCGACCCGCACCCCCAGGCCCGCTTCGACCTCGCGGCCGTCCAGGCCTTCGTCGCCCGCTGGCAGCCCTCGCGCGGTCAGGAGCGCGCGGTGTACCAGCAGTTCTTCGCCGAGTTGTGCGACGTGCTGGGCGTGGCGCGACCCGATCCCGACATCACGAAGACCCGCGACTTCGGCTTCGAGAAGCGCGTCGACCTGCCCCTGGTCGACGGCAGCACGCCCTGCCGCCTGGATTTCTACAAGCGCGGCGCCTTCGCCATCGAGGCCAAGCAGGGCAGCCTGGTCGGTGACGCGGCGCCGGGCATCGGCGTGCGCGGCAGCGCCACCTGGCAGAAGGGCATGCGCGACGCGTTCGTGCAGGTGCGCGAGTACGCCGCCCACCTGCCCGAGCGGCCGCCCTTCCTCGTCACGTGCGACATCGGCTACGTGTTCGAGGTGTGGCGTGGCTTCTCGGGCGAGTACGGCGACTACGGCGCCCGCGAGACCTACGCCCTCGAACGCCTGGCCGAGCCCCAGGTCTTCGACCTCTTCTTCCGCGTCTTCGCCGACCCGCAGTCGCTGAACCCCGCGCTGCACGCCCTGAAGGTCACGCGGCAGGTGGCCGAGCGCCTGGCCCTCTTGGAGCGCTCGCTGGTCGAGGCCGGGCACGACCGCCAGCGCGTGGCGCAGTTCTTGATGCGTTGCCTGTTCACCATGTTCGCCGAAGACGTGAAGCTCTTGCCCGAGCAACTGTTCACGCGCTCGATCCGCGAGCGCTGGCTGCCGCACCCCGAGCGCTTCGCCGCCGACGTGATGCAGCTGTGGCTGGCCATGAACCGCGGCCTGGCGTTTGGCTTCGAGAAGCTGTTGGAGTTCAACGGCGGGCTGTTCGCGAGCCCCGACGCGCTGCCGCTCACGAAGGCGCAACTCGAGCTGTTGTTGAACGCGGCCGAGGCCGACTGGTCGCACGTCGAGCCCTCTATCTTCGGCGCGCTGTTCGAGGCCGCCCTCGACGAGGTCGAGCGCCACAACCTTGGCGCGCACTTCACGCCGCGCGAGTACGTCGAGCGCCTGGTGCGCCCCACGCTGATCGACCCCATCCGCTCGGACTGGACCCTGGTGCAGGCCCGCGCCAGCTCGTACGTGTACGGCAAGGACCGCGAGCCCACCCACGCCGAGCGCGCGCGAGCCACCAAGGTCTTGAAGGACTTTCACGCCTCGCTGCGCCAGGTGCGCGTGCTGGACCCGGCCTGCGGCACCGGCAACTTCTTGTACGTGGCCTTCGACCTTCTGAAGGAGGTTGAGGCCGAGGTGCTGCGCGAGATCCACGACCTGGGGCTCGAGACCGCCGTGCTCGAGTTGCAGGGCGTCACGGTGAGCCCCCACCAGTTTTTGGGGCTCGAGGTGTCGCCGCGCGCCCGTGAGATCGCCGAGCTCGTGTTGTGGATCGGTTACCTGCAGTGGCACCGCCGAACCTTCGGCGATCGCCAGCCGCCCGAGCCGGTCTTGAAGAAGCTCACGAACTTCGAGAGCCGCGACGCCTTGCTGGATCACGACGGCGAGCGCGCGCGCCTGGACGCGAACGGGCAGAAGGTGCGCGTCTGGGACATGCGCACCTTGAAGACCGACCCCGTGACGGGCCGCGAGGTGCCCGACGAGACCGCCACCGTGACCGTGCTCGACTACCTGAACCCCCGCGAGGCCCGCTGGCCCCAGGCCGACTTCATCGTGTCGAACCCGCCCTTCATCGGCAACAAGATGCTGCGGCGCGACCTGGGCGACGGCTACGTCGAGGCGCTGCGCGAGGCCTGGCCGCACCTGCCCGACACCGCCGACTACGTACTCTACTGGTGGGACAAGGCCGCCCGTCTGGTGCGCCAGGGGGCGGTTCGGCGTTTCGGCTTCATCACGACCAACAGCATCACCCAGGTCTTCAACCGCGCCGTCACGAAGCCCCACCTCGAGGCCACGGCCGACCCGCTGGTCCTGGCCTGGGCCGTGGGCGACCATCCCTGGGTCGACCGGGGCGCCGACGTGCGCATCGCCATGACGGTGGGGGCGCGCGTGGGCGACGTGGTCGGGCGGCCCGTGGTGGCCACCGTCACCGGCGAGGAGAAGAAGCAGCACCGCGAGTGGCGCGCGCGCCGCGTCGACCTGGACGAGCGCCGCGTGCCCGTGATCCACCCCGACCTGACCGGAGGCGCCAACGTGGCCGGCGCCGCGCGGTTGAAGGCGAACGGGGGCTTGAGCTTCATGGGCGTGACGCTCATCGGCGACGGCTTCCGCGTGACCCGCGACGAGATCCGCGCCCTGGGCTACGACCCCGACGCGCCTCCTCCCGTTGTCCGGCCTTATCTAAACGGCAAAGAGGTGACCCACAAGGCTCAGGACAGGTTCGTGATCGACCTGTTCGGGCTCTCCGAGGAGCAGGCGAAGGTCCAGTACCCCGCCCTCTACGTCCATGTGAAGGAGAGGGTGAAGCCGGAGAGGGACCACAACAAGCGTGACGCGTACCGCAGAAGGTGGTGGATCTTCGGGGAGGCGCGGCAGTCCATGCGCGAGGCGTTGAACGGAATGCCTCGGTACATCGCGACGCCCATCACCGCGAAGCATCGGTTCTTCGTCTTCCTCGACCAGTCCGTCGCGCCCGACTGCGAGCTGCAAGCCGTGGCGAGCGACGACGCGTTCCTGCTCGGCGTTCTTTCGTCTCGGACGCACCTGATTTGGTCAGCGAATGCGGGCTCGACCCTCGAAGATCGTCCGAGATGGCGCAACACCGTCTGCTTCGAGCCCTTCCCCTTCCCCGAGGCGACCGAGGCGCAGAAGACCCGCATCCGCGACCTGGCCGAGCGGCTCGACGCCCACCGCAAGGCCGTGCAGGCGGCGGTGCCCGAGGCCACGCTGACCGCGCAGTACAACGCCCTCGAACGGGTGAGGGCCTTGAGAAATGGCAGGCAGGAATGCCTGCCCCTGTCCCCGTCCGAGAGGGCCTTCCACGAGGCCGCGCGCATCGGCGTGCTGTTCGACCTGCACACGGATCTGGACGCGGCCGTGGCCGAGGCCTACGGGTGGCCTGCCGACCTGCCCGAACCCCAGGTGCTCGAGCGCCTGGTTGCCCTGAACGCCGAGCGCGCGGCCGAGGAAGAGCGCGGCCTCGTGCGCTGGCTGCGCCCGTCGTTGCAGGCGCCCCAGGCCGTGGCCCGGGCGGTCGACGGCGCGCTGGCCCTGGAAGCGACCGCACCCCTCGCGGCGTCCGGCTCGACCGTCTGGGCGCAGCGCGTTGCGCCCAGACGGTTGCCCGACGACGAGCACGAGCGCCTGAAGGCCCTGCGCGACCTGTTCGCCGAGGCCCACGCGCCCCTGGATCTGGCCGGGGTCAAGAGCGCCTTCGCCTTCGCGCGCCTCGACTCGGTGAAGCCGGGGGTCGAGCTCTTGGAGAGCTTCGGGGTGCTGGTGGGCGAGGGAGAGGGCGAGGCGCGGCGGTGGCGGGCTCGGGGGACGTAACGGCGCCTTGACGGCCGCCTTCCACGTGAATATCGTTGCCGGGACGGAAGGACGCGCTCATGGAAAACTGGCTCGACCGTGTCGTCGCGCGGCCGCTCATCGGCATTCAGACGCTACCGGATGTCACGCGGTCGATGCTGGTCCAAGTCCTTTCGCCGGTACTCACCCAGCATCATGGAAACGTCGACGTATCCCTGGGTCTCGCCGGCATCGTCGAGTTCAAGCTCGTAAACGGCTTCACGCTACGGTTGACGCCTACCGACGTCATTGTCCAGTTCGACTACAAGACCACCTGGGAATCCTCGGCGGGCAAGCTGAAGACCCCGGTCGTTCCCGAGGTGCGGCCGTACACTGAGCTCTTGACCCAAGCGTTGTCGATCACGTCCGCGGTGGTCGGCGCGATGTTGGCGTCGAGCGGCGGTTCCCAGACGAGCGTGGCGCGCGTCGGCATTGTCGCGATCGCCGATCTCGATCCGGACAATCTCGTACCCGGGGTCGATCTCCTCACGACCCATCTGGGAGCGCCCTGGAGGCAACGTCGATTGGCCGCGGCGAACGCGACGCTGCTGGCGAACCTCGACGAAGACAACGAACACGTTGAGCGGTGCCATCACGGACTGGTCTTCGATCAGGCCCAGCCCGAGAACGGGCTCAAGCTCACGTTGGACTGGCAACGAGCGTATCTGCCGACCCTTCCCGAGCCGCGAAAGCGGTTCCAGGGAGAGTTGGATGCGTGTCGCGACCGGGCGCTCGCCTACTTCCAGAAGATCGGAGAAGGGGAACTCTTCGATGACGCTGCCGATTAGCACGGCCACCTGGGTGCTGCCGGCCGACACCGGTGCATCGACGGACGACCGAGGGCATTCCGCCTCCAGCGAATGGGTAAGGCTGCGATCGGCTTCGAGCAGCGGTACGACTCCCGACGATCTGGCCTCGGTCGAGTCCATTGGCTCCCTTTCGGGCCAGGTCTCGAAAGGACTCCGTGGTTCGAGCGACAGGGCGAGGTGCGAGAACGACGCCCAAACGACCTCGTGGTATCGGAGCGCTCCGGAGGCCTCCAACCGGGAGGCTCTGTCCTCCACGCTGGAAGCGGAGCGAAATCGCCTGGTGCAGAGGAAGTATGACGGGGGAGGCTTGACGCCCCGGGAAACAAACCGCCTGCGCTACCTCGAGTGGACGTTGGATCAGTTGGAGGCCAGCGACTACGAGCCGTCTCTCGAACGTCTCGCGAACTTGGCCCACACCATTCGAGAGTTCAAGGCGTCCATCTCCGAGTTGACCACGGACCTGCGTCGTGCCGCCGAACGTCCTTCGCGCTCTCGTCGCCAGAAGTGATCGTTCCATGGAGCCACCGGTAAAGCGTAGTCAACCTCAACGGGTTTCTGACCATCGCGAAGCGCTGCGTGAAGACTTCTGGTACTCGTGCGCGTACTGCACGCTGACCGAGTTGGAGGCGCAGGGCATCGAGTTCGAGGTGGACCACTATCTGCCGACGTCTCGTTTTCCGAAGCTGGCGTACGACTACGACAACAAGATGTACTGCTGCTCGAAGTGCAACCGCAACAAGGGCGATTACGTATCCGATGAGCGCAGCGACCTCGGACTGATCCGGCCGGACCGTGACGTCCCAGACGAGCATCTCCGCATCGACGGCGATGACCTGATCGCAGCGAGCGCGAAGGGTGAGGTCTCGATTGACGTGCTGCGGCTGAATCGCCGGGCGCTAAGAACGCTGCGGGCACTTCGGCGCCAGATTGCGGACGATACCGATTACGTCTCCGAGGGCGTTCGAGGGTTGCGAAGATGGTCCGTAGATCGCATCCGAAACGATCTCAAGTGGAAGTTCGAGGAAGCCAAGGAGCGAGCGGTCGCCCTTGGTCGCGATGTTCTCGAAGCGAAGGAGCGCTGGGTCGAAGCCATTGCCCGGTCACCGCTCGTCGACGTGGACGCAACCGTCTTTGGCCACACGGAAGCGCGGCGCTCGCAACTCGACGAACTGCACGCGATTGCGCCGCGTGCTCGTGTCGTTCGAACCTCTGGCAAGAAACCCGGTGCGGCGCCTTCGTCGCGGAAGACTCGGGCGAAAAAGCAGCGATAGAGAGCGGCGGCGGGTTCGCTTCGGACTCGTCGAGGGGCGTCAGGGCCGTTCGTGGCGGCCGTGCGCTACGGCGCCATCGTGACCGTGTACGGCGACGTGTCGGCCTGGACGTCTATCGGTCCTGAGAAATCCGAGAAGCCGGCCTTGGTGGCCGTCAGGGCGTAGGTGCCCGCGTACATGCCCGAGAACAGGAAGTAGCCGTTGGCGTCGGTGGTCTGCTCGAGGCCGTAGGGCTCCAGGTGCACCTTGGCGCCCGTGACCGCCGTGCCGCCGCCGTCCTTCACGTACCCGAAGAAGGTCACCTTGGCGGGCTCGGTGCCCAGCTGGACGCGGAAGTGCGCCGCCTGCTTCGTGAGGTTGCCGCGCGTGTCTTCGGCCACCAGGTGGAAGTAGTAGGTGAAGCTCGAGAGCGGCGCTCCCGTGGCGTCGGCGGTCACGACCACCTGCGGGTTCGTGGTGCGCGTCCAGCTGGCCTTGGCGTCGGCGGGCGAGGCCGTACTGGAGCGATCGACGCGGTACCAGAAGGCCGGGAAGCTGGCCGCCGAGGCGCCCGCGGGGGGTGTCCACGACAGGGCTACGGCCGTGCCCGTGTACCACGCGTCGGGGTTGGGGTGGCTGCTCGAGGCCACCGTGTGGGGCGTGGCGTTCACGTGCACGTCGAAGCGCGCCGCCACGGTGCCGGCGATCGCGGCGCCATCGACGGCCAGCACACGGACGAACCAGCTGCCGGCGGGCGAGAGCGACGCCGCGGGGAAGGTGGTCGACGTGGCCGTGGTGTACGTGCCGTTGGCGGCCGAGAGCACCTGCGAGGCGCTGTTGGACAAGCCGTACCAGTAGCCGGTGACCTCGGGGAAGGGGGCCTCCCAGGCCACGTCGAGCTGGGTGAAGGTGTCGTTGTAGGCCAGCTGCTGGTTCGGGTGCGTCGTCGACGTGACCGTGAGGGGCGGCAGCACGGACTCGACCACTGTGGCGCCGTCGAAGGTGCCCGTGGTCGCCGAGTTCGGACCGTGTGCCAGCTTGATCCAGCCCTTGCCGCCGTCGCCGCCGTGGGCGTAGTTGCTGGTGTAGTACGAGCT